>OBZG01000005.1_pt1 | contig 380305 bp, 306 predicted proteins | sample 1550701 | NCBI WGS metagenome assembly OBZG01 (sample SAMEA2580229, study PRJEB22360) | human gut metagenome | biome: human gut; feature: human-associated habitat; material: faeces | place: Denmark | collected 2008/2010
GAACGATGTGAATGTGCCCGGCCAACAGGAAAAACACCGGCGCCAGCCACTTTCAGCCAGACAGGTATCAGTTTCCGGACAGGCTTCGAAGAGGCAGGAGCAGTCATTCTCTCCTTTATCCGCACTAAATTGGAGTTTTCTATTTCTGCAAACGACGGTACGGAAGAAAGTGCCCATACGGCAGACATTTCCCGGAAAGTCCGGGCAGCTGCTTCATTGGAAGCCAGAAAGGCAAGCAACGTTTCTTTTTCTTCATCGGTACTATTGCCCGACAAATAATTACTAATCTGTAATTCCAGTTCTTCTTTATCGTAATATTCTATCATAAACCGTTCTTTTTCTATGGTGTATATAACTAGATACGCAATAAAAAAAGAAACGTTTAAAAGAAAACCGATTTTTTTTAAAGAAACATCAAAATAGCTATCATATAGGGAGTACCAAGGGATTCGCGCAATTTAGTCAGCGCAATTTTCATCTGCACCCTGACGGTGGCGACATTAATATTCTGCTCTTCCGCAATTTCGCTGTACGATTTGCCTTCATACAGGCTCGCCTTAAAAACAGCACGGCATTTGGCAGGGAGTTCCTCTACTTTCCGCAGAATGATCTCGTTCATTTCACTGCTTTCCAATGCCTGCAATGGATTGTCGGAAGAAAGAATATGATTTTCTAGAAAAGCCCATATTTCCTCCATCTGTTCGGTCATTATGCGCTCATTAAAAGCGGAAGACCGCAAATAACTGATACTTGCATTCTGTATAGCCCGACGAAGATACGGAAGGGCAGGATAAGTGATATGGTGGCGATTCTGCCAGAAAGAGACGAAGACATCATTGACTATTTCACCGGCGACTCTCTTGTCATGTACATAGTAAACAGCTATCGCACACAGGTATAAATAGTACGTATGATAAATTTTATCAAATGCTTTGGTGCTACCGTGATTCAGTTGTTCGATTAGTTTTTCAGAGACTTCTGGTAAATTCATTCGTTCTTTTTCTTTAAGGGACGGGTGCAAATATAGCGATTAATTCAGAAACTCAAAATTCCGGTTATTAAAACCGGAACTTTGAATCGTGAATTATAACCCCATCGGTATCTTCAACAGATACCATACGATAAACAGCAATGTCCATGCTGCCAGAATGCACAAGGAGTACCTCCATGTATATTTCAGCAACGATCCGTATGTGATCTGTTTGTCATATTGCCGCATATACGTCAACACCAGCGGCATATAGAATAAGAAAGGAGTAATGGCATTCGTCGAACTGTCTCCGATACGAAAAGCACACTGCGTGACGTCCGGCGAAATCCCCATCTGCGCAAACATCGGGATGAAGATGAAAGACATAAACGCCCATTTGGAAGTGGCGGATACCATAATCAGATTGATAAATGCCGTAAACAGGATAAACAAGATGAGTGCGGACAAAGGAGCCGGCTCAAAAGAAGAAAGCAGGTCCGCTCCCATAATCGCAAGACACTTGTCCAGATGAGAATACTCGAAACAGGCAAACATCTGGGCAGCAAAGAAAGCAATAACGAAATACACACCCAGCAGTTTGATCGGCTGGGTAAGTCCTTCAATCACATCATTATCGCTGCGATAACGACCGGAACTGAACCCATAAGCCATCCCCGTAAAGCCTGCGCCCAAAGATAGCAGAAACAGGATACCGGCAATGAAGGGCGAGTGCATCAAACCTCCGTTAACGCCACGCAGGATACCATAGGAAGAGAAAGTAAGCCACAAAATAAGGGCAACGTATATCCCTGCCACTGTGACAGCCACCATCAACGCACGACGTTCTTTCCGTGACAAAGGGCGGTAGGCTTCGACTTTCACACTTCCCTCATATTTTCCTAAGTTCGGGAGAAGCCATTTCTGAGTCACCCAATAAACGATCCCTGTAATCACCACTGTCGAAGCGCTCATAAAGAAGTAGTTGCACAGCGGCTCCGTGTTTCCCTGATATCCCATCAGTGTGAGCGCGGCTTCCTGAGTGGTATGCGCCAAGAGCGGGTCCATCGTACTCAGTACGATATTGGCACTATATCCGCAGGCCACAGAAACGTAAGCCGTCACAATCCCCGCTATCGGATGAAGTCCCACCCACTGAAACAGCATGGCGGCAATGGGAAGCAGAATAATATAACCGCCGTCACCAATGACGTTCGACAGCAATCCGAGGACAATCACCCACAGGATAACTTTTCTTTTCTCTTTCCGGTTTCCCACTCCCAGACGGATGCACGCATCGATAAATCCGGAATGTTGGGCCACACCCAGTCCGAACATGGCGATAATCACCATGCCAAGCGGAGCAAAACCGGTAAAGTTCTTGATAGCATTCCGCAACCACCAGCGGATTCCCTCAGGGCTCAGCAGGCTTTGCACCCGAATATCCTCCCCTGATTGCGGCAGCGTTACTTTCAGTCCGTAGATATCACATATCCACGAAAGAAAGACCACCGCCATTGTCAGCAGCAGGAACATCGTAGCGGGATGCGGCATACGCCATTTACTCTTCATCAGCTTCCAGATTATCCAGATCGATAATGCGCAATTCCAATGCACGAACAGCCAGACGGGTCGCGTTCACTCCCACCCGTTCTCCATTCGGAAAGAGACGTCCGATCAGGTCATTCTGTCGTTTCTCCAGTGATTTCACGCCAAATGGCATCCCTTTCAGGTTGGCAATCATATCTTTGGTGTAGCCTAATGCCAGATGGCGAAGAAAACGCTCGTCATATTCATCAATATCATAGTTGATTACCGCTTCCTGACGCTTGGCATCATTCGCTACCGACTTTTTGAAACGATCTACGATCTTCTCCAGAATCGGATAGTTGAATACCAACTTCTTGCCGTCCATCACAGCTTGTACGTCTGTCTTGGTCAGCAATTCTCCTGTTTTGAGAATAATGCCATCCGCTCCTGCATTCAGCACATCCACCCACAGTTTTTCATTCAGTATTTCCCCCGTAAAGATCAATACACGAACCCCCTTATAACGTTTAAAAATATTCCGGCAGATATCAACGCCAATCGTCGTAGAACCTCCCAGTCCCAAATCCAGCAAAACCAGATCGGGAAGCTGCGCTTCCATCAACGGCCAGAACTCGCTTTCTGTCATTGCCGTGCCGATCACTTCTGCGTTGGGTATCTCATGACGGAAAATTTCTTCTGTGCCTTTCAATTCCAGTTTTACGTCCTCTACAATAATAACTTTAAACTTCTGTTCTTCCATTTTATTTATCTAATAACTTTTATGTGTCTTCTTCTTTATCTGCGTGGGATGGTGAAGTAAACCGTAAATCCTCCCCCTTCTGCCGGTTCGGCATTGATACGGCATCCCCTGCGCCCCGCAAATTCATCATGGTCACGGATTATCTGCTTGCATATCAGATATTCCGTTCCACGCAATTCTCCTTTTTCACCGGAAGTCATACGAGCCAAATTCGGATAGAACAACTGGTTCAGCTCCGTCACACTCTTCTCGCGTCTGGTATCCGTAAAAAGGAAACGGATATATTCGTTATCCTTACGAGCCTGCAAGCGTATCACTCCTTCTTCACGAACCGCCAATGCTTCATCAATCAGATTCTCAAACAGGAAACGCAACTGATTCACGTCACCGATCACTTTGGCGTCCATCGGTTCTATGATTAGTTCTACCTTTTCCGTCCGATTTTTCGTGACCTTCCTGAAGTATTTTCCAGCAGCATCAAAAAGCTCCTGTACCGGAATCGTATTCCGGCGGAAAGTAACCTCCTCCAGCTGTCGAGCAGCGCATGAACTCAGAATCGTAAAGATCCCTTTATAATATTCTATCAGTTCTGTAATCGTTTCCACAGCTTCCCGTTCATCCTTTTCCGGAAGGTTCTGCGTATTCAACCGACCAATAATCTGTTTAATCTTGTTTGGATAATAAATTGTCTCATGTTTAATCGTCGAAAGGCAGTTATCAAGCACCATGTTCTGCACATGAAGCATACTGTCTTCCCACGAAGCACGGCGTGTTTCCTCGTGTGCCGACTCGATATCCCGGTATTGCGTAGCAAGCTTTACCACTGCATTGAACACCACAATCGATACATAACGTGCTACCAGCTCAAAAAGAAGATGATCCGTTTCCTGTTGCGTTCCTTCCCTCCGTTCCAGATAAAGCACACCTACACATTGATGCTCACCTCCGGCTTCCACCATCAACGGAATCGCCTGCAAATTCTGTTCTGAGAGATATTCCCCTGTTTCAAAACATTGCTGCACCATTTCCGGCATTTCCTGTCCGGGACAGGAAGCATATTCCAGCCGATGCGTGGTTTCGTTATAAACTGCAATGCCCATCAGGCTGATTGTCAGCAACTCATTTACTGAGCCAAAAGCCTCATTCACGATGCGCTGCGGAATCTCTTTAAGTGTATTTTCCTCTCTCTGAAGCGCTTCCTCGTTCTCCTGAGTCTGAGGTCTGACCAAAGAGGCGGCAAAAACTTTCTGATTTATCTCAAGCACCTGTTCCAGGTTCAGACGGTTCTGCAACATCTTCCTCATATACAAGAGATAATAGCCGATCAGAGAAACGATCAGCAAGACGAAACAGAGGATGATACCAACCGTCTTATTCGTGTTGGATCGTTCCAACTGCCTGCAATACCCTTCCAAAGTCTGGTCTTCTCCCTGTACCTTATATAAATCTGTAAAAGCAGAATTATTATAACTGTAGGCATCAATTTGTTTCAAAGCAAGGAATGCTACCGCCGCTTCATTTCTGATATCCAAAATCACATGATAGTCTGAATCAAAAAGTTCATTCCACCAAAACAGTTCGGCAGGGGTTCCTTTTCCCACCAGTTTCATGTATCGATGCGGCTTCGGGGTACGCGTATATTTCTTATAATGCTCATTCAGCGACATCATTGCCGAATCTATATACTGCAATGCTATTTCGTAGTTCTCATCCACATTGGCAAAATAAGCGGCATTGGCATAATCAGAGGCTGCATCAAGCAGATCTTCATAAGTAGAATCTGTAGTAATCGCAATGGAGTCACTATCCTGCAATATCGACGGAAGGGGTTCATGCAGACAAGAAGCCATTCCCAACGGAAGCAACAGGCAGAGCAACACGCCAATCACTTTACGTACTCCTGAAGGCAAGCGGAAATAAAAACGGCTTCCCTTTCCCGGTTCGCTTTCTATATCGAATACGCATACTCGGAACAGTTCATTCGTTTTCTTATATTTCTCTATGATTCCCTTGCTGTTCATCAAGCCAAAACCGCTTCCCTTATTCTCTTTCAGTTCTTCCGGATCTGCCGCGTCTTTCATGCCGATAGCACGCGAATCATATACCTTTTCACCAATGATATGCGCGATATCTTCTGCTGAAAGTCCTCTCCCATTATCTTCTACGGAGATTTCCACATACGCATCGGTAGCATGCGCATATACTTTAACCGTTCCCCCCTCAGGCGTATACTTACGGGCATTTTCAGCCAGTGTATTAATCATAAACAAGGTCAATGCACGATCGGCCTTTACCATCAGGGTGGTCGGTTCGATTTCCAGCTTTTGCTTTTTCATTTCAAAAGCACGCCGTCCTTTTCCCAGCAAATCAAACAATTCATTCAGACTGAATGTCTCGATGTTCAGACTAAGCGTACCTTGCTTCATCTTGATCCAAAGTGCCAGAATATCATTATATTCGTTGATGGTAGTCACCAGTTCATCAATGTACTGGTACTTCTCTTTCTTTATCTTGGTGTCATCAATATATCCTTTTTCCGTCAACTTATGTACTTCGTTCAGAATCCGGTCGATATAAGGATTAATCCCGTTGACGATGGCCATACAAGCCTTCTTTATCAGATTCTGACATTTGTTTCCTGCAATATGCTGCTCGTAGATATACCGCTGTTTCTCCAGCTGATTTCGCTCGTCGCTCAACGTAGCCACCATTTGTTCATTTTCAGCAGCCCATACGATATAAGGTTCCACTACATGCACCAATGCCTTCTCGTCCCGGTTCAGTCGATGGGAAGAAGGTACCAGTGCAGCTTTTCCTTCTTCCGGAATTTCCAGCGTCAGACGTCCTTTCCCGAACAACTGGTCAATGCCTTGCTGAATCAGAGGTACGTTCATCGGTATGGAAGAAGTGATATCCCGACAAAGAGAGAGAATCCGTTGCAGACGCTCCACATCCACCTGATTCCTGATTTTGGAACGTTTGTTGAAGAACCACCAAAGGATAATCACCAGTACCAAGCCGACAATAACCAGAAAAAGAACGACCGTCATCTGTCGCGAACCTGCTTCCAAAGACAAATAACGGCTTTCCAACTCCTTATCCTGACGGGTAAAGTTCAAAATATCCAGATAGATATTCCGGTTATAATCAGAAGCATCCTTCATCCCCAGCCCGGCATATGAAACGCTTAACTGCTCCCTTATCCGTGAGATCCATTCGGGAACGGTCTTCACCTTCTCCTGTCCAATCCATGGAACTCCGGTATAAGTAGTATCTCCCTCGGCAAACGTATATAATTTATCAAGCGTATCCACTTCATTATGATAATAAAGCATGTGATGATGGTTTACGCAGTTCAATGCTTTTGATAATGTATCCAAAGCTTCCTGATAACGTCCATGCGCATTCAGGTATTTGCCGATAGATACATAAGCTCCGGCAATCTGATACAAGTCATTATATTCGCGAAATTTCTCCAGTGCCAGTTGGGCCAAACGCAAAGGGAACAAAGAATCTACCGGAAAATCAAACTGATCCAACGCATGTGTACGCCTTGTCTTGAAAAACTCAAAATTAGACGGGGATGCCATCAGATTGGCAAGTCCCTGCATTCCATTCCCCTCAAAATACGGATGCTTGCTCTTCACGGCTGTCCGCCAAGTGAAATAAAGTTCGTCAAACTCGCGGAGTTTCCGTTCTTCCGGAGTATTCGCTGCGACCAAAGAAGCCGATCCTTTGAGATAATGATAATAAAGAAGCTGATTGGTATCGCTCAACGCTTCGTCTTCCTGAATATTATCGATAGAGGTTATCGCTTCCTGCCGTTGCTGGAGATAGTAATAGTAAATGGAGGAAACGAGAAAAAATTCGGTAAATGCGTAATCCAGCCGAAGCGCTTCGTGACGGTCGGCAAAGAGGTCGCTCTCTTCACGGATACGCTTCATCCGTCGGAGGGCACTGTTCCGGTAATCATAAAATTCTTTGTTGAGCGCTGTCCGCTGGCAGATTTTCATCAGTCCGATGTCTGCAATCAACAGCTCAAGCTCATTTTTAGTCAGTTTGTATACCTCTTTATGATACGCCTCGGCACGGTCGAAATCCATATTCATGAAAGCACAGAACCCCAGATTATTGGAAGCTTCCGCTTTCCCCGACTTATACAGGTTTACTTGCCGATATGCTTTATAGGCGTATTTGTAGGAAGAGTCCAGATTACGGTAACGATAAGCATACGCTTTTCCATTCAGCGAGTCGATAAGCCTCACTTCTTTTGTGGGCACCATGTCGGTACACGAAAAAAGGGAGGAAAGCAACAATACTCCTATTATATATAATGGAGAATGGAAAATGGAAAATGGAGAATAAAAAGACAGGCGATAACTATCTTTCATTCTTCGCTCTTCATTTTCTGTTTTTCGTCCATAATTCTTCATTCTTCATTCTCAGTTCTTCGTTCTTACTTGCAAATCTACAAATATTTCCGATAAGTTGGAGAGAAAATTATTTTTTCTACAATAAGTCTTTCTAAATAATAAGAGAAATTCCTACCTTTGCAGGCAAATTAACAAATAGGTAACATCTATTACAAAATGAGCGAAAAAGCACCCTTTATGGTATTCTCGGGAACTAACTCGAGATATCTTGCAGAGAAAATCTGCGCAAGTCTCAATTGTCCTCTGGGAAACATGAACATCACCCACTTTGCAGATGGTGAGTTTGCCGTTTCTTACGAAGAATCAATTCGTGGCGCACATGTATTCCTTGTGCAGTCTACTTTCCCTAACTCAGACAACTTAATGGAACTTCTCCTGATGATCGACGCCGCCAAACGTGCATCTGCAAAGAGCGTCGTAGCTGTTATCCCCTATTTCGGATGGGCACGTCAGGACAGAAAAGACAAACCTCGTGTATCTATCGGAGCTAAATTGGTAGCCGACCTGCTTTCAGTAGCAGGTATCGACCGACTGATTACCATGGATTTGCATGCAGACCAGATTCAGGGATTCTTCAATATCCCCGTAGATCACCTGTATGCATCAGCCGTATTCCTCCCCTATATCCAGTCATTGAAACTGGAAGACCTGGTGATTGCTACACCGGACGTAGGTGGTTCAAAACGCGCCAGCACTTTCTCCAAATACCTTGGTGTACCTTTGGTACTCTGCAACAAGTCACGTGAAAAAGCCAATGAAGTAGCTTCCATGCAAATCATCGGTGATGTGAAAGACAAAAACGTAGTATTGATCGATGACATCGTAGATACAGCAGGCACCATCACCAAAGCTGCCAATATCATGATGGAAGCCGGAGCCAAATCCGTACGCGCTATTGCCAGCCACTGTGTAATGTCTGACCCTGCTTCTTTCCGTGTGCAGGAATCCGGATTGACTGAAATGGTATTTACAGACAGTATCCCTTACGCTAAGAAATGCGCGAAAGTGAAACAACTGAGCATCGCTGATATGTTTGCAGAAACAATCAAGCGGGTAATGAATAACGAGTCCATCAGTTCACAATATATCATCTAAATGAAGAATGATGAGTAAAGGATAAGATAAAGAAAGCCGGCTAAACTTGAATTTAGCCGGCTTTCTTATTTATCTATAATTCTTTCTTTTAAAGAAGTCTTCCCATTTTATAGGTTCCTTTTTTGATCACCTTTCCGTCTTTATCTGTTTCCACAAAAGGGCCATCTTTCTTTCCTTGTTTGAAGAAGCCTTCGAAGCGGTTACCGTCTTTGTCGATCTGAACGCCTTGTCCGTCTTCCAGTCCGTCTACGAAACCACCTTTATATTGCATACCGGCAACGGTTTTCAGAGAGCCCTGACCGTGAGGACGATTATTTTTCCAGTCTCCTTCGTAAACATCCCCGTTACTCCATTTATAGATACCTTTGCCTTCGCGTTTATTGTTTTTCCAGTCACCTTCATATACAGCACCGTTTGCCCACGTGAAGGTACCTTTTCCATCCTGCATACCGTCTTTGAAATTTCCTACATATTTATCTCCATTGGCATGATAGTAAACGCCTTCTCCGGTACGTTCTCCCAAAAGATAAGAACCTTCGTAGCGATCTCCCGTATGGAAAAAATAAGTACCTTTTCCGTGCTGGATGTCATCTGCCCAGTCACCATCGTACTTATCTCCGTTAGTATATTCGAATACGCCTTTTCCGTGACGTACATCATCTTTCCAGTCACCGTCGTACTTGCAGCCATCGTCCCAGTTCATGGTGCCTTTGCCGTTCTTCTTGTCATTCTTCCAGTGACCGCTGTATTTAGCACCATTCGCCCACGTATAAGTACCTTCGCCCTCACGCTTGTCGTTCGCCCAGTTGCCCACGTATAAGTCGCCATTATGATAATACATCGTTCCTGCACCATGCTGATAATCCTGGAACCACATACCGTCATAACGGTTATTATTCATAAAATAATAGATTCCTTTTCCGTGTTGCTGATCCTGGAACCACTGACCTTCGTACTTCTCTCCATCCGGAAAAGAATAGATTCCGTAGCCTTCACGTTTTCCTTTGATATATTCCCCTTCGTAGACATCCCCATTTTTAAAGACCGTTTTCCCTTTTCCGTTCGGTTTGCGTCCTTTCATCTCTCCTGTATAGACGCTACCATCTTTGAAAGTATAATTTCCGATTTTTATTTCTGTAGAGAATGTGTCTTTCAACTTTCCGAAGAACCCACCTTTGCTGGTATTGTTATCTTGTGCCATCACTCCTCCCTGTGCAAGAAGAGTCAAAAAAAGTGTAGTATATAGATATTTCCTCATTAGTTTTACTCGTTACTCATTAAAATTACAGTTTGGACAAAGATACAACTTCTCTCCCAAAAAGTGCCATACCGGAAAGCAAATTATGACAACTTTTTACCAGCAATGACCTCTTTTAATGTCTCTTTGCACAAATAGCGCTGTGCCAATTCCTGTATTTCCTGAGGTGTCACCTCATTTACAGCCTGCAAAGAACGGGAGAAATACTGGTCATCCAGCCCCGAAGTAGCAATAAAAATCCACGCATCCGCCAGCGAGAAAGGCGATTCGTAGCTCCGGCACATTTCGCCCAGCATATAGTTGCGCACCATCGTCAGTTCTTCCATAGGAACAGGCTCCCGGTGTAGTTTGTCTATCTCATTATATACTTCCTGTATCAGCGGTTCCACGTATTCATTATCCGTTTCGGTCGAGATTCCCAGCAAACCACTATCCGGATAGAACATAATTCCGGCAGAAATCCCATAAGTATATCCTTTCTCTTCACGGATATTAGACATCAGACGGCTGCCAAAGTATCCTCCGAACAGCGTCATCAGTACGCGTAATTTCAGATAGTCAGGATTCTGACGGGTAATGGTGGTACATCCCATCTTCACCGCACTTTGCAAAGCGTCTTCACGCTCTATGAATATTCGTTTTTCGGGAACGGCAACGAATGAAAATATCGGTTTTGATGCTTTCAGCTGATATTGCCCGAAAGGAGTCCCGAAAGCACCGGTCACCCGGCGGATGATATCTTCCGTCACCTTACCCGACAGGAAAATGGAACAGTTGCCCGAATGATAATGCCGTCCGTAGAAGTCACGGAGTACTTCCGGTGTAATGGCATGATAATCCTCCTCCACTACAATTTGCCCACATGGATGCTGTGTCCCGTAAAGCGCCTGTAACAGGCCACGGTGTGCAAGGAAGTCTACTTTAGAAGTATTGACCAGATATTGCTGGATATTCGTATCCAGGATGGTATGCAGTTCTTTCTCCGGAAACACAGGTTCCTTAATCATGGATTCCACGACTTCCAGCGTTTTTGCCAGATACTTGTTCAACGAGTAGACAGTGATATAAGCATACTCCGACGAACTGGACAGTTCGAGCCATGAACCATAATAATCCAGTTTCTCTGCAATGGTTGCCGCCGTATACTTCTGCGTGCCTTCGCGTAGCATCCGGTTTGTAAACAGCGCCTGCAACTTCTGCGACTGTTGCCAGCGCCCTCCGGCAAAAAGAATATCCATACGGACCACCTCCTGTTCACCGGCATTGACAACCGTCAACGGGACACCGTTCGGCAAAGTAGTCCGGACGGGAGAAAGGATATGGAAATTTTTCAGGGCTTGTATTTCAGGTTGTATCGTACGATCCATAAATCAGCTTCTGTTCTTCAAAAATTCTTCTGCATGTTCCAGATCCTGCGGTGTGTCGATACCGATCGTTTCCACGTCACTGATGCCTACCTTTATTTTATATCCATTCTCCAGCCAGCGCAACTGTTCGAGTGATTCTGCCAACTCCAGAGAGGATTGCGGTAGAGCGGTGATCTCCTTCAATACTTCCGTGCGATAAGCGTACAGACCGATATGTTTGTAATAGGTATGTCCCTTCAGCCAGTCTTCCTTATCGGCATTGCGCTGAAAAGGTATGATGGAACGGCTGAAATAAAGTGCGTTCCAATTCTTGTTGAGCACCACTTTCGGGGAGTTGACATTCTCCAGTACGGCAAACGGTTCATCGGCTGTGAAAGGCTTCACCAACGTAGCAATCTGCGTGGTAGGGTCTTCGAAACAAGCCTTTACAGCATTCAGCTGGGAAGGCTGGATGAAAGGTTCGTCCCCCTGTATATTGACTACCACATCAAAGTCGCCCCCGATCTTTGTGCACGCCTCATAGCAGCGGTCGGTACCACTTTTATGATCAATGGAAGTCATGACAACTTTTCCTCCGAATGCTTTTACGGCAGCTTCAATACGTTCGTCATCGGTAGCCACATAAGCATCATCCAAGATGCCCGCTACTTGTTCGTATACACGCTGTATCACCGTCTTCCCCCCCAGCATAGCCAATGGTTTCGCAGGGAAACGAGTGGATGCGTAGCGGGCAGGTATTATTCCCAGAAATTTCATATCTGATTGTATTTTAATTCTTCTAATCCTTTCACAACATACTCTCTTTTCAGGTCTTCCGGCTTCAACACCCGGTCATCGAAAGAGAGCAAATCAATATCCAGACTGATTTTTTCTTCCTTCTTATCCTCCGGACGACGCCCGGCGGACTGCTCGATAGCTTTCAGCTCCTTGCGCACTCTTTCCTCCTCCGCTTCCGAGAAGAACATCGCCACCTGATTGGAGAACAATGCCGGACTTCTGAAAAACAAAGGGCGTGTCTCCTGTTCAGACGTAAAGCGGATGGTAGGAAACAAATCCACCAGTCTCCTGCGAGCCAGAAGAAGATTCTCTTTCCGGTTGTAGTTACTTCCGATACAAATGATACATTTATGCACGATGAGAGGTTTAATTAAACAAATCGTCCAGTCCCGTTTCTTCGAAGACTTCTCCGTCCGGTGTTTCCGAACCGGCACAAGGGTCAAAACCTTCGGGCAGTTTAAACGTTTCCGTCTGGCTGTATCCCAAAGTCGGGTCATCGTAGACTTTCTTCATATAAGTTGCCCAGATAGGCAATGCGGCGGCAGCCCCTTGTCCATAAGTCATTGTACCAAAGTGGATGTCACGTTCATCACCTCCTACCCAGCAACCGGACACCAATGATGGAGTAAAGCCCATAAACCAGCTATCCGAGTTATCATTGGTCGTACCTGTTTTACCGCCCATATCGGCCGTAATTCCGTAACGGCGAACACGTCCGCCTGTTCCTTCATTGATAACGGAACGAAGCATTACCAACATCTTGTATGCGCTCGAAACACTGATAACTTCTTCCATCTGCGGTGCAAACGTAGAAAGCACATTGCCGTCACTATCTTCAATGCGGGTGACGAATAACGGAGCTACCCGAATCCCCTTATTGGCAAAAGCTGTATATGCGCTTACCATTTCACCGACAGAAATTTCGCAGGGACCCAAACAAAGTGAAACAACAGGGTCGATCGCCTTGTTTCGTACACCAAAACTATGAATCAGCCTTACAAGGTTATAAGGATTCAGTTTACCCATCAGGTAAGCCGAAATCCAGTTATCCGAATTGGCCAGTCCCCATTTCAGAGTCACCATTTCACCATAACGTTTATTATTGGCGTTTCGGGGAGTCCATGCCTCTCCTGTTTCGGTAATCAGCGTTTGTTCTACATGACGCACCTGATCACAAGGTGAAAATCCGTTCTCCATCGCCAGTGTATACAGATACGGCTTGATAGTAGAACCTACCTGACGGCGTCCCACCATTGCCATGTCATATTGGAAATATGTATAATTCGGTCCTCCAACATACGCCTTCACATATCCGGTCATCGGGTCCATCGACATGAATCCTGTACGCAGGAAGTGTTTGTAATAGCGAATAGAGTCCATCGGAGTCATAATCGTATCCTTCTCACCTGCCCAGGTGAAAACAGACATTTCCTGAGGAGTATCGAATGCTTTGCGAATCTCCTGTTCAGAAGCACCCGCTGACTTCATTACATTATAACGTTCGGTTTGTTTCATGGCTCTGGTCAGCAATTCTTCCACCCGCGCCTGCGGCAATGCCCTTGCATACGGGGCGTTCTTACTTCCTTGTTTTTCTTTAAAGAACAGAGGTTGCAAGAAGTCGCCTAAATGTTCTTTGATAGCATCCTCAGCGTATTGCTGCATATGCGAATTGATGGTGGTATAAATCTTCAGACCATCCGTGTAGATATTATAATTCGAGCCGTCTTTCTTTTTATTTTTGGCGCACCAGCCGTACAGCGGATTTGTTTCCCATGAAAGTGAATCTTCATAATACTTCTGCATCTGCCAGCCGCGGTACTCGCTCTTAACCGGTTTCTTGGCAGTCATCACACCACGAAGATATTCGCGGAAATAGGTTGCCAGACCTTCTTTATGGTCTACACGGGTATATGCAAGTTTCAGCGGAAGTGCCTGCAAAGAATCACATTCCGCATCCGAGATGTAACCGGCTTTTTCCATCTGACGCAGTACGACGTTACGACGTCCCAATGCATTCTCACGGATTTTCGGATTTCGGGATACCGGATTATAACGGGACGGATTCTGACACATTCCCACCAACATCGCTGCCTGCTCTATTTTCAAATCTTTGGGTTCACAGCCGAAATAAGTAGACGCGGCTGTCTTTATACCGACAGCATTATTCAGGAAGTCGAACTTATTAAGATACATTGTCAGAATCTCTTCTTTCGTATAGTAACGTTCCAGTTTTACGGCAATCACCCATTCGATCGGTTTCTGCAACAGACGCTGCATAGTATTGCTTGCCACCTTTTCCGTAAACAACTGTTTTGCCAACTGTTGTGAGATCGTACTACCTCCACCCGCACTTTTCTGCAACAATAATCCACGCTTGACGATGGCACGGAAAAGTGCCTTCGCATCAATACCGGAATGTTCGGCAAAGCGAACATCCTCCGTCGCAATCAGCGCATGAATGATGTTGGGAGAAAGATCGGCATAGCTGCTGTATACACGATTGTTTTTTTCCATTGAGAAGGTACCCAGTACTTTCCCGTCTTCCGAGAATACCTCAGTTGCAAATTTATAATTGGGATTTTCCAGTTCTTCCACAGGAGGCATATAGCCTATCCAGCCCTTAGAGATAGACACAAAAACAACTACGATAGCTATTAAAGCAACTGCCAACAATACCCAAAGAGCGTTTATTATTTTTCGAATCATGTTTCTTCTAGCTTAAAAAAGATGCTTATAATTAAGCCGCAAAGGTAGATAAAATATAGCATACAGCAAACGAGTTTTTGATTTATTTGATATTTTAAAACCAACCGAAAAACGAATAAAAAGAGAAAAAAAGTTTGTATTTTACATTTTCTTCGTACCTTTACACTCCGGTAAAACAAGTTCTATCCACATAAAAGATAACAAAATGGAAAACAGAAGTTTAGTAACCATTGCCGAACATTCTAAAGAAAAAATCCTCTACATGCTCGAAATGGCGAAGCAGTTTGAAATGAACCCCAACCGCCGGTTATTGCAAGGTAAGGTAGTAGCAACCCTGTTCTTCGAACCTTCCACCCGTACCCGTTTGAGTTTCGAAACAGCAGCCAATCGCCTCGGCGCACGCGTCATCGGATTTACTGATCCGAAAGCAACCAGCTCCTCAAAAGGAGAAACACTCAAAGACACGATCATGATGGTTAGCAGCTATGCGGATATCATCGTCATGCGACACTATCTCGAAGGAGCTGCCCGATATGCCAGCGAAGTAGCACCCGTACCCATCGTCAATGCAGGAGACGGAGCCAACCAGCACCCGTCACAAACGATGCTCGACCTCTACTCCATCTACAAAACTCAGGGAACACTGGAAAACCTGAACATCTTTCTGGTGGGAGACTTGAAATACGGACGCACCGTCCACTCACTACTGATGGCTATGCGTCACTTCAATCCTACATTCCACTTCATCGCCCCCGATGAACTGAAAATGCCGGAAGAATATAAGCTATACTGCAAAGAGCATCAGATCAAATACATTGAACATACCGAATTTACCGAAGAAATTATCGCTGATGCCGACATCCTGTACATGACCCGTGTGCAACGCGAACGCTTCACCGACCTGATGGAATACGAACGAGTGAAAAATGTATATATCCTGCGCAACAAGATGCTGGAGAACACCCGTCCGAACCTCCGCATTCTGCACCCGCTGCCCCGTGTCAACGAGATTGCTTACGACGTGGACAACAACCCGAAAGCATATTATTTCCAACAGGCGCAAAACGGTCTGTATGCCCGTGAAGCCATCCTTTGCGACGTATTAGGTATCACATTAGAGGACGTTAAAAACGATATTTTATTATGAGCGAAAATAAACAAGCATTGCAAGTAGCTGCCCTGAAAAACGGGACAGTGATTGACCATATCCCATCAGAAAAACTCTTTACTGTCGTACAGCTACTGGGCGTGGAGCAAATGAAATGTAACATCACCATCGGCTTCAACCTCGACAGCAAAAAGCTAGGGAAAAAAGGCATTATCAAAATCGCCGACAAGTTTTTCTGCGACGAAGAAATCAACCGCATATCGGTAGTAGCACCTTACGTAAAACTGAACATTATCCGCGACTATGAAGTCGTTGAAAAGAAAGAAGTCAGAATGCCGGACGAACTGCACGGCATCGTAAAATGCGCCAATCCGAAATGTATCACGAACAATGAACCTATGTCTACATTATTTCATGTGATAGACAAGGATAATTGCATCGTGAAGTGCCATTATTGCGAGAAAGAACAGAAACGCGAGGAAATCACCATCCTCTAGTTTCTCCATTCCTCATTCTTAATTTTTTATTAAATTGAAACAAGACTGGAAACCGGGAACGATGATCTATCCGCTGCCTGCCGTATTGGTGAGTTGCGGAAAAGATGAAAGTGAATATAATATTATAACAGTAGCATGGACGGGTACGATTTGCACAAACCCGCCCATGTGCTATATATCCGTACGACCGGAACGACACTCCTACGACATCATCAAGAAAAATATGGAGTTCGTCATCAATCTGACAACTAAAGATATGGCGTTCCCCACCGACTGGTGCGGAGTACGTTCGGGACGGAATTATCGTAAATTCGAAGAGATGAAACTCACTCCGGGACGCTGCACCGTAGTCAGCGCACCGCTGATCGAAGAGTCTCCCCTCTGCATCGAATGTCGCGTGAAGGAAATTGTTTCGCTCGGTTCGCATGATATGTTTATCGCCGATGTGGTAAACGTCCGTGCAGACGACCGGAACCTGAATCCCGAAACCGGCAAGTTCGAACTGGCGGAAGCGAACCCGCTGGTATATGTGCACGGAGGATATTACGACCTGGGAGAAAAAATAGGGAAATTCGGCTGGAGTGTAGAAAAGAAGAAATAAAGAAAAAAGTACTGCCATGAATATACTGCGCAACATAATTCTTTTCGGTTGGATGGCGATAGCTTGTACAGCTTTCGCCCAAGATCGTAACGCAGATAAAGTGGAACGTCCCAACACGAAGAAAATCAACTTCGGTATCAAAGCCGGATTTAATTCTTCCATGTTTATGGTATCCGAATTGAAAATCAAAGACGTAACGATCGACGAAGTACAAAATAATTATAAGATCGGCTATTTTGGCGCGATCTTCATGCGCTTTAATATAAAGAAGCATTTCATTCAGCCGGAAGCATCCTATAATGTCAGCAAAGGCGAGATCACCTTTGACAAACTTGGTTCGCAGCACCCTGCCATCGAACCCGATTATGCTTCCGTACAATCCGTACTTCACAGTATCGACTTCCCTGTTCTCTACGGATATAATGTAGTGAAAAAAGGACCTTACGGAATGTCTATCTTTGCCGGTCCCAAACTCCGGTATCTATGGGGAAAGCAGAACGAAATCACTTTCACAAACTTCGACCAGAAAGGGATTCATGAAAAGCTGTATCCGCTCAATGTCAGCGTCGTGATCGGTGTCGGCGTCAATATCTCCCGCATCTTTTTCGACTTCCGCTACGAACAGGGGATAGGAAATATCTCCAAATCCATCGTTTATGACAATATCAATTCAGACGGCAGCACGGGAGTCAGCCCTATCATTTTCCGCCGCCGCGACAGCGCATTAAGTTTCTCGTTCGGATTCATTCTTTAAAGAACATCCGACAGCCGACTGATGAACTTTTGATAGTCGGCAACCGGCAAAAACAGACACCTCCTATTCATTCCGTACGATAAATTATCCATTATCTATTAATTTCCTCCATTTACTAACATTTTTCTTATAGTTCCTTCGTTCTTTATTTATTTTCACTAACTTTGTGCGCTTAAAATAGGTATCTCGAATTAAAAATTTAATCTTACTTATAAAAAGAATGAAAAGAGACGACTTAATTTTCGACATCATCGAAAAAGAGCACCAACGTCAGCTGAAAGGTATCGAGCTGATTGCATCTGAAAACTTTGTAAGTGACCAGGTAATGCAGGCAATGGGTTCTTGCCTGACTAACAAGTACGCAGAAGGTTATCCGGGCAAACGTTACTACGGAGGTTGTGAAGTAGTTGACCAAAGCGAACAAATCGCTATCGACCGCCTGAAAGAAATCTTCGGTGCCGAATGGGCAAACGTACAACCGCATTCAGGAGCACAAGCCAATGCAGCCGTATTTCTGGCTGTTTTGAATCCGGGCGACAAGTTTATGGGATTAAACCTCGCACACGGCGGACACCTTTCTCACGGTTCATTAGTAAACACTTCCGGCATTATCTACACTCCTTGCGAATACAATCTGAATCAGGAAACCGGCCGTGTAGACTACGACCAGATGGAAGAAGTTGCTTTGCGCGAAAAGCCGAAAATGATTATCGGCGGCGGCTCTGCTTATTCCCGCGAATGGGACTACAAACGTATGCGTGAAATCGCAGATAAAGTAGGCGCTATCCTGATGATCGACATGGCTCACCCTGCGGGTCTGATCGCTGCCGGACTGTTGGAGAACCCGGTTAAATATGCACACATCGTCACTTCGACTACACATAAAACACTTCGCGGACCTCGTGGTGGGGTCATCATGATGGGAAAAGATTTCCCTAATCCTTGGGGAAAGAAAACTCCGAAGGGTGAAATCAAAATGATGTCCCAATTACTGGATTCAGCTGTATTCCCAGGTGTACAGGGCGGACCGTTGGAACACGTAATCGCTGCCAAAGCCGTAGCTTTCGGCGAAATCCTGCAACCGGAATACAAGGAATATGCAAAACAGGTTCAGAAGAATGCTGCCGTACTGGCACAGGCTTTGATAGACCGTGGTTTTACAATCGTTTCCGGTGGTACGGACAATCACTCCATGCTGGTTGACCTGCGTAGCAAATACCCTGATCTGACAGGTAAGGTAGCAGAAAAAGCATTAGTTTCTGCTGACATTACCGTGAATAAGAACATGGTTCCGTTTGACAGCCGTTCTGCTTTCCAAACTTCCGGTATCCGTCTGGGTACTCCTGCCATCACAACCCGTGGTGCGAAAGAAGACCTGATGATCGAAATTGCCGAAATGATCGAAACTGTTCTGTCTAACGTGGAAAATGAAGAGGTGATCGCACAAGTACGTGCACGTGTCAATGAGACAATGAAGAAATATCCTCTTTTTGCTGATTAAGATTTCTTTCTTTGAGTAACCAAATGCCGGTAATGTGAATTAGCAGCATTTGTGTTCAACATTTCATAAAGAATTTCTTTTGAATTTTATAAGCCTGCTTTCTGTGAAGAAAACAGGCTTTTCTTTTTTATTTATTAACAGAATCAGACAAACTATCTGCTCGAAAAGATGTTTTCTTACTACAAAAAGAGAAATTGAAATACGCACTATACTCTTCCGGAAAGCAGCGACTTCAATCGTACAGTGTATCAGACAAGGTCAACATACCGGTACACTGGACTCTATATACAATCATCCCCGTCTTCCCAAACTATCAGAAGTGGAAAGACGGGGATTTATATTGGATGATTGACAGTACAGAAATATACTAAATGAAATAGTAAAAATCAGCTCAGTCCTTCAATTTCACCATCTACAATGTCGATATGCAACGCTTGCGGTTCTTTGGGCAATCCCGGCATACGAAGGATTTCTCCTGCAATCGCTACAATCATTTCGGCACCGTTATTAATCACTATATCCTTGATATGGAACTCGAAATTATTCACGGCGCCATAAATCTTCGGATCGGCAGAAAAAGAGTATTGTGTCTTGGCAATACAAACCGGATAATGAGTGATTCCCATTTTCTCAATCAGCTTGATGCGGTTGCGGGCGATGCTGCTGTACGTAATGACGCTGGCTCCATAAAGGTTGGTAGCCACTTTCTCAATCTTCTGCTGTATGCTGTCTTCTTCTTTATACGTATAACGCAAAGGTTCGGACGGATTATTTTCTATCGTATCGACTACGAGGCGGGCCATATCTACCGCTCCATCACCACCTTCGCTGAACGCATTATTGATGGCGTAACCTACCCCCAACTGTTCGCAGTGCTCGCGCAGCATTTCCATTTCCTCGTCCGTGTCGGTGGCAAACTTATTGAAAGCAACCACTACCGTCTGTCCGAAGGAGCGAAGATTACGAATATGTTTATCCAGATTGCGCAATCCTTCTTTCAGTCCTTCCATGTTCGGTTCCTTGATGCGGTCGAGACTGACACCACCGTGCATCTTCAGTCCTTGCGCCGTAGCGACAATCACAGTCAGTTTGGGCTGGAGTCCGCTTTTGCGGCATTTGATGTTATAGAACTTTTCAGCACCGAGGTCTGCGCCGAATCCGGCTTCCGTGATCACATAGTCACCGAATGACATTGCCAGTTTGGTGGCAAGAATAGAGTTACAGCCATGAGCGATATTGGCAAACGGTCCGCCGTGTACGAAAGCGGCGGTACCTTCGGTCGTCTGCACCAGATTCGGATGGATGGCGTCTTTCAGCAATACCGTGATAGCTCCCGCCACTCCGAGATCTTTCACCGTAAAAGGCTGGTCATCATATGTAAAACCAAGCAGAATATTTTCAATGCGGCGGCGCAAGTCTTCCACATCTTTGGAAAGGCAGAGAATGGCCATAATTTCCGAAGCCGGAGTAATATCGAAGCCTGACTCCTGCGTGATGCCGTTCGACTTGGGTCCGAGTCCGACTACGATGCTGCGCAACGAACGGTCGTTCACGTCGAGCACCCGACGCCAGAGAATTTCTTTCAATCCGAAACCTTTCGCCTGATTCTGATAAAGATAATTATCGAGCAAAGCAGAAATCATGTTATGCGCGGAAGTAATCGCATGAAAGTCTCCCGTAAAATGAAGGTTGATCTTCTCCATCGGAAGCACCTGTGCATATCCCCCACCCGCTGCTCCTCCCTTCATACCGAAGCAAGGACCGAGAGACGGCTCGCGCAAAGCGACAATCGCCTTCTTTCCGATTTTGTTCAGTCCCAGGGCGAGACCGATAGATACTGTAGTTTTGCCGATACCCGCCTTTGTCGCTGTGATGGCAGTTACCAGGACAAGGTTACTTTTCTTCACTTTCTCCTCGTCGATCAGTTGTTCGGGAATCTTCGCGATGTAGCGACCATAATTTTCGACTTCTTCACGAGGGATTCCGATGCTTTCGGCAACTTGCTTGATCTTTTTCAACTCGACACTGCGAGCTATTTCTATGTCTGATTTCATACAGAATATGATTAGTTTTATTTGAAGTGACAAAAGTATAACAAAAAAGCGAAACTGAGAAATTTAAGACGCTCTCTCGTTTGCCCGGGACTTCCGCACAATTAATTTATATTTTTAGAAACTATGACGATAACGTACTTAACCCACTAAACTCTTTTTGCACAAGAACTGTTGTTATGAACATAACCTAAACAAGAACAACATATATGGAATGGATTATTAATCAACTCAGGGATCATCCCGAACTTGCCATTTTCCTCACTTTATTCGCCGGCTTCTGGCTGGGCAGATTCAAAATAGGAAAATTTTCGTTGGGAACAGTAACCAGCGTGCTACTGGTCGGAGTACTGGTGGGACAATTAAACATTAGTGTAGACGGCCCGATGAAAGCTGTCTTTTTCCTCCTGTTTTTATTCGCTGTGGGCTATAAGGTAGGTCCGCAATTCTTTCGCGGATTGAAGAAAGACGGATTGCCGCAAGTAGGATTTGCCGTCCTGATGTGCTTTGTCAGCCTCATCGCCCCATGGATACTTGCCAAAATCATGGGCTACCATGTAGGCGAGGCTGCCGGATTGCTGGCAGGCTCACAGACCATTTCCGCAGTAATCGGTGTGGCAAGCGACACGATCAATCAATTAAGCATCAGCGATACGCAGAAAGCGACATTTATCAATGCCATCCCCGTAGCATACGCTGTGACTTATATTTTCGGTACGGCAGGTTCCGCATGGATTCTGGCTTCACTCGGTCCCAAAATGCTGGGCGGACTGGAGAAGGTGAAAGCGGACTGCAAAGAGCTGGAAGCCAAAATGGGAACTTCCGAAGCAGATGAACCCGGATTTTACACCGCCCTCCGCCCCGTCGTATTCCGTGCTTATAAAATAGATAACGAATGGTTCGGCAAAGGAAAAACGGTCAGCGAACTGGAGAACTATCTGGTGGAAAACGATAAACGGCTGTTTGTAGAACGCGTACGGCAAAAGGGCGTCATAGAAGAAGTCACCCCGGATATGCTTCTACAACCGGGCGATGAAGTCGTATTAAGCGGCCGCCGTGAATATGCAATCGGCGAAGAAGACTGGATCGGTCCGGAAGTGATCGACGCCCAACTGCTCGACTTTCCGGCAGAGACGCTTCCGGTAATGGTCACCCACCGCACATTCGCAGGCGAAAAGGTCTCCACGATCCGTGCGCTGAAATTCATGCACGGAGTCAGTATCCGCAGTATCAAGCGAGCAGGCATCAATGTTCCGGTACTTGCTCAGACAGTGATCGACTCCGGCGATATCCTCGAACTGACCGGAACAAAACTCGAAGTAGAAACTGCCGCCAAACAGATGGGCTATATCGATCGCCCCACCAACCAGACAGATATGATCTTCGTGGGACTGGGTATCCTGCTCGGTGGTCTGGTCGGCGCACTTGCCATTCACCTGGGAGGTATCCCGATCAGCCTGTCCACCAGTGGAGGTGCCTTGATCGCAGGACTCGTATTCGGCTGGCTGCGCAGCAAACATCCGACCTTTGGCGGTATCCCCGAACCTTCGTTGTGGGTATTGAATAATGTGGGATTGAATATGTTTATCGCTGTTGTCGGCATCGCTGCCGGACCTAGTTTCGTGACCGGTTTCAAGGAAGTAGGATTCAGCCTGTTTATCGTCGGTGCACTGGCAACCGCCATCCCTCTTCTCAGCGGACTGCTGATGGGAAGATATCTGTTCAAGTTCCACCCTGCCCTCACACTGGGATGTACAGCCGGAGCACGTACCACAACCGCCGCACTGGGAGCTATTCAGGACGCACTAGGAAGCGACACTCCCGCGTTAGGATACACCGTGACGTATGCAGTCGGTAATACACTACTGATTATCTGGGGAGTAGCCATCGTATTGCTCATGTAAATGTCAGTATAATGAATGTATAGGAAATCAAAATTAAGTATCAAAACAATAAGAACCATTATGGAAAAGAAAACAACTGGCACAGCTATCACCAAGAACTTTGCCAAAAAGATGGAAACGATCAGCCCTTTCGAACTTAAAAACAAGCTCATCGAAATGGCTGACGAGAGTATCAAGAAAATGGCCCATACCATGCTGAACGCAGGACGAGGCAACCCGAACTGGATTGCGACCGAACCGCGTGAAGCATTCTTCCTGTTAGGAAAATTCGGACTTTGCGAATGTCGCCGTGTCCAATCCCTGGAAGAAGGAATTGCAGGCATCCCACAACAGGAAGGAATAGCCGCCCGCTTCGAGGCTTTCCTCAAAGAGAACGAGAAAGAATCCGGAGCCAGGTTACTGAAAGAAACCTATAATTATATGCTGATGGAGCACGCAGCCGATCCGGACAGACTGGTTCATGAATGGGCGGAATCGGTCATCGGCGACCAGTATCCTGTCCCCGACCGTATCCTGCACTTCACCGAACTGATCGTACAGGATTATCTGGCACAGGAAATGTGCGACCGCCGTCCCCCTAAAGGCACATTCGACCTTTTCGCTACCGAAGGCGGAACGGCTGCCATGTGCTATGTATTCGATTCATTGCAGGAAAACTTTCTGTTGAATCAAGGGGATTCCATCGCCTTGATGATTCCTGTCTTCACGCCCTACATCGAGATTCCGGAATTACGCCGCTATCAGTTCGATGTTACCGAAATATCTGCCGATCAGATGACACCGGACGGGCTGCACACCTGGCAATATAAAGATGAAGATATCGATAAGCTGAAGAATCCGCAGATAAAAGCGTTGTTCATCACCAATCCGAGCAATCCGCCCAGTTACGCGCTGAGCCCGGAGACTGCCGCACGTATTGTCAACATCGTAAAGAATGACAATCCGAATCTGATGATCATTACGGACGATGTGTACGGAACATTCATACCTCACTTCCGTTCGTTGATGGCGGAGTTGCCGCATAATACACTCTGCGTCTACTCCTTCTCCAAGTATTTCGGAGCCACAGGATGGAGAAATGCAGTGATAGCCCTACACGAAGACAACATCTACGACAAAATGATTGCCCGCCTGTCGGAGGAGCAAACAGCAATCTTAAACAAGCGTTATGCAAGCCTCAGTTTACACCCCGAGAAGATGAAGTTTATTGACCGCATGGTGGCCGACAGCCGGCAGATTGCGCTGAACCATACCGCAGGACTCTCGCTGCCTCAGCAAATGCAGATGAGCCTGTTCGCCGCCTTCTCCCTTCTCGACAAGGAAGACCGGTACAAGGCAAAGATGCAGGAAATCATCCACCGTCGCCTGCATGCACTCTGGGACAACACCGGCTTTACGCTGATAGAAGACCCGCTGCGTGCCGGATATTATTCGGAAATCGACATGCTGGTATGGGCGAAGAAATTCTACGGTGACGAATTTGTAGACTATCTGCAAAAGACCTACAATCCGCTCGACGTTGTTTTCCGCCTTGCCAACGAGACTTCGCTCGTCCTGCTGAACGGCGGCGGATTTGCCGGACCGAAATGGAGTGTCCGTGTTTCGCTCGCCAATCTGAACGAAGCCGATTACGTAAAAATAGGACAAAGCATCAAGCGCGTACTGGATGAGTATGCAAAAAATAGATAATACTTATTATTTAAAGCGGGAAGTATCCACCTCTTCCCGCTTTTTCTCCTTGTATCCTCCGAATTTGTAGTTGAAGGAAATACCGAAGGCACGGGTAGTCTTCATATAGTGATTCTTCACATTCTGTTGTCCGAAACGGACATTAGTCGAAATGGTGGAAGTATTAAATATGTCGTCGCATTTCAAGGTCAGTTGTGCTTTTCCCTTTGCGAAAGTATAGCGCAGGGCCGCATCCAGATTTCCCGAACGGGGAAGGTCGAAAATGCCTTGTATCGCTTTGTTCTGATAAAATCCGCTTAGGGTAAACTTCAAATCGGGTTTGGTGGAGAGAGTGAAGGTATTGTTCATTGTCAATACAAACGTATATAGTTTGCGGTCGAACGGGATATCCCAGAAATCACTGTCTTTCTGACGGTAACGAAAGCCGATTGCCGTGATGCGGGAGTCCAGCCATTTCTTCACTTTAAAGGGAACTACCATTACCAAGCCCGCCTGTTCCGAGAAGTCGAAGTTAAAGCATTTATAGATCTCGACCAGACGTTCCGGAGACTGGTAAAGCGTCTGCATTTCCTTGTTTTTCGTGCGGCTGTAATAGGCGGTCAGCACATATTTACCTTTTAATATATAGCTAATGTTAGCTTCGTAGTTGGTTGCCGGTTTGAGGAAGGGATTTCCCTGAATCTCGGAATAAGCGCCCATGTAGGAAGTGGAGTTCTGCATACTCCAGTATTCCGGATATTCTTTGTCGCTGCTCAATGAAAATTGCAGGATATGTCCCGGAGCAGGCAAATAAGTCAGGTTGGCAACCGGATACAGGCTCCATTCGTTCCACATATCCGTATGATATTGCTCGGCAGCCAGAGAGACGTCCGCCGAAAGTTTCTCACCGAAGCTCTTGCTGAGTCCGGCATAAAAGTTCAGCGTCTGCTCGCGACGACGGGATTGCATGTTGTTGTCCGGCAGTAAAGTTTCCGTTTCGGGATCGAAATACATTTGATAACTATTGTCCAATGCGGTCGTATAAGCAATACCATAATTCAATCCCCAGTCTGCGCCCAAAGTATGTTCTTGTCCGGCATAGAAACGCCATTGGTTGATCCGTTGGTTATCTTTGCTCAGGAAGTTCAGTGTTTCTTCTCCCAGTGTGCTGTAAAGCAGCTGACTGCCGGGAGCATGATAATAGGTAAATTCCGCTCCGGCTTTCAGTCCGAAAGGAGTCTGATAGTCGAGTTTGGCATTATGAAGCTGTCCTTCCGAGTGCGAATCGGTGACCGAGTTCTGCGCACCGGTGACTGTGGCGTAAGGTTTGACATCGGTGAAAGCAGTGGTATAAACCAAGCTCAGCAAATGCTTGTCGGTAAAGGCATAGTCCATCCCAAGGCGTATCTGGTGATTGTTGTGGCGGGAAGTAGTGATATCATACATATTCATCGGATGCACCGAACCGTCGGCGAGCGTGTGAAGCGCTTCCTTGTCTGTCTCCCTCCGTTCGCGGCTGTAAGAGTAAGAGTAGAGAAGATCAGCAGAAAATTTGCGTCCGGAGTATAGAAGGCTCGCACGCTCTGCCAGAGATTCGTAGTGTAATTGGCTGTAGGCAGTATATAGTTCTCCCTGAAGAGAAGGTTCTTTTCCTATGCCCGAAGTCAGTATCAAATTGATCATCGGTCCGCGCACCTGATAACGTGCCGGAGCGGAATACATCACTTCCGCCTTTTCAATCCGACTGACGGGCATTGATTTCAGCAGGGTGCTTAATTGCTCTACAGAGAGGGTGGTCACTTTTCCGTTGATAACCACAGTGACCGGTTGCCCTCCCAACGTCAGGGCATCATTCATGGAGACAACTCCCGGCAGGTTCTTTACCGCATCATAGGCATTGTCTACCGGCAGGCTGCCGACCAGTCTCGGAACGTCGTATACCAGTTTCCCCTGTTCGGCTTTTACTACCGGACGTTCGCCGGTGATCATGACTTCGGGAAGTTCCCGATACAGGCTGTCTATATAGGCTACATTTTTTACGCTGTCGGCAGGTTCCTGCGCTGTCTGTACCTGCTGTGCAGAAGCGTACATCCAATACATGAAAAGTAACAAAAGCAGTAAATAAGTTCGTTTCATATCGCATTTATTTTTGAGTATGCTGCAAAATACGGGAGAAAAAACGAAACTTTACGTTATCGCCGGCTTATCTAGTGTTATTTAGTCTTATCAAAGAGAAGAAAAATAACAGTTTCATACTATCTTTGTCCGTATGAAACTACCGTTGAAACATATCATTATCCTTGTCATCTGCTCGCTGACAGGCATCTTTGTTTACCAGACATATTGGCTGACAGGGCTTTACCGCACGATGAAGCAGGAAATGAACAATAATATAAAAGACGCCATGCGTACGAGCGACTTTAATGAAATCGTGCTTCGCGTCAACGAACTGCAAAAGGATAATGTGGAACATGGTTCGGTCACCGTTTCCGCCGGATATGGTGCAGACGGCAAGTCGCTGGTGACAAGCCAGACTGTCTCTTATACAGACAGTACCTACAAAGACACCCTGCATACACGCACGGAAACAGCAGTAGATACCCTGGCCGTCAATGACAATGATCCGGATGCCAGCGCCGTTGCCTCCAGCGAAAGCGGACTCGATGTATTATTAAAGAGACAGGACTCGATGAAAGAACTCATACTCAGCGTCCAACAGGGTATGCACTCCGGCGTGGACACCTACATCGACATCAACCTGCAAAAATATGACAGTCTACTGACCGATGTACTGAAAGCACACAACATAGATGTACCTCACCACACCTTATATATATACAGCGGAGCCACTCAGGATTCATCCCAGACATTCATAGATACACTGGGCATCGCAGGAGACAGCACCTATATCCCCAGCCCGAAAGCCATCCGCTACGATTACGAATTCAACAGGCATCACAGTCAACGCTACCAACTGATAATGGAACCCATCACCTCACTGGTATGGAAACAAATGACCGGCATCCTGGTCACTTCATTTGTCATCTTCCTCATCCTCGGATTTTCCTTCTGGTTCCTCATCCGCACACTGCTGAAACAAAAGACGCTGGAAGAAATGAAGAGCAACTTTACGAACAACATCACGCATGAGTTAAAGACCCCGATTGCCGTGGCGTATGCCGCCAACGATGCACTGCTGAATTTCAACCAGGCGGAAGAAAAGAGCAAACGTGACCAATATCTGCGCATCAGCCAAGAACAGCTACAGCGCTTGAGCGGACTCGTCGAACAGATTCTTTCCATGAGCATGGAAAGCCGCAAGACGTTCAGACTGCACCCCGAAGAGATTTGTCTGAAAGAACTGATTACTTCTTTAATAGAGCAGCACCAGCTAAAAGCGGATATCCCCGTACACATAACACTGGAAACAGAACCGGAAGCACTGATGATAGTAGCCGACCGCACTCATTTCAGCAATATCATCAGTAACCTGATAGACAATGCCGTGAAATATTCGAAACAAGAAGCAGAGATTATGATTCAGTGCCGCCAAACGGGGGAAACAGTGACTATCACCGTCTCCGATCATGGAATAGGTATCCCCCTGGATAAGCAGAAACATATATTCGACAAATTCTATCGTGTTCCGACCGGAAATCTTCATAACGTGAAAGGATACGGCTTAGGACTTTTCTATGTCAAAAGCATGGTCGAAAAACATGGAGGCACCATCACCGTCAAAAGTGAATCCGGCAAAGGAAGTACATTTACCATTACTATCTAAAACATCAAAAACATGAGCAAAAACGACATTACAGTATTGTTGGTGGAAGACGAACTGACACTCGCCATGATTATCAAAGATACGCTCGAGGAAAACGGTTTTACCATCCATACCGCCTCCGACGGCGAAGAAGGATTGCATCTTTTCTTTGAACTTCGGCCGGACGTGCTGGTGACCGATGTGATGATGCCCAAAATGGACGGCTTCGAAATGGTACGCCGCATCCGGCAGACGGACAAGCAGACACCTGTACTGTTTCTGACTGCCCGTTCGGCCATCAACGATGTAGTAGAAGGATTCGAACTCGGAGCAAACGATTATCTGAAAAAGCCTTTCGGCATGCAGGAACTGATCATACGTATCAAGGCGCTGATGGGAAAAGCGTTCAGCTTCACGGAGACAAAAGTATCCAGCCGTTTTGAGATAGGAAGTTATCTGTTCGATCCGGTCGCGCAGACATTGCTGCATGCCGGAGTGAGACAGGAACTCTCCCACCGCGAGTCGGAAATACTGAAACGGCTTTGTGAGAACCGGAATCAGGTGGTCAATACGCAGGACGTTCTGCTGGAACTTTGGGGAGATGACAGTTTCTTCAATTCCCGGAGTCTGCATGTGTTCATCACGAAACTGCGGCATAAGTTGTCACAGGATGAGCAAATACGTATCGTCAATGTGCGGGGAATCGGCTATAAACTCATTGCAAACTAAGCTCTAAAATAGTGTCACTATCCTACTGGTATAGTGTCACTATCCCCACAGGATACTTACACTATCTCAGCGGGATAGTGACACCATCCCGACGAGACAGCGGCACACTCCTTTTTAAAGGATTTTTCTCTAAGAAAACATAACGGAAGCAGGCAGTCAGACTAAAAATCTCTATCTTTGTCATCAATCAACCTTTACGAAGATGAGAAAACTGATTCTATTTCTTTCGCTGATATTATCGGTCGGTTTTGCATCCGCACAGTCGGAAGTTCCTTCCGATAGTATTCGTCGTGCTCCGTCGAGCAATATAAAGGAATTCGGTGGCTTCCTGCTCGATATGGGATTAATGAATGTGGCCCCTCCCAAACTTCCGAAATTCAGTCTCGATGTACCGGATGTGAGTAAAGACTATAATCAGATATTCCGTCTGAATACAGACGCGACCTATACGCAGGGATTCACCGACGCATTTTCTTCCCCTTTCTCCGGTTTCGGATATGGGTATGGCTGGGGATTGTCGTCTTCACCGCAGTTCATGCAGATGGGTACCTTCAAACTGAAAAACGGATGGAAAATCAATACATACGGAGACTATGACAAAGACGGATGGAAAGTGCCCAACCGTAGTGCCATGCCTTGGGAGAAGAATAATTTCCGGGGAGCATTCGAACTGAAGTCCTCCAATGGTAATTTCGGTATCCGGATAGAGGTTCAGCAGGGGCGGAACGGTCTTTATTAACTACGCTACTCATTATGATCGACTTGTTTCGGCTATTAGCATATTCTGATTAGCTATTAGCATAATCCGATTAGCTAATAGCTAATCAGAATATGCTAATAGGATATTTCAATCATCAATAACAAGATGGTTATTTACTCAACTAACGTTTATTCTGCTTCAAAAGCTCTGTCTGCCGCAGCCATCGCGTCGGCTACACGGTCGCACCATGAATCGAACTCCGGATCAGGAGTCTGTGTTTCGGGGTGCAAAAGCATGTATTGTACTGACTGCTTTAAACCGTCCGCCATCGAAGTTGTACAGATAAAGTCCGGCACAAGGCGTTTTATTTTCGAATTATCAAAGACTACCGTTGCGGCTTTGTCCCCCAACAGTTCGCCCCGAAAGTCATAGTTCCCGCCATGTCTCGCAAGAAAATCGGAAGCCACATGGAGTGCGTTCAAAGGTCTCCCCAGCGCATCGGCAATGGTTTGATAAATCTGATTCCAAGTCATACTCTCATCTGTGGTGATATGGAAGGCATTCCCGATGGCATGAGGGTTCGCCATCAGTCCTACGTATCCTTTGGCAAAATCTTTGGAATGTGTCAGTGTCCACAAGGAACTTCCGTCACCGGGGATAATAACCGGTTTCCCGTCAAGGATACGTTTAAGTATCTGCCAGTTCCCCTTATTTCCATGCAGGCTTACAGGAGGTTTCGTTCCATTATACGTATGGCTGGGACGGACAATCGTAATCGGGAAACCGGTGGTACGGTATGCTGTCATCAACACTTCTTCGGCGGCAATCTTATGCCGTGAATATTGCCAGTAAGGATTCACTAAAGGGGTACTTTCCGTAATACGGTAATCAGCCAACGGTTTTTGGTAGGCGGATGCACTGCTGATAAAAATATATTGTTTCGTCTTATTACGGAACAGACGGATATCACGTTCTACATCTTCTGCCGTGTAAGCGATGAACTGAGCTACGACATCATAACTTTCATCTGCAATAGCTTTCGCCACAGCTTCCTCATCGTGAATGTCGGCAATGATACTGCCCACACCTTCCGGCAGTTTTTTTGAGCCCCGGTTAAGCAGTGTTATCTCCCACCCTCTCTGTTGAGCCAATTCTACTACATCGGTACTGATCGTACCGGTTCCTCCAATGAATAATGCTTTCATAAAACAAGTCTTTTTAAATTCGCAGGAACAAATATATTAATTCTACTATTCACATCCCGTGATTATCCCGTTTTTTTGTTTCCGACACGCTGATATTTAGCTGGAAAAAGTGAGTTTGCATCCCACTGCCCGCCGGCATTGTATACAAATTACTGAATCTTATACCCAAATTACTGTTTTGCAAATCCGGAATGAGAAAGATACATTTAAAAGCTTTATCTTTGTGACAGATCAAAACTGTAAGCCGTATGGAAGAAATAACAAAAATTGAAAGCATTGACCAGTATGACCAACTGTTCGGACTAGAGACCTTGCACCCGCTGGTAAACGTGATCGACTTTTCGAAAGCGACAAAGACGGTAGACTACTATCGTATGAATATCGGATTCTACTCTCTGTTTCTGAAAGACGCAAAATGTGGCGATCTCAGATATGGACGGAAGTATTATGACTATCAGGAAGGAACCGTTGTCTGCATGGCTCCGGGACAGGTTATCGGGATAGATAACCGCAAGCAGACACCAATTCGTACAAAATCTATCGGCCTTTTATTTCATCCCGATTTAATCCGGGGAACTTCTTTAGGGCAGAACATCAAACACTATAATTTCTTCTCTTACGAAGTGAATGAAGCACTGCATCTCTCCGAACAGGAAAGGGAAATCGTGACCGACTGTATCCACAAAATACAAATCGAACTGGAACATGCCATCGACAAACACAGCAAGCAGCTCATTGTCCGCAATATAGAACTATTGCTCGACTATTGCATGCGCTTCTACGAACGGCAATTCATCACCCGTAATCAGGCTAATAAAGATATCATCGTGAAGTTCGAACAGTTATTGGACGAGTATTTTCAGAATCAGACTGCACTTACCGAAGGACTTCCTTCTGTAAAATACTTTGCGGACAAGGTCTGCCTTTCTTCCAATTACTTCGGAGACCTGATCAAGAAAGAAACAGGAAAAACGGCACAGGAATATATCCAGCACCGGATCATAGAACTTGCCAAGGAACGGATATTAGAAGGCAGCCAGACGGTCAGCCAGATTGCGTATGAACTGGGGTTCCAGTATCCGCAGCATTTCAGCCGGTTGTTCAAAAAGAATGTCGGATGTACGCCAAACGAATATAAGCAACAGAACTAAAAACAGCTCCACTAATCAGGATATTAGTTACGTCATGGGAGATAAAGTACTTAAGATAGGAAGTGTGCATCAATGTAATTGCTGCATGGGGAGTAAGACGCTGCACCCTCTGGTCAGTGTCATCGACCTTTCAAAAGCCGATTTATCCTCCCATACGGATTTCAAATTCGGATTTTACACGATTCTGTTGAGCGAATGCAAATGTGAAGCCTACAGATACGGACATCAATACTACGACTTCTCGGACGGGACACTTCTCTGTCTGACTCCCGGCGAGTCAATCAGTATGAAGGATAGTGACAACACATGTCCTTCCAAAGGATGGATACTGGCGTTTCATCCCGACTTGATCTGCGGCACTGCGCTTGGAGCGAACATTCGTGACTATACTTTCTTCTCTTATCGTCCCGAAGAAGCACTGCATGTTTCATTACGTGAAAAGCAGGTCATACTGGAACTTCTGGATAAAATAAATGAAGAATTGCAACGCTGTATCGACTGCTATAGTCAGAAGATCATTTCCAAATACATCGAACTACTGCTTGATTATTGCGAACGCTTCTACGAACGCCAGTTTATCACACGCAATGAGGCTAACAAAAAGATTATCGAACGGTTTGACCGTCTTTTGGATGATCATTTCAATACTATACAAAGTCAGTCCTCCGATCTTCCCACTATTGAGGAGTGCGTCAGAGTACTTCGTCTTTCTCCCGCATATTTCAATGATTTGCTGGAATATGAAACGGGGAAATCGTACAAAGAATATCTTCAGTTCAAGCGTTTCGAGATAGCTAAAGAGTGGTTGATAAATACAAATAAAACACTCAGCCAGATAGCGCAGGAACTCGGTTTCCGGAATCCGCAATATTTCAGCCGCCTGTTTAAGAAGATCACCGGTTGTTTGCCGAATGATTTCAAGATGCCTAACTGACTTTTCTCTTAATAAAAATAGAATTGAGAATTCAAATTCTTAATCAATGTTATAAAACATACTATTTTTCTTGGATAATTTGCAAAGTTCACAGAAGTCCGTATCTTTGCAATGTGTTTTTCATAGTATTAGATTTAAGGTTAACAAAGGTTGGAGCAAGGCGTTGCTCCTTTTTTTATGTCCATACGTGAGCTATTGGACTTTCGTATATAGTAGAATTACGTTATTTTTCAGTAGATTTGCAGTAACACTTGAAAAGGATACATTCAGATTATATTCTGAATATATAAATCAAAAAGTGCTCTTTTTACGTTATATATCAAGAAGTAACTTTAATCCTGACAAAACAATGAAGACAGAGCGGAAATATCACCATTTGATTAAATCAGTTATCATCGTACTATTCCTTTCTTTTGGCATGACTTCGTGCGAAAAGGAAGAGCCAGTTCCGGTACCTACAGAACAAACGGTATTCATGTATCTCCCCTGGTCTGATAATCTCACATCCAATTTCTATCAGAACATCAGCGACCTTGAAAGTGTAGTTGAAAAGAATATCTTGAAGGATGAACGGATAATCATTTTCATGTGTACCACAGCAACGAAAGCCACTCTTTTTGAACTCGCTTATGAGAACGGCAAGAGTGTGCGTAAAACTCTAAAGAACTATACAGATCCTGCATATACCACAGCAGAAGGTATCACATCCATCCTAAATGACGTGCAACGCTACTCTCCCACCAAACGCTATTCGATGGTTATCGGCTGTCATGGCATGGGATGGATACCCGTATCAAATTCTAAATCACGTAGCGGTCTTCGTACCAAAATGCACTGGGAATACGAAAATGTACCAATGACACGCTACTTCGGAGGATTAAATACCCAATATCAGACTGATATAACCACACTTGCCAAAGGAATATCCAATGCCGGACTTAAAATGGAATATATACTCTTTGACGACTGCTATATGTCAAGCATTGAAGTAGCCTACGCTCTCAAAGATGTGACTGATTATCTGATAGGATCTACAAGTGAAGTGATGGCGTATGGTATGCCATACGCCGAGATAGGTCAGTATCTAATTGGGAAAGTAGATTATGCCGGTATCTGTGACGGTTTTTACTCTTTTTATTCCACTTATAGCACACCCTGCGGAACAATCGCTGTCACTGATTGCTCAGAACTTGATAACCTGGCAACTATTATGAAAGAAATTAATCATCGATATACTTTTGATCCTTCACTAACCAGTTCTTTACAGAGACTGGACGGATATTATCCGGTTATCTTCTTTGACTATGGTGACTATGTTTCAAAATTATGCCCTGATGAAACTCTAGTGGCACGATTCAACGAACAGCTCAATCGTACGGTGCCATTCAAAAGAAATACAGAATATTTCTATTCGATGAGCAGAGGAGAAGTGAAAATAAATACCTTCTCCGGTATTACAATCTCCGATCCAAGTACGCACTCGCTGGCCTCAAAAAAAGAAGAAACAGCATGGTATGCAGCTACTCACTAGGAACAAGAGATAAGATCAGGAAATCTCTTAATAAAGATAGAATCGAGAATTCAAATTCTTAATCAATGTTATAAAACATACTATTTTTCTTGGATAATTTGCAAAGTTCACAGAAGTCCGTATCTTTGCAATGTGTTTTTCATAGTATTAGATTTAAGGTTAACAAAGGTTGGAGCAAGGCGTTGCTCCTTTTTTATGTCCATACCTCATCTCGTCAGCTAATTTTATCCTTTGATCACCGCCATAGGCACCAATTCCACCAAAGGCTTTACTAAATCCCGCTCATTAGCGATTACTTGCGCAATATCTTTGTAAGCTCCCGGTGCTTCATCCAATCCATCCGGCATGCGCATCGGACCTGATAATGATATGCTTAAATTCGCAAAAGAGCAAAAGAAAAAGGGAACTACGAAATCTATTTGCGTAACTAAAATTATTTTCTACTTTTGTGAAAATAAATATAGAAAAGCCATTTCTGAACCGAAACTCACTCATGTGACTGAGAAAAACTCATATGACTGAAACGAACGACTATAAAACAGCCCATGAAGAATATAATAATTATCGGTGCCAATGGATTCACCGGACGCCAGATACTGAATGACCTGTCAAGCAAGGCACAATATAAGGTAACAGGATGTTCCCTTCATCCGGATATCCTTCCGAAAAATGGAGGCAACTATCATTTCATCACCACAGATATACGGGATGAAGCAGCCGTAAAGCAACTTTTCAAAGAGGTACAACCCGATGTAGTCATCAACTGTTCCGCCTTATCCGTCCCCGATTATTGCGAAACGCATCACGAAGAAGCCTGGCTAACAAATGTTACAGCAGTAGAACAATTGGCACATCTCTGCGAAAGTTACAAAAGTCGGTTCATTCATTTATCTACAGACTTTGTCTTTGACGGAAAGATAGACGAGAAGTCCGGACAGCTTTATACAGAAGAAAGTCTCCCCGCTCCTGTCAACTATTACGGTTTCACCAAATGGGAAGGAGAAGAGAAAGTGGCTGAAATCTGTAGTAACTATGCCATTGCCCGCGTAGAGATTGTCTACGGAAAAGCACTACCAGGACAGCATGGAAACATCGTGCAACTGGTGATGAATCGTTTGAATGCAGGACAAGAAATCCGTGTCGTATCAGATCAATGGCGCACGCCCACTTATGTAGGTGACGTATCAGCCGGAGTGCAACACCTGATGGAAAATGCCGCAAACGGAATTTTTCATATCTGTGGCGACGAATGCCTGACCATCGCAGAAATTGCTTTTCAGGTAGCAGACTACATGAAGCTGGACTGTTCACTCGTTCACCCTGCCACAACAGAAGAAATGCAAGAAGCTACTCCCCGTCCCCGTTTCAGTGGAATGAGCATAGCAAAAGCCCGGACTATACTTGGTTACCAGCCACGAAAGCTGAAAGACATCCTCATGGAGTGGAAACATTAATCGGCAAATCCTATTAATCAGATTGTTTGCACAAATGAAAGTATGTGCTCTACACAACATAGAAATTTGACTCAGGCATCGAACTGGCAACTAAATAAAAATGATATAAACACATAATATATAAAGGTTAAGGTCTACATAACCAAGTTTTTACTACATTCTATTCCTAGTTTCAGCTACCTTTCCCATTCTAATTATTGCATATTTATTTTGAAAATATGCAATAAGTTCTTATCTTTGCACCCGAATTAAAGAACCAGAAGATGAATCAAACATTACAATTACATAACGCCCTTATATTTCATGCGGAAATTCCCAATTTCTGCACGTCATGTTGCGTGCATGTACATTGGTTCAGCGGATTCATCTAAATTCCCCTTACTCATTCTTACCCCTAACTGCCTGTTGACTTATTTCGTTACTCACAGACAGTATTTCCATCTGATTGTCAATAAGATGTATGTCTTTTTGGGGATTATCTATGCTATTTATGAATTGTTTAACCTAACCAACTAAAATATATTACAATATGTTCTCTATTATATCTACCATGTTTTTGGGAATCGGTATCGGATACGGATTACGTAACTGGAGTATCTTACAAAAGACTGAAAAGACAATTTCTCTTACAATATTCCTGTTACTCTTTATCCTTGGAGTATCCATTGGCTCTAATAGCCTGATTGTGAATAATCTCGGTAAGTTTGGATGGCAGGCGATCATTCTTGCCGTATCCGGCGTATTAGGGAGCTTGTTGGCTGCCCGGCTTGTGTTACAACTATTTTTCAAGAAAGGAGGCAAACAATGAAAGGAAGTCTCATCGTTATCGTATTTTTCTGTGTAGGCTGTATCATGGGAGTTTTTAATAAATTCCAGTTCGACACACATACTGTTTCCATGTATATACTATATGCGTTGATGCTGCAAGTAGGAATCAGTATCGGTTCCAATAAGAACCTGAAAGCGATCATCTCACATTTGCACCCGAAAATGCTGCTGATTCCATTGGGTACCATTACCGGCACATTGTTGTTTTCTGCCTTGGCAAGCATTTTGCTAAGTCAATGGAGTGTATTCGACTGTATGGCAGTAGGAAGCGGATTCGCCTATTATTCGCTATCTTCCATCCTGATCACTCAGTTCAAGGAACCGACCATCGGAATACAGTTGGCTACAGAGCTGGGTACCATTGCCCTGCTGACTAATATCTTCCGCGAAATGATGGCACTTCTAGGCACACCGCTTATCAAGAAGTATTTCGGAAAACTTGCTCCCATTTCGGCGGCAGGAGTCAACTCAATGGATGTATTATTACCTTCCATCAGCAGATATTCGGGAAAAGAAATGATTCCTATCGCTATTTTGCATGGTATTCTGATCGATATCAGCGTGCCTGTATTCGTTTCTTTCTTCTGTAACTTATAACCTAACGCCCCACCGTCGCCAACACAAAACGAATATCAGCGTAAGAAACGTCATCTCCCAATGCAGCTTTAATAGCCACCACTCCCATAAATTCATGGGTCTCCAGATAAGTCCGGACCTTCTTTATCTTGTCCGCTGTCACTACCTGTTCCAACTTTATTTTATCTTCACGGAGATAATGTTCCAGATGAGTAGCAATCGTTCCTGTCACCAAATCACGAGCTTTGGCTATCTCTTCTATCGTCATCCCCTGGCAAAACATTTCATAACTCACCAGCTTTGAATCTTTCTTCTTCTCTTTCTGTTTCTCCTTCTCCTCATTATGCTGTGCATCCAGCTTTCTTTCCCTTGCATCCTCTTTCCCCGAAACAGAAGTAAAAATCTCCGGTCGTTCCAGTTTGTTCTCCTTCATATATTTGCGCACAATGCCCAAAATCTCAAGTCCGTACTTCTCCACTCCTTTTGCGCCAAAATAAGGTATCGCTTCCAAAGCTGCCGGTGTATCCGGCAACAGATTCACAATACCCATCAATGCCTTTTGCTGCATGATCACATAAGCCGGCATATTCACTTCGCGCGTCTTTGCCGTTCTCCATTCCGACAGAGCACGATAAAGTTCCGGATGCAGAATATCCGTCGGAACTTCTACTTTCACCTTTCCTGAATTGCTGCGAGTGCGTTCTTTCCGTTCTTTTTTCTCCTTCGGAGCCTTGGTGGAAGAACCGGAAGAAGCAGTTTCCCCTTCGAGATTCAACATCACTTTCGCCTTCCGTTTCAGATAATCCGTTACCGTAAATTTCTCCGTCCGCATCGCATCCAGCAAAGACTCTTTAATCCATAAAGCATCGTCCAATGCCTGCAAACGTTCATTCAGTTGTTTCCGCAACTCTTTATTATCAAGAGGCATACTGGTCTTGTCAAACAGCGCCCGGACAGGAAGCAATGCTTCACAGAAATAAGCAGCACCAGAATGAATCCTTTGCTGTAGCTCCTCATTTCCGGCATAATTTTCATTCTCGTTAATCAGACGCGTATATTGATTACGAAAGCGATTGGAAACTTCCACCACCTTCTCTTTGAGATGCGGAGCCAGTTCTTTATACTCGGCAAGCAACTTCGGATAAAGTTTATAAAGCTCTTCATCCATCATCCGGAGCAACCGCTTATAAGCCTGCTCAAGCGAATAGAAATTAAATAAATCATTCAACAGATCATAGAAATAAGCCTTTTGCATGTCGTTCAACTGCTTGCTCCCCGGTTTATTCTGTTCCACATCTCTTGTGAAATTATCTACAATGCTATCGCTGATTATCGCCTCCCTACGCAAAGGAGTCTCCAACACCATTCCTTCCAGAGTCTTGCAACGGCTCAATGCTACATACGTCTGCCCATGAGCAAAAGAGTTACGAGCATCGATAATCGCCCGCTCAAACGTCAGACCCTGACTCTTATGAATCGTGATAGCCCACGCCAGACGGATGGGATATTGCCGGAACACACCTTCTATTTCTTCCGTGATCTCCTTCGTTTCTTCGTTCAGCACATACTTATAATTCCCCCATTCTTCGGGCAACAACTGAAAGACATCACTACTGTCTTTTCCACGTACGGACATTCCTTTTTCGTCAACACTCATCACTTCGCCTATCATGCCGTTATAGTAACGTTTTTCTGATGAAACGTCATTCTTAAGGAACATGATCTGTGCTCCTTCTTTGACTGTAAGCACTTCATCCGCAGGGTACGAGTACTCAGGAAAATTTCCCTCTATCTTCGCCCGAAAACTATAAGCCCGTCCAGACAGTGATGCCAGTTCACGGTCGTTCACCTGCTGGGCCTGATAGTTATGCGTTGTCAGTCGGATATACCCTTCTTCTTTCCGTGGACGAAAACCGGGCTGATAACGACGATTCAATTCGTTCAACACTTCATCATCTGCTTTATTTTCGCGTATCTTGTTCAGAAGAGAAAGAAAGAAAGTATCACTCTGACGGTAGACTTTCTTTAGTTCAATGGTCATATACACCGTTTCCTTCAGTGCACGGCTGGCAAAAAAATATGGAGTCTCGTAATGATTCTTCAGTAGCTCCCATTCATTGTCTTTTACCACAGGAGCCAACTGTTGCAAGTCGCCGATCATCAGCAACTGCACACCTCCGAAAGGTTTTTCACGGTCACGATAACGACGTAAAGCCGCGTCCACAGCGTCCAGCAAATCTGCACGTACCATACTGATTTCGTCGATAACAAGCAGATCCATGCTGCGGATAATATTCCGTTTCTCTTTGCTGAAACGGTAGTGCATCTTGGCAGAATTGAAAGTCGTTTCCGGCACAAACGGAGCAAAAGACAACTGAAAGAAAGAATGAATCGTCACCCCTCCGGCGTTGATAGCTGCGATTCCTGTTGGAGCCAATACGACCATGCGCTTGGGGGTATGTTCTCTCAATCGTTTTAGAAATGTAGTTTTTCCGGTTCCGGCTTTTCCGGTAAGAAACAGATGCGTGCCTGTATTTTCAATGAACTGCCAAGCTAGTTGTAGTTCAGGATTATTTTCCATGTTTCCTCTAATTTTCGGTAAAGGTACTGAATAGATTCCAACCACCGAAATTGAATGTAAGGAAAAGCAATAATCAAGCCGGTATTTTCATCATCATTTCTTTACTCCCGAAATATTTGTATACAAATAAACAAAAAAGGTCCCGGTTTCTTCTCGCTTGAAGTACACCGGGACCGGATCAAATCAGAACACAAAGTCGTGTCACAGTTATATATCGAAATTGTTTTTGTTTCTTAATTCTTGGAAGACTGATATCTCTTGTACCAATCTGTAGATTTTGATCCCCAAGAATCAGCCCAATTCTTGAAATAAGGATATTCTGTATCAATGTTATGCGTCTCCGTCACCGGAATGAAATTCAACATCGGAATATCGATGGCAAACGGATAAGCTCCGTCACGATCAATGTAATAGACATCCTTACTAGAACCTATCAGCGATTTGTCAGCATAAGATGTCGGTGAATATTTAGGCAGATGTACTTCCGTCCGGTTCTGTTGCCCTGCCGCATATTTTACTATAATGTACGGATTATATATCTTCAGATTCTCCTTATTAAAAGTGGCCTTTTCAAAGGTTCTGGTTATCGTACATGTACCCACTTTCCCCTTAACAGCTTGTTTTACACTTGGGAATACAATAATAGAAGACGTTTCGCTCTCCACTTTTATATCCTTATCTGAAGTCACTTTACCAAACTGTCCTCCATCTATCTGATAAGCAAATGCATTATCATACATCGCTCCGTCGTGTGTGGGCGTAAATGTATCCACAATCTTATTTATCATGTTTTCTGTGTTGAAATATATGGCACGATTATATTCTACGACCACGTCGTTCATGTCGTAATCTCCCCCGTCAGGCCAAATATCTTCAAAGGCTAAAGTCCCCTTTAAGTTCTCCTGTGCATCCGGCTTTTCTATTGGTTTATCATCACTCGGGATATTGGGTCTGTTCGGATTATCAATAGAACTTTCCGGAGAAGCATCTACGTAAAATAGTAGATCACAAAAACTTCTGTTTGCTCCATCTTCCACACCAATAATGGTTTTTCCACTCTTTTCATCTTTTACAGATACGAAACCACCATTAGAATACCCATTAGAAGTTATTAATGGCTTTGTAATGTCAATTTCATTCTCATTTTGATGATACCCATCTGCATATATAAACCATCCTACTGTATATCCTTTCGGAAATTTCTCACTTGGTTTACCATCCTCACCCCAAAAGAGCAGACGTACTTTATCTCCACACTTCAAAATAGATAAAGCTCCATTATATACGGAAAAAGCAACATTTGGAAATACGATATACTTCCTCATATTAGAGTTACTAACTCCATCACTTGTTTTATAATAATAATATCCAAATGAATTATTAAATGAAGCGTCCCTGTCAAGAAAGACCAAATCTAACGTAGTTCCCTCTTGTGTTACATTAATATTAGTGATTTCAGATCCCTTATACAAATAAGCGTTGTCAACAGAACCTCCGGATGGCTTGAAAAAAGAGTTTAAACGTTCTACAAGATTTCCAATCAATTCATTACCCACTTGTTTTTGAGGTGTTACATATCCATTATTAATAGGGTCTGGCTTTCCTGTTTGACTATTATAAATATAGGTGAGATTTCCTCCTTCTCCCCACTTACACAATGAATACAAATTAGCACCGGAATTGATAAGATACGGCACGCTACCTTTCGAAAAGTCATAAGAACGCGTTACCGCTTTAGTATTGGCAGTAGAAGAATCCTTCTTACTCATATCAAAACTAGCCATCCGATCTTTGATATCTAGTTTTACGCATCGGGGCACTCCCCAGCTTGATGTATACAAGTAAACAGTCTCTACAGAAGTCGGAATATTCATTTTCCCTTCATATTTTCCATTTCCATCCGTGAAAATTTTGAATAAAGCTTCAACCCCTTCTTTCTTTACCGGAACATTGTCCACTACTTCCATCGGGTCTTCATCATACACTTCAAGTAGAGCCACAAGTCCGGGGACATCATAGTTTACTGAGAGTTTCACGTCGCCACGTGTTTCAAATCCGAAATACTCGCTAGGGTCCGGAAGAGGTTCTTTTCCATAATTAGGATCGTACAGATCTTTTTCCATACATCCAGCCAACAGCCCACCAATCAATGCTGCCGTAGCAATAGCATCAGAAATGCCGAATAATCGCTTTTGTGTCATAATCTATATATTTGTTTTGTTAGTTATCAAGGCTTGTTTTGTTCCCATCAAAACAATCTCACCTCTCAAATAATTTTCAAATATATAGATTATTTAATTACCAGCCGGACAAAGCTTAAAAACGGAATACCGATTCACAAAATAGTGTTATCGTGCAATCTTTATTTACTGCATAGAACCACCCACGATATCCAATAATTCGTTGGTAATAGCCTGCTGGCGACTCTTATTATATTGCTTCGTCAAATCCTGGATCAATTCGTTCGCATTGTCCGTAGCCACCTGCATCGCCAATGTGCGTGCCGCATGTTCCGAAGCGTTCGAATCCACGGCAGCCGTAAAAAGCTTCTGGCTCAATACCGTTGGGATCAGATTGGCGATCAGTTCCTCTGCAGAAGGTTCGATAATGTAATCATTCGCTATTTCACCTCCTTGTACCTCTTCTTCCTTTTGCTTCTCTTCCTCATCCACGACCCGTGTCAGGTCAATAGGCAGATAAGTTTCGCGAAGCAGAATCTGCACGCCCATTGATTTAAAATGATGATAGATCAGTTCTACCCGGTCTATATCTCCGGATACGTACATTTCCATCAGGCGATGTGCCAGTTCGGAAGCCTCCTGATACGATGGTTTGTCGGAAAGCGTCGGTGAAGTCTCCTGCGGTTCGAATCCCAGGCGCTTCACTGCTTCATCCACCTTCTTCCCTACCGGAAATATCAGGATATTATCCTGTCCCAGTGTACGAAACTCACCGACTGTTTGCAGCAGCATCTTAATCACATTTGCATTAAAAGCACCACAGAGCGACGTATTCGAAGAAAAGGCAACGATTGCCACACGCTTCACTTCCCTCGCCTTGATGTAAGGAGATTCAACAGGAAGGTCGGCACTCAGGAAGTTGGTCAGAATCTTGTTGAGCTTCCTTTCATAAGGCAGCATATTTTCAATGGCTCCTTGTGCCTTGTGTAACTTGGCAGAAGCCACCATCTTCATTGCTGAAGTGATTTTTCGGGTACTCTTTACCGAATTTATTCTGGTTTTTACTTCTTTCAGTGAAGCCATAACTATTTAAATTAAGAATTAAGAATGAGTGTGTGTCAAAAGTCAGTCCCAGTTCAGTTACTATTGACTTTTGACACAGCGTCTTCATTTTATAAATATTGTTTGGCAACCATAGCGGCAGTCTCTTCGATAGCCTTGGTCACGTTATCGTCTATCACACCGGTTCTCAGAACGTCCAGCACATCTTCCTGATGATTGAGTTGTAGAGATTCGATGAAGCTGCGTTCAAAATCCTGTACGTTTTCCAAGGGAACATCGTGGAGCAGACCGTGCGTGCCGCAATACAGAATAGCAATCTGTTGTTCTACCGGCATCGGACTATACTGAGGCTGAATCAGCAATTGTGCATTCTTACGTCCCTTGTCGATAGTCATCGCCGTAATGGGGTCCATATCACTGCTAAACTTGGAGAAGGCTTCCAGTTCACGATACTGTGCCTGGTCCATCTTCAAGGTTCCGGCCACTTTCTTCATCGCCTTAATCTGAGCGTTACCACCTACACGGGATACAGAAATACCGACATTGATAGCCGGACGGACACCTTGATTAAACAAGTCCGTTTCGAGGAATATCTGTCCGTCGGTAATAGAAATCACGTTCGTCGGGATATATGCCGAAACGTCTCCTGCCTGCGTCTCAATGATAGGCAGAGCTGTGAGTGAACCACCACCTTTCACGATACCTTTCAGGCTCTCCGGAAGGTCGTTCATTTCGCGTGCCACTTCTTCTTCCTTGATGATCTTTGCCGCACGTTCCAACAGACGTGAGTGCAGGTAGAAGATATCACCCGGATATGCCTCACGTCCGGACGGACGACGAAGAATCAACGATACTTCCCGATAAGCAACTGCCTGCTTGGAAAGGTCATCATAAACCACCAGCGCATGACGGCCGGTATCACGGAAATATTCACCGATGGCAGCTCCTGCAAACGGTGCATAATACTGCAACGCTGCCGGATCACCTGCCGTAGCGGCAACGACAATCGTGTAATCCATCGCTCCATACTCACGGAGCGTATTTACGATAGAAGCCACGGTAGAACCTTTCTGACCGATAGCCACATAAATACAGTACACCGGGTCACCTGCCAGAAAGTTATTGCGCTGATTGATAATCGTATCAATCGCAATGGAAGTTTTTCCAGTCTGACGGTCGCCGATAATCAGCTCACGCTGTCCGCGTCCGATAGGAATCATAGCGTCTACAGCTTTCAAGCCCGTCTGTAACGGTTGGTTTACCGGCTGACGGTAGATAACTCCCGGCGCTTTGCGTTCCAACGGCATTTCATACAGTTCTCCGCCGATCAGCCCTTTTCCGTCGAGCGGTTCGCCCAGCGGGTCGATGACACGTCCCAGCATGCTTTCACCTACACGGATTGAGGCGATACGCTTGGTACGTTTCACTATAAAGCCTTCCTTGATTCTGTCGGTAGGTCCCAGCAGAACGGCACCTACGTTGTCCTCTTCGAGGTTCATCACAATGGCTTTGATGCCGTTGTCAAACTCCAGCAATTCGTTGGCTTCGGCGTTCCGCAATCCGTAGATACGTACCACTCCGTCGCTTACCTGGAGCACCGTACCGATCTCGTCGAGCTGCACGTTGGTATTGATACCTTCGAGCTGCTTGCGCAATATATCGGATACTTCGCTTACTCTTATATTTTCAGACATTATACAATTCTCCTATTCTTATCAATAAACTGTTGTTTCACTCGTTTCAACTGCGTGGCAATGCTTGCATCGAGCCGATAATCATTGATATCGAAGATGAAGCCCCCCTCTATCGAGGGATCGATCACAGTATCCAGTTCCATTTGGGCATGCAGAATATGTGCTGCTGCGGAACGGATCCGGTTTTCTGTCTCCTTGTCCACCGGGACTGCCGTAATCAGTTTGCCTACTCCGATGTGTTTCAGTTTCCGGTAAAGATCGAGATACATCAGGCTGATGAACTGCAAATAGCCTTCGCGCCTGTTTCGCAGAACCAGCGTGATGAAACGGACAAACTCTCTGCTGGATTCACCGTTACCATCGGCAGCCGTACATATCAGCGCCAACTTGTCCTTTACCGACACCACAGGATTATCAAGCACTTCGCGCAGTCCCGGCTGGACACGAAAACTGTGAGACAATGTGAAGAATTCGTTGTAGAGTCTATCCTCCACACCTTTCTCCTGAGCGTATTCGATCATCGCTTTGGCATATCGCATTGAGAGTACTCCGACTTCCATCTTCCTTAGTTCTTATTAGGGGTTAATACTTCATCCAGCATACGGTCGATCATTCCCATCTGGGATTCTTTGTCCTGAAGGTTCTTGCGGAGCACCTTCTCGGCGATATCGACAGAAAGCACAGCTACCTGGCGACGGATATCGCGGATCGCTTCATCCTTCTCTATCTGGATTTGTTGTTTCACCGCATCCAGTTCTTTCTGTGCGGCTATCTCTGCTTGCTTACGGGCCTCGTGAACAATCTTGTCACGTTCTTCCATTGCCTCCTTCAAGATTCGTCCTTGTTCCTTGTTGGCAGCAGCCACAAGCGCCTCGCCCTCTTCCTTCAAATGAGCTAACTGGGCGTTGGCTTCTCTTGCCACCTCCAAGGACTGGTCGATATAGGTTTTACGGCCTTCCACCATCTTGATGATGATGGGGAAACCGTATTTCGCTAATATCACGAACACAACCCCGAATGCGACAAACATCCAGAACAACAGGCCACTATCAGGTAATAGTAATGACATATCTATTTAATATTACAGGAAGAATACCAGCAGACATACTACTACCGCCAACAGAGCCACACCTTCGATCAAGGCGGCGGCGATAATCATATTCATACGGATGTCACCCGAGGCTTCCGGCTGGCGTGCAATAGCTTCCATAGCCGAACCACCAATCTTACCAATACCCAAACCAGCTCCGATTACTGCAAGACCTGCACCGATAGCTGCACCTAATTTACTAACTCCTACTGCTGCTGCAGTGGCTTGTAACAATACTGATAGTAACATAATTTTCAGTTTTAAAATGGTTTATTTTCTCGTTTATTTATTTGCTCTCTCTTCGCGTTTATTCTGCTTTTACTTTTGCACCTTCCTGCGCCAGTCCGATAAATACGGCCGAAAGCATGGTGAATACATATGCCTGGATGAAAGCTACCAACAGTTCAAGCGCATTCATAAAAATGTTGAACAGTACGGAAGCTACCGTCAGTGTACCGTTGAGCGCAGGTCCCATGCTTGCCGAGATAAAGATCAGGCAAGTCAGTACCAGCATCGCCATGTGTCCCGCCAGCATATTGGCGAAAAGACGGATCATCAAGGCAAACGGTTTCGTAAAGATTCCGAAGAACTCGATGAAAGGCATCATCGGTACAGGCACTTTCAGCCACCAGGGCACATCCGGCCAAAAGATATCTTTCCAGTAATGTTTCGTTCCAAAGATGTTGACTGCAAGGAACGTACAGATTGCAAGCACCATAGTGATGGCAATGTTTCCCGTCACATTCGCACCACCGGGGAAGAAAGGAATCAGCCCCATGATGTTATTAATGAAAATGAAGAAAAACGCAGTCAGCAGGTACGGTGCAAACTTCCGGTAGTTGGGTCCGACACAACTCTTGATGATATCATCGTTCACCATCATGATAAACATTTCCATGAATCCGATAAAACCACCCGGTGCCAATGCTCCCTGCGGACGCTTCCTGTACCATTGCGCCACACTCAGCACGATAACCAGCAGCAGCACACTGTTGAACAACAAAGCGAATGTCACCTTCGTAATGGAAATATCCCACGGACGAACCTGCTCTCCGGCTGCATTATACTCCACCAGTTTGCCTTCGTACTTACTTCCTTCGGGGGCGACGGAGAGCCCTTCATAAGTGCCTCCATTCTCAGCGAGACGGGAAGAAAGGAACGTATGCCAACCTGTAGTAGAACTATAAACAATGATAGGTAATGGTATAGTAATGTGCGTTTTACCCCACGTCGTAATATGCCATTCGTATGAGTCGCCGATATGCCCGAACACGATCTCCTTCACATCGACCGTATTCTCTTTCTGCTCCTGCGGAGTCACATCTTCCTGTGTCTGCGCGAAGACCGGCAGACCGGCTACCAACATCAGGCAGAGCAGAAATATCGGAGCTACTATGTTACGCAACTGTTTCATTTTTATTCTTATTTTTCTTTTTCCGTTTCAGGTTCACTTCAAAGGAGAAGAAGAACCACGTTTCATATATCAGATACAACAGATAGAACGAGATAAACGTCAGCAAGAAAGCCTTGGCTTCTTCGCGTACTGCCAGACAATAAATCAGCAGCAGAATCAGCGAGAGAATCATTTTTATCATCTTCATTGCCAGATACAGCAGCGACAACTTCTGCGGAGCATGCCGCCGACACGCATCGAACATATAAATACTAAACAAACCGAAGATATAGAAATATACCGGTATAAACGGATATCCTCCGAAATAATGCCCCGGCAAGGCTATGTGTAAAATCACTGCTCCCGCTGCTCCGCTTAGTATAGCAAACAGCGTATTCAGTGCGATAAAATTCCGTTTAGTCTTACTAATGTTCACCATGTCGTTGTGTTTTTCTGCTGTATATTATCCATCTCGTCTTCCTTACGAGACACACACCGAAGCTGTCCCGTCACTCATTTCAACAAAACCACCCTGAATATCCAATGTATGCTCCTCGCCGTCCATCGTGGTATAACCCAACGTTCCCGCTTTCAATGACGAGACGATCGGCGCGTGTCCCGGCAGGATAGAAAACGATCCTACCGTTCCCGGCAGTGTGACAATCTTCACTTCTCCGTCGAATACGCTCTTTTCGGGCGATACGATACTTAAATGCAATTCTTTCATCATGGAATGTTGTTTCGATTACTTTTTCGCTTGTTCCAGCAATTTCTTGCCTTTCTCTATCGCTTCTTCAATCGTGCCCACGTTCAGGAAAGCCTGTTCGGGGAGGTTGTCTACCTCACCGTCAAGAATCATTCTGAACCCTTTGATTGTATCCTCGATGCCTACCATCACGCCCGGAACGCCTGTAAACTGTTCGGCAACGGCAAACGGCTGCGAAAGGAAACGCTGCACACGGCGCGCACGGTTCACGACCAGTTTATCTTCTTCCGAAAGTTCCTCCATACCAAGGATGGAGATGATGTCCTGCAATTCCTTGTTGCGCTGCAAAATCTGTTTCACGCGCTGTGCTACGTCATAATGTTCCTGTCCCACGATGTGCGGGTCAAGGATACGGGACGTAGAAGCCAGTGGATCGACAGCCGGATAGATACCCAATTCCGTAATCTTACGGTCGAGCACGGTCGTTGCATCCAGATGGCTGAAGGTTGTTGCCGGAGCAGGGTCCGTCAAGTCATCCGCAGGCACATATACTGCCTGTACGGAGGTGATAGAACCTTTCCGGGTGGAAGTGATACGTTCCTGCATCGCACCCATTTCCGTGGCAAGTGTCGGCTGATAACCAACGGCAGAAGGCATACGTCCCAGCAGAGCCGAGACTTCCGAACCCGCCTGCGTGAAACGGAAAATGTTATCGATAAAAAACAGGATATCACGTTTCTCACCTTCCTTGCCGGCATCACGGAAAGATTCCGCTACCGTCAGTCCGGACAATGCCACAGAGGCACGTGCGCCCGGAGGCTCGTTCATCTGACCGAAAATCAGAGACACTTGCGATTTCTCCAGTTCGTTATAATCCACTTTTGAAAGATCCCAGTGACCTTTCTCCATTCCTTCTTTGAATGCTTCACCGTAACGGATTACACCGGATTCAATCATTTCGCGCAGCAAGTCGTTACCTTCACGGGTACGTTCACCTACTCCGGCAAATACAGAGAATCCATTATGTTTCTTGGCGATATTATTGATAAGTTCCTGAATCAATACAGTCTTTCCTACACCGGCACCGCCGAACAAACCGATTTTACCACCTTTGGCATACGGTTCGAGCAGGTCGATCACTTTGATACCCGTGAAGAGCACCTCTTGCACAGTAGTCAAATCCTCAAACTTAGGGGGGTCGCGGTGAATGGAATATGCACCTTTGCGGTCGAGTCCTTTCATACCGTCGATCGAATCACCGACTACGTTCATCAGTCGTCCTTTAATCTGTTCGCCAATCGGCATCGTGATCGGGCCTCCGGTGGGATACACTTTCATGCCTCTCTGAAGTCCGTCGGTACTGTCCATCGCTACGGTACGCACCGTATTTTCGCCGATATGTTGCTGAACTTCTACAACCAGTATTTTGCCGTTTGGCCTCTTTATCTCCAGTGCGTCGTGAATGCTTGGCAGCATTAACTCTGCGTCCGTACCTTCAAAGTACACGTCGACCACAGGGCCGATCACCTGTGAGATATGTCCGATAATCTGTGACATAAGCAATCTTTATTTATATTATTCTTTCTTTACCTATCGAATTTTAGTAGCATGACAAGGAACGTTTCGCGTTTTATCTACTTTAATCTACTATAGTAAACAGTTAAATTTAGCTTTTGTTCAATCATGCCCGATTTCTTTTTAACAAAATAGTTAAATAAACAACCGCGCAAATGTAGAAACAAATTAGCATCGTTGTTCTTCCTTTTTCATTATTTGTCGTTCAATAACACTTGTTAGGCCAACAAAGACTACAAACAGACCAATATCGGAACATTCCAATTACGATTGTATAGTAAAACAAGCCTGTTAATTATAAAATATCATTAAAACTATGACTTAACATCAAGTTTTCCCATTCAACGGTAATATTCAAACACTTAAACGAGTGATAAAATAGTAGCATATGCAACTAGTTTTATATCCGGGCACGTACATCCTATTAAACACTCCCCATTTGCCTGAAGCGGAAAAGTTTTCGGCAAGAAAATTATAAATTCCTTAATTTTGCCACTTTGTTAAATGTCAGCAGAAAAAATAAGAAGCAAAAAACACTCTTCTGATAAAAAAAGAAGAAATTTGCTGCATTATTAATCCTAAAAATTATGGTAAAAAAAACCTTTTGGCTTTTGCCGAAAAAATCGGCAACTTTACGTTAAACGTAACAATGGTAGACAAAGCAGGCAATCCGTTGACAGTAGATGATATATCTCAATGTCACCTACCCGGATTCCCCATCTTATTTACTCAAAATGAATTACTTGAAATCCTTGCAAAAGAGATTTTCAAGCAACAGTTTCTTTGGAAATCCGTACAGGATAAAGACATCAAAGAGTGCAACAAAGAAGAACGGATCATCAAGCAGATACCGCTGATGCCACGCTGTCCGGATGTACTGAAAGGGCTGTTCCATTGCATCGAAATCCGCGACGAACGCTCTCCGAAGCATGCCATAGCCTATAAAAGCTGTCTGGGAAAACTGGAGGAGATGGTGAAAGACCAATGGGACGATTGGAACAGAAATCAGTCCTAATAATCGATTTGGTAAAAAAAGAGAAGTTCCTACCTTCGCAGCCGGAAGCCCGTGATAACTACACCACCCGCTTCCGGCAACTTATATATTATATTTCAAATGAGAAAGCACATGTACCAAGTGTCACTATTTATCAACACTTGGAGTAAAACTCCCACGACTATAACTTTTGAAGATTTTTTCGCAATGGTACGCAACGGACATTGGAAAGTGCCTACGGAAGGCCACCGCAGCTGTCTGGCAAAAGACCGCAAACACGACGCGCAAACCATCAAAGACAGCATGGCATGTGTCATCCCCGCAGGCATATGCAAGAATGGACACGCAAAAAACAACCTTACCTCCCTGTCACTCGCACTCTGCATCGACATCGACCATACGGACGAACAGACAAAGGATATTTTCGTACGTGCCTGCCTGCTCGAATACGTACTGGGAGCGTTTATCAGCATCTCCGGCCGTGGTGTTAAGTTGTTCATTCGTATAGATATCGATGGAGTAAACGATTATCCTGCCATTTATGAAGCGACGGCAAAGCTCGTTTCCACCGTTCTCGGCGTAGAGAACGACGGGAAATGCAAGGATATCACCCATCCCTGCTTCGGATCATACGACCCGGACGCATACTACAACGGTGACGCAAAGGCCGTCAACGACTTTCTGCCGAACGGTGCACTCACTCCGCGCGTCACCTACGCTCCCGTCACTTCCGCTCCCCGCACCACCTGCACTCCCACCTCTTTCTCCAACGGACATCCGCCTGCGATGCCGGATAACCGGATTTCCGCCGCTCCCTTCGTACAGTCCTACCTCACCCTCTACCCTGCCGCAACGGGCGACCGGAACGGAACCGTTTTCCGGCTCAGCTGCGCTGCCTGCAAACGCGGCATCGACCGTAACGAACTGACCACCGAATTGGTTCGCACCTTGGAAGAAGACAACTTCCGTGAGCCCGAAATCGCACGTACTGTAAAATCAGCTTACCAGAATGTAATGACTGCGGCAGAGACGGAAAGCTTCGAAAATCCTCCTTCAAATTCCAGTAAAGTCCAAAAGTCCGTTATAGGATTTTCAGAAAACGAAAATCCGGCAGAAAAGGAGGATGAAATCATCGGAGAAGAGCTCAGAGAGCAGACTCCGACCTTTCCTGACGAAATTTACGATCTCATTCCCGCCATCTTCAAGGAGTGCGTCTCCATCGCAAGAGATGAGCGTGAAAGGGACGGACTCTTGTTGTCATGTATTACCACGATAAGCAGCATGCTCCCCAGTGTAAGCATCCGCTACAACCGACGGAATTATCAGCCCAATATCTACTGTATCGTCGTAGCTTCCTCCGGTGCCAACAAGAACCTCATCGGCTATGGCATACGGCTGCACAAGCACTATTGTGAGTATTGGGAGAAGCAGAGTCTGAAGATCGAAAAGGAATACAAGAAAGCACTCAGGGACTATACCCTCTCCTTGCAGGCGATACGCAAAAAGAATACTGCCGCCACCAACCTGCCGGACGAACCGGAGGAGCCGAAGCTGGCATTTCCGCTGATCCCTGCCGACATCAGCCGTGCACAGCTCATCACTCACCTCATCAACAACCAAAGTTGTTCTTCCTTGCTCACCAGTACCGAAGCCAGCAGCGTCAGCACAGCCCGCAACCAAGATTACGGACACTTCGACGATATCCTCTGCAAGGCATTCGAGCACGAACTGATCAGTTCGTCCTACAAGATCAACGGACGACATCCGCTGAAAGTGGAATATCCCTCCCTGTCGGCTTTTCTCACCGGTACTCCATCCAGCCTCATTTTATTCATCCCGACCATGGAGACAGGGCTGTACAACCGCTTTCTGATCAATACTTTCAGACTTCCGGCAGCATGGCAGGATGTGTTCGCGGAGGAAAAGGTGCGGGCGGACGATCTCTTCAACGAGTTGTCCATGCGCTTCGCACAGATGGCATTGTTTCTGAAAGATTCTCCTACGGAAGTAAAGCTGACAGATACACAGAAAAAAGAATTCAACCGGGTATTCACGCAACTGCTCAAAGATACGGACCAGTTAGGTAATGATGACCTGCTGGGGGTGGTGAAACGTTATGGAGTGATAACGGCACGCATCTGCTGCATTTTCTCCGCCATCGACAAGGGAACCATGAGAATGGAAACACCCGAAGTATACTGCTCGGACGCGCATTTCAAAGCAGCGCTCGCCATCGTGCTGTGTTGCTTCGAACATAGTAAACTGGTCAGTACTTCGGTAAAAAGCTCTGCCGAAGATACGAAACCATTACAATCGCCCGATAATCTCTCGCGACTTCTGACGAAACTCAAAAAGAGTTTTTCAGCCAAAGAAGCATGTGCTTTGGGAGAGGAATTGAACCTCTCAAGAAGCACCGTTTACTACTTATTGAATAAAGGCATTAAAGCAGGGAGAATCAGCAAGTTAGGTCACGGTTCGTATATTCTGAAAATCTAATATGGACTTTCTGGACTTTACTGGACTTTGAAAGGGGAAATTCGTGACTTTTACTTCATTGTCACAAGAAAAAAACAATAAGTCTTATTAGCATATCGAAATTAGCTATTAGCAAAAACAAATTAGCTAATAGCTAATTTCGATATGCTAATAGCTAATTTGTTTCTTCCTTACAGACGGACGACTTATCAAGAAACAGATTCACGACTCATCGAAAAACAGATTCACGGCTCATCGAGAAACTTCACGATCAGCCTCACCTGTCTGCTGCTATAAGCATGATCGTTTTTTCCTTCTCCACCGCTATACATAGCGTCATAAAGTTCTTTATTATTTCTGATCCATCCCCGTAGTTTCTGCATGGCATAAATCAATGGCAAATGTGGATTGTACTTGTGAGCCAGCTCCGACTTCAAATACGGACGGATGACAAACGGTTCTTCTTCCGCTTCTTCTTTTTCTGTTTTCATATCGTTGTTATTAAGTTCTTTCGTACTTCAAATATACTAAAACATATTTGCGCACACAAGCAAACAAGTAAAATAAAATCAATCAGAAAGAAAGTAAATACATTCTGAAAGAAAGTACGACGAAGTACGATAAAGTACGTATTCTCATGGCTTAAGAATAGGCTACCTTTGACACATCGAAAGAAAGAAACAGAGCTCATTCTCTCTCCCGACACTGATCGAGTGACAGCAATCAGTAATTATTAATTTATATTTTTCTAAATCTTTAATTTATCATCATGGCAATACCATTTAAAAGAATGGGTCGTAAAGACCCGCGAAAAATTGACGGGGTGCTGAAGTACCACCCCCAACTGGTGACGATGGGACAAAGTGTAGACCTTGACGGCATCGCCTACATCATGAAAGACAAGAGTTCCCTCTCCCTGGGCGACATCCAAAGCGTACTGACCAACTATGTGGAGGCAATGCGAGCGGCGCTCTTCGACGGAAAATCGGTCAATATCAGAGACTTCGGTGTATTCAGCCTATCCGCCCATACGCTGGGAGCAACCACGAAAGAAGAGTGTACGGTGAAGAATATCAAATCTATACAGATCAACTTCCGCCCTTCCAGCAGCGTCCGCCCCAACCTGACGTCTACCCGTGCCGGCGACAAGATCGAGTTTCTCGACCTCGAAGCCCCGAAAAAGAAGAAAGGCGACGGATCAGGAGAGGACAACAACCCCGGTGGCGGTGGAAACGAAGGCGGCGGAGGCGACGAGGAAGCTCCGGACCCGACAGTGTAAGAAGTGGAGAGTTGAGAGTTGGTAATCAATGTACGAGGGGTTGATAGTTAGAATTAATGGCTTTATGAGGAAGATTCATTTAATTGTGATTCACTGTTCTGCAACGCGGGCAGACAAGGAGTTGACGGCTTTTGATCTGGATACGATGCACCGTCGGCGGGGATTTAACGGGACAGGTTATCATTACTATATCCGCAAGGATGGAACAACGCATCTTACCCGTCCGGTGGAACGGATCGGGGCACATGCGAAAGGTTTTAATGCGGAGAGTATCGGAATTTGCTACGAAGGCGGCCTGGACTGCCGGGGACGCCCGGCGGACACACGGACACCGGAACAGCGGGCAGCGCTCCGGCTGCTGGTGCATCAGTTGCAAGAGAGATTCCCCGGTTGCCGGGTGTGCGGTCATCGCGACTTGTCGCCGGATCGCAATGGGAACGGTGAGATTGAGCCGGAGGAGTGGATCAAGGCGTGCCCGTGCTTTGAGGTAAAGGAGGAAAGTTATCGGGAGTAATCGATCATTCGGTAATGATTCACTTAGTAATCAATCATATAAAGAGTCGGAAAGGAGGTGTGTAGAGTTATGGCAGTCAAGAGATCCCTTTGGGATACCATTTTGAAAGTAGTCATCGCGGTGGCTTCGGCAGTGCTGGGTATTGTAGGCGGTAATGCGATGAGTCTGTAAGATCAGAGAAATAACAATTTCATAAACGTGAGAGAGAGGATGCAGGTTCAGACTTCTGTCCTCTCTCTTTATTTATAAATCTAAGTACAGTATAAACGTTGATATTCTTCCTAGAAAGAAGGAGTTATCATCAGAAGTAGTAGCGCAGCCCACCCAGCAGGTTAAAGCGGGTGATTCCACAACGTTCGTCTTCTTTCAGCAGCATCCAGTCCTGTTTGGGCATACTTCCACCGATCCCGTTCAGAGTCAAGCCGAGTCCCCAATTAGATGAAAGCATGTACTCAAATCCTAATGTGGCATGAAGGCCGAATCCGGCAGCATTGTAGAAAGGATCATGATAAAGGAAAACGCCGACACCAACGCCTGATTTTAAGATCCATCTGTCAAATTTTGTACGGCTTACCCACTCCGGAGCTATATAGGAGAACATCATGTCGCCACCGGAGAATGACTTCTTGAAACCAGCATATTGAAGTCCGATTCCCATCCCACCGTTCCAGACATGTTCGTAAGCGAGCTTCCATTCAACTCCTCCTTTCGAATCTAACGCCCTACCGTTGATATCATAAATCTTGCTGATCACCCATCCATATCCGAAGCTCGCTTCAAACGTGTTGGCAGGCGCTTTTCTGCTTTCTGCATAGTCTTTAGCAATAACCAGGTCGAGATCTATTACGTCTTGTACAGGATTTGTTTTCAGTGTATCCACACTTTTATCCGACAACCGCAGCATCAGTCCGGAAATCTGATGACAGGAACTTCCCCAAAAAGAAGGTTTCTGGTGATTAGTGATGGCGAGTCCATTGCCACCAATCTTTCCTGTAGCCTCTTGTGCAAGATGTAATACCTGATCATAACGGCAATTCGTAGAAGTACCCCGATCCACTACTGATACACGCCCGATAGTCTCGGCTGTATTGGGCACTTTTTCTCCCAAACCGATGACATAGACCGAATCTGCCGGAATAATATCCGGATAGGTTCTTACAATGTTAGTGACCACTTTAGGTGAACAGGAAGTCAGTAATAGCATAGCAGTAGCTGCCAATAGTTTAGTCTTTTTCATGTTTTTCATTATTAGTTATATAAGAGGAGATGATGAGAGAGAATCAAAAGCAATATTCACTATCCTTTTGCTTTTGACTCACTCTCATTCTTTTTATTTAGTATACCTCTACTTTCTCGGCGATTCGTTTCGCTTTATCACGCAACGCATCCAGATCGGAGTTCAGCGGTGCATAGCAAAGTACGACTCCCATGCGACGGTTGACGCGGGTAAACGGCTTGCCGAAGATGCGCAGATAAGTGTCTTCTTCTTTCGTCACTTCTTCCATGCCACGATATTGAGGACGTTCCTGACTCGCTATCGGAGAAAGGATAACGGCACTTGCACCGATCCGCTCCTGCTTGATGCCGGGGATGGGCAGACCGAGTACGGCACGCAGGTGAAGTTCGAACTCATTCAGATTCTGCGTTCCTGCCAATGTCACCATGCCCGTATCGTGCGGACGGGGAGAAAGCTCGGAGAAGTAGACTCCGTTTTCATGGCTCAGGAAGAATTCCACTCCCCAAAGTCCGGCACCAGTCAAGGCACGGGTTACTTTTTCCGCCATTTCTTCGGCTTCTTTCAAGTGTGCAGGGTCGATGTGTGCAGGCTGGAAACTCTCACGGTAGTCACCGCCTTTCTGTACGTGTCCGATAGGAGGACAGAACAGCGTAGGTCCGTTTTTCTGTGTAACGGTGAGCAGGGTGATTTCACTGTCGAACTTGATGAATTCTTCGATGATCAGTTCGCGGATATCGCCACGGCTGCCACTGCATCCATATTCCCAGGCATGTTCAAGCTCGTCGGCACTCTTGACGAGAGACTGTCCTTTGCCGGAAGAAGACATCAACGGTTTGACGACACAAGGGAAACCGATTTTGGCGGCTGCTTCCTTCAGTTCGTCCAGTGTCTTGGCATAAAAATAGTTGGCTGTTTTCAAGCCGAGTTCTTTGGCGGCAAGGTCACGGATCGCCTTACGGTTCATCGTGAAGTTGACGGCACGGGCACTGGGCACTACCTGAATTCCTTCTTTTTCAAAGTCATAGAGACGCTCTGTGCGGATGGCTTCTATCTCCGGAACGATGATGTCCGGATGATGTTTTTCTACAACGCGTTCCAATGCTTCACCGTCCAGCATGTCGAAGACTTCAAATTCATCGGCAACTTGCATAGCAGGTGCTCCGGCATAAGAATCACAAGCAATGACGTGTTGCCCCTTGCGCTGTGCAGAGATCACAAACTCTTTTCCTAATTCTCCGGAACCGAGTAACAGTATTTTCTTCATTATTTTGAGTGTTTTATGTTAGTGATGCAAAATTAGTATATTTCTTTTTATTAATGACGTACCTTAGGATATTTATTGTGGAAACGGAAACCGAGTCCGAGCATCAGATAGTTGGGCGTCTGGAAGTTCTGCAAATTGTATCCGATATGAAGAAAGGAACTGCGGGTAACGGCTATTTTCAATGCAAGAATCTGGTAGAAGCCTCTCATATCGCCACGGCTGAGCACGTTGGCTCCCATGCCGACACCGATGGTAAAATAAGGCATCACATATTCCGCACGTCCCGAAAGTCCCAAGGCCAGCTGATGCTGAATGCCCGGTTTCAGGAACTCACGTTTAGAACTGCTGCTCCCATATTCCACAATTACATCTTCCCTATATACATTGGCACTGCCATCATAAACACCGTCCAGTGAAGCTCCCACGCGAAACTTATAACCCAGATTATACATCGGGGCAAAATTGAATCCGGCAACGGGATACGCATTGGGAGATGCGATCTGCTTCTCTCCTACCCACACTCCCTTTCGACGCCATGACCCGAACAGCACGACATCATAACTGATATGGCGGGGAAAACGGGTGGTGACAGGCTGATAGAGTGATTTCGAGAGGTCTTCTTCCGTACGATTGAAATTGTAGACGAGTCCGATCTTGGCTCCGGCAGTATTGATTCCGGCATTCGGGAATTTAGTGTTACCATTGGAGAAGTGCGTGAAATCGCCTCCGACAATCAGATCGAAGTAACGGGAAAACGCCCAGTTTATGTAAACTCCGGCATTGATATAAGCATTCATCCGTGAACCGACCGCACCATTATAGGAATTATAATAATTGTCGTATGGCTTCCATCCGGCGGACAAACCGAAATTCCACTCATAATTGAGCGAGGCACGGGGAGAGAAACGGGCAATTCGTGCTCCCTGAAACACATAGAATGAGAAAGGATCGCCCAACTGTTTTTTATCACCAAAGGTGGTAAGGGATACACCGATACCCTGATAAGCTCCACCGTAAATACGGTCGGCACAAGTATTGGGGCGAAACTTGAACGAGTATTTCAAGTGGGCAGCAAACGATGTCTGAATCGGTTTCCAGCGTTCGTTCTCTCCTTGCAGGAAGGGGTTGGTAGGAAATACATATTGCGGACGGGCTTCCATTCCCAAACGATGGATAAAACCAGAAGACTCCTGCCCTGCCAAAGGAGTCTTCGGCAGGCAAAACATGATGGAACAAAGAACGATGGTTTTCCATCTCAGGGTCTTGTTTCTCATAGTGCCGTCATTGTTAGTCTCCAGATCCTGACGGTTTCATAAATCAAGGGTCTCAATAAACTTGGCAACATGATAACCATCCATCAGTCCGTGATGACAAGTGACGGAAATGGGGAGCATCAGCTTCTCTCCTTCCCGAAAGTATTTTCCGGTGGATATTTTGGGGACGCTATCGCCCGAACGCATGTTCGTAGGGTGTTTCATATCTGTAAAGGCCAGCCATGGGACAGCCGAATAGTGAATGGCGTTGGGATGGAAAGTTCCTCCTTTGTTCAGTCCGGTGGTGGCTTGCAGCCGCTCCATTTCGGTTTTCGCCTTACGGATAAAGGTGAGCTCATCGGGATCGTACTCAAAGGCGGCAAAAGAAAAAGTATGATCGGCACGCCCTACTGTCGCTTCGGGAAGAAGACTGTCATAGCAGACTACCTTGTCGCCCTCGATGCGGTAGCGGAATTCCTCGACTTTGCTTGCGGCAGTGATGATACGATGTAATAGTAAAAGAGAAAAGGAGACGCCTTTGTCTTTAGCCTCCTGATAAGAACGGGTACAGTCTACATGAACTGTCACTCCGAAAAAGGGATCATCGAATGCGCTGAAATGTTCAAAATGCTCTTTTCTGTTCCATGTTGCAATGTCAATGATCTTTTCTATCTGATTCATCCTAAATACTCTTTTTATTATAAGTAGTGACTAAAAAGTCGGTTGTATCTACACTAGGGCTGACTAAAAGTCGGCCTCTCAGATTTTGCTTTTACTTAATTAGTAATTATAATGATTGGGAGAGACATTTGTCTGTATCTGCCATTCGGACGACTGCGGAGGAGGAAGAATGACAGACTGGACCCAATCTTGTTTTAAATCCTACTGATGCTGCTCGCGCAACAGGTCGTTCACCGTTTTCACCGGATTGAAAGTGGTAAGAGGAACTTCTACGAATACTGTGTTCCAGTCGCTCATCGCACCATTCCATAAGCCGGGAAGTTCAAGCGCTTTCAGGTCTTTTCCGTTCTTTGATTTATAAGAAATGAAGCCGGTCGCTTTATCTACATATTTCACCAGGTCGAACTTGTGACCTTTATAATCGCGTACGGCACAAACCAAGTCTACCGGATTGAAGTGCGTACCCTTTTCGAACATTTCCTTTTTGGCAGGATCGTTCATGTCGATCTGAGAGCTTTCGAGGATTTGCAGTGAGATAGTTCCGTCACTGTTATAAGCAAGGAACGGACCGCCACCCGGCTCACCTACATTCTTCACCATACCGCATACACGCATCGGACGGTTCAATTTGTTCTTCAGGTAGATCACCAGTTCGGCATCTTCGAGGTTCTTCGTTTCGGGATTCTTGCAGAAAAGTTGTTTTTGCAGGAATTGGAGAATTTCCATGATTTGCTCGTGCGTATACTTTCCGCTGTCGAGCAGTTCGAGGTATTCGAATGCCTTTTTCTGCAAGGACACGAGTACGCCGGCAATCAGTTTTTTATAAGTAACGGTGTCGGCTTTCAGTTTATCGGGTACTACGTTGTCGATATTCTTAATGAAGATAATATCAGCGTCGAGATCGTTCAGGTTCTCGATCAGTGCACCGTGCCCACCCGGACGGAACAGGAGTTTACCATTGTCTCGGAACGGCTGGTTGTCCATATCGGCAGCGATGGTGTCGGTATTTGGTTTCTGTTCGGAGAAGGTGATGTAATAGTCTACTCCGTAACGTTTGCCGAATGCTTCGGCTTTCTCTTCCACCAGTTTCTTGAAGAGTTCTCGATGTTCGGTAGAGACAGTGAAGTGTACGTTGACTTTACCACTTTTTCCGGCTGCATACATAGCGCCTTCGGCAAGATGTTCTTCCAGTGGAGTACGTGAACCTTCGGGATATTTATGGAATTTGAGCAGACCTTTCGGAAGTGCTCCGTAGTTGAGTCCGGCAGTTTCGAGAAGGGCAGCTACTACGGCTTTGTAATTACCTTCTTCCATCAGCCCCGGAATATCTTTTCCGGCTGTACGCTGACAAGCTACATTCAAGTCGTCATAGAAAGCAAAATCCTTGATTCCGTCGAAGAATGCCTGCTCAAACTTTGTAGTAGGTTTGTCATACTCTGCGGACAGAAACTCGAACAGATTCTTGAACATACGACTGGCAGCGCCCGAAGCAGGAACAAACTTCACGATGATTTTATCCGTATTCTTATAAGCATCCCATGCAGCCAGATATGCTTTCTGATCTTCTGCGTCAGGAGCCAATATGCCTTTTTCTATGGAAGCGGCAGCGTCCAGTTTCAAATAAGGAAAACCCGTCTGGAAGCAAGCCAGCTGTTCTGCTATCTGCGCCTCCGTGATGCCTTTCTTGGCAAGCAACTCTTTGTCCTGTGTCGTTATCATAATATCTAATTTTATTAATTGATGCCCAAAAATACAAAATGTTATTTACTTCTTGCCGAATAACCGGGAAAAAAACTAATTTTACATCGAATTAACAAGATTGAATATGGACGACTTTTTTACATCAGAGGAAAAAAAGGAGCTTTTTTCACTCTACCGGCATTTGTTGCAATCTGCAGGAGATAGCATTTCCTGGAAGGATTGCCTAAAGTTAAAGAGACATCTTATCAAAGCGGCCCAGTGTAACGGTCTGCAACGCAATAACTTCGGGATGAATCCCGTCATCAGAGATTTACAAACGGCAGTTATCGTAGCCGAAGAAATCGGCATGAAAGGTTCGTGTCTGGTCGGCATCATGCTTCACGAAATAGTGAAGGCACATATCCTGTCTATCGAAGAAGTGAATGCCGAATATGGCGAAGATGTAGGCAGTATCATCAAAGGACTGGTGAAAACAAACGAACTGTACTCCAAAAGTCCGGCGATAGAATCGGAGAATTTCCGCAATCTCCTGCTCTCTTTTGCCGAAGATATGCGCGTCATCCTGATTATGATCGCAGACCGTGTGAACATCATGCGCCAAATCAAGGATACAGGCAACGAGGAAGACCGGGTGAAAGTAGCGAACGAAGCTGCTTACCTATATGCTCCGCTGGCCCACAAACTGGGACTTTACAAGCTGAAATCGGAATTGGAAGACTTGTCGCTGAAATATACGCAGCGGGAAACCTACTACTTTATAAAGGAGAAGCTCAACGAGACGAAAGCATCCCGCGACAAGTATATCGCTTCTTTCATCGATCCTATCCAGAAGAAGGTAAAGGAAGCCGGACTGAAGTTCGACATCAAGGGACGTACCAAATCCATCCATTCCATCTGGAATAAGATTCAGAAGCAGAAGACTCCGTTTGAAGGTATCTATGACTTGTTCGCTATCCGTATCATTCTGGATTCCGAACCGGACCCGGCCAAAGAAAAGCAGGAATGCTGGCAGGTCTATTCTATCGTAACGGATATGTATCAGCCGAACCCGAAACGTCTGCGGGACTGGCTCTCGATTCCAAAGAGCAACGGTTATGAATCGTTGCACATTACCGTGATGGGCCCGGAAGGAAGATGGGTGGAAGTACAGATCCGTACCCGCCGGATGGACGAGATCGCTGAACGGGGACTCGCCGCACACTGGAGATACAAAGGTATCAAAGGGGAAACAGGACTGGACGAATGGCTGACTTCGGTACGTGAAGCGCTTGAAAATGCGGATAACGACTCACTGAAAGTGATGGATCAGTTCAAAATGGACCTCTACGAGGATGAGGTATTTGTATTCACGCCTAAAGGAGACTTATTCAAACTTGCCAAAGGAGCTACTGTGCTCGATTTCGCATTCCACATCCATAGCAAACTGGGATGCAAGTGTATCGGTGCGAAAGTAAACGGCAAAAATGTACAGCTCAAACAGAAACTGAACAGCGGTGATCAGGTAGAAATCATGACGTCGAATACCCAGACTCCCAAACAGGACTGGCTCAACATCGTGACGACTTCCAAAGCCCGCACCAAGATACGGCAGGCACTCAAAGAGATGGTAGCACGCCAGCACGATTTCGCCAAAGAGACACTGGAACGGAAGTTCAAGAACCGGAAGATGGAGTATGACGAAGCCACCATGATGCGCCTGATCAAGCGGCTGGGCTTTAAAAATGTGACAGAGTTTTATCAGAAGATTGCTGACGAGACATTGGATGTCAACGACATTCTGGACAAATACCTTGAACAGCAGAGACGGGACAATGACACGCACGATGAGATTGTGTATCGCAGTGCCGAAGGATATAATTTGCAGGCAACTCAGGAAGAACCTAGTTCAAAAGAGGATGTACTAGTCATTGATCAGAATCTGAAAGGACTGGAATTTAAACTGGCCAAATGCTGTAACCCGATCTATGGGGATGATGTATTCGGATTTGTAACCGTGAGCGGAGGTATCAAGATTCACCGGGCAGACTGTCCGAATGCCAATCAGATGCGCGAACGGTTCGGATACCGGATTGTTAAAGCGCGTTGGGCTGGCAAGTCAGTCGGTACGCAGTATCCGATTACGCTGCGCGTAGTAGGTCATGATGATATCGGCATTGTTACCAATATTACTTCCATCATTTCCAAAGAGAATGGAATCAGTCTGCGGTCCATCGGAATCAATTCCAACGACGGACTATTCTCCGGAACGCTTACGGTCATGGTGGGTGATACCGGACGACTGGAAGCGCTGATCAAAAAGCTGCGGACAGTGAAGGGAGTTAAACAGGTAAGCAGAAACTAAGCACTCTATGCTAACAGCAAATCTGTTGACAGGTCTTTAATAAAAAGACTGGCATTATCTCCGTCAGGATAACGCCAGTCTTTTTATTTATGATAGACAATCATGTCACGGAAATAGTGCGAAACGATTTATCTCACTTTCTTTCTCTTATAATATGGATATGTAACCAGTATAAAGAAAATCAAAGCAATCACAGCTACCACCTGTCCTGTATAGAGCATCTTATCCGCTTCCAAATCGAAGTAACACGCAACAGCTATTCCGGATGCGAATCCGACTTCGCTGGCCAACAGATGAGTGGTATTTGCCGTACCCCGCTGACAATGATGTGACAATTTCACGAACATGACCAGAAATTCCGGCATCACCAACCCCAGTCCCAAACCCAAGAGTATGGAAGGTACGCCTACCGGAAAGCCGGAGGCCAGTAGAGTGATGGCTACAATCTCCAGTATGATGCCGACGAGCACCAGCCGCAAAGTTTTTTCTTTCAGAATAAACAGACGCGCCAGCAGCAGGGAGGCAAGATATCCGATGCCCGTACCGACAAAGAACGGTATAGGGATTCCACTGCTTCCCCATACGGAATCGTTAAGGAAACGGTGTACAAGCGGAATCAACAACCCCGGAACGAAGGTAATCAGAATCATATTGATGGCAGGCACCCATCCCCGCAACAACAAAAAGCGGTCGAAGGAATAAAGCTTGGTCACGATCGGTGCACGAAAAGGCACATATACTCCGGATACCATCAAAACACCCGCTGCTCCGGTAATCACCGACACGGACAACAGATTCTTAAAGGAATAACTCTGATAGAGCCAGACGCCCAGAACAATACCTATAATCATCCCCAAACGTGCCATCCAGGAGAAGCTGACATTTCCGGCACTACGAAGTGTGGCGTTCGTTATGTCAATGGCTAATGTGATTCCTGCGGTGGTAGCGATTCCGAAAGCCAGTCCCTGTACGGTGCTCAACAAGATGAGTTCCGTGATGTTCGTCACAAAAGCATATCCTGCCGTTGCTGCCACCATCGTGGCAAAAGAGAACATGCATACGTACTTACGCTTATAAGCATCTACGAGATAAGCATGGAACGGACCGATAAGGAACATTCCTAAAGTGAAAAAAAGAAAGATCACTCCTGTCTGTGCCACCGGTACTCCGAGACGGTCTGCCATCTCAACGGAAAGTACCGGAAACAAGATATACAAGGAGATAAACAACAGCAAATTAGCTACGCATATCCGCATAAAATGAACTGTCCACAATTTAACTGCCATATACTGTTTTAATATTGTTCCTTCTCGTTAGGGAAGTCGCAATTCTTCACGTCGGATACGTAACGGCTGATAGCGTCAGTCATCACCGTATACAGGTCTGCATAACGACGTAAAAAGCGAGGACGGAATCCGTTGTTCATTCCAAGCATATCCTGAATGACCAATACTTGTCCGTCAACATGACCACCGGCACCAATACCTATAATAGGTATCGTCAGTTCGGAAGCCACACGTTCTGCAAGAGTAGCCGGTATCTTTTCGAGTACGATGGCAAAGCAGCCTGCCTCTTCGAGAAGATGAGCATCACGAATCAGCTTTTCAGCTTCGTTGTCATCTTTGGCACGTACCGTGTAAGTACCGTATTTATTAATAGACTGAGGCATCAGTCCCAAGTGTCCCATCACCGGAATACCCGCACTGATGATACGCTTCACCGTATCGATGATTTCTTCTCCGCCTTCCAGTTTCAAAGCATCGGCATGGCTTTCCTTCATAATGCGGATGGCAGAAGCAAGACCTTCCATTTCGTTACCTTGATAGGAACCGAAAGGCATGTCTACTACGACCATAGCGCGTTTTACGCCACGTACTACTGATTTAGCGTGATAAATCATCTGATCGAGAGTAATAGGCAATGTAGTCACATTACCCGCCATCACGTTCGAAGCGGAGTCGCCTACCAAAATTACGTCCATTCCCGCACCATCTACGATCTGTGCCATTGTGTAATCATAAGAAGTAAGCATAGATATTCTTTCGCCTCTTTGCTTCATTTCAACCAGGCGATGAGTAGTCACCTTTCTTGTGTCATCTGATATATAACCAGCCATGTTTCTTAAATTTTAAATTAAAACTAGAAATTAAATAAGGCGTCAACGCCATCAAAAATTGCGGCAAAGTTATAACATTTCTTTCATAAGTGAGAAAGAAAAAGAAAAAATCCTTTCAAACACCTCCCCAAGTTAATGAGAAGGCGGCCAAAAAGACAAATTAAGAAGATAATAAGAAAGAACTAACGGTGCAAGGCCAATAAGTGTTCAAAGGTCATTTCCGAAAAGTCATCTATTATATAATGTGCTTTCCCGGTGATGGCCTCTCTTGTATTGGTAGTGGCAAGACCGATAACAGTGGCACCGGAAGTCATTCCGGCTTGCAGACCGTGGAAGGAGTCTTCGAACACGTACGAGTTTTCGGGAGTAGCACCGAATATTTCCATACCGAGCAGGAAACAGTCGGGAGCGGGTTTGGAACGGGCAAACATTTCTCCGGTCAGGATGCGGTCTACCATTCCTTTAAATTCGGGATGGGCGTTATAGACGTTTTGCATCTTCTCTTCGTTGGAGCTGGTTACAACGGCTATTTTTGCTCCGTGTTTACGAAGATCGGCAATAAAAGCTTCTACACCGGGGATGTACTCGTAGGACATGCTTTTCTCATAAATATTGAGTCCGGCCGTAATCTCTTGTTGAGCTTCGGGGAGGTCCGAGAAATATTTCTCGTAAATCTGGGTCAGCGTCTGTCCCTTGATACGACGGCCGAAGTCTTCTTCATTCAGATATTTACGTCCCTGTTCATCCCAGAAAACAGTGTACTGTGTTTCCGTATCCATGATGACACCATCAAAATCGAACAGTGCCGCAATTGTCTTTGTTGTATCCATACGTAATCTTTCTTTTTACCTAAAACGTTAAACCTTGTGTATTGAATTGTGCAAAGTTCCGAATAATCATCGAATCAAGCAAATAATTCGTACCTTTGCCCCACTTAAAAAAACGTAACATTCGTTTTCATCCAACAATCCATACGAGCGCATGAGCAAAAACGATCCGCACATATTAGGAAAAGAAAGCATCGGTAAGCTACTGTTGCAATACTCCATTCCCGCTATCATCGGGATGACAATCACGTCTATCTATAATATCATCGACAGCATCTTCATCGGTCACGGTGTGGGTGCGATGGCTATTGCCGGACTGGCGGTGAGCTTTCCTCTGATGAATCTGGTCGTTGCTTTCTGTACACTCGTTTCGGCGGGTGGTTCTACCATCGCTTCTATTCGCCTGGGACAGAAAGATATGAAAGGGGCTACGGAGATTCTGTCACATACGCTGATGCTCTGTATCACAAATTCTTTCTTTTTCGGTATCCTGTCTTTTATCTTTCTTGATGATATACTGACTTTCTTTGGTGCCAGTCCCGACACACTGCCTTATGCACGGAGTTTTATGCAGGTGATTTTATTGGGAACTCCCATCACATACACGATGATCGGCCTGAATAATGTGATGCGTGCCACCGGATATCCGAAGAAAGCGATGCTTACTTCTATGGTAACGGTAGTAGCAAATATCATCCTCGCTCCTATCTTTATCTTTCACTTTGAATGGGGAATGCGGGGAGCGGCTACAGCAACGGTTATCTCACAGCTGATCGGAATGGTATGGGTGGTGAACCACTTCTGCAAGAAAGACAGTACGGTGCATTTTGAGGGAAAGGTCTGGAAAATGAAAGGAAGGATTGTAGAGAATATTTTCGCTATCGGCATGTCTCCTTTCCTGATGAATGTCTGTGCTTGTGCCATCGTTATCGTGATTAATAATAGTTTGCAGGAACATGGAGGCGACATGGCTATCGGTGCTTACGGAATCATCAACCGATTGCTGACGCTTTATGTCATGATCGTATTGGGACTGACGATGGGCATGCAGCCGATTGTAGGCTACAACTTCGGAGCACAGAAGATAGACCGGGTGAAACAGACGCTAAAGCTGGGAATTATTTCCGGTGTAGTGATTACAAGCAGTGGCTTTCTGATTTGCGAGTTTTTCCCTCATGCAGTATCGGCAGTCTTCACGGATAGTGATGAGTTAATCGGACTTGCGGTGGACGGTCTTCGGTTGACTGTACTTATGTTCCCGTTTGTAGGAGCACAGATTGTAATCGGTAACTTCTTCCAAAGTATAGGCAAAGTAAAAATAAGTATTTTCCTTTCGTTGACGCGGCAGTTGCTTTATTTGCTGCCTTGCCTGTTGTTATTCCCGCATTGGTGGGGACTGAAGGGAATATGGATCAGTCTGCCGGTATCGGACTCTTTAGCATTTATTACGGCAGTTATCAGTCTGATGATTTATATAAAGAAAGTATCGAAAGAACATCCGATAGCGGATAAAGTGGCGGAATAAAGCAAAAAGAACGCTATGTCAAAAGATATATCAGTATGAAAAATATTTAGGCACGAATACACGGATTAAGATGACTTCTGCAATGAATGCATCTCATAAAAGCCGCGTTAATCCGTGCCTAAAAGATAATAATATTCTTATTCGCTCTTTATACTTTTCACCGGATTCTCATTGGCGATGTGCCACGCTTTCAACACAACGCAAACTACGATCAGCAATAAGACAAACAGCGCCGTACCCACAAACAATAACGGGTTCATATAAATCTGTTCGGCAAACTGGTCAAGCCATGCCTTTCCAACGAAATAGGAAACAATGGTACCAATCAATATGGAGGAAGCGGAGACATACAGAATCTCGCGTATCAACAGACGCAAAATATGAGAGGCTTCGGCTCCATTCACTTTCCGGATGGCTATTTCTTTGCTTCGACGTTGCGTTTCATCATTCACATATCCGATCAATCCCATTATTACAATCAGCAGAATAAAGCTTGAAGTGATCCAGACTGAATTACGGAAACGATATACACTCTTGTATATATCCTTTATCATACCGTCTACAGAACTGAAATGCAAGGCTACATTCGGAAATGTCTTATCGGCAAACTCGTTCAGACGTTTCAGATTTTCATCATACGGCTCTTTCAGACGGACATCAAATACATGATTGGCATTCTCCGATCCTATCAAGACAATAGGTGCCTGAGTTGAAAAGAAGCTATAGTTGCGGACATCCCGGAAGACACCGACAATCGTACCCTGTATATCATTCAGTTTCTTTCCTACCGCCCCATCTGTCCATTTCATCAGACGTACCAACTCTTCATTCACCAATAAATCGTCCTGTTTCTTAAGAGTGCTGCCTTCGATAATCTTTATTCCCATTACTTCGGGATAGTTATAACTGCAATAATTAAAGTTAAGTGTAGCGATTCTTTTACCGTCATTACTCATCAGTCCGCGTGTCCAGTACTGTCCGATTACTCCGCTTGTGGCAACAGCCACTCCCTCTACCGTAGGCTGGCGACGCAGTTCATCGGTGACATGCTCTACCGTTTCTTTCGGCAACCAGGTTCCTGCCTGAACCAGTCCCGGAACGTTTATTCCCATATCGCGGCTCATCAGATGGTTGTATTGCAGGAGCGTTACCAGCAACAGCCCCAAAACAAAGGAGACACCTGTGAACTGTATAAACAACAACGAACGTTTCCAACCCGTTTTACCATCAGAGTAACGACGGAACACCTGCGTGACTGGTATACGCGAAAACAGCCGTCCCGGTATGCCACCTGCCAAAAGGAAAAGTATCACAATCGTAAGCAAAGGCACCCATAGTGTCTCCCACGCAAAAAGTGAGGATAGACGGACAGAAAGCAAATCTTCGATTATTTCATGTGCGTTGACTATCAGCAGAAGACTAAGAAGTACGGAAAAGATAACAAGGATTCCTGTTTCTGCCAAAAACATGCCGAAGATATTTCCGGAACTGGCACCACTGCATTTATGTACTCCTACTCCTTTGGCACGACGGCTTAGGGTGGCAATAGATATCAGCATATAATTCATGATGGCCACAAAGAAGATAGCGAATCCCAGAAAGCCATATATGATCAAACGCTTCTGCACATCGGAAGATATCAAATGATACTTCACCAATGGGATGACACTGAAATTCATTTTCCAGTCATCATACTGGGCAGGAGTGTATTTCTCGATTACCCGTTGGATGTTGTCATTCACCTTGTCAATATCCGCAGCATTACGCAGGCGAAGAAACGTGTAAAAGACATCATTTCCCTTCCAGCCATATCCTCCCTGATATCCTCCATCCCGATGGACGGAGACAACAAAGTCGTGAGTGAGCACCGTATTCTCCGGCATATCCTTGTATACACCACGAATAGTAAAATCATTTTGCCTGTCTGCTTTAAGAATTTTACCGATAGGGTCCGCATCTCCAAACGTTTCACGGGCAAAATGCTCTGACACAAACACACTTCCCGGCATGATCATATCTTTCGGGTTCCCTTTTAAGACAGGGATACCAAAAGTCTGGAAGAAACAAGTATCAGCGTATATATAGTTAACGTCCGATAATAATTTGTCTTCGTAATATATACTCATCCCTTGTCCGGTGAGGACACAACTGGCAAACTCTATTTCTTCGGGCATATCCTGCGCCAAAGTAGATGCAACCACATCAAAAAGTGTGTAATCATAATTGTTGCCGTCGTCTCCCATTGTCTCCCCCGTGCTAAGGTTAGTGGTCAGGCAACGTGCAATAGCCAGTCGTTCCGGTTCCGGATAACAATGTTCATAACTCAATTCAAACGCAATCTGCGAAAAGAGTAAAATACCAATAGTAAGTCCCAGCGAAAGAGAAATTATCCTGATGATATTTGTGCCGCGTTCGCGCAGTAAGGTTCGGATGCTATAATAGATTTGTCTCATTGTCGTTCCGGTTTATGCCGTTACACTTGCCACTACACTACCGTCAAACAGATGTACGGTACGATGTGCGAAACTCGCATCGTGCTGTGAGTGCGTTACCATGATAATGGTGGTTCCCTCCTTGTTCAGTTCTGTCAGCAGGTTCATTACTTCCGCGCCATTCTTGGAATCCAGATTACCGGTAGGCTCATCGGCAAGGATAAGCTTTGGATTAGTCACTACCGCACGGGCAATTGCCACACGTTGTTGCTGACCGCCGGAAAGTTGTTGCGGGAAGTGTTTGGCACGGTGGCTGATATTCATCCTTTTCAGGATGTCTTCTACCATGCGGCGGCGTTCGGAAGATTTGATACCAAGATAGGTCAGCGGAAGTTCTACATTCTCAAAGACATTCAGTTCGTCTATCAGGTTAAAACTCTGAAATACAAAGCCCAGTTTGCCTTTGCGGACGCCGGTACGTTCCTTTTCTTTCAGTCCGGCAACTTCTTCTCCCAGTAATCGGTAAGAACCTTCGGTTGGGTTATCCAATAAACCAAGAATATTCAGTAAGGTGGACTTGCCACAGCCCGAAGGTCCCATAATGGCAACAAACTCTCCTTCCTTTACTTCAAGGTTCACGTGATTTAGTGCGACTGTCTCTACTTCGGTAGTACGGAATACTTTACTAATGTTTTCAATCTGTATCATCTTGTTCATTTATTATGTTGTTATACTTTTTATTTCTTCTTTATTCGCTCTTTATACTATTGACCGGGTTTTCATTGGCAATCTTCCATGATTTCCAAAGTACGCATGCCACAATGACTGCCAGATTTGCAATTGCTATCAGAAGATAGGCAGCCCAACTGAGCGAAACATGTTCGGCAAACAAATCCATCCACATACCATTGACGTACCATGCTGCTACCACTCCGATTAAAACTGCAACAACAGCTACATAAAGCACATCTTTCACCAGCAGTTCCAAGATTCCGGTTGCTTCAGAACCATTCACCTTGCGTATGGCTATCTCCTTGGAACGACGGCGGACCTCATCCGTAGTGTAGCCTATCAATCCCATCAACATCACAAAAAACATTGTTATTGCCGCCAGCATCGTAGCATTACTGAAAACACGAACAGAGTTATAATTCTCTTTGATCATCTGTTGCATCGACCGAAATTCGATAGTCTTATCAGGAAATGCACTCTCCATCTCCTTATTCAGTTTGAGAAGATTCTCGGCAAAAGGTTCTTTCAACCGGACATGGATACAATCACCAAACCTCTTGGTGTGCATAAGCAGCAACGGTTGTTGCGGGCTGGTAAAACTTCCGATGCGATAATCTTTCATCACGCCCACTACCTTACATACGTATCCCGAATTATAAACCGTACGATTCAGTATATTGTTTCCCCAATGCATCCACTCGGCAAAAGTCTCATTGACGACTGTCTCATCGTCACCACGGGGCATACGTCCCTCCTTCAGAACCATCCCCATCATCTTCGGATAATCATCCGGAACACTGCAATAACGGGATGAAAATAGTGACTGTCCGCTTTCATCATTAATAATCGTTCCACTATATCCGTAGACAGGATGATAAGTGGCACTGGACACGGATTCCACATAAGGCATATTCCGGAAAACATTCAAGGCATAATTTCCTTTTTCTTCCTCACCGAAGCTGGCATTGGCCACCACTACACGCTTTGGATTATAACCCAAATCTTTATTCAAGATATAATAATATTGCATCATCACCACATACATCAGTCCGCAAATAAATGCTACACCGGCAAACTGGATAAACAGCAACGGTCGTTTCCAGCCCTTTTTACCTTCCGTGTATCGGCGGAATACCTGAGTAACGGGTATCCTTGCAAACAGTCGTCCCGGCAATACCCCACCCACAACGAAAAGTACAGCCACCGTTAATAAAGGTACCCAAATACGATCCAAGCTGAACAAAGCGCTTAACTTGACAGCTGCCGTATCTTCAAAGAAATCCTGAAAATTCAATAAGATCAATCCCATCAGGATCAGGGCAAACAGAATGATAATCGCTGTTTCCCAAAGAAACATACTCAATATGGTCATGTTTCCTGCCCCATTGCATTTATGCACACCGACCGCTTTCGCCCGATAGGAAAGTGATGAAACAGAAATCAACACATAATTCAATGAAGCGATGAAAAGAATAGTAATACCCAGAATAGTCATGATGTTCCGCATCCGCCTTACATCTTTATTGTCACGGTATACATCACGGATGGGCTTTACAAAAGCGGTATATCCAACCACTTTTTGATCTTCCGCAGGACGATACTTCTGTATCATTGCGTCTATCCGGGCATTCACTACCGACTTATCGGCTCCGGGACGAAAACGGATGAACGCCAGCCAGCTGTCGCCGCCTCTCCATGAGTAATTTCCCCATTTGCGGCTCCATATCGACGGCAGAGAAATCACCGCTTCAGGCCTTACCGTCGCATTCTCCGGTATATCAGCATAGGTGCCTTTTACCGTAAGTTCTATCTCCTTACTGTATGAGATAACCTTGCCTATCGGATTCTCTGTGTCGAACATCTTTCGTGCCAAACGGTCACTCAGGTAAACTACATCTTTTTGGGCTAAATCTTTCACCGGAGTTCCGCTTAAGACCTCGATTCCCATCGTCTGGAAAAAGAGGGAATCTGCCGCCAGCTTTCTGACTTCAAAACGGACACTACCATGATAGAGAGGATCATTCACCCAAAGGCAGTAACTGGTAGCCGCCTCCACTTCTTTGGGAAAGTTTTCAAGAATTGCACCCGCTACCGGTCCGCAATTTTGATCCTGCGGTTCGAGTTGTTCGCCATTCATCGTAAAGATGGAAAAGACTTGATATAAGTTTTCATAATCCTTAAAGCATTTATCAAAGCTCTGCTCAAAAGCCACGCGGGCAAATAATAAAATACTCATTGTCAGCCCAAGCCCTAAAGAAATGACCTTGACAACATTGGAACTACGCCCCCGCAGCAAAGTTCGAATGACATAATAGATTTGTCTCATGATTATATAATATATTCCTGTTTTTTTTATGATGCAGTGCAGATAACGTGCCACAATAGTGAGAATACTCATTCTCAATCATTTATAGTTATCTGTCCTATCATCTACTGTCTAATAATTAGACACATGCGTCTAATTATTAGACAAAGACAATCGTATTTCTTTTCTCAGTGGAAAGTATGCATTAATGCCTATTTATTGTTCCATTTTTCTTATTTCGCCCAAGCAATCGCCCATATCTCAACTGAAAACTCTATCTTCGCATCAAGTTTTCAATTAAATAAATTATTCTATTTATGGTAAACAAGAATTTATACACTCTCCTGGTCTGCCTGCTTCTGGCCGGATGCGATCTGATAGACTACCACCCCTACGATGTACGTATCAGTGGAGAGACAGACGTAAATGCTCATAACATTGAACAAATAGAAGCTAAGTGCAAAGGAAAGACAACCATCCGTTTTATCACGATGGGCGATTCGCAGCGATGGTATGATGAGACAGAAGACTTTGTAAAAGAGGTCAATAAGAGAGATGATATCGATTTCGTCATTCACGGAGGAGATATGAGTGACTTCGGGCTGACCAAAGAGTTTCTTTGGCAGCGGGACATCATGAACGGACTGAAAGTGCCTTATGTCGTCCTTATCGGGAATCATGACTGTCTGGGTACCGGAGCAGAAACTTATCAGGCTGTTTTCGGACCTACCAACTTCTCATTCATTGCGGGCAATGTGAAATTCGTCTGCCTTAATACCAATGCGCTGGAATATGATTATTCGGAGCCTATTCCCAATTTCGGTTTTATGGAACAGGAACTGACGGACAGGGCAGATGAGTTTGAAAAAACCGTAGTCAGCATGCATGCACATCCTTTTGCAGATGTGTTCAATGATAATGTGGCGAAGCCGTTCCAGTACTACATCACCCAATATCCGGGACTACAGTTCTGCACGGCCGCCCATAATCACGGATTCGATGACAGAATCCTTTTTGATGACGATGTGCATTATATTGTCAGCGACTGCATGAAAAGTCGCAGTTATCTGGTATTTACTATAACCCCGGAAAAATACGAATATGAACTGGTTGAATACTAAATATATGATCCGCGCAGGAGTACTGACTATGCTTCTACTCTTCCCCAGCCTGCTTTCGGCTACTTGCAAGCCAGATACAATTATCAGGAACTATAAACCCGACTCGCTGAAACTGGCAATTAAGGCAGATTCTATCATAGCCTTTCATGAGGGTGATTCTGCATTCACAATAGTCAAAGCAGACACAGTACTTCCTTATATTGCCGAACCGGTTCTTCGCACCGGCTACGACAGACGTGTACATCGCTTCCGCAAAAACTGGGAACGCATCATTCCGACCCACTCTAAAATACAATATGCCGGAAATATGGGATTACTCTCCTTCGGCACCGGATGGGATTACGGAAAACGAAATCAGTGGGAAACTGACCTGTTGCTCGGATTTATCCCGAAGTATTCGTCCAAGAAGGCAAAAGTGACCATGACACTGAAACAGAACTATATGCCCTGGAGCATCAACCTGGGGAAAGGATTCTCTACCGAGCCGCTTTCCTGCGGACTATATCTGAATACCGTATTCGGCAATCAGTTCTGGGTCAGCGAACCGGAACGTTATCCGAAAGGATACTATGGTTTTTCAAGCAAGGTGCGTATCCATGTTTTCATGGGACAACGGCTGACCTATGATATTGACCCTAACCGCCGATTTCTGGCAAAGTCCGTGACTTTCTTCTACGAGATAAGTACATGCGATCTTTATCTGATCAGTGGTGTAACAAATAGCTACCTCCGTCCCCGTGATTATCTGAGTTTATCATTCGGATTAAAGTTCCAATGGCTATAAATTCAAATCCGAATTTTGAATTATGAATTACTTTTTCGTAAGTTTGTAGCGTACAAACCAATTCGGACATGAGTAAATCAGGAACCATCATCATTGTAGACGATAATAAAGGGGTGCTGACAGCGGTACAAATCCTTTTAAAAAACTACTTTTCGAAAGTCGTCACACTGTCGTCACCGGTCACACTGACCACTGCGATACGAGAGGAAACGCCGGAAGTGGTACTACTAGATATGAATTTCACTTCGGGCATCAATACCGGCAATGAAGGATTGTTCTGGCTGCACGAAATAAAGAAAGTACGACGGGAGCTTCCTGTCGTACTTTTTACTGCTTATGCGGATATTGATCTCGCTATCCGGGGAATCAAAGAAGGTGCTTCGGACTTTATCGTCAAGCCCTGGAACAATCAGAAACTGGTAGAAACACTACAGGCTGCCGCCTCATCCGTACAGCAAGGACGTAAGACAGGAAACAAAAAGGAACCGGTCAACACTCCAGCACTCTATTGGGGAGAAAGCAAGTCTATGCAACAACTCCGAATGCTGATCGAGAAGGTAGCCACCACAGACGCCAATATCCTGATTACCGGTGAGAACGGAACAGGAAAAGAAATGCTTGCCCGTGAAATTCACGCTCTTTCCAACCGCAGGCAACAGGAAATGATTGCTGTGGACATGGGAGCAATCACCGAATCTTTATTTGAAAGCGAACTCTTCGGGCATGTGAAAGGCTCTTTTACCGATGCGCATACCGACCGGACAGGAAAGTTTGAGGCTGCCGATCACAGCACATTGTTTCTGGATGAAATAGGAAACCTCCCCTATCACCTGCAAGCCAAACTATTGACGGCTATCCAACGAAGAAGTATCGTGCGAGTGGGAAGTAACACTCCGATTCCTATTGACATCCGTCTGATATGCGCCACCAACCGGAATTTGCAGGAAATGGTAGACCGGGAAGAGTTTCGGGAAGACTTACTCTACCGTATCAACACCATTCACATAGAAATCCCTCCTTTGAGGGAACGGAAAGAAGATATTGTCCCTCTTGCCGAAAGATTTATCATCCGCTTCTGCAAGCAATATGATAAGGAACTGATGAAATTCAGTCCGGCAGCGAAGGAAAAGCTTACCGCGCATCCCTGGTACGGCAATATCCGCGAATTGGAGCACGCAATCGAAAAGGTGGTCATCATTAACGATGGGTTGCAAATCCCTGCGGAATTGTTCCAGTTATCCTCCCGAAAGACAGAAACTTCCGAGAAGAATATTTCCACCTTGGAAGAGATGGAAGTACAAATGATACGGAAAGCGCTGGATGCCTGTGCAGGAAATCTTTCGGCAGTAGCTGCGCAACTGGGAATTACCCGACAGACTCTCTATAACAAGATGAAAAAATTCGGATTATGAACCGGATTCTACAACAAGTAGCCAACCAATATTGGTTCAGGGTATCACTGACGGTCATTTGCTGTCTGGCGACTATCTGTTTGGGCGTGCATCAGTCTTATGTCTGGTTCAGCGTCAGTGCCTGTCTGCTGATCTTAAGTATCATCTGGCAAGTCCGGCTTTATCGCCTGCACATCAAGCAGGTGCTCTTCATGATCGATGCGTTGGAGAATAATGACAGTGCCTTCCGTTTCCCCGAAGAGTCCGGTACTCCCGAGAGCAAACAGATCAATCGGGCACTCAATCGGGTGGGCCACATTTTATATAATGTAAAAGCAGAGACTGCCCAACAGGAAAAGTACTACGAACTGATTCTTGACTTTGTCAGCACGGGATTGCTGGTGCTCAATGATAACGGAGCGGTCTATCAGAAAAACAAAGAAGCACTCCGGCTTTTGGGACTGAATGTATTTACCCATGTCCGCCAGTTGAGTAAAGTAGATGCTACACTGATGGAGAAGATAGAAAATTGTTGTTCCGGAGATAAGCTGCAAGTGGTGTTTCACAATGAACGGGGAACAGTCAATCTGTCTATTCGCGTGTCAGAAATCAATGTACACAAAGAACATCTGCGCATCCTTGCACTGAATGATATTAATATTGAGCTGGACGAAAAGGAGATAGACTCATGGATTCGCCTGACCCGAGTACTGACTCATGAGATCATGAACTCCGTGACTCCCATCACTTCGCTCAGCGATACGCTTCTCTCGATGGTGGAGGACAAAGACGAAGAGATCAGCCACGGACTGCAAACCATCAGTGCCACGGGAAAAGGGCTGCTTGCTTTCGTAGAATCCTACCGCAAATTCACACGGATACCGACTCCGGAACCTTCATTGTTTTACTTGAAAGCATTCATCGAACGAATGGTGGAACTTGCCCGCCATCAGAATCCTTGTGACCACATCACGTTCCATACAAAGATCGATCCTGCCGACCTGATCCTGCATGCAGATGAAAATCTGATTTCGCAAGTAGTCATTAATCTTCTGAAAAATGCGATTCAGGCAATCGGTGATCAGCCGGACGGACAAATCGACATTCAGGTTTATTGCAACGAAACGGAAGAAGTGCTGATTGAGATTAAGAATAACGGTCCCGTCATTCCACCGGAAATAGTGGAGCACATTTTTATCCCTTTCTTCACTACCAAAGAAGGAGGCAGCGGAATCGGACTAAGTATTTCGCGTCAGATCATGCGGCTTTCAGGTGGAAGCCTCACGCTGTTACCGGACAACAAGGAAACGAAATTCATATTAAAATTCAAATAACAGACCAGCCTATGACACCTGCACTCACCAATAACCCATTATTCCGGGGGATTACTCCGGAGAAGTTATCCGCCAATCTGGAAGAGATCAGTTTCCACACCCGTTCTTATAGAAAAGGAGAAATACTGGCACGACAGGGAGATGTGTGCAACCGTCTCGTGATACTGACCAAAGGAAGTGTCCGTGGTGAAATGATTGACTATTCCGGAAGACTCATCAAAGTAGAAGACATTGCCGCACCAAGGGCCCTTGCCCCTCTTTTCCTTTTCGGAGAAGAGAATCGCTTTCCGGTAGAAGTGACCGCCAACGAACCGACGGAAGTAATCGAAATCCCCAAAGCCAGCGTACTGGAGCTTTTTCGTAGGAACGAGCAGTTTCTGGAGAATTATATGAATCTATCCGCCAATTATGCCCGTACCCTATCGGATAAGCTTTTCTTTATGTCCTTCAAGACTATCCGGCAAAAGATAGCATCTTATCTGCTACGGTTATACAAACAGCAGCAACAGCTACAGATCACCCTCGACCGCTCGCAACAGGAACTGAGCGATTACTTCGGTGTCTCCCGTCCTTCTCTGGCACGTGAACTGTCGCACATGCAGGAAGACGGTATGATTATAGCCGACCGGAAACAGATTACTATCTTACAGAAAGAATGGCTGATCCGGCTGATTCAATGACCAAGAGTTCACTCCGGTTTCATTATAGCTAATCTTTTTTTCATTATAGCTAATCGGAATATGATTATAGCTAATTTAATTTAGCTCATAGCATCCGATTTTTTTTCGCCCAATGTAACATTGGTTACAAACTTACCTCAAACTTTCCCCCTACTTTTGCGTTCATAATCAATAAGACTAATTAAAACGTAAAAGTTATGAGTATGTTCTGTTATCAATGTCAAGAGACCGCAATGGGTACAGGCTGTACCTTAAAAGGAGTATGCGGAAAAACATCCGAAGTGGCTAACCTGCAAGACCTGCTGCTCTTTGTAGTACGAGGAATCGCCGTGTACAACGAACATCTGCGCCGGGAAGGACATCCTTCTGAAGAAGCAGACAAATTTATCTACGATGCCCTGTTCATCACCATCACTAACGCCAATTTTGACAAAGCGGCCATCATCAGAAAAATAAAAGAAGGACTACAACTGAAAAACGAACTCGCCAGCAAAGTAACCATTGCAAATGCTCCCGACGAATGTCTTTGGGATGGGAATGAAGATGAGTTTGAAGAGAAAGCCAGGACAGTAGGAGTACTTCGCACACCCGACGAAGATATCCGTTCGCTGAAAGAACTGGTACACTACGGACTGAAAGGTATGGCGGCTTACGTTGAGCATGCGCATAACCTTGGATACCAGTCGCCGGAAATCTTCGCCTTTATGCAAAGTGCACTGGCCGAGCTCACCCGCAATGATATTACGATGGAAGAATTGGTTCAGCTTACTTTGGCAACAGGCAAGCACGGAGTTTCCGCCATGGCACAACTGGATGCCGCCAATACAAACAGCTACGGAAATCCGGAAATATCGGAAGTGAATCTAGGTGTCCGCAATAATCCCGGTATCCTTATCAGCGGCCATGATCTGAAAGACCTCGAAGAATTGCTGGAACAGACCGAAGGAACAGGTATAGACATTTACACTCACAGTGAAATGCTCCCCGCACATTATTACCCCCAACTGAAAAAATACAAGCATCTGGCAGGAAACTACGGAAATGCCTGGTGGAAACAGAAAGAAGAGTTTGAAAGTTTCAACGGACCGATCCTGTTTACCAGTAACTGCATCGTTCCTCCGCGTGCCAACGCTTCTTACAAAGACCGTATCTACATCACCGGAGCCTGCGGACTGGAGGGAGCACACTACATCCCCGAACGCAAAGACGGAAAACCGAAAGATTTCTCCGCACTGATTGCACATGCCAAGCAATGTCAACCGCCGACGGCCATCGAAAGCGGAACGTTGATCGGAGGTTTTGCCCATGCACAGGTAGTGGCTTTGGCGGATAAGGTAGTAGAAGCCGTGAAAAGCGGAGCGATCCGCAAGTTCTTCGTTATGGCAGGATGTGACGGACGTATGAAAAGTCGTGAATATTATACCGAATTTGCCGAGAAACTTCCGAAAGATACAGTCATACTGACTGCCGGTTGCGCTAAATACAGATACAACAAACTGGCTTTAGGGGACATTAACGGCATTCCCCGCGTATTGGATGCAGGGCAATGTAACGACAGTTACTCACTGGCTGTCATCGCACTGAAACTGAAAGAAGTATTCGGATTGGACGACGTCAACAAACTTCCTATCGTATATAACATCGCATGGTACGAACAGAAAGCGGTGATCGTATTGCTGGCATTGCTGGCACTGGGAGTGAAGAATATTCATCTGGGACCTACTCTTCCGGCCTTCCTTTCACCAAACGTAAAAAACGTATTGATCGAACAATTCGGAATCGGTGGCATCAGTACCGCAGACGAAGATATTATGAAGTTCTTGTCATAAACACAAGACGTATATACATGCTAAGCCTTAACTATTAAATATAAAAAGGAGGGGTGTCAATAGTAACTAAACTGGGGCTGATTAAAAGTCGGTCCTAGTTTAGTTACTATTAACCTTGACACAGTCCTGACCATTTCAAGAACAGAGTCAATCGTCCTTCGGTAATATCAAATTAAGAAGTACTCCGACCAAAGCGGCCAGTCCGATGCCGGATAATGAAAAGTCTCCCCACGTGAGAACAGCTCCGCCAATGCCGACAGTCAATGTCAGAGAGACAATGATGATGTTTCTTGTACGGCTCAGATCAATACAGTTATTTACCAGATTACCTATTCCGGCACAAGCGATGGTTCCGAACAGCAAAAGCATAATTCCCCCCAATACCGCACTCGGAATGGATTTCAGCAACGCACTGATTTTACCGACAACGGAGAATAAGATAGCGGATATGGCAGCAATCCGGATGACTTGCGGATTGGTGATTTTCGTTAATGACATCGCACCCGTCACCTCCGAATAAGTCGTCACCGGAGGACCGCCGACCAATCCGGCAAAGCAGCAAGCCAGCCCATCGCCCAACAACGTACGATGCAGACCGGGATCTTTCACGAAGTCTTTTCCTGTAACTGTATTGACTACGTATACATCTCCGATATGCTCTATCACCGGAGCAATAGCTACCGGAATCATAAACAGTATCGGCTCCCATGAGAACTTGGGAAACACGAACTGCGGCAGCCCGATCCATGCCGCATCCCTCACACCGGACAAATCCAGATCATAGAAAAGCCATGCCGCCAGATAACCGACAATGATACCGCAAAAGATAGGAATCAACTTCAAAAGTCCTTTCGCTTTCATCGAGACAACGACTGCCGTAACCAGCGACAACAAGGCCAGCACCCAGTTCTCCTTCGCCATATTTACTCCTGTCCCCGCGAGTGACAAACCGATCAGAATAATAACCGGCCCAATAACCACCGGAGGAAACAGACGTTCAATCACCCTCACCCCTTGCCATTTGACCAACGCGCTCATTACAAAATAAACCAATGCGACGCCCACCATTCCGGATAAAGTACCCGGCAATCCGTAAAGTTCTGTCGCTTTTATTATCGGGGCAATAAACGCAAAACTACTTCCTAAAAAGATAGGCACTTTCCCTCGGGTAACCGCATGAAAAATGAGTGTACCAATGCCTGCTGTGAACAAGGCGGTGGAAGGGTCAAGCCCCACTAAGAGCGGCACGAGTACCGTAGCTCCGAAAGCTACAAACAAGAATTGTACTCCTACCACTCCTTTCCGTAAAGGAGTAAGATTGTTTGAATCCATAAGTATGATGTAGATTAATTGAGTGCAAAATTAATCTTTTTAGACAATTTAACTACCTTTTTTCACAAAAATACATCCAAAAAGACTCTTTATTTGTTTTAAATAATGTGTAACTTCGCACGGTGAGACCTATTACGACACATTTAATAACTTAATAATATATTGCCTATGATATTTACAGCAGAAAACACCCTACTAATTGGTTCTATCTTACTTTTCGTTAGCATCGTTGTCGGAAAAACAGGATATCGCTTCGGAGTGCCCACCTTATTACTGTTCCTCGTAGTAGGAATGTTGTTCGGAAGTGACGGACTCGGACTCCAGTTTCATGACGCAAAAGATGCGCAATTCATCGGTATGGTTGCTTTAAGCATCATCCTGTTTTCGGGAGGTATGGATACGAAATTCAGAGAAATCAAACCCATTTTAGGTCCAGGTATCGTGCTTTCTACCGTCGGAGTTCTACTAACCGCTCTTTTCACCGGATTATTTATCTGGTGGCTGTCCGGAATGAGCTGGACGAATATCTATCTGCCTATCACCACGTCATTGCTACTGGCATCTACCATGTCCTCTACGGACTCGGCTTCGGTGTTCGCCATCCTGCGTTCGCAGAAGATGAATCTGAAACACAACCTCCGCCCCATGCTGGAGCTGGAAAGTGGAAGTAACGACCCGATGGCATACATGCTCACCATTGTCCTGATACAGTTTATCCAATCGGCAGGTATGGGAGTCGGGGCTATCGCCGCTTCTTTCATCATTCAGTTTATAGTCGGCGCGGCTGCCGGATACGTACTCGGAAAACTGGCTATCCGTATGCTGAACAAGCTCAACATCGACAATCAGGCGTTGTATCCTATCTTGTTGCTGGCGTTTGTTTTCTTCACCTTCTCTATCACTGATTTACTGAAAGGAAATGGTTACCTTGCCGTATATATCGCAGGTATTATGGTAGGAAACAACAAGATCATGCACCGCAAAGACATTTATACGTTCATGGACGGACTTACCTGGTTGTTCCAGATCATCATGTTCCTCTGCCTCGGACTTCTCGTTAATCCTCATGAAATGCTGGAAGTTGCAGCAGTAGCACTATTGATCGGTGTCTTCATGATTGTGATCGGTCGCCCGTTAAGTGTGTTCCTCTGTTTGCTTCCGTTCCGGAAGATTACAATGAAATCGCGGCTGTTCGTCTCCTGGGTAGGATTGCGTGGAGCAGTTCCCATTATCTTCGCCACTTATCCGGTGGTTGCAGGAGTCGAAGGATCGAATATTATCTTTAATGTCGTATTCTTCATCACAATCGTTTCACTGGTAGTGCAGGGAACAACGGTTTCTTTCGTTGCCCGCCTGTTACATCTGTCCAAACCGCTGGAAAAGACGGGGAATGATTTCGGAGTGGAACTTCCGGAAGAGATTGATACAGACCTCAAAGATATGACTATCACACAGGAAATGCTGGAAGAGGCAGATACGCTGAAAGATATGAATCTCCCCAAAGGCACGCTGGTAATGATTGTGAAACGTGGGGATGAGTTCCTAATACCGAACGGAACGCTGAAACTGCATGTGAACGATAAATTGCTGCTCATCTCCGAAAAGCCCAAAGAGGACGAGGAAGCCAACAGCGAATCCTGATGTTTATAGGGACTGACTAAAAAGTCAATAGTATCTCCAATTCCCCTCCTTTCGGAAAGGAGAGGTGGCTGAAAGCCGGGGTGGTAGGTAAAATAAGGTTTATTCCTATTCTATTGTAAACAACAGAGTTATGTGTTCACCTACCACCTCCCCCTACGGGGACTCCTCCTTCCCGAAGGAGGAGAGTTAAGATACTACCGACTTTTTAGTCAGCTTTTCCTCCCCCGTTAATTAACCGTAAAACTTAATTGTAAACTTCGGTTTCCGTTAATGAAATGTTATTTTTGCGCAATTTTAAATCAAATGTGCAAAAATCGAATGGAACAAGAACATCAGTTCATTGATTATATTGAACAGAGCATCATTAAAAACTGGGATAAAGATGCATTGACAGACTACAAAGGAATCACGCTTCAATATAAGGATGTAGCGCGCAAGATAGCCAAGTTTCACATTGTATTGGAAAGTGCCGGTATCCAGCCAGGAGATAAAATAGCAGTCTGCGGCCGGAACAGCGCCCATTGGGGAGTCACCTTCTTAGCCACTATCACTTACGGAGCCGTCATCGTTCCTATTCTGCATGAGTTCAAAGCGGATAATATTCATAATATCGTCAATCACTCCGAAGCCAAATTACTCTTTGTCGGCGATCAGGCATGGGAAAATCTGAATGAAGACGCAATGCCGCTACTGGAAGGTATCGCTTCACTCACCGATTTCACTGCATTGGTATCGCGCAACGAGAAACTGACTTACGCCTTCGAACACCGGAACGCTATTTACGGTCAGCGTTATCCGAAGAATTTCCGCCCCGAACATATCTGTTACCGGAAGAACCGTCCGGAAGAACTGGCTATCATCAATTATACCTCCGGCACTACCGGATATTCCAAAGGAGTCATGCTCCCCTACCGCAGTATTTGGTCGAACGTAGCATACTGTTTCGAGATGCTTCCCGTGAAAGCGGGCGATCACATCGTTTCCATGCTTCCGATGGGTCATGTATTCGGCATGGTATACGATTTCTTATATGGTTTCTCTGCCGGAGCGCACATTTACTTCCTGACACGTATGCCGTCTCCGAAGATTATTGCGCAGTCTTTTGCAGAAATAAAGCCAAGAGTGATCTCCTGTGTACCTTTGATCGTAGAGAAAATTATCAAAAAAGATATTCTTCCGAGAGTGGACAGCAAAATCGGTAAACTATTGCTTAAAGTGCCCATTGTAAACGATAAAATCAAATCGTTGGCGCGGCAGGCTGCTATGGAAATCTTCGGTGGGAACTTCGATGAAATCATTATCGGTGGTGCTCCTTTCAATGCCGAAGTAGAAGCGTTCCTCAAAAAGATAGGCTTTCCCTACACCATCGCTTACGGTATGACCGAATGTGGCCCGATTATTTGCTCCAGCCGTTGGGAAACACTGAAACTGGCTTCCTGCGGCAAGGCAACCACCCGAATGGAAGTCCGCATCGACTCGCCCGACCCTAAAACACATGCCGGAGAAATCGTATGCAGGGGAATGAATATGATGCTGGGATATTATAAAAATCCGGAAGCGACGGCACAAATTATTGATGCCAACGGATGGCTTCACACGGGTGATTTAGGAACAATCGACGACGAAGGATATGTGACAGTTCGCGGTCGTAGCAAGAATCTGCTTCTGACTTCCAGCGGACAGAATATCTATCCGGAAGAGATAGAAAGCAAACTGAATAATATGCCTTATGTTGCCGAGTCACTGATCGTTTTGCAGCACGACAAGTTGGTCGCACTGATTTATCCGGACTTTGACGATGCTTTTGCCCATGGCTTGCAACAGGCCGATATCATAAAAGTTATGGAAGCCAATCGTGTTGAACTGAATCAGCAGCTTCCCAATTATTCTCAGATAAGCAAAGTCAAAATCCATTTCGAGGAATTTGAAAAGACTGCGAAGAAATCAATCAAACGCTTTATGTATCAAGAAGCAAAAGGATAACACATCCTTTCAAAACCATACTCAATAAAAACAAAAACGGTGAACAGGTATCAAAACTCTGTCCACCGTTTTTTCAGTCTAACCTAACCAACTTAATTTTATCTTGTTATCCTCCGACAATCTCTCTACTTTAACAACCTCACTTATTACCCTCACCTATTACTTATTACCTATTACCTATTACTTTTTATAAACGAAACAGCCTGCCCGCCTCCGGGAGCCATCCGTATACTCAACGTATTTTCAGATGTTACAATCTGTTCCGTAATCTTATAATCGGTAGGATTCGTTTTCCAGTCAGCCTTTTCGCCATCCGCATAGATGACAGCCTTATACTGCTTGCCTGGTTCCAGGAAGTCCAATTTTACTTCTAAAGTACGGGGGCTTTCATTAGTAGCTGCTCCCAGGAAATAATTGCCTTTTGCTTTACGTACCACTGCAATGAACTCTCCCGGTTCACCTGCCAGTGCTTTCGATTCATCACAATCCGGATCAAAATCACGGAAGAACTGGAATGCCGGATGTCCTTCATAATGCTCGATCATATCCGAAGCCATCTGCAAAGGAGAATACAGGATTACCCAATTAGCCAGTTGTTTAGCCAGCGTCGTATTCACACGGCTATTGCCTTTATCCTGATCGTTCCACTTCTGTCGGCGCGGAGAATCCTTCGTTTTCAAGAACAGAATATCAAAAGTTCCCGGCGTATAATCCATCGGACCGGACAGCAGGCGGGTGAACGGTAACATCACGTGATGAGAAGGAGGATTGCCTTCACTCCACGCATTCCATTCCATGCCTCTTGCCCCCTCACGTGTCATCATATTCGGCCATGTACGACGGATACCGGTATCTTTGATCGGTTCGTGTGCATCCAGAGTCATTTGATGACGGGCGGCAGTTTCCACTACCCGTTGATAGTGATTGACACCGTATTGGCTATGATGCAGATACCCATCCGGAAATGCGCCTGCATATCCCGTCTTCAGGAGGTGGATACCATGATCGGTATACCATTGCATGGCATGATCCATCTGACGTTCATAGTTAGGAATATTCCCTCCGGTCTCATGATGTCCCATGATTTCAACACCTTTCTCTTTGGCATAACGTACGATTTCATCAATATCGAAATCCGCATATGGCTTGGTGAAATCAAAGCTCTGCATACCGCCCCAACTCTCCCAACCTTCGTTCCAACCTTCGAACAGGACAGCTTCGATATGATTGGCCGCGGCAAAATCTATGTATTTCTTTGCATTGGCAGTAGTAGCTCCGTGACGTTCGTCCATCTTCCAGGTCTCTACGCCGAGATGCATCCCCCACCATACTCCTACATATTTCAGCGGGCGAATCCAGTCCGTAGTTTCCAGTACGCAAGGATCATTCAGATTCAGAATGAGTGAAGAGTTGATCAAACCGACAGCTTCCGGTGCGATCTGTATGGTGCGCCATGAGGTCGTGAAGTGATTTCCCTTACGCGCCTTAATGCCGTCAGGCCACGGGGCAAGTTCCGCTTTCAATGTATAATGGCCGATTTGCTTCAGAGTCATTTCCGGAAAATCATACAAAGCGGCTTCGTGTATACTTCCGTAAACTCCATCCGCAGTCTTGAATGTGAAAGGTGTATTAGCCGTTTCCACTTCGGAAATCGGTTGTTGTTGATAGAGTAGTTCATATGTTTCGGCACTGGCGGGAATCGACCACGAAGTTCCGTCACGATGGAAATGGAAAGTAGTCAGTTCGTCGGTAATCAATAAAGAATCTACAGTCGGCACCGTGTATTCATAGCGGAAACCGATTCCATCATCAAATACACGGAAACGGAGTGTCAGTTGTACCTGATCTTCATTTGTCAGGCTGACTGCCATTTCGTTATAATGATTCCGGTTCTTTTTGTTTTCTCCCCACGGCTGTGTCCAAGTTTCGTCTTCACTGCTGAAAGTCGTGTTCTTCACCTGAAAACCTTCTGCCAGAATGATGCCGTTAGCCGCCGTAAAGCCCATGGCTGAATTTTCTATCAAGAGGGAGTCATCCACCGACACATTATAAAACGGTTTGCCGTTTTCGTCTACCGTCAATGTCATCTTGATATGTCCGTCCGGTGACTGGACCTCTGTTTTCGGGCTACTACAGGCATAGCATCCCAGCACACACAGAAAAGCTCCAACTAAATGTTTTACTTTCATAGTATAATCGTCTGTTTATATATAATACAGTTCAGAAAGGAGAAACACTTAAATGTATGCCGTTTTTCTTTCTTCGGATGCAAAGAAAAAGTATCTTTGCATCTAAACAATGTAGATTTATGGCAAAGATACTATTAGCAGAAGATGAAGTCAATATCGCCTCCTTTATCGAACGGGGACTGAAAGAGTTCGGACATTCGGTAACAGTCTGTCATGACGGAAATACGGGTTGGAGAATCCTTCAGGAAGAACCTTTCGACCTTGTAATCCTGGATATTATCATGCCGAAAATAAACGGGCTCGAACTTTGCCATCTCTATCGGCAGATGTTCGGTTACCAAGCACCGGTCATTATGCTGACGGCTTTAGGCACTACGGAAGACATTGTAAAAGGACTGGATGCAGGAGCAGACGATTATCTTGTCAAGCCTTTCAGTTTTCAGGAACTGGAAGCACGTATCAAGGCGCTGCTGCGACGAAACAAGGAGACTGTAACCAATCAACTGACTTGCGACAATCTGGTATTGGACTGTAACACCAGACGGGCGAAAAGAGGTGATGCGGATATCGATCTCACCGTAAAAGAATACCGTCTGCTCGAATATTTCATGACTCACCAAGGGGTAGCCTTGTCGCGCATTACGCTGCTCAAAGACGTATGGGACAAGAACTTTGATACGAATACCAACATCGTAGACGTATACGTCAATTATCTACGGGTAAAGATAGACCGTGACTTCGACAAGAAACTGATTCATACGGTAGTAGGATTAGGATATATCATGAATGCCTGAACATCCATCAAATAAATCCGTGTATGAAAATAGGTTCTAAAATAGCTCTCTTCTATACGTTGCTCAGTGTACTGACAACTATCATCATTATTGCCGTATTCTATCTTTTCAGCACACAGTTTATCAATAAACTCTATGCCTCCTACCTTCGTGAAAAAGCATATCTGACCGCACAAAAGCACTGGGAGAAAGACGAAATAGACGAACAGAGTTACCAGATTATCCAGCGCAAATATGACGAACTCCTGCCCGAAGCTCATGAGATTCTTTTAAATATGGACAGTCTCTCCGAAGTCCGTGACACACTGAACAAATATCTGACCCAGCATCAGCAGGCACTCCTGATAGCCGGTGAAGACAGCATTCCTTTTTCTTTTAAATACAAAGACCAGTTGGGAGCCGCCCTTTATTATCCCGATAATGAAGGGAATTTCATCGTCCTAGTCATGTCCCGGAATGTGTACGGTGCAGAAATCAAAGAACACCTCTTGCTTCTCTCCATCTTTCTGGTTTTATTCAGTTCCATCCTGATTTATTTAGTCGGGAAAATCTATTCCGGCCGTATTCTTATCCCCCTGCAGCATATACTGAAGGAGCTGAAGAGGATACGAGCCAACAGTCTGAACCGCCGGTTAAAGACGACCGGAAACAACGATGAACTGGAAGACATGATCAAAACACTGAATAGCATGCTCGACCGTCTGGACAGTGCTTTTAAAGCTGAAAAGTCCTTTGTCAGCCATGCTTCGCATGAACTGAACAACCCCATAACCGCCATACAGGGAGAATGTGAAATCAGTCTGCTGAAAGAAAGAAGTACCGGAGAATATATCGAAGCCCTGCAACGAATCTCATCCGAAAGCAAGCGAATCTCCAATCTGATCCGCCATCTTCTTTTCCTTTCACGTCAGGATGAAGAGCTCATAAAAAGCAATATGGAGGCAATGTCTCTGCCGGATATGCTGAATGACTTAATAAAAATGAACGAACGAATCCGTTTCCATCATCAAGAAACAGGTAAGGCTTCCACTGTAAAGGCCAATCCTTATCTGCTCAAAATAGCTTTAAAGAATATCATCGATAATGCCTGCAAATATTCTGAAAAGGAAGTAGACATTACGCTCAGCCAAAAAGATCAACACCTCGTTCTTGAAATAAAAGATCAGGGCATCGGCATTCCTCCGGAAGAAATAGAACATATATTCCAGTCTTTCTATCGAGGCAGCAACACACATGACTATGCAGGTCAGGGCATCGGCCTCAGCCTGACGCTGAAAATAGTATCTGCCTACAACGCCAGACTGGAAATATCTTCGGAAATAGAAAAAGGAACAAAAGTACGGGTGATCTTCTGATCCAACCGACTTTTGTCCCTTCCTCACTTCTACCTACTGAAAACGAAATTAAAATTTAATCTATGCCGTTTCTTTCATAGAAAGAATAGAAAATGAATTAGATACGTCTTTGCAATAATTTTCCGTTTTTATCATATAGCATTCGTTCATACACTACTTCCACAATCAGCGGGAAGATGAACAGGGCGAAGAAAGTCGCTCCTATCAATCCGCCGATAATGACAATCGCCAGCGGACGCTGTGATTCCGAACCGATACCATGACTCATAGCCGCAGGCAACAGACCGATAGCTGCCATAGCCGCCGTCATTATCACAGGGCGGATACGTGATCGGACTCCTTCTTTAGTGGCCTCCTGTAAAGGCGAACCCAGTTTCAGATTTGCCTTGATATCGGAAATCATAATAACTCCATTCTGTATGCAGATACCGAACAAGGCGATAAAACCGATACCCGCCGATATAGAGAAATTGAAGCCCGTTATCAGAAGGGCTGCGATACCTCCCACGGCAGCAAACGGTACATTCAGCAATACCAGTCCTGCATCTCTTGCATTGGAGAAGAGAATAAACAGAATAATAAAAATAATGGCAATGCTGATAGGTACTACCTGTGCCAGACGTTTCGAAGCACGCTGCTGATTCTCAAAATCACCCGTCCATTTCAAAGAATATCCAGCCGGTAAATGGACGGAAGCATTTACCTTTTTCTGCGCTTCGGCAACTGCCGTACCCATATCCCGTCCTCTCACCGAGAACTTGACAGCACAGAAACGAGCATGGTTGTCACGGAAGATCAATAATGGTCCTGTAATCGTAGTGATATCTGCCAGTTCCTTAATAGGCACCATCGTTCCGTCCATCGCCGGAACCAGTATCTTACCTATCTCCTCTTCATTCTGACGGAACTCTTCACTATACCTCACCATGATATTAAATTTCCGTTCGTCCTCATACAACAGCGAAGCTGACTTCCCGCCAATAGCCATTTCAATGATAGACTGAACATCTTCCTTAGCCACTCCATAACGTGCCAACTGACGTTCGTTCAGTTCAATACGAAGTTCCGGCTGGCCGATATTGCGAATCACTCCCAAGTCTTCAATTCCCTGCACGGTATTTAAGATCTTATCAATCTGGACGGCCAGTTTTTCCGATTCGTACAAATCCTTACCGAACACTTTCACCGCAATAGAACCTTTTACACCGGAAGCCGCTTCTTCCACATTATCCGTAATCGGCTGCGAAAAGTTAAAGTCAATGCCGGGATAAATGGATAAATCTTCCTGCATCTTGTCGATAAGCTGCAGTTTGGTCAGTTTGCTTTCCCAGTCTTTCTCCGGATAAATATCTACGTGAAACTCAATATTATAAAATCCGGTTGCATCCGTTCCGTCGTTGGGACGTCCGGTTTGAGACAGTACCTGCCTCACTTCGGGGAAAGTCAATAGTTTCTTTCTCATCTTATTTGCCAGCGTTACGGATTCATCCAGCGATATACTTTGCGGCAGCGTAGCACGGATGTAGATCGAACCTTCGTTGAGCTGAGGAAGAAACTCCGTCCCGAGGAAAGAGAAAAGCCATAAACCGACTCCTGCAACTACGGTTGCCAGTCCGATAGTCAGCTTGCGATGAGCATAGAAGGTATCAAAAAGAGCCGTGCACTTTTGATTGATGAAATGGACAAAGCGGTTGTTCTTTTCGCGTACATTCTTTTTCAGCAACATGGACGACATGACGGGAACCAGCGTTAATGTGAAAATAAGCGCACCCAGCAAAGCAAAACCCAATGTATATGCCAAAGGTGAGAACATTTTTCCTTCCACTTTCTGAAAAGAGAAAATAGGAATTAAGGCAGTAATGATGATCAGTTTGGAGAAAAATACCGCTTTTGCCTTATCCTTGGCGGTATGACGGATCAGTCCCATCTTGGACATCACATTGAATGCGGGCATTCCCACCTCTTTCGCCTTCTTGTCCAAAGCGACAAACACACCTTCCACCATCACCACTGCCCCATCGATAATAATACCAAAGTCAATGGCCCCCATAGAAAGCAGATTGGCAGACATCCCCATCACGCGTAAACAAATAAATGCGAATAACAAAGCTAATGGAATAATCACCGCAACAATCACGGTTGTCCGCCAATCTGCCATGAAGATTAACACAATAAACGTAACCAACAATATTCCTTCAATCAGATTATGGGTCACCGTTTTTACCGCCAGGTTCACCAAGTCCTCACGGTCGTAGAACGGTATTATCCGTACATCTTCAGGAAGTACATTCTGATTCAATTCTTCTATCTTATCTTTCAGATTTGCAATGACTTCACCGGGGTTCTCCCCTTTACGCATCACCACAATTCCCTGAACGACATCGTTCTCATCCATTCGTCCCACTTGTCCGAGGCGGGGCAGGCAGGATTCGTGAACATCTGCCAGGTTCTTTACGAGAATCGGCGTCCCGTTGATGTTCTTCACTACGATGTTTCGCAATTCATCCAGGTCGTTTATCAAACCGATTCCCCGGACTACGTATGCCTGAGAACTTTTCGTGATGACATCTCCTCCTACATTGATATTACTCTTGGCTATCGCGTCATAAAGTTCGAGAGAGGTAATTCCGTAATTAATCAACTGATGAGGATTCACGCTCACTTCGAATGTCTTCACCTCGCCACCGAAACTGACGATATCAGCTACACCTGATACCGAACGGAGATTTCGTTCGATCACCCAGTCCTGAATCGTTTTCAAATCGCGTACACTACGTCTGTCACTGCGCAGGGTGTAGCGATAGATTTCTCCGGTAGGTCCGTACAAAGGCTGTACTTCGGGAGTCACGCCTTCGGGAAGATCGGCATCATTCAGCAAATTGTAGACTTGCTGACGGGCTGTAAAGTCATCAACACGATCTTCGAACATTACATTGATCACAGAAAGTCCGAAAAGAGTGGTCGAACGAATATCCGTTTTTTTCTGTACGGGATTCATGGCTATCTCAATGGGAATCGTGATAAATTTCTCCACCTCTTCCGCACTACGGCCCGCCCATTGCGTGATGATCGTCACTTTTGTATTCGTTACATCCGGAAAGGCATCTATCGGCGTATGTTTGAATGAGACGGCTCCGGCTATAACGGCAATCACCGTACAGAAGAATATAAAGAACTTATTCTTCAGCGAGAAGGCTACTATATTATCTATGAATTTATGCATACTATTCTCTGATTTTTAATCCGCATTCAAAGCATTATACACTAACAATACATTATTATTCAGTACCCTGTCTCCTTCGGAAAGACCGGAACGGACATAACATTCCTTGCTCAACTGTTTGTAAACGTCTACTTCCTTTATCTTCAGACGCTGGTCAGGCTCTACTGTGACCACATAATTCTTTCCTCCCTCGAACACCAGCGCATGGGAGTCGATACGAGGCATGGAAGTATCTTCCGCTTTACACTTCACGCTCACGTTTGTAAACATACCCGGCTTCAGCAAGTAATCCTCGTTTTTCAGTTTGATACGTACGTTCATTGTCTTACTTTCACTGTCCAACAGGTGATAGGCCTTGTCGATCGTACCTGTAAATGTCCTTTCCGGATATGCCAAAGTCGAGATACGGACATCAGCTCCCTCGGAAACCTTACTAATATCACTTTCATACACATCCGCCATCACCCATACATCGGACAGACCGGAAATCGTAAACAGCGCATCCCCCTGGTCGGGGCGCAGCTGCATATCCCTGCTAATCTGCTTTTCCACAATAAAGCCTGATACGGGAGATTTGAGCTGATAAAAAGCATTTCCGGAGAAGTGATAAATGGAGAATATTTCTTTGATTCGTCTTTCTTCCGCTTCCGCAGTTGCCAGTTCCTGCTTGGCCTGAAGTACATCTTTATCCGATGCCATGCCGGAAGTGTACATATCCTGTGTGGCATCCATGTTCCGCCGGGCCAGCAAGAGTTGTTGTTCAGCTTCTTTCAATTGTTTCTCATAATCCGCCACTTCCCCGCTACGGATCACTGCCAGCACTTCTCCTTTGTGAACAAAGTCTCCTATTTCGGCACGCAGTTCCGTCACGGTTCCTCCGAACATCGGATACACATTTGCCACCTGATCCTGATTGAAAGTGACCCGTCCATTCAATGTCAGTTCATCTACCACTTCACAGACGTGCACGGTATCGACGGATACGATTCTCAGCAGGCTGTCCGTCAGGCATAGTGTAGTCGGTTCTACTTTGGGTTGTTCTCCTTTTCCGGAGCATGCTCCCAAAAGGCTGCCAAACAATATACAAGGAAGAAATTTATTCCAGTTCATAGTCTTTGATAATTTATGGATTGTGATCTTTAATCGTTTCATATTGGTCGGTTTATTAGTAGTTCAATACATTTTGTCCGACAACTGTATTCAGGTTTTCCATAGCGAGAAATACGTTTTTCTTTATCTCGTATAGTTGGATACAGGTTTCTTTATAGCTGTCATAATAGTCGATAAATTCCAGCAGGCTGATATTCTTTCTGGTGAAATTCTCATTGACTCCTGTGATCAATTTCTCGAAGTTACGTTCCAGGTCCATATTAGTGGATTGATAGAGTTGAGTCGCTTTCTCCAGAGACGTATAAGCGGTGAAGAGTTCCATATCGGCACGATTGGCAGCATATTCCTGCTGCACTCCCGCCTGCTGGATACTGAAGCGGGCTGCTTTGATATTTCCCTGATTACGGTTGAAGATAGGTACGGACAGGCTTACTCCTATCGCGAAATAGTCATTGATAAAGTTTCCTACACGGTCATAATTCCCTTTCACAGAGAACTCGGGAAAGGCCATTGACTTCTGTAGTTTCAGATTTGCACGGGAGGCATTCACTGTGCTTCGGGCAATCTTTTGGTCGGGCCGTTCATTGATGATTGCTTTCAGGTCTGCAAATGATAATTGCGACAGGTCCAGTTGTTGCAGTACTTCTTCGTCTAATGAGAGTTGAACTTGTGTATCTTCCGGAAGGTTCAGTAATAAATTCAGTTCTCCCCTGGTAGTCAGTAAATCATTCTCCCGTTCGTTCTTCTCTTTCCTCAAGGAGAAGAGCATGGATTCCAGACGGGAAATTTCCATTAAAGAGATGTTTCCCTTTTCCTGCTGAATTTTCATTCCGCCCAAAAGTACTTGCAGGGAATTTACTTCCTTTTCATAGATGGCAATGGACTTAGAAAGAAAGTAGACTTCTACAAACTTTTCATTCAATTCCTGACGGAGCGTCCGCATTACTTCTTCAAACTGGTATTCAGCTATTTCCTTATTGATTTTTTCCAGCCGGACTTGCTTGTTCCGCTGACCGGCAAGATGGATCACCTGTTCTATTTCAACAACAGCTTCCCCTTCTTTTCCAAAATCAAAATACTTCCCGTTCAATCGGTTGTAGACATTCTGTTCCAGCGAAATGACCGGATTTTCAAACAATTTGGCTTGTAATACCTGCGCCTGTGCCATGTCGATATTGTACCGCTCGGCTATCAACGATAAATTGCGCTCTAAAAAACGCTGCTCTGCTTCTTTCAGTGTCAATGTGCCTGCAACCTGTTGCGCACACATCTTTCCTGCCAATAGAAGAAATAGTAAAAATAAAAATGCTCTGTTCATCGCAATCTTTTTGTTACCTTAATTTGTTTTCCGACAAAAGTACAACTCTGCAACGGTAGAGGCTGGATAAAAGCGATTATAAGGCTCTCATTTCAGATTAGAATTTGATTAGAAAATATCTAAGGAAAGGAAAAATTGTAAACACAACAGGAAGAATGGCTATCCCTCTTTCTCTACCATACCCCTATCTTTGCAAAGTAGAAATAAATAATGAATCATTAAAAACAGGAAATATGAAAATTATAGATTTAACCAAAGAAAGCTTTGTTGAGAAAGTTGCTGATTATCAATCTTATCCGGATAATTGGGAATATAAAGGGAATAAACCTTGTTTAGTCGATTTTCATGCTCCATGGTGTGGTTATTGCAAGGCATTATCACCCATATTGGACCAATTAGCAGAAGAATATAAAGGGAGACTGGACATTTATAAAGTAGACGTCGATCAGGAAGAGGAACTGGAAAGTGCATTCAAGATTCGGACAATTCCCAACCTTTTGCTTTGCCCGGTGAATGGCAAACCGATAATGAAACTCGGTACAATGAATAAGGTTCAATTGAAAGAGTTTATAGAAACGACTCTATTTTCATGATAAAATAGAATATAGAGTACTCACATTACTACTTTTCTTACTGAAAAAGTCCGAATCCCAATTGCTTTTTGCAATTTAAAGGTTCGGACTTTCTATTTTCAGATTTAACAGATAGCACTTATCATTTATGCAGCAATCTATCAGTCCCCGGAACAACTTTTCCCATCGACCAGACACACCGTACATTCAATTCCTTATCAAGTATCACAATATCAGCATCTTTACCTTTAGACAATGCCCCTTTCCGATCGCTCACACCAATCAGACGGGCAGGAGTTTCGGAAGCCATACGCACAGCATCTTCCAAAGGAATACTTGCTTTCTTCACCATCGTACGAACCAACACATCCATAGTCGCCAGACTACCGGCTAATGCAGAATGATCCGCCATTTTACATACTCCGTCCTCAATAATATAACGCGGATCAATCGGCTCGTTCCCTTCATTGGCAGCATAAGCCAACGCATCAGTCACCAGACAAGTATTCTCTACCCCTTTCAGTTTATAAACCAGTTTCAGAATAGTAGCAGGCAAGTGAATACCGTCTGCAATAACTTCTACCGTCATTCCATCTGTCAGATATACACTCTCTACCGTACCTTCATATTTATATTCGCGACGTTTATGAAAACCGGGCATCGCATTATAGAAATGAGCAGCATGCGAGAATCCTACCGCATACGCTGCCTTAATCTCATCATATTCAGCCTCCGTATGAGTAACGGCTGTCATAATTCCCTTGGAACGAGTGTATTTTGCAAAATCATGTGCCCCATGCAATTCGGGACTGATATCCCAGCGCTTGATACAGGAAGTATGTTCCAACAGCGGCACATATTCATTTTCATCGGGAGTTTTCAGAAAACCGTCATACTGGCTTCCTGCCATCTTCGGATTCAGATAAGGTCCTTCGATATGCAGACCGAGAATCGGAGACTCCGGTTCCTTCATCAGCTTCTCGCAAACATCGACCGCCTGATATATCCTCTCAAACGAAGTAGATGACAAAGTAGGAAATATGCCGGTAGCTCCATGCTTCAAATGAGCAGTTGCTGCGATACGGAAAGCCTCCTCCGTTGCTTCGGTAAAATCATGGCCGCCGCCACCATGCGCATGCATGCTGACAAATCCCGGTACGATCGTCATTCCTCTGGCATCAATCACTGTTGCACCGATAACTGCCAGATCACTGTTGGTTACCTCTAATATTTTTCCATCACAAATCAATACAGAGCCGTCTTTCAGCCAGCCTTGCGGAGTAAGTATTCTACCGTTGATTATTTGAGTTAACATCGTTTTCTTTTTTAGTCGTTAAAACAGCTTGTTTGTACCTTCTACCAATTGTCCCATCGCCCAGACCGCTCTTACATTCAGATCTCTATCCAAAGCAATAATATCCGCGTCCTTGCCACGTTCCAACGTACCTTTGCGGTCGAGCACTCCCATGATACGGGCCGGAGTCTCGGAAGCCATCCTCACAGCATCCGCCAAAGGAATTTCAGCATTCTGCACCATCGTACGGATCAAACGGTCCATCGTCGCCACACTTCCTGCCAATGCAGAGCGGTCTGCCAGTTTGCACACACCGTCTTCGATAATGACACGCGGATCAAAAGCAGTCTTACTGTCACTTGCCGCACAAGCCAGCGCATCAGTGATCAGGCACGTACGCTCCACTCCTTTTATCTTATAGACCAGACGAAGAATGGTAGGAGGCACATGAATGCCATCGGCCACGACTTCCACTGTCATATCATCAATCAAATAAATACTTTCTACCGTACCTTCATACTTATATTCCTTCCGTTTGTGAAATCCGGGCATAGCATTGTAGAAATGGGTAGCATGCGTATATCCTGCCTCATACGCAGTCTGGATATCTTCAAATTCGGCCTGTGTATGTCCTACAGATGCCAATACGCCTTTTGCGGTGATATACTTTCCGAACTGCATAGCCCCCGGAAGTTCCGGTGCCGCATCCCAACGTTTGATGCAATGGGTTTCTTCCAGCAAAGGGATATACTCTTCCGGATCAGGATTTTTGATATTCTCCGGAATCTGTCCGCCTGCCATCTCCATATTGAAGTAATGTCCTTCCAGATGCAGGCCGAGTACGGGACTGTCCGGCTCTGCCATCATCTTTTCGGTTGTTTCTGCGGCTGCACGGATCATAGGAATAGTAGAAGAAGAAAGTGTGGGGAAAATACTGGTAGTTCCGTGTTGCATGTGAGCTTTAATCGCTGTCCGGAAGGCGTCTTCCGTCCCCTCCATAAAGTCTCTTCCACCACCGCCATGAACATGAATTTCTACTCCTCCCGGAACGATATACATGCCCTTGGCATCAATCAGTTTTGCTCCGATAACCGCCAGGTCGCAGTTAGTCACTTCCAGAATTTTATGATCACGAATAAGTACGGACCCATCCTTCAACCAGCCCTGAGGGGTAAGGATGCGCGCATTAATGATTTGTGTTAACATATCACAAGTTCTTAAATTAATTATAGGTCTGTGTGAGTCGATGACACTCTTTTTGGGGGAAGTACATCGACTTTCGTAATTACAAAAAGAGGTCGCCAATCTTATCGACTGACAACCTCACTACTTTGAGCGGAAAACGAGACTCGAACTCGCGACCCTAACCTTGGCAAGGTTATGCTCTACCAACTGAGCTATTTCCGCAAACTAAATTTTCTCCATTCAGAAATCTGAATTTCTTGTGCCCAGAACAGGACTCGAACCTGCATGCCTCTCGACACACGCACCTGAAACGTGCGCGTCTACCAATTCCGCCACCTGGGCAAAATTTAGTTCCAACATTTCAAAGAAACATGAGCGGAAAACGAGACTCGAACTCGCGACCCTAACCTTGGCAAGGTTATGCTCTACCAACTGAGCTATTTCCGCAAATAACTTTAATGACTGTGAAGAGAAGGAGACTCGAACTCCCACGACATAACTGTCACTACCCCCTCAAAGTAGCGCGTCTACCAATTCCGCCACCTCTCCAGAATTTTAAAGTTAAAATCTTTGTGCCCAGAACAGGACTCGAACCTGCATGCCTCTCGACACACGCACCTGAAACGTGCGCGTCTACCAATTCCGCCACCTGGGCAAAATTTAGTTCCAACATTTCAAAGAAACATGAGCGGAAAACGAGACTCGAACTCGCGACCCTAACCTTGGCAAGGTTATGCTCTACCAACTGAGCTATTTCCGCATTTTTTCGTTTGCGGTTGCAAAGGTAGGGATTTTCCGTAATTCTGCAAACATTCTGCATCTTTTTTTCACAAGAATCTGCACACTTTGTTTCCGCAAACAAACAATTGTTTTGATTATCAACTCATTCGGTCCCGATAGTCTTCATAAGAAAATTGCTTGTATATTTCCGCTTTCCCTTCTTTTGTCCACAAAGCGATGGCGGGATGATGGATTCCGTTAAACATATTTGTCTTGACCATAGTATAGTGAATCATATCTTCGAACACAATCCGCTCTCCGATCTGCAACTCATGATCGAAACTCCATAATCCCATATAATCACCACTCAAACAAGAATTACCTCCCAAACGATAAATAAATTCTCCTTCATTCCCCATCTCCGCACCACGAACGGCAGGCTGATAAGGCATTTCCAGACAATCGGGCATGTGGCAGGTGAAACTCACATTCAGAATAGCCGTCTTGATACCGCGACTCTCAACGATATCTACCACTTCCGAAGTCAGGACTCCTGTCTGCCATGTAAAAGCAGAACCGGGTTCAAGGATGATCTGCAAATGAGGATATCGTGCTTTCAGGTCTTGCAATAATTTAATCAGATGTTCTGTATCATAATCTTTTCGGGTCATCAGATGCCCGCCTCCCAGATTCAGCCATTTAATTTGCGGGAACCAGCGGGAGAATTTCTCTTCCAGATGCTGTAAAGTACGTTCCAGCTCGAAAGAAGAAGATTCGCAGTGACAATGACAATGGAAACCTTCGATTCCTTTGGGCAAGGTATCCGGTAATAAGTCGGCGGTCATTCCGAAACGGGTACCGGGTGCGCACGGATTATAAAGTTCTGTTTCTACTTCCGAATATTCGGGATTCACACGGATACCGCAGGAGATTCCGCTTCCTTCGGCCACTGTCATCGGATAGAAACGACGGAACTGTGCCATTGAATTAAAAGTGATGTGGCTGCTGCAACGCATGATTTCCGGAAAATCCTGTTCCGTATACGCAGGAGAATAAGTATGGGCTTTACTTCCAAATTCTTCCAATGCCAGACGCGCTTCATACACAGAACTTGCTGTGGAATGCTCCACGTATTCGCGGAATATCGGAAATGAACGCCACATGGCGAATGACTTGAAGGCGAGAATAATCTCTACTCCTGCCCTGTCGGCTACGCTTTTTATCAGACACAGGTTCTTTCGCAAGAGTTCTTCCTCCATAATATAGCAAGGAGAAGGAAATTGGGTGAAATCTATCATATATAAATTTATTATCTAAAATAACGCCTTACGGACGTGCCTGCAAAAATACAAATTCAAAAGCAAAGAGAGATTCTTTTATTTTTAATTAAGATATTGAGTTTCGAAAACTTTTTCTTATTTTTAGACCTTTATATTATAGATGTAGTTGTTTCATCCTAAATACCCGATTGATTATGAATAAAGATTTAAGAAAAGTGGTGATTCTCCTGGCGCATCCCAATATGAAGGAATCACAAGCAAACAAAGCACTGATTGATGCTGTGAGTGATATTGAAGGCGTAGCAGTATTCAATCTTTACGACCAGCAAGGCGCTTCTTTTGATGTTGACGAATGGAGCAAAATCATTTCCGATGCTTCCGCCCTCATTTATCAATTTCCCTTTCATTGGATGGCTGCGCCGTCATTGCTCAAAAAATGGCAGGACGAAGTATTCACCTTCCTTTCCAAGACTCCGGCAGTAGCCGGGAAACCATTGACAGTAGTAACCACCACAGGTTCCGAATATGAAGCATACCGTAGCGGAGGCAGAAACCGCTTCACAGTGGATGAGCTTTTACGTCCTTATCAGGTTAGTGCCATTCATTCGGGGATGTCGTGGCAAACGCCTGTTGTTGTTTACGGAATGGGAACCGCAGATGCGGGAAAGAACATCGCTGAGGGAGCCAACTTGTATAAGCAACGGGTAGAAATGCTGATCGGCAGCAGCAATGCAGGAAATAACTGGTGAATTATCTCCTATACCTTATTTCGATTAGCTATTAGCAAAAACAAATTAGCTATTAGCTAATCGAAATATGCTAATAGCTAATTTATTTCTTCAAGGCTTCTTCACCATCATCTTCTTTTTATTCAAAGTCAGTACCGGCAAGAAAATAAACACGCCGATCACGGACATTACCAGTCCACCGATAGTACCTGCAGCCAAAGGAAACCAGAAACCTTCTTTCTCTGCTCCCACCATAAAGGGGATAAAGCCAAGGATGGTAGAAACAACCGTCAGAAAAATGGGGATCACTTTCGTATTCCATGCCTTCACGTAAGCACGAAGAGGAGAAAGGCAGGGAAAGCGTTTTCGAATCGCATTGTACTCATTTAAAATATAAATACTGGCATTCACTGTGATACCGCAGAGCAGAATGAACGAAGCGAAACCACCTTGGTCAAAGTTCAACTTGAACCAGTAGAACGTCAGAAACACACCGATATAAGAGATCGGAATGACAAAGATGATCGCTAACGGCTGTTTCAACGAATTGAACAGAATGCTTGTAATAAAGAAAATGATAGCAATCACAATCAGGAGCAAGCGATACTGTTTGTTGGCACCTCCACCCCATGACCAGTTATTACTTTCCGCTTCCGCCTTATATCCCATCGGGAGAAGTTCATTAAACTCTTCCAGGTCTTTTTTCAGCAACTTATTTCCCTGTTCCGACGCACCGATATACTCATATTGCAGGCATAAGCGGTATTGTTGATTCTCCTTCGCCACTTCCTGCGGCATCTGTCCCTTCTCTACCTTAGCCAGTTCCGCCAGTTTATACTCTTTATCGCCTACACGGAAAGGATAATACTGCATGGCCCATATATCCCGCTGATCCGACTGGCGGGAAGAGAGTTTGATTTTTTCCGTTCCATCTTCGGTAACAACGGAACCGATTTCCTGATTCCGCCCATATATGGGACGAATAGCAGCAAACAGTTCTCCGGCTCCGATCCCCGCTCCGATCATCCGTTGTTTATCCAGCTCAAAATAAAACTCCTGATAATCATCCTTCCACCACGAGAAATTGGAACCGACCGTAACTTCCCTGATACGGCGATGAGACAATAAGACCTCTTTCAGTTTTGTAGCCCAGCTATAAAGTTCATCATAATTATATCCGTACATTTTCACCCGGAATGATCCCGCATTCTCGCGTACACTATTACTGAATCCCTGATCCTGTAATCCATAAATACTCCAATCTCCTCCCCCCAACTGGAGAGCTTTACTGATCATGTTAGCTTTCAGCGTATATGGGAACCCGCTTTTCTGATTTTCCTTTGTGAAACGAATGCTGATAGATGCCCTGCGGGCGCTTTCTACCGATGTCTGAAACTGCTTGATCTCCTTGAACTCGCTCAGATAAGTTTCCATTCGCTTGATCAGTGTATTCATCTGTTCAAGCGTACTGCCGTTCGGTAAATTGGCGTTGGCATAAAGCACCACCTCCTCATTCCGGGTAAAGTAGCTCCCTTCATACACCTTTTGCACAAACAGCCTCAGACTTCCTCCCAACGCTTTATCCACTATCGGTTTCACCTTTTCCTTATAGGTAGGAGTCCCCAGTGTCTTATTATAAATCTCTGCCCATTTGCCATCCCCATCCATCTTTTCCGGCAACAGAAAGACCGGTAATCCGAATGCCAGCAACAGCAACAGACAAACCGCTACTCTCCAGCGGCAAAGCCTCTGTATCAGCCACCTGTAGAAATGACTGAAATAGACCGGCCCCCTTCGCATCTTCGAACGCAGCCATCCTAAGAAACGGGTATTCCCCATTTTCCATTTTCTCTTCACTCCGGTCAGAGAAGACTTCCTGCGTCGTTTCAACCCGATTTTGTCAATCAAAGAAGGTACAAAGAACAGAGCAACCAATAATGAAACTCCCAGATTAATCATCACCACTGCGGCAAAATCCTGCAGATTCAGACGAATCCTCTCGTCCAGAAAGAAGATGATGACCAACGCTCCCATTGTTGTCAGTGTAGCCGCCAATACAGACATGAACGCCTTCCGGTTTTTACATCGAAGATAATGATCACTCATCACAATCGTATTATCAATCACCAGGTTCAGTGAAACCGTGATACCCGCCAAAGAATATAACTGCATTTCCAGTCCGAAGACATAATAAAAGATAACGGCTATTGCCATATTCACGGTCAGACTGGTGACAATCAAAAACAGATATTTGGGGCTGAAAGTAATCAGCAGTACAAACAAGAGCAGGATAGCCACCGTCACTCCCGTACGCAAATAAATCTTGTTCAGCTCGTCATGTATAAACTCTGTAGTATCATAACTGGTATGAATCTCATATCCCGCCGGAAGCGACAGCCTGATGTCATCCATACACGCCTGTACTTTTTTGCTCAGTTCCAGCTGATTAGCTGCCTCTTCAGCGACAACAGACAGATAAATCGAATTCAACCCATTGATCCGGTAATAACTCTGAGGCTGCTCTTCCATACGGACGACCTTCACCAGTTCGTCCAAGCGGATGATTCTCCCATCCTTCACTTTCACCTGTATCTGCCCGGCGTCAAACTCCCGGTTATCATGTTCGGGCATCAGCACCAACCGAATCCATTCCTTGCCCGAAGCCGCCTGTTCCACATCATAAGTCCCCAGAAACTCTTTCTGATAATGCAGACCGACTGCCTGACTAATTTCATCCGTACTCACCCCCAACGCACGCAACTGCTCATAATCATACTCCAGACGCCATTCCATCGGTGTGGCTCCGCTGACGTTTATCTTATAGATTCCCGGAAGCTGCGCAAGGCGTGTCTTTATATGTTCCTCCGCATACTTCTGAATCAGACTGGGAGTGGCAGGCGCATTAATCGTGAATGCGATAAAAGGTCCCTGACTTTTCTGCTCCGGACTTGCCATCTGAATGTACGGGTAACTAACTCCCGCCGGCAATTCCGGCCAAGTCTGACGAATGATGGTCGAAGCCTCAAAACGTGCGACAGCCGCATCTGCATGCTTGTCCAGACTCACATTTATACTTCCCCAGCCATTGCCGGAAGTCGAAGATATGCTTTGTATTCCCTTGACACGGGCAAGCATCGCCTCCAGTTTGCTGGTAGCCGTCATCTCCACGACACGCGCCGAAGTCCCTCCCATGCCGAACCACACAGAAAATCCGGGTAAGGTCCGTGACGGATTCAGCTTCACCGGCAGCAACGGAACAAGTGCCAGCCCGACCAACGCCACACTGATAAAAGCGACAATGAGCGTAAAAGCGGAAGCCTTTGATGACTTTTTAATTTCAGAACCTATATCTTGCATGATTCATTTGTCTATATCCCAAAAGAAATTACTATCTGATCAGTCTCCCTCCATTAAAGTCGAAACGATCCGAAAGAGAAAGCTTCGTAGCAAAATCGAATAAAGTCAGACGACGTATTTTATAATAATTCAGCCAGTAGTTCTGCAAGGCAGAAATGTAGTTGCGCTGCGCCTCCTGCTGCCTGTTGAGCGAAAGCGTCAGACTATTAATATCCGCTTTACCGATAATAAAACGTTGCCTTGTCTCATTATAAGCCAGTATCGCCAGGTCCAGCGCTTCTTCCGCACTGGCAATCAACTGCTGCTGGATATTAAAATCACTCACCGTCATGATGACTTCCTCCTCAATACTGATCTCATCCTGACGTGCCGAAATCTTCACTACATTCAGATTATTCCGTGCCATGTTGTATTTGCCCTTACGAACGCCCCAGTCCAGCAGCGGAATCGATACGCTGACCGCTACCAAGTCCTGCTGCATCGGTTTATGATACACATCTCCGAAGTTTTCTGCCACCTGGTTGAAACCGATACTGGCATTCACGCTGGCATTGAAACGGGATTCCTTCTTTGTTCTGTCCACATTCCGCTCCGCTTCCAGTACATTCTGCTTCAGTTCCAGCAACTGCGGATTATTGCTCCTTCCCCATCTCAAAGCCTCATCCACCGGAATCTCCATCATACTTGGGCGTGAAGGAAGCTCCAGTTCGATCTGGGTATTCTTATCCAGATTCAGAAAAGATGCCAGTGAGAACATTGCCCGTTTCAAGGCGCTTGCCCTATTCTGCAATGTATTCTGTGCATTCACTTTATCCAGCTTTAAAGTCAACAGGTCCGCCTGTGAAATAGCGGCGATCCGGTGCCGTTGCTGTCCGATGCGGTACAAAGTATCCGTAGATGCGAGGTTCTCCTTTGCCAGTTTGTATTCCGCCTGCGCCATCGCCAGCGAAAAGAAATAATTCGTCGCCGTTTCCGAAACCTTTTCCACATTATAAAGAAATTCCTTTTTCACACGCTCGTATTTCAGCGGTTCGATCTTCCGGTCCCATTTGAAAGGATTATACCCGACCAGGCTCTGCGAATAACCGAGCCGTATCGGGACGCTGGTAAACTGCGTCGCACTATTATCCCCGAAATTACGCATATAGGCAAGGTTCGACTCCAGATAGAACGTACCTCCGGTCAGGTCCAGATTTTGACGGACACTTAATCCTCCATAGGCATAATATGACTGTTGCGTACGGTAGACATCCAGGTCCTGTCCCGAATCATAACGTTTCGTGATATCCCGGTTATATTGTGCCGGGGTAAGGTCCATTGTCAGACTCGGCAAACGGTTTGCCCGGTACGTCCGGTATTCCCAATAACCGGACAGATACATATTTTGTGTGCGGAATGACTCCAGCGAACTGTCGTTAGCTAAAGCGATAGTCTGGTTCAAGTCCAGCACCAGACGTTTCTGGGCATATACTGAAGAGAAACATATCCCCGATGCTGCCATCAATACAAAAAGAACGGATGATTTCTTCATAATTCAACATGTTTTTCATTTGGTTTGTGATTCCCGCTTTTTCCCCGATAGATAAACCAGTAAAGCAGCGGTATGATAAAGAGGCTGACCGCCGTACCGATGGACATCGTGCCTATCATGGCGATAGACAACGGCTTTTGCAGTTCCGATCCCATATCCGAGGAGAACAGCAACGGCACCATGGCAAAGATGGTCGTCAGCGAAGTCATGATAATCGGACGCAGACGCCTGCGGCCTGCTTCGTGAATAGCTTCCAGCAAAGGAACGCCTGCCTTGCGCAGTTCATTGATCGCATCCAGTTTCAGAATAGAGTCATTGATTACAATACCACAGGTCACAATCAGACCGATGGCAGACATCAGATTCAGCGTATGCCCGCATATCCAAAGCAAGAGTAAGGCAAATGCCACATCAATCGGGATTTCCGCCAGTACCAGCAACGGCTGCAGAAAACTCTCGAACTGTGCGGCAAGAATGAAATACATCAGCAGCAGTGAGATCAACAGAATCACGACCAGTTCATCCAGCATCTCCTTGTTGGAGAAGATACTGCCGGAGAAGCCCGTATCCCAGTCCCCTGTTTCCTCCGCCACCTGTTTCACTTCACGCATCAGCCGGTTCGCATCCTGCACGCCGTAAAAGTCGAACGGGACATACTCGCCGTTACGTCCGGAAGTAATACTTTTCAAGTCTTCGGCGGGAGCTACGTTGATCAATTCCCGAAGCGGGATAAAATCGACATTCCCACGGTTGTCCGGTTGCGTCTGCACCAGTGTTTCCTGCAACACCTCGTTCACAGTCTTTTCATCCCCGGCAATGTTGATCGGCAAATACTGCTGATAAGAGTGCAGCATCGTCACACTGTTTTCCCGGAAAGCCGTTTTCAGTACCCGATACAGTTCGTTGTAGGAAACACGGTAGAGCAAGAGTTTCTCTTTGCTGATACTCAGATTCAACTGGTTTTCGAAGGCGATACCTGTCGGATTGATTCCGGTTTTTCGTCCCAGTTCCTGTTCAACGCTACGGATTGCTTCCGCTTTGGGGGCTTCCGCTTTATTACGGGTGTAAAATTCCGCCACCACATCCGGTTCACCCGTCACAAAGAGTTTCTCAAATACCGTTTCCGGCGGAGAGAAAGAAATGACAGAGAGCGGATAACGTTCCTTCAGTTTCCGGTATACCGCCTGTTCCAAAGAGGCAATAGCATTGGAAGTCTCCGTACGGAAATAAAGTTCCGCTTCGGAAGAAGACAGTTCCCGTTCCCGATTGAGAATGAAATCCTGTCTGCCGATAGAGGCTGTTTGCTCCAGTACTTCATCTTTCAGTTCCTTGAAAAGTTCATCCACCCGTCGTTTGTTTTCATCCACATGGATATTCTCATTCCATTCTATCCGGGCGATCAGTTCATTTTCCTCGATATCGGGCATCCGTTCTTTGTCTATAAAGAAAAAGAAGAATACGCAAAGCGGAATGGAAATCACACAGAACAGTACACTGAACGTTTTATGGCGAAATACCCAGTCAACACCCGCATCATAGAAGCGGTCCAGCGTGTGATCCTTGATCGGGTTATTAAATTTGAAAGAAAGCCACTTCCATTTCCGGGTGCGGACACCTGTCCGGTAAACCAGCAGATAAAGTACGGGAAGCAGCATGATACCGGTGAGATAAGACACCATCAGTCCTACAGTGACAGAAAAAGCCTGATCAAAGAAAATAGCGCCTGCAATACCGCTCATAAAAATCAGCGGGGCAAAGACAGCAATAGTCGTCAGAGAAGAGCTCAGCATGGGGGTGACCACTTCACTGGTTCCCGTCACACAGGCACGGCGCAAGGAGTATCCCCGTTCACGGTATTGCGATATATTCTCAGTCACAATAATCGAACTGTCAATCATCATTCCCAATGCCAGGATCAATCCGGCAAGAGAAATGATATTGAGAGACATATTGCAAAGGTAGAAAAAGACAAAGCTGATCACGATGGACACCACCATACTGAGTCCGATAACCAAAGGAGACTTTACATCTCCCAGAAACAGAACCGCTACCAGACAAATAAAGAGAAAGCCCAGGGAGAGATTCTGTTGCAGATTAGAGATGGTGTAGTCCAGCAGTTCCGTCTGATTACGGCTGATGCTGAAATCGATCTCCGGGTATACTAACTGAAAATAGGTCATCGTGCCTACCAGCGCCTGCTTCATCTTATCCATGTTCTCATCCGCCTGTTTGATGACGGCAAGGCTCACCGCCCGTTTGCCATTGGACAGGGATACTCCTTTTTCCTTTACAGGTACGACGCTTACTTTGCAGAAGTCTTTTAACTGTACGATGCGGTCGCCCTTACGCAGATAGATATTTTCCACATCCTCCGCCGTACGCAGCAATGTCGAGAATTTAATATTATATTCATAATACCCGTCTCGCACTGTCATGCTGCCCGGTTCCACATTATTAGAAGATAAAGCCGATTCGATATCTCCAATGGAGAGTCCCATCATGGCGAGCTTGTCCTTGTCGGGTACAATTTGTACCTGTCGTTCCAAAATTCCGGTCACGTCCACCATGGCAACTTCTTCAAGCTGCTCTATCCTGCGCTTGATGACAGACTCGGCAAACTCACACAATTCAAGGAAGGATTGTTGTTCCGTAGCTCCGTAAGCACTGTCATTCTTCAGTGTCAGATTCAGATAGAATACGGGAATATCCGTTGCACTCGCTTTGATTACCTTCGGGCGTTCCGCTTCTTTCGGAAGATAGTTCATGGCGGCATCTATCTTCTCATTTACCTCGATAAAGGCAAGGTCCGTATTCGTTCCATATTCAAATGACAAGCGGATAATGCCCGCCCCGTCTCTCGATTCACTATGGATATCCTTCAGGGTAGAGACCTGAATCAACTGCCCCCGCAAAGGTTTGACAATCGTGTTTTCCAATTCCCGGGCAGAGGTATTGGCAGACGCCACCTGTACCGTAATCTCAGGAATAGCGATATTGGGAAGCAGCGATATAGGTAGCGTAGAGTACGTCACCAGTCCGATGATGAAACAGGCGGTAAAGGCCATCAATACGGCAATAGGGCGCTGAATTAAGAATTTTATCATAGATTCATTATTTAATTCTTAATTCTTCATTTAACATAGACTTCCGCCTCATGCGCCAGATTCAGATTTCCGGTGACAATCACCGTATCTCCTTCCAGCAGACCATCCTCAATGCCTTTCTGCGACTTGTCGGAGACGACACATTCTGTCGCATTCTCCAGTCCCGTATTCACATAATTCCACATTGCCTTGCCGTCTTTCAGGGTAAATACCACTTGTTTGCCGGAACGCAATACAACGGCGCTCTTCGGAATAACCAGCCGCTCTCCCAGCGAACGGCGGACACTTACCCTTACATTCATTCCGCTGAACAGTTTTCCTCCCGCATTTACCAATGCTTTCACTTTCACCATGCCGTTGGCATCTACCAATGGATTTATCTCTGATACACTGCCTTCAAACGCATCTCCTCCGGCATAAGGAGTAATTACCACTTTATCTCCCATCCTGATAAAAGCAAGTTCATTTTCCAGTACCGTGAAATCAGCTTCCATTCCTTTGGAATCGATAATAGTACAGAATGCTTCAGAAGTATTTGCCGGATTATAAGGCTTCGAAAATAAATTGGCTACCACACCGTCAAAAGGAGCAATCAACGTAGCATGCTCCATCTCTCTTTTCGCCAGTTCATACTGGGATTTCGACTGTTCATACCCGCTTTTTACTTTGGCGATTTTCATTGTTTCGGCAGGGACTTTACTAAAGTCGTCAGGAGAATATCCCTGCCCGATCAGTACGTCTTTCAATTCCAGTTCGGCTTTCAGCAAAGCATCTTCCGACTGGGATAATTTCTGTTCCAGGCGGAATTTATCCAGATCAGCCAGTTTCTGCCCTTTCTGTACACGGTCGCCATTCTTCACATAGATATGAGCGATGACTTCACCGGTTTCAAAACGCAGATCGGCTTTGCCACGGGCACTGATTTTGCCGTTACTCACCAGTTCGTGATTAAAGTCACGCTTCTTCAATATCTGAACAGCTACTTCATTCTTCGTATCCGGAAGGACTGTGGAGACGCCTTTCTCCGATTCATCTGCAGTATTCTTCTTGTCGGAACAAGAGAGCGTCATCATACATGCAAGGCACAATAAAATCCATGTAGAATTATTTTTCATCGTATTTATTGGTTTGTTTATTCTAATTATCTCACATATAAATTCTTATATATTGTATGTAAATCTGTATCATGTTTGCCAAATTTAGACAAAAATATCTATTAATCAAGTTTGTACAGTCATTTTTTTTCTTCACCCATTTATTTTAGTAGTTTTACTTCTTCTCTCATCTCCCTTATCGCTGTCGATTGTACTTTTGGTTCCTTTGTCAATACAATCTGAACCGCCTGTTTTAATTTCTCCGGGTGCCGATATTCCGGTTCCGCATAAAGCTTTGCCAACAAGTAATATGGATAAATTCGTCCCGGAAGCCGATGAGTAGATCGTATGAAATATTCTTCGGCTTTCTCATATTCTCCTGTAGCCTGATAATTCTTTCCTATTATGTTCAGAATCATAGGGTCACAACTATGCGCCATTGCCTCTTTCAGTATTGTTGTAGAACTATTATATTCTTTCAACTTATGTAAAGAATGTCCATATTCAAACAAAAATGCTCCCCTATCATTCAATTCCGGATAAATTTTCTCATACCCTTCTTTGGCTAAACGAAATGCGCCTATATTATAGTGCATTTTATACCTAAACCATTCTTCACAAGCATTATACTGATTATATTTCCAATAGTAACTTCCCAATAAAGCAATCATTATAATAAAGAACAATATTTGTAACCGTGAAGAACCCACTACACAAGCAGCCAATAAAAAATAGAATGCTATAGCAAATCCGGGTATTTGCATTGGATAAGATGAAAATGCAAATACTAAAACAGAAATCAAACCAGCACATGCACTTAGTCTTTTCTCTGTTATTCCTATCCAAAGGCAAAAAACAATAATCAATAACACAACCAATAGAAATAAGACTCCATATTCTACAGCTATTTGCAGATATTCATTAAAAGCGTATTCAGGACTTCCAGCTACTAATTCTTCTGTAGATGTAAACTCTTTTTGGGAGAAATATTTTTCCTGAGCCATTCCATAAGCCGATGCAAAGTTTCCAGTACCATGTCCAAGGAGAGGTTTTTCCACAATAGCCATAACACTCACTTTCCAAATTAACAGACGTCCATTAGCCGAATCTACTTTTAATTGAAAAAGAGCATAACCAACTATTATCAATACCATTCCCCCGGCAATAATAGCCGGAAATACTCTTTTCTTATATTTTCGGCCTATCTTCCTTAAACTAGTTCCCCATGAACGATATGTAGCATATACCCATATCCCAGAAATCGCAACAGCCATCCATGCCGAACGACTCATACCTGCCGGTAAAACACAAAGAATTAATAGCAAGACTCCCAAAGCCATACAATATTTACCTTGCTCTACCCAAGTACGTTTCTTCACCTTTCTTAAATTCAACCATTCATTCAAACAAATAGGAAATACCATTGCTAAGTATCCGGAATAAGGCCCCGGATTGTAGAAAGAACCTGTAAGCGCATATAATGAATGATTAGAAACAGCTAAACCGTATATCTGCCTTAATCCCCAAACAGCTTCAACCCCACCTAATATAATAAGAGACCAAACGACTGATAAATAAAAAGTATTTCCCTTTTTATCTAAACATAAAGAAATAAGACTACATATTACAAATACAATAGTCACACGCCCCAAATATAGCTTCTGATATGCCATATCTCCAACCGCAATAGTATAAGATGAAACAGTCACAACACTTAAAAGCGCAATGACTCCAAACAGCATTAATAAATGAACGATATATTTATTCTGTAATAACATCTTCTATCATCTCCCATCTTTATTTGATCTTCATTAAAATCCGTTCCCAACGTATCTGATCGGTATATTTTTCTTTTGAGTTCCAAATACGGGTAGCTTTACCTACAATATATTCTTCCGACAACATTCCCCAATAACGGGAATCTTGTGAATTCGCCAAATTATCACCAGATACAAAATAATAGTTCTTTTCAAAACGGTATTGATGAATAAGGCTATCACCAATAAGCACCTATCCTTCTTTTAGTTCTATTTTTTCTTTTGTTCCCATGCTATCAGTTGTCTATATAAAAAATATAAGATTAATTGAATCTAATCCCTCTATTATCTCCTTCTAGCTAATAATTGTAATCCACAAATATGTACCACATTACATCGGCATAATTCAATATAGAGTAGGTAAATCATTCTCTTGTATAATTTGTCCTCAAAGCCATATATCGAAACGGCAGGTTCGAAGCTCGTTATCAGGTTTTTATGATACCTAAAGTCCCTTCCACTAGAACAGGGGACGGGTCTGTAACTTGTATCCCTATGCCATTTCTCAATTTTTTATTAAAGCAGAACGACTGTACAAATCAACTCTCTTCCTATACAATATTTTGACGTTTACTCAAGAATGGCACATTTCTTTAAAATCAAAGGGACGTTGTTTTGAAGAAACGTGCCATTCTTGAGTCTATATCAGTATAATTCAATATTAATAAATCATAAAGTCACCTCCATCATTTCGAAAAGAATGTAAACTAATCATCAATAGAAAGACATTTCTTAATAAAGTCATCTAATTGTTTTTTATCTTGTGATATTTCGAATATACACGCATCTCTTATTCGACAATTATTATCAACAATTATCATAACAGGAGTCGGTATATACCTCAATTCTTTTCTTATTAAATCATTCTTGTCTTTATAAATAAACCCTCTATATGAATTCCTTTTTTGAGTAGACGTAACTTCATGAAACATACTTACAATTACTTTTACATATTCTCTTTTTTTACTATTATCAATGAGGTTTACTATTTCAAAGCCTTTATCTATGCATGTCTCACAGTCATAATAATTAAAAATATATACAATTACACACTTTTCAGTCTCCCCCACTACAGAATCCAAAGAAAGAATTTGCCTTCCTTTCAGCCTATCAACATCCTGATTCAACAAAGATGAAATATTTTGCTCTACCATTTTATTTTTTTTATTGCTATTACAATTAGGAAACAAACAAAGAAAAAAACTAAAAAGGCATATTAATCTTATATATTTCCATAGCACACTGCTCATAATTCATTGCATAAATATAATTTTCATTAGCACAAATCGTATTATATATTTTACCAGGCAAACGGCAAACATAAGATGGGGTTAAAGCCGAGTCTAGAACAAGAATAGTATTTACTTCATATCCTTTTTCCCAAGTAGCACACAACAAATATAATTTATCTTTATTCCAATAAGCATCGCATAAATATGTAAAAAAGCTTCTAGAAGATATATTTTTCTGCTTTATATAAGATAGATTATTTTTAATAATATTAATATCTGAGAGATCACATGAAGCAAGTAGTCTATTTTCATGCAAATCATATTTTTCTATTACAGGATAACTTGGACATATAGCATACAAACAATCTTCACCTTTTACTAGATGGCGTTGATTACGTAATATATTCATATCTGTATGTTCAGTTATAGAAAATACCTCCCCACAAAATTGTATGTCGCCACTATTTATACGGTCCCAATTTCTTTCAGTCTTAACATAACATGAACTATCAGTCATTGTTGTTGCATAAATAGTGTCATTTTCTATAAAGAAACGAAATTCATTACATGTTGGAACCGATACTGATTCTATGAATCCCTTCCCATCATAAAATTTCAAAGCCATTGAACCAGCATCTAAGATACCAATAGTATCCTTCTGTACATAAAATCCTGTTGGCGATACCACTTCTTTAGGGCCTTCTCCAAATTTGCCAACAGTATAGAAAGTATCTTTATCAATATCCAGAATAGCGACATCAGCCCTTGACGGATCAAACATATAAAGTTTACCATCCTCAAAATATAAGCATGAAATACTCTTAAAAAAAGTTGAGTCAGGATAAGTTCTAAAAGAGGAAAATAAAGAACATTCAAGTTCCATTAAGTTTTTTTCCTCTTTGCAACTCATGATATTAAACACAAATAAAAGAGTGCAAATACACAATATAATCAGCCTCATTTTTCTATTTATTTAGCAATATGTTTTCAATCCGTCACATTCAACCCATCGCTTCTCTTTTATTATGACAGTGCCACTCTTATCAATCCCTCGATGACATTTTTCAGTTCCCGTACACTTAACTTCACCGTCTCTTTGGCCCGACGAATTTATACAGTCATAACTAATAGAGCATGTAGCTGTTCCGGTCTCAGGAGTTCCCAAAGCTTCAATATTAACTATATCCATTAAACTAAAAAGAGAATTAGTCGAGCTTTTGCTACAATAAGCCCATGAATACACACTAAAAACAGCAACACAAATAGCTAGCAATACATTTACTTTTTTCATAACACTAATTTTTAAATAATAACTATAATATAAATACATATTTTTCAATAAAAAAACAGGATTCAATAAACTTTTCATCCAATCAATACGATTGAAAAAACAACAAAATAGGAAAATTTTTATAAGCCTCTCTGACATTTCATCAGAGTGACACAATATTAGCATATTCTATTTTCCATAATTTATTATATTTCCATCCATTATTTATTTCTAAATCTTAGCCAATTCTCTTCATTATCCTTTTCCAACGCACATTCTCTGTATACCTTTCTTTTGAATACCAAACCCAGGTAGCTTTACCTACAATATATTCTTCTGGCAACATGCCCCAATATCTGGAATCCTGCGAATTAGCCATATTATCCCCCGATACAAAATAATAGTTCTTTTTAAAGCAATACTGATAAATAAGACTATCACCAATAAACACCTGTCCTTGTTTTAGTTCTATTTTTTTCTTTTGCTCCCATGCGATCAGTTGTCTGTATAAAAGATAAGTAGTATGGTTCATTATTACAATCTGATCCTTTTGTGGGATAGGCAATGGCCCGAACTCTCGAATATTCCATCCTAGGCTTTGATCATAAGGAAATGTTCCTACTACGATTCCTTGTTTTTCCGGTTGCTGTAGTCCGGCAAGATATTGCTGAGCTTCATAATTTCCCAACTGTTCGCGACATCCACGCACTTTATAAAATCCTCCTCTGATTTCCAATGTATCCCCAGGCAAAGCTATACAACGTTTCACATAATACTGCATTACGTTCATCCGGATACTATCCCACCGACTCATCTGATAAGGAAAATTAAAAACCAGTACATCATTTCTTTTAAAATGCCCCAATCCCGGCATCCGGTAAATAGTAACATCTTTGTTATCCAAAGCAGCAAACACATTAAACAATCTGGCTCCTTTTATCATTTTATTAACCAATATTCTATCTCCATCTTTAAGTGCAGGTCCCATAGAATCTGATGGAATTTTAAACGATGTGAAACAGAATAACTGTACCAAGAACAAAATTACTATCATGCAGAATATCATGAATATTAAATTCTCTATTATTGCTAGAAATTTCTTCACTTTATTCATATGCATCCTTAAGTTGAATCAATTTATGATAAGCCATCAATCCCAGCACACATTTCACACGTTTGTCATTTGCATCTAATAACTCAATAGAAGGAAGAACTTCACCTTTCATCTTTTCTTCCAAATAATTTGCCCACAAACACAAATGACTCCAATGCAATTCAGCATAACTGAAATCTTGTTCTGCCTCCACAATAGCAACCGTCATCACCAACATATTTGCAGCAGCCTCTTCAGCACAATTATCCACTTTTATTTGTTTGCTTGCAACCGGATATAATCCAATATCGTAAGGCGGATATTTTCTTTTCCAATGTTCATCTTCACAATATTCAAATATTGGATTTAATAAACTTTTCATCCAATCAACACGATTAAAAAATAACAAAGCAGGAAAACTCCTATAAGCATCTCTAACATTACCCAAAGTATCTCCGAAGCAGAATGACTTATTATCCGAAGATAACACAAACCTATGGGAAGAAATAAAATTACGATATGAAGGAAGAATCTGTTCTGCAAATGTCTTATCACCCACTTGAAATGCTTTATTATTCCACAGATTATCCAATTTATTACATTCTTCCTTAAGTTTCTGATACCTGTTTCCAACAGCCTTCATTAATTCTTTAACCTCTCCTTTTCCATTGTCATTCCAAAGAGGTTGTAAACGCTCACCAATATATTGTATCCTCTGCCCTTCTCCGTATCCTATTAACAATATGCCTTTATTTCCATTTTCTGCACACAACTTTTGAGACAGAACAACATGACTATCATCGCATGAAAACGATGTTCCATCCGCCGTCAGACCTAAATATAAACTATCAGACTTGACAAACCGCCACTCTTGTTCAACCCAACTATCAATCTTCCTCCTACCAAACATCCATTCCATATCCACATCGAACAAAATTTCCACCGTATGCTCCTTTTTATCTTCTGAACGAACTTGATAGGAAAGGAAACCGACAGGCCATCCTGTCATATTCCACTTCTCTGACAAAGAAGGTGAAACAAAATCAATCTGAAGTTCTACATCCCCACATTGAAATACATAATGAGTTTGAGTAGCTTGTACATCTATTTGCTTCAATAGGGCCGTATCTGCTTCACTATAAGTTTTATTTTCAATATACAGACCAAAATCTAACAACGCAGGGCCTCCTGTATTACATCCATAAGCTGCCAAAACATTTGTTCCATTACCAATATGAGCAATAGCTTCATCTGTTAAACGTCCACATTTCGTTTGATATGTTATTCCTTTTTCAAATAAAAAATCTCCATTCCAAAAAAGTTTTATCTGATCATCGCAAATATAACAGACGTAAATTTTATGCCCTTCCAAAGCATCTTTATTATCAATCTTAATATGCCTGCGGACATATATATTTTCCGCCCCCCAAGCGGTACGAATCTTAGAATTTCCTTTTACAGGTCCAAAAGCTGCATTTCCTTCTTTCCAAAAAGAATCATCATATTCCTTTTGCTCCCACCCTTTTCCTGGAAACAAATAAGAATATTTCCCTGACCAACTGACGCTGTCATTTGCAAGAGAAGCTATAGGGGATATACGTAAAGAATCTTCCCCCATAAAACGATAGGTCCTACCATCTACCTGCAAAATCCCTGTCATTGGAAATATCTTTCCAGACTTCAATCGTAGATAATGTTTATTCAATGTATTTCCTGCCATTTTTATAGAGAATTCCGGCGTAATCGCCAGTAACGTATGCTCATCAGGAATAATAGCAATAGAAGATACAGCCTCCTTCTTCGAATGGAAACAAGCAGATAGCAAGACAATTATTCCTAATAAGATGATTGTCTTCCACAACACAACTAGTTTAATTTTAAGTCTTATTTCCATAGTTGCTCTCCTTTTTCATAAACAAAGACTCTCTCATCTACGCCGCGCGTATGGTTACGTAAGAACAAAAGTACATTCTGGGGAATCCCTCTGTATACTAATGAATCAACTGTAGCTTTAATTCTTCCGGCGGATTTCCAATATCGATCACAATAATACAACTCGTAGATATCACCAGGACGAATATAATTATCCCTGTTGCGCGGAGTATATACAATACGGTCTATCTGCACCTTTCTACCCAAATCAAGTCCTGCCCATCCTCCGGAAAATTTAAAATAATCAAAAGAAGTCCACGTTTTTCCATCAAACACATTTGTATATTCATGCGTCCCGTCATGTTGATAGCATCCGGGAGTCCCTATAATTTTCCCAGACAATGGAAGAGTATCATTTTTTTCATAAAATGCGACTTCAGCCACATTACATAATCCTCCGGGAGGACCTACATATCTGATATAACGATATTCTTTATTTGAAGAACTTCTTACTGTCGTATTCAAACGATCAGGTTTACACTGTATGATAAACAAGGTATCGCTTACTGCAAAATCCAGTTGGTTACTGCCTTCAAAAACGCCCCCTATCATTCGGTCACGGAACATATTTTCTCCCTCTATATTACATTTAGCATACAATACCACATCTTGTGTATTTCCTTCAATAGAGAAATAATGCTGCTCCTTTTTCTGTTTATCCACATAAAAAGGATCAGTCAAAAAGTTCAAAGTACCATTCTCGTAAGTAGCCACCCTCATAAGCGTACCTCTTCGTACATTTCGAAAAGCCAGATGCTGTGCGTCAAATTCAGTCCAATCAACCGGTATCCAGTTATCTCTATTAGTAACACATAAATAAGCTATTCTCCCACTACATTGATTCCTATAAAGTTTTTCCAATGGAATGACTAATTCCTTTTCAAAAGAATAAGCATATTCATAAGTAACATCCATAAATTTCGGCAGACTCCAAAATGAATATACCTTTTCATTATATTTCGCCATTTGCTCATATAATTCTTTGTTTATATCAAAAGTATATCTATACACCTTTGGACTATCATCCCAACGATACCACCAATTTTTGCGGACCATTCCCAGATTCTCGGGAAAATTAGCCATATACGCTTCACCTGTTTTATCCCAGGCTACCAACCAAAAATGCCCAGCATTAACATAGCTACGTACAGGAACAAAATCAATAGCACAAGGAATTCCCAATGCCCGAAATAGATATACAGCAAAATCAGTCACTTCACGACACGTTCCTGACAAGTATTGTACATATTCAGGTCCGATATGCCCAAAGGAATAAGGAGTTGTTGAAGTATAATAATGCCACTTATCAGGCAATTTATTTATTAAGTAATTAGCAGCTACTACTGGATCTTCTATATCCAAAGAATCCGACATTCTCAATGTATCTAACAATGAATTATATTTTGCATAGTACATTTCACGCCAATATACCAAGGGTTCATCGCCAATACGATAAGGCAACAAATACTCACAAAACACATCGAATGATATACTCTTTCCCCAAGGCTGTTCCTGCCAAACTTTAAATGCCCAATCAATATTATGACACAAATAAGCAGAATCAATTTCCATAATATCGCGTATCTTATTGGGTTCTTTCATTGGACCATATACTTTCTTAACTGAATCTGCAACTTGTTGCGGTTCTTTTCCCTTGCTTTTTTTCAGCCATGCATAGTATGACTTATAGTTTTCTAATTGTTCTCCAACTGAATATCTATGAAAGGGCATATTTTCAATTAAATAACAGGCTGCTTTATATTTCAGGCTATCTGTATTTTTTCTTTTATAGTAACAAAGGACTTTTTCCAGCTCCCCTCTATTATCACCAGCAGACCGCAAAGCAACTTCTAAAGAAGTAATATCTACCTCTTTTTCAGATACAATGTTATCCATAATATGCCATCCCAAAACAATAAATAATATTATACATATATATGATAAATCCCTAAAGTACTTTGCCATATTCCCTCTTTATTTTGCATTTCCACTTATCTTTAGTCTAAATGGGGAACCTTCTGCATTACAATATATAATTACCGTTTTATCAAAATGCTCAGGATGCTCTGCTTTATACTTTATTCTCAGATTTAATTTCTGACCTGGTCGAATCGGTTCTTTTAGATATTCCACAGTAATACAACCACAAGAAGCAGAAACATCCTCTATCGCTAATAATTCTTCTCCTGAATTACTTAATATAATGTCAGATATTTGCTCCTGTTTCCAATTAAAACTGCCCATGTCTAAAAATCGTTTATCCAAACTAGCATTTGTTCTTTGTTCTGCATTACACGGTAAAAAAGGTTTCTTACCAGAAATAATATTGAAATAAAGTTTTTTTATTTTAGGATTATAAACTGGATTACCAACAGCAATAACTCTATTATTTTTATCCAATAAAAATGTGTGGAGGTTTGATTCTAATGGAAATCTATTAAGTTTAGCAATGCTATCCTGTTTATCCACATATACTGGATATGTAAAATTAGCAGTCAATATAGCATGATAAATATCTTTAATTCTATTAGGAGAGAATGCAAATATAAACTTGACCCGACCTGCATATAAGGAATCAATTTCATTAATTAACATACTCCACGCCGACAATTGAAGTTTACAACTAGTACATCCTATCGAATCAACATATGCTAAAATTTTATACTCACTCTGAAGATTATAATATGTAGTATCCCTCAACATTGTTGTAAAATACATTTCTTTAGGGAACAGAATTTCTTTCTGTTCCCATTCTTTCAAAAGAGAAACGATGTTATTATCCTTATTTAAACATGACATCAAGAATAATGGCAATAACATAAGACATATATTTTTCATCGTTTATCTATTATTTATATGAAAATTCCACCACATGAAATTCTGGTGAACTGCTAATTCCATATATCTTTTTCTGAACTTTATCAACAGCAAAATTAATTATTCCTTGATCTAAAGTATATATTTTCTGAGGAATGCCATTCCAATCAAAAACGAATATACGATCTGGCAATTCTACTTCTTTATCATCCGGATCCCAAGGCTTTCCATTGAATAACACAAAAAACTCATCTCCTACATTATATGGAAAGAAATATGCATCTATATTATCTTTATCAGAGGTAGCTGCGATAGCATTACCATTACGAAATTCCTTAAAATGTGCATACGAATGTTCAGGTCCATGAATCCGTTTCTTCAATTGACCGTTCTGATCATAGATATCAATCAAATCTGTCCATTTATAACAAACGGCTATCCTATCTTTCATATTAGTCACAAAAGAAGATTTAAAAGCCTCCAATTTCTCATCGTCTGTATATGATAAGTCTGCCACCACTGGATAATAGCCAAATTCACCAACCTTCTTTCCATTATTATCAAATTTTATAAATTGATTTTTAGGATTATATGTCGATCCTATTAGATTATCAGAGAGTAAACCTATTTCACCATATGCTTGTAGCTCTATAGTCTTCCTTTCTAAAGGAATCGTATTTTCATTTGAAATAAAATCCTCGGTATCATACGTAAATAACGTAAAAGTGGCAACATCAAATATTAGAATCTGATTCTCATTAAATTTTATAATAGAAGGACGAATCATTTCGTCAGGCCCTTGTCCAAGCGAAATTCGTTTTCCTATTTCTTTTTTAGATTTTAAACTAAAAAGATGAAACAGCTTCTTCTCCATAGGGTTCATTGTTATCAGAATAGTGTCACAAACATATATACGCATCGGCTTTAATACTTCTTTATCTGATAAAAAATTTATCCCTGTCAATTTTTGACTGGATACAAAATCTTGATATTCAATTAAAGTTGCATCTTGATATTTACTTCCACTTTTTTCTGCACAAGATACTGTTACTAATAATACTGTCAAAAGCAGTATTAAACAAGAATTATGGGTATTCATGATTACATTTTTTAAAGCAAGGCTATATAGAAATAGTAGGCACCTATATAGCCTTACAATCGGTTAGTTAGATCTTCTTATTCTACTATCATAACAAGTAGTAAAAGTGTTATTTGTATATCTAATGATACATGTATCAAAATAACTCACCATACAGTATGTGTTACAATCACTTTGAGAACCTTCAGAAGAATCAGCCAATGCTTCTACATTAGCTAAAGCTAAGTCCGACAACTTCACGTTACTCCGCGAAGCATATACATTATATCCTGCAACAGCAGCAATTGCAATAATAGTAACTATGCCCATTAATTTCTTTTTCATTTAAGTAGATTTTTTAATATTTATACCTTTTCATTTCATACTTTTCTCTATATCTGGTAAAAACGTATTTGCCATAACCATTATTATCACTATCTTTGTCGCACCTCCTTTCTTTTTAGTAGGAATAAAGTAGCAGATGATGGGAACCAATCCGGCAAAATTGACTAACCCATCTTCCTGCTCCTCTTTTAATCACGTTAACTATCTATTTTTTCAACCACATTGAAATCTCACAATAGGCTGATCATTATTTATATCTGTCGCTATAATTGTTTTTGTAGCTTCATCCACCCAAAAACCATATACATAGTGATCAAGCACATACTTATATAGTGGTTCTCCTTTCAAACTGAATACATAAATATACTTTCCTCCATCTGGAAGATGACCATTATGTTTTACAATCTCTTTAAATGTAGTCCCATGGAACACTGCATAAATGGCATTATCTGTTACTTGCACATCGCTAAAGCCCATAATTCCTGAAGGTATTCCATATCCTTCAAATATTTTAAACTTAGGTTCCCCGTTTTCACCAATACGAATAACCTCCGTGCTATCCTTCAAATTATAGACTTCAAGTACTTCACCTAGTTGAGTCACCATTGCTAATACACCGTTATGAGAATTATAATCAATGAAACTACGCCATGCCTGTGCCAATGCTGGACGAGCTTTTCGTAACGCTTGATTATTAATTGATGGGATAGCGCCTATCTTTTTTACAAGTTCCCCATCATCATTAAGCCAACATAATCGGTTTTCACCGGAATAATCAGGAATTATAAAGGTAGTATCATTATATATGGCAAAGTCAAGTGGTCTTAAAATATCTTCATCCAATATCACCGCTTCGTCACGGAGCAGTGAATCACCGGATGAAGAAAAACCCAACCGTGTTAATTCTCTTTTATTAGCATCTAATGTCCATACTTTATGATTGTAAAAACGAACATTATCCATTGATAGCATTTCAGTTGGTGAATCACCGCGCCTCCCAAAAGAAGATAAATATTGAAAGCCAGGATATTTGAACAAATGAGCATAATAATCGATACCATGCAAATCCATTACAATAGCTTTATCTCCTTCTACTCGTATCCGAAATGGACAGCGAAATAAGGCAGTATCAAGCTTTATCACCTCTCCTTTTAGCTCCTTCTCTTGTGGAAATTCAGAATAAGGAAATACATTCTCTGCATATTCCATATTTTTTGTACCACAAGAGATGCAGATAAAGAGAAGAAGAAAGCTAATAAAGACCTTCAAGACTATATCCTCCAGCGATATATTTAACTTTATCGTGAGATACAGGACAATCTAAAGTACCTGTTCCATAACAATGTCCAATATCTGCATGCTCACTGTTAGCAGCTAAAGCTTCTATGTTATATAACAATAAAGCACTTTGTCTCTTTTCATGAGAAGCCAAATATTTAGTAGATAAAATAGCTACTATACATAATAAAAGAAGAAGATTTTTTTTCATACTACTTTTGCGTTAAAGATTAATTCTGAGAGCAAAAGTAGTAATGAAGCACTTAATTAGCAAAGAATACCGCTGACCAATCCTGACCTCGCATCATTTTTATCCGAAGAAATCAAGTTGAAATTCAAAATAGCTCCATTTCATCGACATTTTTAGCTATTTCTCTTAACAAGAGATTTCTCTGATATAATTAGTCGATAAGTACCATTTTTATTTATTATACTCAATGAAGGATCTATTTTTCTAAGAAACGAGCGCAGACGTCCAATCGCTTTATGCATTCGCTCATCATTACCTGAATTATCAGGCCACAATTTTTCTATAATAAAATCTTCCTTTAATGTATAGCCATTATCTTTTTCTTGAAAAAATAGTTCTAAAAGTAAACTGGACTGCCCCTGAATATTATACTTAACATCATTTACCTCTATGATATTCTGATCTGCATAGAATATTAGACTCTCACCCAATATGTAAGAATGTAAGGGAATAATATCCACTCTCTGTACTTCTTTAATTATTTGTTTTTCAACCTGAACTTCTTTGATAATTTCCACAGGAACCTCTTTTAAGATTTCCACGGGAGTCTCCTTGATAATCTCGACTATTTCTTTACTACGTAATGAATTGATCCTGCGACTGAGAATTATGAAAAACGTATAAAATCCATATCCAACAATTATATATAGCAATAAATATAGCAGCACCTCTTTATATATCATCCCCCATAGAGTGTAATGCAAATAACCCATTACTTCTATCTCACAGGCATAACCTATATAAAAAGTAAAAACTAAATTTGAAGAATTGCCCCATTCACTCTGATAGGTCTTTTGAGATTCTACACTACCGTCTTCATGCGTCAAAGAAATACGTAAAGCTGATTCTAAATAAATATCTGCTTTATTTAATTGTTCATCCCATATAAGATTTAAAGAGTCAGGCTGAAGTGGCTTTTCATAAAAAATAAAAGTATGCAAAGCACGTAAATTACTATTATGAGTAATATTCATAGAGTTTTTCTTGGAATCCATCCGATATAAATGTCTTCCTGACGCATCTTCCCAATAAACTGAATCAGGCATTTCAGTAGAGATAGCCGATTCAGAATTAAAGTAAAATGACAGTCCTCCGTTTATATTTCTATTTTTCAACTCTTTATCCAGTGCTTCAGTAAAAGTCTCTTTCGCTTTCTCCTTAAGCTCCGTTACTTTGAATTCATAAGTATATTTGCATGCAAGGAAGAATACAATTCCTCCAATACAAGCTATAGCAGATAACAGAATTATGATTTTAGGTCTCATTTTGCTTTACTTTATGTTGTTTTGTACTACAAAGATAACATTTTTCACAACAATCTAAACTTTCTCTTTAAAAAAAGATATAACTTAATAGAAGAAAAGCCACTTTGTAGTCAGACAAATATTCATAATATAAATGTTTGTAGCATCAAAACTCTTATTTATTAAGCTATACTTATATAAATATTTTACTATTTAATAAGACTGAAAACAGGATTTATCAAGCTACTGATTATCAATAATATACAAATCGCCATTTTTCCTTTAAAACCAAAAAGGCGTTCCTTTAAAACCAACGACCCGTTTCTTTAAAACCAACGGGCCTTTGGTTTTAAAGAAACGGACCATATAAAGGCTAAAAGAATAAGTTTGTTAACAATATTCAATATCCGATAAATATAAAACTAGACTAGACACTTTATTAACATTATTCGATTTGCATAATTCTATTTAAATAACTACCTTTACGGAAAATTGAAACAGGTATGGCAAAAGAAATTAACCCATTTATAGTAACTGGAAAAATAGAACCCGAGTACTTCTGCGATCGCGTGAAAGAATCAGAGAGGCTGGTTAAATCATTAACCAATGGCAATAACCTTGTCATTATCTCACCCAGAAGAATGGGTAAAACGGGACTAATCCGTTTCTGTTATGAGAAACCTGAAATAAAAGAAGAATATTATACTTTCTTCATTGACATACTCCATACATCAAGCTTAAGAGAATTCACTTATCTGCTTGGCAAAGAAATTTATGAAACACTATTGCCCCGCAGTAAGAAAATGACAAGCCTGTTTATCCACACACTTAAATCAATCAATGGTAAATTCGGATTTGACCCGCTGACCAATCTACCTACTTTCAATCTGGAACTGGGGGATATTGATCGACCCGAATATACACTGGAAGAAATATTTCAATGTCTGATAGCAGCAGACAAACCTTGTATCGTTGCCATTGACGAGTTTCAACAAATTGCTAAATATCCCGAGAAAAATATAGAAGCATTACTACGCACACACATACAGAAAATAGAAAACAGCAACTTCATCTTTGCCGGAAGTGAACGGCACATGATGCAGGAAATGTTTCTATCTTCATCCCGTCCATTCTACCACAGTGCCGATATTTTGGAACTGAAAGCCATTGCACCGGAAATCTATATACCATTTATCGCAGACCATTTCCAAAAAAGAAAACGGCATATTGAAATCGAAAATATAGAAAAAGTATATCGGCTATTCAAAGGACATACCTTTTATATCCAAAAAACATTCAATGAAGCTTTTGCAGATACACCGAAAGGGAAAGAATGTACACTGGAAATTATCAAAACAGCTATAGATAACCTTATTGCATATAATGATACAATCTTTCGGGAAATCTTATCCAATATTCCCGAAAAGCAAAAGGAATTGCTTTATGCCATTGCCAAAGTAGGTGAAGCAGAAAACGTCACATCAGCGAAATTTATCAAACGATACAGTCTGACATCGGCAAGCTCTGTACAGTCCGCAACTAAAAAACTGCTTGAAAAAGATATTATTACAGAAATCAATAAAGTATATTCGGTTACCGACAAGTTTTTTGCCATGTGGATCAATACTATTTATGGCAATAAATATACCCTTTAGGGACATATCTATGCAACCTTTTTAGAGGAAAGATAATGTTATTACGCGTATCCTAAACAAATACGGTGCGGATTTGTTGTCACTATCTCATTAACATTGTCCAAAGGTTAGCGTCTGCCATTCATTACAAATGAGAATTTCTATGTTATTTTACGCATTTAGAATGAGCAATTATCCCTAATTTCGCTCGTTCATAATGAGAAGTTTTATATCTTTGCAAATAAAATCGCCCATTATTATGAAAGAACTATTAAAGCATATCATATTCGATCAACGCGAAAAAGATATATCACAAATGATAGAAAGGGATATTGATATAAGTTTAGTAAACAGTCCCGAAGTGTTAGTTATATCAGGTATACGAAGATGTGGAAAATCTGTACTTTTGCAGCAAATACGTTCGCAGCAAACAGAACAAGACTATTACATGAATTTTGATGACGAGCGGCTCATCAATTTCAAGGTCGATGATTTTCAAACATTGTATGAAGCCTTTATTGAGTTATTCGGAGAACAGAAGACTTTCTATTTTGATGAGATACAGAATATTCCCGGTTGGGAAAGGTTTGTACGGAGACTGCATGACAGTGGATGCAAAGTCTTTGTGACAGGCTCTAATGCCAATATGTTAAGCAGAGAATTGGGAACACATCTTACCGGACGTTATTGCCAAATAGAGTTATATCCTTTCTCTTTTCCTGAGTTTCTAAAAATAAAAGAAGTATATCCGCAACAAAAAGACTTTTATACAACCACAGGAAAAAGTATGCTGAAAAGATACTTTGATGAATATGTAAAAACAGGCGGTTTTCCCCGTTATATCAAAGACCCAAACACTAATTACCTATCCACACTCTATGAAAACATCATTTATAAGGATGTTGTCACCCGAAACAAATTAAATGGTGAAAGGGAGTTGCTGGAAATGGTTTATTATCTGGCTAGTAATGCAACCAAACGCTTTTCTTATACTTCGTTAGCAAAAACGATAGGTATCAAGCATACGGAAACGGTTAAAAATTATCTGGAATATCTTGAAAATACTTATCTATTGTTTCAAGTGATGAAATTTGACTGGTCTGTAAAGAAGCAGATGAATAATCAAAAGAAAGTTTATTTCATTGATAATGCGATTATCGGCAAAGTGGGCTTCAATGCTACTGATAATATCGGGCAATTACTTGAAAATTTAGTATTTCTTGAGATAAAACGCCAGGGAAAAGATGTTTATTATCATGATGACAGAATAGAATGTGATTTCATCATGCGTGAAAACGGACATATTGTATCCGCCTGTCAAGTCACCCGTTCGATGAAAGATGAAAAAACAAGGCAGCGTGAAATAAATGGATTAGTTTCTGCACTCAATGCATATAATCTCACTGAAGGCATAGTTCTGACCGATGACGAAACCGAAGAAATAACTATTGACAACAAAAAAATACATATAATCCCTATATGGAGATGGCTATTAAAAGATAGTGTCACTATCCCATTAACATAGTGACACTATGTACTAAGGATAGTGTCACTATCCCGAGCACATACTGTCACTATAACAAATCGAATATTTTGAGCTATTCTTATCCTAGTCCGCCCGCTGTGTAGGCAGTGTAAACTCCTGAGAATCACAGATTACCCCATTCTCATCGGACACCGCTACGCGGAAAGTCACTTCACCATCTTTCAGCTTACTTCCGGCATAGACCGTAGCCGTATAGCGGATACCCTCACCCGGAAGAATTTCTTCTATCATTACAGTAGGAGAAATGCCGATATGTTTCACTTTCCCGACCGTCTCTACAATAGGAACCACGTCATAAACCGGATTCCGTCCTTCATTCATGATTTCAAAGATGATCTTGCTGCTTTCTCCCCCGTCTATCGCATGATTGCGGTTATCGTCAATAAAGCGAATCTTGCGCAGTTTCAACTGAGTCAGTTGCTGCTGAGTCTGTGTCCGAGGTTTAAACTTAGAGTGAGACTGCCCCTGTCTGACTTCCGGAACGTAAGCATATTCCTCTATCGGGTCCGGTTTCGGAGCAGTCAGCGCATTCCCTATCGCTGCACCGGCAATGGTGCCAACAATATTTCCAATGGCAGAGCCGCGATATCCGCCCCTCCAGCCACGATTATTATCTCCGATAAGTCCGCCTATCGAACTTCCCAGACTTCCCCCAATTGCAGCACCACCTACAATTGCTCCGGGATTTCCCATACGTCCCGATGCACATCCGCTCAACATCAGAGCAGAAAGCAGAATTACAGTTAGTTGTTTCCTCATGATCATCTCTAATTTTACTATGATTACTCTATCACCTTAAAACGTGCAAAACGCAACAATAGTTGCTTGTCCCCTGCATTTTTAAAATGAATCGTTGCTTTTGCATTATCACCCGTTCCTTCTACCCTGATCACTTCGCCCAAGCCGAAACGTTCATGTTCTATCATCTGCCCCGCCTGTACTCCTGTTACAGATGCCGAACCGGCTGAAGCCGACCGTGTACTGCTTCCACTCACTGCACTGACCTTCTTCAAATTCTTCGGCACACTGGGTGCAATCACCTGAGCCTTCGAACGTTCACGATCAGAAAATTTAGTACCATAAGGCGTTCGTGTAGGAGATGCCGCACGTGTAAATCCACCTTCGATCTCCCTGCGGAAACGCCCTGCACCTTCATCCACCGACCGGCTGACTCCCGCCTCATGCGGCAACCGCAAATAATTCACATCGATATCGCGCAAGAAACGGCTGGGACTTCCAAATTCCATCTTTCCATAACGGAAACGGGTCTTGGCAAAAGAAATATAACAATGTTCTTCGGCACGGGTAATGGCCACGTAGAACAAACGGCGCTCTTCTTCCAGAGCACGCGGAGAATCGCCCACCATACCACTGGGGAAAAGATTTTCTTCCAGTCCCACTACGAATACGTTTTTAAACTCCAGCCCCTTGGCCGAATGAACGGTCATCAACGTTATCTTTTCTCCATCATCCGCTTTGTCCGAGTCCTGATCAGTAAGCAAGGCAATCTCCGAAAGGAAATCTGTCAGAGAAATATTCGGGTTGCCTTCTTCCTGCCGCAACGCGCAGAAATCATTCATACCATTCACCAATTCCTCAATGTTTTCCTTACGACTCAGATTCTCCGGCGAAGTATCCTGACAGACATCATTGATGATGCCGGACCGGCGGATAATATCCGTTCCTATCTCATACGCACTCTTGTCCACCTGATCGGTCATAAAGCCTTCTATCAGTTCACGGAAACCTTGCAGTTTGGTGTGCGTACCTTTATTAATGTTCAGCCCGTAGCTCAATGGTTCGCAAAGCGCCGCCCAAAGGCTGACACCATTTTCAGTGGCAGCGGAGATGATTTTTCCAACCGTCGTATCACCGATGCCACGGGCAGGATAATTAATGATTCGCTTGAATGCTTCTTCATCATTCGGGTTCACTACCAAGCGGAAGTAAGCAATGACGTCCTTAATCTCCTTACGCTGGTAGAATGAAAGTCCGCCATAGATTTTATAGGGCATACTTCGTTTCCGAAGAGCCTCCTCGAAAACACGGCTCTGCGCATTCGTACGGTATAATATGGCAAAATCGGCATAGCCGTAACTATGTTCCCGACGCAGTTCAGCTATCTTATTGGCTACGATATCCCCTTCTTCCACATCACTGTAAGCCTGAAACACGCCAATCGGTTCGCCACGTTCTTTTTCAGAGAATACTTCTTTCCGAATCTGACGTTCATTCTTTTCGATCAGACTGTTGGCAGCACAGACAATGGTTTGCGTAGAACGATAATTCTGCTCCAGTTTAAAGACTTTCGTATTAGGATAAACCTTCGTGAAATAAAGGATATTATCAATATCCGCTCCACGGAAAGAGTAGATGCTCTGCGCATCATCGCCTACCACACAAACACGCTGATTTTCTTTCGTCAGCTGGAGTACGATACTATGCTGGGCATAATTCGTATCCTGATACTCGTCCACCAGCACATAACGGAACTGCTCCCTATAACGGGCCAGCACTTCCGGAAAGTCGCGGAACAGAATATACGTATACACCAGCAGATCATCGAAATCCATAGCTCCCGCCTGACGGCATCTTTCCCAGTAACGGGTATATATTTCACGGACAGCGGGCACTTTGGCTGCCATATCTCCTTCATACGCTTCTTTGTTGGCAGCATATCCCGTAGGAGAAACCAAATGGTTTTTGGCACTTGAAATGCGGGCCTGCACCATCCCCGGCTTATATGTCTTTTCGTCCAGTCCCATCTCCTTGATGATGGAACGGATCAGACTTTTACTATCCGCCGAATCATAAATGGTAAATTGGGAAGTGAATCCGATATACTTTGCTTCGGCACGGAGAATGCGGGAAAAGACGGAATGGAAGGTACCCATCCACAAATAACGTGCCCGCTCCATGCCCACCTGACGGGCTATACGTTCTTTCATCTCACGCGCCGCCTTATTGGTAAAGGTCAGTGCGAGGATGTTCCACGGTTGATAGCCGTTTTCCAGCAGATAGGCAATTTTATAAGTCAACACACGTGTCTTTCCCGAACCTGCACCGGCTATCACCAGCGAAGGCCCGTCGTTATAAGTCACTGCTGCACACTGACTCTCATTTAATTCCTCTATATAGTTGGTATTCATAACAGCATTATAAAAACAATGAGGATTTTTAACAAACCCTTGGCGTTCAAATTTGTTTCAATACGACAAAAGTATAACATTCATTTGACAATGAAGATATTTTTATGAATTTTCATCACTAACTATTTAACCTAACCACTCAAAGCAATGAAAAAGAGTATATTTTTATCATTTATTTTATGTTTGTGCCTCATCGCCTGCATACCACAGCAAGTAATGGCGCAAAAGCAAAGCCGCATGGAAAAGCTGCTAAGGTATCTGAACGACAATGACGCCGACAAATGGCAGAAGAACAGGGAAAAACTGGATGACGAAACAAAGGCGTACTATGCCGAAGATTTATCATTGATGGACGTCCTCAACGACCTGTGGAACGGACAGAGCGAACAGGCAGCCACCCTCTACTTCGGCTGCTACGAGAAAGCCGCCCAAAGTAACTTCCCCGGCATCTGCGAAGGGGAAAAGATTCCGCTTTCTCAGATACGGGACAAGGCGGACCAGTCCATTATCAACCTGCTGGAGGCCTCGAAAGATAAAATACCTTTCAGCCGGGCACTGCTGGACAGCATTCACGCCACCGAATATCCGGTTGACTCCGCCATGCTGCAACGGCTGCAGAACATCCGCGAGGTGGCACTGCTGGAAGGAATGCTCAAAACCCCCACTCCCATCATCTATCAGACTTACGTCAAGGAGTATCCCAACGGCAAATTTATTGCACAAGTCAACGCCTCCGAAAACGTACGGCTCTACCAACTGGTGAAGACGGCCCCGACTCCTGCAAACTTCAAAGCCTTCTTTGAAGACCCCGAAATGCAAAAGTATTATCAAGACAGAGGTCCGCGCCCCTATCTTGCCGAGGTCCGTACCTTATACGATGATTTCCTGTTCCAACGTATCGACAGCCTGAAAAAAGAAGGAAATGCCACCGCCATCCGGCAGATTATCGATGATTATAAGAACACACCTTATCTGTCCACCGGTGCACGGACTCACCTGAACGATCTTGAATATCTCAGTGAAAAGGCAGACTTCGAGCTTCTGAAACCGGCAATAGTCAACTCCGAATCGCTCGGTTTATTGCAGGAATTCCTCAAAACACACAAGTATAAGGAATTTCGTGACCAGGCAAAGAATTTGCGTGCTCCATTTATCCTGCAAGCCATCGTTTCCACCCCGACTACTGTAAAATATTACACTCAAGGACGATTGATAAAGTGCTGCGAGACCGACAGCACCGGTAATATTACGACCAGCTACACCTACAATGACAAGGGGCAGCTTACCACCACATTATCCGTGACTGAAAAGAACGGGCAACCCATCAACGAGGTGCAAACCAGCAGGCTGTACGACCCGCAAGGCCACTGCATCTTCGAAGTGAAGACTAATCCGAAAACCAAAACGGACTTCTACCGCCGTGCACGCCGCATCGGTATCGACGGAAGCATCGAAAGTGATTCCCTAAAATACATGGACGGCAGATATACCGTCAGCAGCTACAACAAGCAAGGATTACTGACGGAAACCAAAGAGTACAACAAGAACGGGGAAATGGAGGGATATACAGTCAACAAATATGACGACAAAGGCAGAATGACCGAATCTCAGCATCAGAATATGCTCTTTGTCAATTCGCCCAACCAGATTCTCTCACAAAAAGAACTGTATGAATATGATAAATACGGATACCTCACCCGCATCGTCTACCAACGTATCTTCGGCAACAGCCAAAAGACGTCCGGCTGCCTGACCTGCCTGTACGACGAGTACGGAAACCGGATCGACGGTGACTCCTATTACGAGTATGACAATACGGGGCAATGGATATGCCGCACCAGCTATGACAACCCACAGCAAGTGGAACGTATACAGTACATTTATAAATAAAAATAAAATACCGTGAACCTTTTACGAACTATGGCTGTTATTATAGTATAACAAAACCATTTAAAGTTTTGACAATATGAATACTATATTAATGTCTTTAATAATTATGACCATGACTTACGAAATGCCTAAACTTCCTTACGCAAACAATGCGCTGGAACCTGTAATCAGTCAGCAAACGATAGATTTCCATTACGGAAAACATCTGCAAACATATGTAAATAATCTGAATAGCCTTGTGCCCGGAACAGAATATGAAGGCAAAACGGTAGAAGAAATCGTTGCCGCCGCTCCAGATGGAGCTATCTTCAACAACGCCGGCCAAGTGTTGAATCACAATTTATATTTCCTCCAATTCGCTCCGAAACCTTCGAAAAAGGAACCGGCAGGCAAACTGGGAGAAGCCATCAAACGTGATTTCGGCAGCTTTGAAAACTTCAAGAAGGAGTTCAATGCAGCAGCAGTCGGATTGTTCGGTTCAGGATGGGCTTGGCTGTCAGTAGACAAGAACGGTAAACTGCATATCACCAAAGAAGGAAACGGCAGTAACCCCGTACGCGCCGGACTGAAACCACTTCTGGGTTTTGACGTGTGGGAACACTCCTACTATCTGGACTACCAGAATCGCCGCGCCGACCACGTAAACGCCCTGTGGAACATCATCGACTGGGATGTGGTAGAAAAACGAATGTAACCGGACTCATTAAAATTAAGCTAAACTATACTATTGAAAAGGTCGTTGTGAATTTCACAGCGGCCTTTTTTCTACAACAAAAAACCTAAGCTTTCTATTGTATTTCAAAGGCATAAATTGTATTTTTGCAATAGCCGAAAATCAAAACAGACAATTATGACACTTCAACAAAAAAATAAAGAATGGCGCATTTTCTTTGTTGCCTTCTTCCTTTTGCTCTCTTTCATCAGTAACGCGGCTACCCCGGAAGAATTGGAAGAGGAGATACTTTTCGTGACGTCCTACAATTCCGATACTAAATATACCTACGATAATATCAACACGTTCGTAGAAACGTACCGCCAACTGGGTGGCAAGTATTCCACCATCGTAGAAAACATGAATGTTACCGACCTCAATCAATCCAGAAAATGGAAGAGAACGCTTACCAACATTCTGGACAAACATCCGAACGCCAAGCTGGTCATCCTGCTGGGTGGCGAAGCGTGGAGCAGTTTCCTGCACCTCGAAGACGAGAAGTACAGACAACTGCCCGTATTTTGCGCTATGGCATCGCGCAACGGCATCCGTATTCCGGAAGACTCTATTGATATACAGACCTACGAACCTCAGAGCATCGACTTAACGGAAAGAATGAGCGAATACAATATAATATATTGTAACACATACGAATATGATGTCGATAAAGATATCGAAATGATGCGAAGCTTTTATCCGGATATGGAACATTTAGTGTTCATCTCGGACAACACCTACAACGGACTTGCCGAACAAGCGTGGGTGAAAAAGAATATGAAACGCTATCCGGAAATATCGACGACCTATATTGACGGCCGTATCCACACCCTTGATGCTGCCGTCAAACAACTACGCGATATCCCCAAAAATTCGGTTGCACTACTGGGTATCTGGAGAATTGACAATCGGGGCATAACGTATATGAACAACTCTGTATATGCTTTCTCCAAAGCGAATCCAGAGTTGCCTGTTTTCAGCCTGACTGCTACTGCCATCGGTTATTGGGCAATCGGAGGGTATATCCCCCAGTACGACGGAATAGGGAGAAGCATGGGAGAACAGGCTTATCAATTTCTGGACAAGGGGAAAAACAATGTCGGCCACATTCATTTGTTGCCCAACAGATACAAATTTGATGCCAACAAACTGTATGAATGGGGATTTCAAGACAAGAAACTACCTTTCAATTCACTTATCATCAACCAACAGGTGCCTTTCTTTCAGGCATATCGGACGGAAGTGCAATTCATCCTGTTTACCTTCCTTGTACTGATAGGCGGACTGTTTATCTCACTGTATTATTATTACCGGACAAAAATCTTAAAGAATCACCTTGAGAAGACTACAGCCCAATTAAGGGAAGATAAAAAGAAACTGGAATTATCGGAAATTGCGCTACGTCACGCCAAAGAGCGTGCCGAAGAAGCCAATCAACTGAAAAGTGCCTTCGTATCAAATATGAGCCACGAAATACGGACACCGCTGAACGCTATTGTCGGCTTTTCCAGCCTGCTGATCGATACCGTGGAAGCAACGGATGAGCAGAAGGAATATGCGGATATCATCCAGACTAATTCCGAATTGTTATTGCAACTGATCAGTGATGTACTGGATGTATCACGCTTGGAATCAGGCAAACTGCTGTTCAAGTATGAATGGTGCGAACTGGTAAATCATTGCCAGAACATGATCACACTGACCAGGAAAAACCGGACAAGAGATATAGATGTCAGGCTTCAGATGCCGAAAGAGCCTTATATGCTCTATACCGATCCGCTACGTTTGCAGCAGGTGATCATCAACTTACTGAACAATGCGCTGAAGTTTACTCCCGACGGCGGAAGTATCACGCTGGATTATGAAATAGACGAAGAAGACCAGTGTATGCTGTTCTCTGTGACCGATACAGGCTCGGGCATCCCCGAAGACAAGCAGGAACTGGTATTCCAGCGTTTTGAGAAGCTCAACGAATTTGTGCAGGGAACAGGCTTGGGACTGGCGATCTGCAAACTGACCATACAACGCATGGGAGGCGATATCTGGATTGACAAGAATTATAAGAACGGAGCACGGTTTGTCTTTTCTCATCCTATCAAAAAGCGGGAATCGGAAAAAAAATGAAAAAAAAACGGATAATTTGATGAATCTTTGTTTCTTTTTCGCTTACTTTGCTCCCGTAAAGACAAAGGGGTGCCCCCAAAGAGGGGCTGAGATTATACCCTAGGAACCTGAGGCAGTTAGCACTGACGTAGGGATTGTGTTTCTTTCTTATCGCCTTTCTATATAAGCACGCTCTTTGTATTTACTTTCAACTTATTAATACTGATAGGACAATGAAAGTACAAGTTAACAACAAAGAGGTGGAAATGACTCCTGCTTCTACCCTTACACAACTGGCTGCCCAACTGGAACTTCCGGTACAAGGCATCGCTATTGCCGTAAACAACAAAATGATTCCACGTTCCGAATGGGAGAAATTCGCGTTACAGGAGAATGATAACCTCGTGGTCATCAAAGCGGCTTGTGGAGGGTAAAAGTATGGTCAGTCTACAATTTATCACCCACCAGACCGATCGGTATACTTATTTCGAATCGGCACTCATGGCACTTGAAGGAGGATGTAAATGGATTCAGCTACGCATGAAGGAAGCTCCGTATGAAGAGGTGGAAGCTGTTGCCCTCCAACTAAAGCCTCTCTGCAAAGAAAAAGAAGCGATCTTACTTCTGGATGATCACGTCGAACTTGCCAAAAAGCTGGAAGTGGACGGAGTGCATCTGGGCAAAAAAGACATGCCGATAGATCAGGCACGACAATTACTTGGAGAAGCATTTATTATCGGAGGTACGGCAAATACATTCGAAGATGTCGTACAGCACTACCGTGCCGGAGCGGATTACCTCGGCATCGGTCCTTTCCGGTTTACCACTACAAAGAAAAACCTGAGTCCTGTTCTGGGACTGGAAGGTTATGCCGCTATTTTATCTCAGATGAAAGAAGCGAATATCGAACTGCCGGTAGTAGCCATCGGAGGAATCACCTGTGAGGATATACCCGCCATACTCGAAACCGGAGTGAACGGAATAGCACTTTCCGGAACGATTCTTCGGGCGGAGGATCCGGCAGCGGAAACACGAAAGATTTTGAACATGAAATGTATAATCAAATAAAATAATTGAAAAGTGGAAAAGTTAGTAATTGCAGGCCGTGAGTTCGACTCCCGCCTTTTTCTGGGTACAGGAAAATTCAATTCCAATGAAGTAATGGAACAAGCCATTCTGACATCGGGCACTGAAATGGTAACCGTAGCAATGAAGCGCATCGACATGGATGACAAAGAAGACGACATGCTGAAACATATTATTCATCCGAATATCCAGTTGCTACCCAACACATCGGGAGTACGCGATGCGGAAGAAGCTGTTTTCGCCGCACAGATGGCACGTGAAGCTTTTGGTACCAACTGGCTGAAACTGGAAATCCATCCGGATCCGCGCTATCTGCTCCCCGACTCTATCGAAACCCTGAAGGCTACAGAACAGCTTGTCAAACTGGGCTTCATCGTATTACCCTATTGCCAGGCCGACCCTGTGCTCTGCAAACGACTGGAAGAAGCCGGTGCCGCTACCGTAATGCCGCTGGGTGCTCCCATCGGAACTAACAAAGGACTGCAAACCAAAGAATTCCTGCAGATTATTATCGAACAGGCCGGTATCCCCGTTGTCGTAGATGCCGGAATCGGTGCACCGAGCCACGCTGCCGAAGCAATGGAACTGGGAGCTTCTGCCGTACTGGTAAATACCGCCATCGCCGTAGCAGGCAATCCGGTAGAAATGGCGTTGGCCTTCAAAGCCGCCACCGAAGCCGGAAGACGGGCATACGAAGCAGGACTGGGTCTGCAGGCTGATAACTTTATAGCAGAAGCAAGTTCACCTTTAACTGCATTTTTGGAATAAGTAATAGGTGATAAGTAATAGGTAATAAGTAGGGAGTAGTGTTTGTTTCACTATTCTTAATAATACGATAATAAAATTCTATGGAACAAAAAATAAAATTTTCCCGTTCTCAGAAAGTGTATCTGCCGGGTAAACTCTATCCGAACATCCGTGTAGCCATGCGGAAAGTTGAACAAGTGCCCAGTGTCAGCTTCGAAGGAGAAGAAAAGATAGCTACTCCGAATCCGGAAGTATACGTATATGACACCAGCGGTCCGTTCAGTGACCCGTCAATGAGCATTGATCTCAAGAAAGGACTTCCCCGCTTACGTGAAGAATGGATTGTGGGACGCGGTGACGTAGAGCAACTCCCCGAAATCACTTCGGAATACGGACAAATGAGACGTGATGACAAAAGTCTGGATCATCTCCGCTTTGAACACATTGCCCTTCCCTATCGTGCCAAAAAGGGAGAAGCCATCACTCAGATAGCATACGCCAAACGAGGAATCATCACTCCGGAAATGGAATATGTGGCGATCCGCGAAAATATGAACTGTGAGGAACTGGGAATCGAGACTCACATTACTCCCGAATTTGTCCGTAAAGAAATAGCAGAAGGACGTGCAGTGCTGCCTGCCAACATCAATCATCCGGAAGCCGAACCGATGATTATCGGCCGTAACTTCCTAGTGAAAATCAATACGAATATCGGAAACTCCGCCACCACTTCCAGCATTGACGAGGAAGTGGAAAAGGCTTTATGGAGCTGCAAATGGGGAGGTGATACGCTGATGGACCTTTCAACAGGAGAAAATATTCATGAGACACGTGAATGGATCATCCGCAACTGCCCTGTACCGGTAGGCACTGTACCTATCTATCAGGCACTTGAGAAAGTGAATGGTGTAGTGGAAGACCTTAACTGGGAAATCTATCGGGACACACTGATCGAACAATGCGAACAGGGAGTAGATTATTTTACGATTCATGCAGGTATCCGCCGTCATAATGTTCATCTTGCCGATAAACGTCTGTGCGGCATTGTCAGCCGTGGAGGAAGCATCATGAGCAAATGGTGTCTGGTGCACGATCAGGAAAGTTTCCTGTATGAACACTTTGACGATATCTGTGATATTCTGGCTCAATACGACGTTGCCGTATCATTGGGAGACGGACTGCGTCCGGGCTCTATCCATGATGCCAACGACGAAGCACAGTTTGCAGAACTGGACACGATGGGAGAACTGGTACTTCGTGCATGGGAAAAGAACGTGCAGGCATTTATCGAAGGTCCGGGACACGTACCGATGCATAAAATCAAGGAGAACATGGAACGTCAGATCGAGAAATGCCATGATGCGCCATTTTATACACTCGGCCCTTTAGTGACGGATATCGCTCCTGGCTACGATCACATTACCTCTGCCATCGGAGCTGCTCAAATCGGCTGGTTAGGTACAGCTATGCTTTGTTATGTCACTCCGAAAGAGCATCTTGCCCTGCCGGATAAAGAAGACGTACGTGTAGGGGTTATCACTTATAAGATTGCCGCTCATGCTGCCGACCTTGCCAAAGGGCATCCGGGAGCACAGGTACGCGACAATGCCTTGAGCAAGGCCCGTTACGAATTCCGCTGGAAAGATCAGTTCGACTTGTCTCTCGATCCGGAACGGGCACAGGGATATTTCCGCGCGGGACATCACATTGACGGAGAATACTGCACGATGTGCGGACCTAATTTCTGCGCCATGAGATTATCCCGTGATCTGAAGAAAAATGCCAAGAGTGATAAATAATGAATTGTGATTATACCAAAACCAAATCACAACCTCATTTCTTTTTAATTTTCAACTTTCAATTAATTAAAATGTTCTCAGACGAATTAGAAAAAATATCCTGGGAAGAGACGACAAAAGCCATCTATTCCAAGACAGATGCCGATGTGCGCCGTGCATTAGGCAAAAAAGAGCATCTGGATGTCAATGATTTTATGGCATTGATCTCACCTGCCGCCACTCCCTATCTGGAAGTGATGGCCCGTCTCAGCCAGAAATATACGATGGAGCGGTTCGGCAAAACAATCTCTATGTTTGTGCCGCTCTATATCACCAATTCATGCACCAACTCCTGCGTCTATTGCGGTTTCCATATCAGCAATCCGATGAAAAGAACGATTCTGACAGAGGAGGAAATCGTCAACGAATACAAAGCAATCAAACGGCTGGCTCCTTTTGAGAATCTTTTACTCGTGACGGGTGAAAATCCGGCAGCAGCAGGTGTACCTTACATCGCCCGTGCTCTCGATCTGGCAAAACCTTATTTCAGCAACCTTCAGATTGAAGTGATGCCCCTCAAAGCGGAAGAATACAAAGAACTTACCCATCACGGGCTGAACGGAGTCATCTGCTTTCAGGAAACTTATAATAAGGCGAACTATAAAAAGTATCACCCGCGAGGCATGAAGTCCAAATTCGAATGGCGTGTCGATGGTTTCGACCGTATGGGACAGGCCGGTGTCCATAAGATCGGCATGGGTGTCCTGATCGGTCTGGAGGAATGGCGGACGGATGTGACAATGATGGCTTACCACCTCCGCTACCTGCAGAAGCACTACTGGAAGACCAAATACAGCGTCAATTTCCCCCGTATGCGTCCATCCGAAAACGATGGCTTCCAACCTAACGTTATCATGAACGACCGGGAACTTGCACAGCTTACTTTCGCCATGCGAATCTTCGATCATGATGTAGACATCTCCTATTCTACCCGTGAAAGCGCCGAGATACGAAATCACATGGCAACACTGGGCGTGACAACCATGAGTGCCGAAAGCAAGACAGAACCGGGCGGATATTACAGCTACCCGCAAACGCTGGAGCAGTTCCACGTGAGTGACGAACGGAAAGCGGTAGAAGTGGAACGTGACCTAAAGAAATTAGGACGTGAACCGGTTTGGAAGGATTGGGACCAGTCTTTTGACTTTAAAAGATAAAACAATGCGATATGACAGGCAAATGATCCTTCCCGAAATCGGAGAAGACGGTCAGCAGAAACTGAAACAAGCAAAGGTTCTAATTGTAGGCGTGGGAGGGCTAGGCTCTCCCATAGCCCTCTATCTGACCGGAGCAGGAGTAGGCTGCATTGGATTGGTAGACGACGATGTAGTCAGTATCAGTAATCTGCAACGGCAAGTGCTCTATTCGGAGAAAGAATTAGGTAAACCCAAGGCAATATGTGCCGCCGAACGACTTTCCGCACTAAACAGCGAGATAACTATCCGGACTTATCCAACCCGTTTGACGGAGGAAAACGCACAGGAAATTATCAGTCAGTATGATATAGTAGTAGATGGCTGCGACAACTTCTCTACCCGCTATCTTATCAACGACATCTGCGCGGAAATGGGGAAAGTGTATGTCTATGGAGCCATCTGCGGCTTTGAAGGTCAGGTATCCGTTTTCCATTACGGAGAAGAGAAAAAAAGTTATCGGGACTTATATCCGGACGAAGAAGAAATGAGACGAATGCCTCCTCCCCCCAAAGGTGTAATGGGCATTACTCCTGCGGTAACAGGAAGCATCGAAGCAACGGAAGTGCTGAAGATTATCTGTGGATTTGGCGAAGTATTATCAGGTAAACTATGGACTATTGACTTGCGCACATTGCAATCTAACAAATTTTCACTATAAACGTTGGTTTCTGAAATAGTTAATTAGTAACTTTGCTAAACTTTACAACTTTACACAGGAAATGAAACTAATTGTAGTTACCACGCCCACGTTCTTCGTTGAAGAAGATAAGATCATTACCGCTCTTTTCGAGGAGGGACTGGATATTCTACATCTCAGAAAACCTGAGACACCGGCCATGTATTCCGAACGATTACTGACGCTGATTCCGGAAAAATATCATCGCCGCATTGTGACACACGAACATTTTTATCTGAAAGAAGAGTTCAATCTGATGGGTATCCACCTGAATGCACGCAATCCGAGCGAACCGCATGACTATGCCGGACACGTCAGTTGTTCCTGCCATTCCGTAGAAGAGGTGAAGAACAGAAAGCATTTCTATGATTACATTTTCATGAGTCCCATTTACGATAGTATTTCGAAGGTTAATTACTATTCTACTTATACGGCAGAAGAACTTCGTGAGGCACAGAAAGCTAAGATCATTGACTCAAAAGTAATGGCACTTGGAGGTATTAATGAAGATAATCTACTAGAAATAAAAGATTTCGGATTTGGAGGGGCTGTTGTACTGGGGGATCTCTGGAATAAATTTGATGCCTGTCTGGATCAGAATTATCTGGCTGTGATCGAGCATTTCAAAAAGTTAAAGAAATTGGCGGACTAAGAAATATCGATTCGAATATTATATACAATCATAAATAAAGAAACCGCTGTAAGTAATCTTTTACAGCGGTTTACTTTTTAGTAATTTTCTTATCAGAATTTATATCCTAATACAATAGAAAAGTTTGTATTTTTAGGATTACCTATTTTTTCTACATCTACTAAACCAAATTGACCATCCAATCCTACAATAACCTTACCTAATTCCAAAGCTACTCCAACACCAAGACCGGCATCAAAACGTTTTAAAGCATCATCACCAAATGTATCATACTTACGTTCCGTATCATTCCCCAAATCAATTTTGGTTTTACCAGCAATACCACATGCCAAATAAGGACCAGCATTAACCACAATATTTGTATTATCCGCAACATTAAAACGAGCAGCAGCCATAACTGGTAATTCCAAATACATTGCATTTATGCTATTACCATCCTTTTTTGCTCCTTTAGTCGACAAAAACAATGATGGCTGTAATGACCAAGTATTATCAAAAGCATATTCAAAACCACCTCCAAGTTTAAAGCCAATCTTTGCATTCAAATCAGCATCACCTGTATAATTACTAATGTTCATTCCTACCTTAGCATTCCAACCTGTAATCTGTGAAAAGCCAGCAACTGAAATCAGCGCAAATAAAATAAATAAAGCACTCTTTTTCATAATTCTAAAGTTTTAATTAATACTATAGTTAAATCATCTGTTTAATTAACAATGCAAATATATGATTGATATATATATCAAACAACTTTTTCGTTAACAAACGTGTAAAATATAGAGATTACACACAAAGAAAGGGAATTCCCTATTTCAGAGAATCCCCTTTCCTATTTTTTATTATCTACTACCCGATTAGAAATTGTAGTGGAAACCAATAGACAAATCTTCGCTAGTCAACATCAGACCGAAAGAATCTCCGGAAGTGTTCACATTCTTACGATATCCCAAGAAACCATACTTGGCGATAAAAGAGAAATGATCGTTCAGTTTAACAGCGATACCCGGTCTCAAACCGATCTGACCTGCTTTAGTGGTATCACCATCTTTGATTTTCACGAAACCAATAGCAGCAGTTCCGTCCAGGAACAGACGTACAGCATCATTCTGATAGTAAGACCAACGGATGTACGGAGCAACAGTAACTGAATTTGCAGTCACTTGTTTCACATATTCGTGTGAATAGTTCAGTTCAGCACCCAATGCCCATGTTTCATTAAAATTGTAGCCGATTTCCGGAGCAACTTTAAAAGAAGTAGTGTTGCCTGTGCTGTTACGCCATACGTTCAATGATCCGCCTACGTAAATGTCCTGTGCTTTTACAGCGATAGTTGCTAACATTACAACTACCAATAATAAACCCTTTTTCATCTTCTTTCTTTTTAAGTTATAAAATAAAAACATGTTTTGTTTTCGGGGGCAAAATTAAGCTACTTCTTCATCTTAAACAAATATTTAGTTAGTTTTTTATAATAATCACCAAACAAATCATTATTAATGGCTGATTATCAGGGCTGAACAAATACAATTAAAAATAACATCATCCAACAAAAAAGGCTGTAATCATTCTCTCACGAGACGATTACAGCCCAATTATCAGAAAGTTAACTTTCTAACCAGTTTATCTTTCTATCCTTCAATTGCTGCCTGCGCCGCTGCTAATCTTGCGATAGGTACCCGGAACGGAGAGCAACTAACGTAATTCAAACCTACTCTATGGCAGAACTTCACTGAAGACGGTTCACCACCATGTTCGCCACAGATACCGCATTTCAAATCCGGACGGATAGCACGGCCCTTTTCTGTAGCCATACGTACCAACTGACCTACACCATTCTGATCGAGCACCTGGAACGGGTCTACTTTCAGAATCTTCTTTTCCAGATAAACCGGAAGGAAGGAAGCGATATCGTCACGAGAATATCCGAAGGTCATCTGAGTCAAGTCATTCGTTCCGAATGAGAAGAATTCAGCAGATGAAGCAATACGGTCAGCAGTCAGAGCTGCACGAGGAATTTCAATCATAGTACCTACTTTGAAATCAATGCTGTCGCCCACTTCTTCAAACAACTTGGCAGCCTCTTCACGAATCACCTTCTCTTGTTCCTTGAATTCATATAAAATACCGGTCAACGGAACCATGATTTCAGGATGTGTCTCTACTCCTTCTTTCTTCAGTTCAAGAGCAGCACCCAAGATAGCACGTGTCTGCATCTGAGTTATTTCAGGATATGTATTTCCCAAACGGCAACCGCGGTGACCCAACATCGGATTGTGTTCACACAGCGATTCTACACGTTGCTGGATATATTGCAGGCTTACACCCATCGTATCAGCCATTTCCTGCTGTCCCTTCGTATCATGAGGAACAAACTCATGCAAAGGAGGATCGAGCAGACGAACAGTCACCGGACAACCGGCCATTGCTTTAAAGATACCCTTAAAGTCGGCTTGCTGATACGGAAGAATCTTAGCGAGTGCTTTACGACGTCCTTCTGCATTTTCTGCCAGAATCATTTCACGCATCGCCTTGATCTTTTCACCTTCGAAGAACATATGTTCCGTACGGCAAAGACCGATACCTACTGCACCAAAGTTGCGTGCTACTTCTGCATCGTGAGGAGTATCCGCATTGGTACGTACTTGCAGACGGGTATATTTATCCGAGAGTTTCATCAAATCGGCAAAGTCTCCGGAAAGTTCGGCAGCCTGAGTTTCTACCTTACCATTATATACTTCGCCTGTACTACCGTTCAAAGAAATATAATCGCCTTCTTTCAAAACAATGCCGTCAATTTCTACTGTACGAGTCTTATAGTCGATATTCAATGCTCCTGCACCGGATACACAACATTTACCCATACCACGAGCTACCACAGCAGCATGAGAAGTCATACCACCACGAGCTGTCAGGATACCTTCGGCAACTGCCATACCGGCCAAGTCTTCCGGAGAAGTCTCGATACGTACCATTACCACTTTCTTTCCGGCAGCATGCCATTCGGCGGCATCATCAGCGAAGAATACAATCTGACCGGTTGCAGCACCCGGAGAAGCCGGAAGACCGCGAGTCAGCACTTTCGCCTGTTTCAAAGCAGATTTATCGAATACCGGGTGAAGAAGTTCATCCAGTTTGTTAGGTTCTACACGCATCAAAGCAGTCTTTTCATCAATCATGCCCTGACGGAGCAAGTCCATTGCGATTTTCACCATAGCCGCACCGGTACGTTTACCGTTACGAGTCTGCAGGAACCATAACTTACCTTCCTGCACGGTGAATTCCATGTCTTGCATATCTTTATAGTGGTTCTCCAATTTAGTCTGCAATGCATCCAGTTCCTTATAGATTTCCGGCATAGCTTCTTCCATTGAAGGAAATTTTGCAGCACGAATGTCTTCTGTCACACCTGCCAGTACAGCCCAGCGCTGAGAACCAACCTTCGTAATCTGTTGTGGAGTACGGATACCGGCTACCACATCTTCACCTTGTGCGTTGATCAGGTATTCACCGTTGAAAAGGTCTTCACCTGTACCGGCATCACGAGAGAAGCAAACTCCTGTTGCAGAAGTGTCACCCATATTACCGAATACCATAGCCTGTACGTTTACAGCTGTTCCCCATTCATCAGGTATACCTTCCATCTTACGATAAAGGATAGCACGTTCGTTCATCCATGAATCAAATACGGCACAGATAGCTCCCCAAAGTTGTTCGTAAGCACAAGTCGGGAAATCTTTTCCGGTCTGTTCTTTCACAGCGGCCTTGAACTTCTTCACAAGCTCTTGCAGGTCTGCTACTTCCAGTTCGTTATCAAGCTTTACTCCTTTTGATTCTTTTACTTCTTCAATGATTGCTTCGAACGGATCGATATCTTCCTTGTTCGTCGGCTTCATGCCCAGAACAACGTCACCGTACATCTGTACAAAACGACGATAAGAGTCCCATGCAAAACGGGCATTACCAGTCTTGCGGATGATACCTTCCACCACCTCGTCATTCAGACCCAGATTCAGAATAGTATCCATCATACCCGGCATAGACGCACGGGCACCTGAACGTACAGAAACCAACAATGGATTTTCGATATCACCGAATTTAGATTTCATCAATTCTTCTACACGGGCAATGGCCTTTACTACTTCATCTTTCAGCAACTCAACCACTTTATCACGTCCCAACGTATTATACTCCGTACAAACTTCTGTAGTTATTGTGAATCCGGGAGGAACGGGAATTCCAATTAAATTCATCTCGGCAAGATTGGCACCTTTACCACCTAACAAATTCTTCATGTCGGCCTTTCCTTCTGCCTGACCATTTCCAAAGGTATAAACTCTTTTTTTATCCATAATATTGTGTTTAAAGTTACATTATGATTTTTTTCTGTTCGCAAATCTAAGGATATTTCGCAAACTTGAAAACTTTTTGCGAAAAAACTTTCTATCAAAATGCAATTTCGACATTACAATCCGGAATATTTCTGTATACCCGAATTTTTTCCAAAAAAAATACCTACTTTTGCAAAGTAATTATTAGACTGGTGTAAAAGTGGCAAGAAAGAAAAAAGAGCTTCCCTTATTGGAGAAGGTAACAATCATGGATGTGGCTGCCGAAGGAAAAGCCATCGCAAAAGTAAACGACCTGGTGATTTTTGTTCCTTATGTAGTGCCAGGTGATGTTGTAGACCTGCAGATCAAGCGCAAAAAGAACAAATACGCCGAAGCCGAAGCTGTGAAATTCCACGAGCTGTCGCCCGTACGTGCCGTTCCTTTCTGCCAACACTACGGCGTATGCGGCGGTTGTAAATGGCAGGTGCTCCCCTATTCGGAACAAATCAGGTATAAGCAGAAACAAGTAGAAGACAATCTGAGACGCATCGGGAAGATCGAACTTCCGGAAATTTCACCGATTCTGGGTTCTGCCAAAACAGAGTTCTACCGGAATAAACTGGAGTTCACTTTTTCGAACAAACGCTGGCTCACGAACGATGAAGTTCGGCAGGATGTGAAGTATGATCAGATGAATGCTGTAGGTTTTCATATTCCCGGAGCTTTCGACAAAGTGCTGGCTATTGAAAAATGCTGGTTACAGGACGACATCTCCAATCGTATTCGTAATGCTGTACGCGATTATGCTTACGAGCATGATTACTCCTTCATCAATCTGCGTACTCAGGAAGGTATGTTACGGAATATGATTATCCGCACTTCATCAACAGGAGAGCTGATGGTCATTGTCATCTGCAAGATTACGGAAGACCATGAAATGGAACTATTCAAGCAACTGCTGCAGTTCATTGCCGATTCATTCCCCGAAATCACTTCTCTCCTATACATTATTAATAATAAGTGCAACGATACGATCAATGATCTGGATGTACATGTATTCAAGGGAAAAGACCATATGTTTGAAGGAATGGAAGGACTGCGTTTCAAAGTCGGTCCGAAATCATTCTATCAGACCAACTCCGAACAGGCATACAATTTATATAAGATAGCCCGCGAATTTGCCGGGCTGACCGGAAAGGAACTGGTATACGACCTATATACCGGAACGGGAACCATTGCCAATTTTGTATCCCGCCAGGCCCGTCAGGTGATTGGTATCGAGTATGTACCGGAAGCTATCGAAGACGCAAAGGTAAATGCCGAGATTAATGAGATTAAGAATGCCTTGTTCTATGCCGGAGATATGAAAGATATGCTGACTCAGGAATTTATCAATCAGCATGGACGTCCGGATGTGATTATCACCGACCCCCCACGTGCAGGTATGCATCAGGATGTGGTTGATGTTATTCTGTTTGCCGAACCGAAGCGGATTGTGTATGTAAGCTGCAACCCGGCTACGCAGGCACGCGACTTACAACTGCTTGACGGCAAATATAAAGTGAAAGCTGTGCAACCTGTAGATATGTTCCCGCATACGCATCATGTGGAAAATGTAGTGTTGCTGGAGCTTCGATAATACGTTAGTTGAATTGTTCGCAAAAGAAAAAAGAAATGGAAAAAAGACCGAGAAGAACTCCTGCAGAAAAAGCACGTGCCCAATATACGAACTATGCAGTCAAAGAGCCCATGGAACTAATGGAGTTTCTGGCTGCCAAAATGCCGGACGCAAGCCGCACGAAACTGAAGTCATTACTGAGCAAACGGGTGGTATTGGTAGATAACGTAATCACCACTCAGTTCAACTTCCCGCTGCAACCCGGAATGAAAGTACAAATCAGCAAGGAAAAAGGAAAGAAGGAATTTCATAACAGACTGCTGAAAATTGTATATGAGGACGCTTATATCATTGTAGTGGAAAAAATGCAAGGACTCTTATCTGTCAATACCGAGCGACAAAAAGAGCGCACCGCTTATACGATTCTGAATGAATATGTACAGCGCTCGGGCAGACAGCACCGTGTGTTTATCGTACATCGTCTGGACAGGGATACATCAGGATTAATGATGTTCGCAAAAGACGAAAAAACACAACGGACATTACGTGACAACTGGCATGAAATAGTGACTGACCGCCGTTATGTAGCTGTTGTTGAGGGAACAATGGAGAAGGATTATGACACTGTGGTTTCCTGGCTGACGGATAAAACTCTTTATGTAAGCTCCAGCGATTATGATGATGGTGGTTCAAAATCCATCACACACTACAAGACAATCAAACGTGCTAACGGTTATTCACTGTTAGAACTTGATCTGGAAACAGGACGTAAGAATCAGATCCGTGTACATATGCAGAATTTAGGACATCCTATTATAGGTGACGGAAGATATGGAGGCGAAGAATCGCTTAACCCAATCGGAAGACTGGCACTCCACGCCTTCAAACTTTGTTTCTATCATCCGGTGACGGGAGATTTAATGGAGTTTGAGACACCTTATCCGGGAGAGTTTAAGAAGTTGTTCCTGAAGAAATAAAATAATAAAAATTCCCCTTATTTGCTGACAACTCTGTACATAGATTAGCCTTCAATAAGGGGAACTTTTATAAAAAAATCGATATTTTTTCCAATTCCACAATTCTTTTTTAGATCTTCACTAATTACTCATTTCTAAAGTAACGGTTCCTTGATCTATATTATTTGAATACAAACGCCCTGTAAGATATCGGCCTTCAACATAAACATCTGCTAATATTAATAAAGGATAGCCATTACCATAATCCAAGAATAAATCTCCATCTTCAATCCACCAGCGGACATCTAAAACAGCCGCTACTCTATCCCAATCATAATACCATTGTTCATCTACACCAAAACCATTACTCTTAAAGGTTATTCCACTTTCCACCGGACTATTATCTACCCAAAATCCTAAATCACCAACCCATGTACGCCCTACTATGTGATCAAATATAGTTTCATCATCTTCGCACGAAGTAAAGCCGACCAATAAAGTCAGCAACATGAGAACACCTACGTATTTTTTCAAATTCTTCATAATTTTCTAGTTTATTGCGTTTATTATTGCAAAATTAGCGTTTTTATTTTACTATATGCCTTAAGATGCAAGTTTTTTGTACCTTTGTCCCACTAATAGTAAAATTTACACATGAAACTTCTTTGGCTTGATTTAAATAGCTCCTATGCGCACTCATCGCTGGCATTGCCTGCATTACATGCTCAAATAGCAGATGACACTACCATTGAGTGGTGTACAGTATCGGCAACCATCAACGAAAATACCGGAATGGTAGTCAACCAAATCTATCACCATCAACCGGATATTATTGCTGCTACCAACTGGCTATTTAATCACGAGCAACTGTTGCATATCGTTTCACGTGCTAAAGCTTTGCTACCTCATTGCTGCATCGTACTCGGCGGTCCGGAGTTTTTAGGAAATAACGAAGCCTTCTTAAGAAAGAACAAATTTGTCAACGGAGTGTTTCGGGGAGAAGGAGAAGAAGTATTCCCAATTTGGTTAAAAGTATGGAATCACCCTGTAAATGAGTGGAATCAGATATCCGGATTATGTTATCTGGACGAATCAGACCAATATCAAGACAACGGTATTGCCCGTGTCATGAACTTCTCTCAGCTCGTCTCACCGGAGAAAAGTCGTTTTTTTAATTGGAGCAAGCCTTTCGTACAACTGGAAACTACCCGAGGATGCTTCAACACATGCGCTTTCTGCGTCAGCGGAGGTGAGAAACCGGTTCGCACCATTTCATTGGAGGCAATCCGCGAACGACTGAATGTTATCCATCAGCATGGCATCAAAAATGTGCGTGTACTCGACCGCACTTTCAACTATAATAATAAGCGAGCCAAAGAACTTCTTCACCTCTTCCGTGAATATGCCCCGGACATCTGTTTCCATTTGGAAATTCACCCGGCACTTCTCTCCGAAGAATTGAAAGAAGAACTCGCTATTTTACCTAATGGTTTGCTACACCTCGAAGCAGGTATTCAAAGCCTTCGTGAACCCGTATTAGAGAAAAGCCGACGTATCGGAAAATTATCTGATGCCCTTCAAGGTCTGAAATATCTTTGTTCCCTTAAGAACATGGAGACACATGCTGACTTAATAGCCGGTCTTCCTCTCTATCACCTATCCGAAATATTTGAAGACGTTCGTACACTTGCCGAATATGGTGCAGGGGAAATACAACTGGAATCATTAAAATTACTTCCCGGCACGGAAATGCGAAGAAGGGCGGAAGAGTTAGGCATCCAATACTCTCCTCTCCCTCCCTACGAAGTTTTGCAGACTAAAGAAATTTCCGTAGAAGAATTGCAAACCGCCCACTATCTGTCCCGTCTTTTAGACGGATTCTATAATACACCTACATGGCGAAGTCTGACTCGTACCCTCATTTTGGATAATCCGCATTTCCTGCATGAGTTACTTGACCATCTAATACAGACAGATGTCATCGACACTCCTTTGAGTCTAGAAAAAAGGGGACTTATCCTCTATAATTTCTGCAAGAATCATTATCCCGATTACGTGACACAAGTCAGTATTGCATGGATAGAAGCCGGTATGTCGTTAAAAAAAATCCCCGCTGAAAAAGTAAAGACAAAACGCCAAGTTCCTCCCGATAATTGGGAAATTATATATGGTTCATATCGTGAGAACCTCCGGTTATGTTTTCTTCCTATTGACGAAGCAGGACATGGCTATTGGTTCGGATTTGAATCGGAGATTCAGAAGATAGAACCGGTATTTAAAGCAAAAAGATTATCTTAAATACAAAACATTAAAGAATGATAATAAGAACTATGAGTCCTGCAATGCTCAGAAAAAAAGTGGTTGTAATTATAACATCTATATTTTTCCACCTCATTTTTTCTCTCAATATCATTCAAGATTTATGAAAGATGAACCAATCAAGAAACTAGAACTTATCACTCAATACATAAAAAAACAGCTATATAGGTTTTGTTTCCATAGGTGCGACTGGACACGATAAATGTGCTTAATACACCTATACAAAAAAAGAAAAGTATTCTCATATTATGTAAAATAGCTATTATTTATTCATTACATAAAGCAGCATTTTCACTTTTTCACCGTCCATAGAATAAACTATACTAGCACACTATATGGACGCTTATAAATATCAGTTAGGTACTCTTTGTCTATTATTACTCCCCTTATCCGTAGCAGGACAAGAGTGGAGCAAACAAGATTCATTGAGGCTACAGCAAACATTAAATTCTGAGCAAGAAATCAGAATCAATAAGGTATTCGTAAAGAAGACAGAACAAAACATGTTATATCATACAAAACCCTTTGTTGACTTTGATCCAACATTACCGATTCTTAAATCAACAATCATATCTCCGAAATTACCTTTTCATACTCATAACATCTTTCGACAGACCAATTCTACTTTCTTACCCACTTATTCACGGCTCAAAATAAACAAAAATATCACTCTGCATAGTAAAAGTAACTTTAGTGAAAGTTCAAACCACTTTCATATCCAAACTCAAATGGATTATAAGCTCTCTAAAAAATGGTTTCTTAGCATATATGGTAAACAAAATCTGGACACCCGAAGATATCGTGGACTTTCCTCTGAAGCAATACCAACCACACTAGGCAGCGACATTGTTTTAAAAGTAGGTAAAGGCTGGAAATTGAAAACCGGCGTACAATATCAATACAACACCATACAAAAAAGATGGGAATGGGTGCCTCAGATCTGTATTTCTTATGAATGGTAAAAAAGGAATCACATGATAAACGATTTCATTTTCCATTTATTCTCGTACCTTTGTAGTACGATTAAAAAACATCCTATAATAATGAAGAACTTTATCAAGGGATTCCGGTTTACTCCCTCCAATTACCCGGCTGAAGTAGAAGCGAAAATACAGAAATACAGAAAACAAGGTTACAAACTCCCACCGCGCAAAGTACTGCGTACTCCCGAACAACTGGAAGGAATCCGTGAGAGTGCCAAAATCAATACTGCCCTGTTGGATTATATTTCGGAGAATATCCGTGAAGGAATGTCGACTGAAGAAATCGATGTCATGGTATATGACTTCACCACAAAGCACGGTGCCATCCCTGCTCCTCTCAACTACGAAGGATTTCCTAAAAGCGTCTGCACCAGTATCAATGATGTGGTATGCCACGGTATTCCCAGCAAAACAGAAATACTGCAAAGCGGAGATATCATCAATGTAGATGTTTCTACCATTTACAAAGGATATTTCTCCGACGCATCCCGTATGTTTATGATCGGTGACGTAAGTCCCGAAATGCGCAAACTGGTTCAAGTGACTAAAGAGTGTATGGAAATAGGTATAGCCGCCGCACAGCCTTGGAAACAATTAGGAGATGTAGGCGCCGCTATTCAGGAACACGCAGAAAAGAACGGATTCAACGTGGTACGCGATCTTTGCGGGCATGGTGTAGGAATGCAGTTTCATGAAGCACCGGATGTGGAACATTTCGGACGCCGGGGAACAGGAATGATGATCGTTCCGGGCATGACCTTCACCATTGAACCGATGATAAATATGGGTACTTATGAAGTATTTGTTGACGAAGCTGACGGATGGACGGTATGCACGGATGACGGACTGCCTTCTGCCCAATGGGAGAATATGATTCTGATTACTGAAACCGGAAACGAAATTCTGACTTATTGATGGAACTGATTCTACTTATTGTTATTGCCGCATTAGCAGTAATCTCGATTGTACTATCACTGGCAAAAGGAAATAATCATGCGCAAGCGGAACAATTACAGGCAGCCTTGCGCCAGCAAATGCAAGAGAACCGCGAAGAACTAAACCGCAGTATCCGGGAACTTCGCATGGAAATGACCCAAACGCTGAATCAGAATATGCAACAATTGCAAGACGTACTGCATAAGAACATGATGACAAACGGGGAACTGCAACGCCAAAAGTTCGACACAATGGCACGCCAGCAAGAGGTCTTGATAAAATCGACTGAAAAGCGGCTGGATGATATGCGACTGATGGTGGAAGAAAAATTGCAGAAGACATTGAATGAACGCATTGGACAGTCCTTTGAAATCGTCCGCTCACAACTGGAAAATGTACAGAAGGGACTGGGAGAAATGAAATCTCTCGCACAAGACGTCGGTGGACTGAAAAAAGTATTGAGTAACGTAAAAATGCGCGGTACATTCGGTGAAGTTCAGTTAGGAGCATTGCTGGAACAGATGATGAGTCCGGAACAATATGACGCCAATGTGAAAACCAAGAAAAGCGGAACTGAATTTGTGGAATTTGCCATTAAGTTACCGGGTAAGGATGATGCGAACAGCACTGTATACCTGCCTATCGATGCAAAATTCCCGAAAGATGTATATGAGCAATACTACGACGCTTTCGAGGCAGGAGATACTGCATTGATGGAATCATCCGGCAAGCAGCTGGAAACAACCATCAAGAAAATGGCGAAAGATATTCACGATAAATATGTAGACCCGCCTTTCACCACAGACTTTGCCATCATGTTCCTGCCTTTTGAAAGCATCTATGCAGAGGTGATCCGAAGAACAAGCTTGGTAGAGACGCTACAAAAAGAATATAAAATTGTAGTGACGGGACCAACTACCCTTGGTGCTATATTGAACAGTCTTCAGATGGGGTTCCGCACGCTGGCTATTCAAAAGCGTACCGGAGAAGTGTGGACAGTTTTGGGAGCAGTTAAAACTGAATTCAGCAAATTCGGAGGCCTACTCGAAAAGGTACAGAAGAACCTGCAAAGTGCCGGTGACCAACTGGAAGAAGTGATGGGAAAAAGAACCCGCGCTATTGAACGGAAACTACGCCAAGTAGAACAATTGCCCCATGAGGAAAGTCAGAGAATTCTGCCGATAGCGGATGACGGGGATGATGAATAAAACAAAAATTATAGACCTTTTAAGATGGTGTCGCTATCCGGTTGGGATAGTGTCACTATGCTGATTGGATAGTGTCACTATGCTGGCTATATAGTGACACTATTTATAAACTAATTAGTTATCAGTTGAATAATTAATCTTCAATGCACTACATTCCCTCAGCACCTGCTTGGTATCCGTCACGTATCCCATCTTACACCCTTTCTCTATCTTGAGGCCAATAACCAAACTTTCCGGATCAGCAGCTTGCTTTGCACGTGCAGCAGTGACTTTCTGTTTCAATTCCGTTAAAGTATAATCTTTCATTACTTCCTTCCCTTCCGAAGTGTGAATTGTTACCACAATCCCACTGATTTTCTCCTCCATTGACAGCTCTTTCAATCCATAATTTCTCGTAGCACCTTCCGACAGTAGAACGGGAAACAATCGGTCCAACGCTTCTTCACTTTTATCTGTCAATGTAATAGACAAATCAGCACGAATTTGCTCAAATGCTCCTTTTACTTCTTTGAGTATAGTAGTGAGTGCAGCAATTTCACTTCCGCGATCAACCTGAAAAGAAATAACTTGGTATTCTTTCCTCTTACTTTCTTCCCAGGACTTCGTCAAATTCTTCACAATAGTAGACTTCAACTCATCCACTGAACATACATCATTATCGAACATCACCCTATTTTGTTTATTAACAAAAAGGGAGTGAACCTGTCTTGCTTTAATCTTAGAGGGTGGATACGCTCCATTAACCAGCTTGCTGTATCTCTCTCCCCCTTCTTTGAAAAAAAACATCAAAGATGAATAATCATCCGCTTCTTTCTGCTGAAGTTCAGACTGAATCTGTCGCGGAACTTCTTTCACTTCCGGCTGTGCAAACACATAAAGCGCTCCAGCCATCACAGGCACGGCAAGCAACAGCTTTAATCGTGCCCAACGATTGGTTCTTTCTTTTAACATCATAGTGATACGTTTTTTAAGTTTAGAGTGATTAAAGCCATTAGCCATAGAGTAGAGCCTTGTACCAACAGCTTTTTTCACCAGTAATAATTGATATTTAGTTGCATCGATGCCTGTATTAATTACACCATTATCGGCTTCAAATTCATGTACTTCCTGCAACTCCCGTTTTAGTAGCCAAACGACAGGATTAAACCAATAAACAAGCAGGAATATCTGCATAAACAATAAGTCCAAAGTATGATGATTTCGTAAATGCATCATTTCGTGGAGGAGTATTTCTTCGGACTGTTGAGAGTAGTCAGCTGCTGAAATAACAATATATTTACCCCAGCTAAATGAAGCAGTTGGCTGCTGAGGAATCACTAATACATAGTTTCCAAACTGTTTTTTCTCTGACGTACGAATCAACTGAATCAAACGACAAGTGGACAAAGACAACCAGATCAGTGTCACCAAAGCCCCCACTCCATATATAAAAGCTAAAGTCACAGGAATCCAATTCAAAGAGTTTATTTCCGGATTCTTTTCAGATATAAGAATAGGATCTTCCATCTGTTCCGGATTTAGAATGACAGATTCCGTACTTTGCAATATCTCGTGAATGGCATACAACGGAGTATGCAAAAAAGTCTCCTCGGTAGTTGTCAGCTCTATAAGTGGAAGCAAAGTACATCCTAACAACCCAACCAACAAAGTGATGCGGTTGAAATGGAAAAAAGTACTCCGGCTCATCAGCAGCTTAAAGAAAATATAAAAGACCACTAAGCAACATCCGGATTTCAGCAGATAGAATAAAAAAGCTCCCATTGTGTTTTCAGATTAAAAGTTGTTTGTCCATAGAATAAAAATCGTATCTTCCGATAGACCAGAGAGAGATTACTTCTTCTTTTTACTTTGCTCTATATACTCTATAAGCGATTTTAGTTCATCAACAGACATCCCTTCTTCTTCAATAAAAGAAGACACTACATTGATATAGGAATTATTATAATACTGGGAAACCACTTCTTTGAGTGCCGAACTCTTATACTCCTTTTCCGAAACAAGAGCATAATATTGATAAGTATTTCCGTAGGCTTTATACCCCACAAAACCTTTCTCCTCCAGCCCTCGAACAAGGGTAGAAACTGTGTTATAATGCGGTTTTGGTTCATCATAGAATGATAGAAGTTCACGAACAAACATAGGTCCATGTTCCCAAAATATACGCATAATTTCTTCCTCTTTGACGGTCAATCGTTTCATCTGTTTCATAGTCTACATATTTATTGTTCTTCCAATGGCACAAATATAATACTATTTTTCAAACAAACAACTAACACTATTAGTTAATCTACTAAATAAAGCAGTTGTTTAACTAATATTATTAGTAGATATCATTTTCACCTTATATTATATATACAATAAAAAAGGCATATCGCCTGATGAATATCCGATATGCCTGAACGACTGATCTCTAGTTATTATTTCCGCTTTCGGACAGGTAATACTATCCTGAGTACAATGTATCCTAATAATCCGGAAAGAATAGTCCCCGATAGCACTCCGAACTTAGCCTGATTCAACAGAACAGGGTAGTTTGCACCAAAAGAAAGATTGGCAATGAAAAGCGACACCGTAAAACCGATCCCTCCCAACAGAGCTATACCGGAAAGATTCTTCCAAGTCATACCCGGCGGCATTGGAGTAAGTTTTATCTTTATAGCCAACCAGGTAAAGAAATAAATTCCCGCAAATTTACCAAACAGCAACCCTGCTGCCACTGCCATCCCTACACTTCCTACCAACTCACCGCTGCCACTAAAGACAACGCCTGCATTGGCAAAGGCAAACAACGGAAGAATCAGATAATTGACAGCTCCATGCAAATTATCCTCCAAAGACTGCAGAGGACTGATAACACGGTCGGAAGCAGATTCGACCTCTTTCAGTTTGGCAATCTGCTCATTAGTCAATACGATACTTCCCGATTCCACCACCGGGAAACCTGCAATTGTATGACGAATATGCTCGATATATTTTCCGACATCCAGACGGGGTTTCGCCGGAATGACAAACGCCAGAATAACTCCCGAAATAGTACTATGAATACCGGATTGCAAAAATAAATACCATATAACGACACCGATCACTAAAAAGAAAATCTTATTGGTAGTCCCACGCTTTCCTATAAAATAAAGTAAAACGTAAAGCAATGCGGCTATCAGAATGTACCCATACGACACATGCGAACTATAAAAAAGAGCAATTACAAGGATACCTCCGATATCATCAACTACCGCAAAAGCCGTCAGAAATATCTTCAGGCTCAACGGCACACGGCTTCCCAACAGACTTAATACCCCTAACGAAAAAGCAATATCCGTTGCCATTGGAATGGCCAATCCCTGACTTCCCGCACTGCCCGGAGGACAGATTGACATATAAACAATCACCGGAAACAGCATACCGCCACAGGCAGCAATAAAGGGAAGCGCCGCCTTGCGGAAGGAAGAAAGCTCACCAACCAACAACTCCCGTTTGATCTCCAATCCTACCAGCAAGAAAAAGATGGTCATCAACCCGTCATTGATGAACTCGATCATCCGCAGATTCTCTCCGCCATGCGAAAGCAGATTAAAATTACCGATCTGCAAATGAAGTTCATGCAAAAGGAACTCCTGATAAACCGGAGCAACCGGAGAATTGGCTATGATAGCAGCCGCTATTGCCGCTACAAACAAAAGGATACTCGCCGCAATATTCATTGACGAGAAATTTCGCATTGTACGCAAAATTGTCATAATGAAAGGTGTTTATAGTATTTGATCCGCAATATATGGATTTTTTTAATCATTATAGCTCCTTAAAGCCAAGTTTTTCACCCAAAGGACAAATATTCCTGTCAGAATAAGATTCAACACCAATGTAAGTACGGAAATGACCAGTGCCGGACCGCCGAGATTATAACCCAATGCAATAAATATAATTCCGGCACCTACCTCACCGCGGGTAAACATACCAATGGAAAGGGCCAGTCGCTCACTCAACTTCCGGTCACGATAGAAGAACATCGGACAAAGTTTGCCTATATTCGATAAGAAAGAGACTATGACAACATGGAACAAAATCATTCCCCAGGACATCATCTCCTGCGAACCTGTCACCGAATGCGTTCCTGTATGAGTTTCCGCAAAGTTAACTCCGATAAAATGAGGCATACTCATACCTACCAGGAACATAAACAGGAAGGAGATTCCAGTAGAGACTTTTCGTTCTACAGGAGTATCGTGCTCTTTATGCTTCATGATCATACCCAATACAAATGCCGGCAACAGAACTTCGATATGGATACTTCCTTCTTCTCCATACAGCTCTTTACTGCCGAGATAAAGTATCTGCGTAGCCAGAAATATGATAACGGAATAGAAGAGAATAGCTTTCCAATCCTGCCGCCAGTTATACTTATTCAGTTGTTTCCATCCAATGGACAACAGCATAAATACAATAACCACCACAATAATCAGCTGCCAACGCAAACCAATCATCATGATCTGAAGAGGGATCATCAAAAGAATGGTATCCAGATCATCAAAAATAGCCAGGACCTGAATCTTCTTATATATCCAACTGGACTTTAACCCGATAGCCGCCAGCATCGTAAACAAGATGCCGGCCGACGTAGGTGCGGCAAAACGACTTAGTAACAGATTCTCTTTCCAAGCCTCCCAACTATTCCAGTAATCAGGCGGAAGAAGCACGAATACATAATAGATAGCAATCATGAACCAAGGCAGGGCAGCTGTAGCCATCGCTATAAAATAATCCTCGGCATAACTTTTCCAGCGGACTTTGTCGAGCACAAACTCCCGACCCACATTAATCATTATAAAACTAAGACATACATAAAGTAGTATATTCGACAGGACCTTAACAGTTCCATATCCTTCTCCCGCTATCATCGGGAGGAATTGTGAAATGACGAGCCCCAACATCAGGAAGCCCGAAAAAGACAGAACTTTTCTCATATTTATAGTTGTTTGTTGCTAAAAAGTAATTGCCAAGGAAAGCTCTGCAGACAGAAGGCAATCACCTGGTGTATTAAAAACTAACCGCAAGTCAATTTGTTCAGAACAGATCTCTGAAAAATTGCTTGCGGCAGTATTTTTAATCCAGCTTCAGTACAGCGAGGAAGGCTTTTTGCGGCACTTCCACGTTACCGATTTGTTTCATTCGTTTTTTACCTTTTTTCTGCTTTTCAAGCAGTTTACGTTTACGGCTTACGTCACCACCATAACACTTCGCAGTTACATCCTTGCGAACTGCCTTAATAGTTTCACGAGCTATAATCTTAGCCCCGATAGCTGCCTGAATAGCAATTTCAAACTGCTGGCGAGGGATTAATTCTTTCAGTTTCTCACACATCCGGCGTCCCATATCATACGCGTTATCGAAGTGAATCAGCGTAGAAAGCGCATCGACCGGTTCACCATTCAACATGATGTCCAGTTTCACCAACTTGGAAGGACGGAAACCATTGGGGTGATAGTCGAACGACGCATATCCTTTCGAAATACTCTTCAATCGGTCATAGAAGTCGATCACGATTTCACCCAAAGGCATGTTATAATATATTTCCACACGATTACCGGAAATATACTCTTGTTTCAAGAGTTCTCCACGTTTCCCCAGACAGAGGGTCATAATCGGGCCGATATAATCGGTAGTCGTAATAATAGACGCTTTGATATAAGGTTCTTCAATATGGTCGATCAACGTCGGATCAGGCATACCACCGGGGTTATGCACTTCTTTCATATTGCCTTGTTTATCATATATATTATAAGATACGTTAGGCACGGTAGTAATCACATTCATGTCGAATTCACGATCCAGACGTTCCTGTACAATCTCCATGTGAAGCAATCCGAGGAAACCGCAACGGAAACCGAAGCCCAGTGCCAGTGAAGATTCCGGCTGGAAAGTCAGCGAAGCGTCATTCAACTGCAATTTTTCCAGAGAAGCACGCAGATCCTCAAAATCTTCCGCCTCAATCGGATAGACTCCGGCAAAAACCATTGGCTTCACTTCTTCAAAACCTGCAATCGCTTTATCACACGGACGGGCAACGTGAGTAATGGTATCTCCCACTTTCACCTCTTTCGAGGTCTTAATACCCGATATAATGTAACCTACATCACCCGTACGAAGTTCGTTACGTGGAACCAGTTCCATTTTCAGTACACCTACTTCATCGGCATCATATTCTTTTCCGGTATTAAAGAACTTTACTTTATCTCCTTTGCGGATCACTCCGTTTTCAATCTTAAAGTAAGCGATAATGCCACGGAAGGAGTTGAATACAGAGTCAAAAATCAATGCCTGCAACGGAGCTTCCTCATCACCTTCGGGATGCGGAATGCGTTCGATAACGGCTGCGAGGATTTCCTCCACGCCCATTCCGGTCTTACCGGATGCACGGATAATCTCATCACGCTTGCAGCCCAACAGTTCTACGATTTCGTCCTCTACCTCTTCGGGCATGGCACTTGCCATATCACATTTATTGATAATGGGGATAATTTCGAGATCATGTTCGATAGCCATATACAGATTGGAGATGGTCTGTGCCTGCACTCCCTGCGATGCGTCTACGATAAGCAGCGCACCTTCGCAAGCGGCAATGGAACGGGATACCTCATACGAAAAATCCACGTGCCCCGGAGTGTCAATCAGGTTAAGGATATACTTTTCACCTTTGTAGTTGTACTCCATCTGGATAGCGTGGCTCTTGATGGTGATACCTCTCTCCTTCTCCAAATCCATATCATCAAGCATCTGCCCGTTAGTCACCTGAATAGTGTTGGTAAACTCCAGCAAGCGGTCTGCCAGGGTTGATTTACCGTGGTCAATGTGGGCAATGATGCAGAAATTTCGTATATTCTTCATTCTGAATTCTTATTATTTTGTCTTTTTGGTGTGCAAAGATACGTAAATGGCGGAATATAAAAAAATGCGTTGATAACATTATAATCATGTACCAACGCATTTTTTTATTGCTTAAGTGAGTTACTCGCTTAGATCAATTTGATGAAGAGTTCACCTTCTACTTCTTCAGCAGAAACTTTATCTTCTCTCAATAACCAGCCAAGGCCGAGGAACAAATCTTTGTCAACCAATTTAGTTGCTTTTTTCAGTTGCTTGGCAGTCATTCCTTCTGTTTCATTCAGTGCATTCCAGATATTACCTGCGATTACACCTGCTTTTTCTTTCAACATTTGCTTTTGAAATTATAGTTAGACATGCTTTAAAAATCATCCGGCCCGAAAGCTTTCAGATTTTATTTCGGGGACAAAGATAGTTATTTTTATGTTATATAACACTTTATTGAATCTTTTTTTGCTGATTTTGTAATAAAAAAGCATTTTATCCCCTTATTTAGGGTGTTTTTCGAGGTATTCTACCCAAATTCTTGCCGCCTCTTCCACCATTTTAGCACACGGTCGTTTGCTATAATATTGAGTATTACGTTCTTCGGGAACAGTCGAAATCGGCTCTTTTTTCTTTAATCCCAACAATTCTCCGCAAATCAACGACCCGTTGCGTTTTTTAAATTCGGCAGCCAATTCCTGCACTACCGCATAGTTTGCAGCTTTTCCTTCACGATCTGTCGCTTCGGTAGCTCCGGTTTCCAGTCCGGCTATCAGGAACAGTCCGCAAGCAGCCCCGCATGTCTCACGCATCCGCCCGATTCCTCCGCCAAAAGAGGCTGACATACGCACTGCCTGCTCCTGTGTGAAACCATACATATCGGCAAATGCAGCTACTACAGACTGCGAGCAGTTATATCCGCTCTTAAAAAGTTCTACAGCTTTTTGTATTCTATCTTCCATGCTATTTTCTGTTTTTATTCTATTTCCAAAGCCATTGGACAATGATCTGAATGTACGGCATCGTTCAGTATGCTGGCACTTTTCAGCATCGGACGTACCGGCTCACTGGTCATGCAATAGTCAATCCGCCAGCCTTTATTCTTGGCACGCGAATTAAAACGATAGCTCCACCACGTATACTCCTGTTTCTCCGGATAGAGCAGACGGAAAGAATCAATAAATCCTGCAGAAAGGAAACGAGTCATCCATTCCCGTTCTTCGGGCAGGAAGCCGCTGTTCGTGGCATTCCGGACAGGATCATGAATATCAATCGGCTCATGACAGATATTATAGTCACCGCAAAGGATAAGGTTCGGACGAGTCTTGCGCAGCTCTGTCACATATTTCTGAAAGTCTTCCAGCCACACCATTTTAAATGCCTGCCGTTCGTCTCCGCTCGTTCCCGAAGGATGATAAACACTGACTACGGACAAGTCGCCAAAATCCGCACGGATAAAACGCCCTTCATTGTCATAAGCTTCTATCCCCATACCATATTCCACATGATCGGGTTCCTGCTTAGTAAGGATCGCCACACCGCTGTATCCCTTCTTTTGTGCAGAATAGAGATAAGCCCTGTAACCCAAAGCTTCAAATACTTCTGCCGGATATTGGTCCGGCTGTAGTTTTGTCTCTTGCAGACAAAGAATATCCGGATTCTCCTGCACCAGCCATTCCGGCAAACCTTTAGAAACGGCAGCACGAAGCCCGTTCACATTATAAGTAATAATCTTCATCATTTTATAGTTTATAGATTTATGTTCGTTTTATGAAAACAGCAGCATTATATTCAATACCGAAACAATGACTGCAATAGCATATAATACAAAAGTACTCCAACGGCTATTGACATAATTCCCCATTACCTTTCGGGATGAAGTCAACCCTACTTGCAGGAATACCGTGAAAGGCAACTGAATACTCAATATCATCTGCGAAATCAGTAATCCCTTGAATGGATCACCAATAAAGAAAATCAGCAACAGCGCAATTCCCAACGAAAGGATTACTCCTACCTGCGAGTGACTGTCTTTAATATGATATGACTCTCCAAAGATACCTGCAAAGATAGAACCTGCCGCCATTCCGCTTGTTATGGTGGACGAAATACCTGCCATCAACAGAGCCAATGCGAATACGATTGCCGCATTACTTCCCAACAAAGGTTCAAGCAGTGATTTGGCTTGTTGCAATTCTTCCACCTGAATACCACTTTTAAAGAAAGTAGCAGCAGCCAGCAGAATCATAGCACTGTTAATTGCCCAGCCAACGATCATCGAGAAAAGCGTATCGAACAACTCGTATTTCAATACTTTCTTGATAGACGCATCGTCTTTCTTATTATACTCGTGACTCTGTATTACTTCCGAATGCAGAAACAGATTATGAGGCATCACAACCGCTCCCAGCACACTCATAATAATCAGCATACTACCCTTCGGGAAAGCAGGCGTCACCCAACCCATCGTCGCAGCCGGCCAGTCTATTTCTACCAGAAACAATTCATAAATAAATGAAAGACCGATCACCGAGACAAAAGCAATAATGGAACGTTCTATCTTTTTATAGGAGTTGGTAAAGAGCATGATGGAGACAAAAAGTGTGGTCAGCACCGCCCCCCACATAATAGGCATATCAAACAGCATCTCCAATGCGATGGCTCCTCCCAGAATCTCAGCCAATGAAGTAGAAATAGACGCCAATACCGCCGTACCCAAAATAGGACGGGATACCCATTTAGGAGTATATTTCGTAGCGGCTTCCGAAAGGCAAAGCCCCGTAACAATCCCCAAGTGAGCAACATTATGCTGGAGGACAATCAACATGATAGTGGATAAGGTGACCACCCAAAGAAGTGAATAGCCGAACTCGGAACCTGCGGCAAAATTTGATGCCCAGTTGCCCGGATCAATAAATCCGACAGTTACCAAAAGTCCGGGACCAATATATTTAAAAACATCCAGTCCGCCCAAATAACGTTTATGATCTTTCCGTTTCAAGTCTTGAAAAATATTCTTCATCATTGCATAATAGTTTATTCAGCACAAATATACTTATAAATAACGACCGAAGGTCGATTTTGGTTCAAAATACCGACAAATAGGGAAAGGTACGGCACAATAAAAAACCTCCGGCAAAATGAATTGCCGGAGGCCAGTGTATATTTTATAAAGGGAGACTTCCGTTAATATCCCATTTCATGCAGTGCATGGCACAACTGATCGGGACAGGACGTCGGTCTGCCACTGCAACGTACTCCTTCAAGTTTCTTGATAACCTCTTCTACCTTCATTCCCTTTACCAGACGTGAAAGTCCCTGAAGATTTCCGTTACATCCTCCCCAAAAGGCAACTTCCTTCACAACTCCATCTTCTACATTCAGTTCGATGTTTGTGCTGCAAGTACCCTGGGTTCTATAAACATATTCCATAATCCGCTTACTCCTCGTTTCCGCCTTCTTCCGGCTTCATGTTTGTATAAACAGTCTGCACGTCATCAAATTCTTCAAGACGTTCTATCATCTTATCCAAAGTTTCGCGTTGTTCCGGAGTTACCTCTTTCAGATCGTTCGGGATATAAGTAAAATCACCGCCGACATCCTCGAAGCCACACTCTTCAAGATGTTTCTGAATAGCGGCATAGCTCTTAGGATCACCGTAGATAGTGATTGTTCCTTCTTCGTCATCCTGTTCGTACTCATCTTCTACGTCGTAATCAATCAGATCAAGGATCAGTTCTTCCATATCCATGCCGTCCTTTATCTTGAAAGTGAACATACATTTATGGTCGAAAAGGAAAGCCAATGATCCCATTGTTCCGAGGTTACCACCAAATTTATTGAATACAGAGCGTACATCGGCTACCGTACGAGTCGTATTATCAGTCAGCGTATCTACAAAGACAGCAATTCCGTGAGGACCGTATCCTTCGTAAGTCATGCTCTTGTAGTCGCTCTGATCCTTACCCATTGCATTCTTAATCGCACGTTCGATATTGTCCTTCGGCATATTCTCACGCTTACAAGTAGCGATGACCGAACGCAGTGTCGGGTTATTTTCCGGTTCCGGACCACCCGCCTTCACGGCAATAGCGATCTGTTTACCCAGTCTTGTAAATGTTTTAGCCATGTGGCCCCATCTTTTCAGCTTTGCGGCTTTTCTATATTCAAATGCTCTTCCCATTGGTTTGTATTAATTTTGAATTGTGAATTTTAAATTTATCTCAATTTTGCATTCAGCTTATCTTCCAGATTCTTCACCAGTTTAGACATGATCTTATCGATCATCTTATCGTTCAGCGTCTGAGTTTCATCCTGAAGCAGGAAGCTGACCGCATACGATTTCTTACCTGCTTCGATGTTCTTACCTTCGTATACATCGAAGAGTTCCACTTCTTTCAGCAGTTTCTTTTCTGTATCGTAAGCGATTTTTTCGATTTCGGCAAACTGTACGTTCTTGTCGAGCAACAATGCCAAGTCACGCTTCACAGCAGGGAATTTGGAAATTTCCTTGTAGCTGATCTTCACTGAACGGATAGCCTTCATCAGTTCTTTCCAGTTCAAGTCGGCATAATACACCTCATTATCTATATCGAATGCTTTCAGCAGTTTCTTCGTCACAACGCCGAAAGAGGCAAGACGCTTCCCCCCCTTGGTATGAACAGAAAGTGCGGTAGCGAAAATATCGTCAGTCAGATTGCCAACTATCAGATTGTGCAAATCCAGTCCCAAACGTTTCAATATATTTTCTACATAAGCCTTCAGTTCGTATACCGAACTGTTTTCATCCGGGTGTGCCCATGAGTTGGCTACTTTCTTTCCAGTCACCCACAAACCCAAGTGATAGTCTTCCGAATAGGTAGCCAGTACTTTTTCCGGATTCTTCTTGTCCGCATCGAAGTAATAGCAGTTACCGAATTCGAAGAATTTCAAATCGGCATTCTTGCGGTTTGCATTGTGAGCGATACTTTCCAGTCCACCGAACAGCAATGTCTGACGCATACAGTTCAGATCGGCACTCAGTGGATTCAGCAACATCACCAGATGGTTGGATGAATAGTTCTCCAGACCGTCGTAGTAAGCGGCACGAGTCAGAGAATTATTCAGTATTTCATTGAAGCCACAGCCAACCAACTGTTCTGCAACCAGATTCTGTAATTTGTTTGATTTATCATGCTCACCCTTGGTTGTCAGACTGGAGTTCAGCGTAGTCGGGATTTCTACATTATTATATCCGTAGATACGTAGAATATCTTCGATCACATCGCAATCACGCTGTACGTCTACACGATAAGGAGGAACGGCTAATGTCAGTCCGTCAACTGTCTCATTCATGATTTTCATTTCCAGGCTGGTAACAATGCTCTTGATCGTTTCCACGGGAATCACTTTACCAATCAGCGAATTTACTTTCTCATAAGAAAGTTCTACCATAAAGTCTTGTGGAGCTGCAACGCAAACATCCTTAATTTCGGATGAGATAGTGCCACCGGCCAGTTCTTTCACCATCAGAGCAGCCAGTTTCAGACAATAGATTACTCCGTTCGGATCGATGCCACGTTCGAAACGGAAAGAAGCATCCGTATTCAGACCGTGACGGCGGGCAGTCTTACGCACCCATGTAGGATGGAAATAAGCGCTTTCGATAAATACATCTGTCGTAGCTTCCGTAGAACCGGAATCCAGTCCGCCGAATACACCGGCAATACACATCGCTTCTTCTTTGTTGCAGATCATCAGATCGCGTTCGTTCAACTTGCGTTCCACTTCATCCAATGTGACGAATGGAGTGCCTTCCGGCAATGTCTTGACAATTACTTCATTGCCTTTTATCTTTCCGGCATCGAAACAATGCAATGGCTGACCGAAAGCATGAACGATATAATTAGTAATATCCACTACATTATTAATAGGACGTACACCGATCAAGCGCAATTTATTCTGCAACCATTCGGGGCTTTCCTTCACAGTAACGCCTTTCACCGTAACGCCGGCATAGTGAGGACAGGCTTCGCTGTTTTCAACCACTACTTCGATATCCAAATCATGATTTTCCACCTTAAATCCATCTACAGATGGACGTTGCAAAGTAGCCTGCTTGCCATTCTGAATCAGGTAAGCATACAAGTCGCGGGCCACACCATAGTGTGAGCAAGCGTCTGCACGGTTAGGAGTAATATCTACTTCGAGTACGTAGTCACTCTTGATATTATAATAGTCTTTGGCGAGAGTACCCGGAACAGCTTCAGCCGGCAACACGATGATTCCTGCATGATCGGTACCAATACCGATTTCGTCTTCTGCACAAATCATCCCTGTAGATTCTACACCACGGATTTTTGACTTCTTGATAGTAAAGCATTCATCACCGTCATAAAGTTTGGTACCCAAAGTGGCAACCACTACTTTCTGTCCGGCAGCTACATTCGGAGCACCGCATACAATCTGTACAGGTTCGCCGTCTCCCAGATTGACGGTAGTGATATGCAAATGGTCGGAATTCGGATGTTCTTCGCAAGTCAGCACTTCACCGATTACGAGTCCTTCCAAACCACCCTTAATGGTTTGCACTTCTTCTACACCACCTGTTTCCAAGCCGATTGAGGTCAGCGCAGCAGCCGTTTCATCGGGGGTCAAATCAAAGTTGACATACTCTTTCAGCCAGTTATAAGAGATATTCATATAATTAAATTTTTATTGTTTCTCAAAAAGTTTCGCAAAGTTAATAAGATTTTTCGGTTGACATAGAACGATTTGAGAGAAAAATGTCAAGAGAAGCTAAACTAACAAGGACCTGACTGTATTATTCCCCAATAAATTCATGGTTGGTGACAAAGTGGCAAAAAACAAAGGGGTATTCTTTGTCATTTTTGCCACCTATCCCTATCAGAATACAACTTGGCTATACTCTATAAAAAATAATCGACCGCTCGATTGGAGTAAATCGAGCGGTTATTTTCATCTGACTAAGCGGTCATTCTATTCAACCCAAACGAACGTTTTTTTAGAAAGGTAACGGCCCTTCCGTTGCACCGAACGGATTATTTCCCTGCGGAACAAAGTCCGGTTCCGGCGGAGGCGGAGGCATAGCACCGGCATTCAGTTTAGACCCCAGCATGGCACCTGCAGGTTCACCCGGCATCGGTATAACCATATCATCTTCCGGATTAGAGAATCGTGTAAACTCACCTTTGAATCGGAGCAAGACTTCACCTACCGCACCATTACGATGCTTGGCTATCACAATTTCCGCCATACCGCGCAGGTCGTTACCACGATCATCCTGATAAATCTTATAATATTCCGGACGGTGAATAAAACACACCATATCGGCATCCTGCTCGATGGCTCCGGATTCACGAAGGTCACTCAACTGAGGGCGTTTACCGTCAATACCTTCACGACTCTCCACACCACGATTCAACTGCGACAAGGCTATAATGGGAATGTTCAACTCCTTTGCCAATCCTTTCAACGAACGGGATATCGTACTAACCTCTTCCTGACGGCTACCGAATGCCATACCACTCGCATTCATCAACTGAAGGTAGTCAATAATAATGATTCTCACCCCATGTTCACGCACCAGACGACGTGCTTTGGTCCGGAGTTCAAACACAGACAAAGACGGAGTATCGTCCACATAAAGCGGAGCATCCAGCAGGTCTTTCAGTTTGTAGTCCAACTGTTGCCACTCATAGCTTGCCAATTGTCCACTTTTGATCTTCTCACTCGGAATCTCACAAACATTGGTGATAAGACGGTTGACCAACTGGACGTTACTCATTTCAAGAGAGAACAACGCTACCGGATTCCGATAATCAACAGCAATATTCTTAGCCATAGAAAGTACGAAAGCTGTCTTACCCATGGCAGGGCGGGCAGCGATTATAATAAGGTCGGAGTTCTGCCAACCGGAGGTCATCTTGTCCAGTTTCGTAAATCCACTTTCAAGACCACTCAGACCGTCCGTTCGTGCAGCCGCTTTCTGAATCAGCTTATACGCTTCGTCAATTACCGGATTAATCTGCGTATAGTCTTTCTTCATATTCTGCTGGGAAATCTCAAACAGCTTGCCTTCCGCCTCCTGCATCAAGTCGTCCACATCCAGTGTCTCATCAAAAGCCTTGCTTTGAATATTACTGGTAAACGTTATCAATTCGCGCGCCAACGATTTTTGTGCAATAATACGGGCGTGATATTCGATATGTGCGGAAGAAGCAACCTTACTGCTCAACTGAGTAATATAGAACGGTCCACCGACCTCTTCCAACTCACCTCTTTTGCTCAACTGCTCTTTGACCGTCAGAATGTCCACCGGCTTCTGATTAACGGCAAGATCAGTAATGGCAGCATAAATCAACTGATGACGATGCTCATAAAATGACTCCGGGCGAAGAATCTCACTCACCAGCGAATAAGCATCCTTCTCAATCATTAAAGCACCCAACACCGCCTCTTCCAGCTCCGGTGCCTGAGGTTGGATACGACCATAATCATTGACCGGTTGTACTTTAGTTGATTTTGTGTTACGGGAATTTCTTCTTTGTTCAGCCATCTGCTTATATACAATTTTATGATTTACAATTTATGATCCCCGGCTTTTATACATAGTAAAATCCGAAAGGGATGACAAAGATAGAATATAATAATGAAGAAAAGATAAGGAAAAATGAAGATTTTAGTAACTTTGTCACCAATAGCATAAATTCGCAACCCATAATTTAAAATTCAAAAATAATAATTCAGAACGAATATGATCACTTTCCCAAACGCAAAAATAAACCTGGGACTCTCTATTACCGAGAAGCGTCCGGACGGATATCACAACCTCGAAACCGTATTCTACCCCGTCGCTCTCGAAGATGCGCTGGAAATCCGGACCAGCCCCGAAGCGGACAAAAAGTTCTCCCTGCATCAGTACGGAATGGAGATATCCGGTAATCCGGAAGACAATTTAGTGGTGAAAGCATATCTGCTATTAGATAAAGAGTTTCACCTCTCTCCTATCGAGATCCATCTGTACAAACACATTCCTTCCGGTGCCGGACTGGGAGGAGGCTCATCAGACGCGGCTTTCATGCTGAAATTACTCAACGAACACTTTCAGCTGAATTTATCCGAAGATCAGCTGGAAATATATGCCGCAACTTTGGGAGCAGACTGCGCTTTCTTTATCAGAAACGCCCCGACCTTTGCCGAAGGAATCGGCAACATATTCTCCCCCATTCCACTATCCTTAAAAGGATATCAGATTCTGATCATCAAACCGGATGTATTCGTATCAACGCGGGAAGCTTTCGCCAATATTCATCCTCATCATCCCGAATACTCGATCAAAGAAGCGATCAAACGCCCGGCAAATGAATGGAAAGAGATATTAATCAATGATTTTGAAGACAGCGTATTCCCCCAGCATCCGGTGATCGGAGAAATTAAAGCCGAACTATACAGGCAAGGGGCTGTTTATGCCTCTATGAGCGGTTCCGGTTCTTCCGTATATGGATTGTTCGAGCCGGAAGGAACTTTACCTGAAACCGATTGGGGAACTAACGTATTCCGTTTTAAAGGCAGGCTGTAAAGGAGTAACAAAAAACGGTACCACGACTCCCGTCGTAGTACCGTCACAACACAAACACAAAATAAAACACGACAAAACTACTATGCAATCATACCTGTCTATGCCGGAGAGGCATAAGTACCATTTACTCATATTCACATACTCACAAACAGATCAAGCTGATTAGCATCTAATAAACAAATCGCATGAACGATTTGTTTAAACTTTTATGTTAATTAAAACAAATATCTTTTTACTGAATGCCTCTTTCACGGAGTTTCAGCTGCCAATTCCATGCAGAGCGTAAAGTATCTTCTAATGTTTCTACCGCTTTCCAACCCAGTTCCTGGTTGGCAAAATCGGGGTTAGCCCATACCTTTTCAATATCACCTGCGCGACGGCCTACAATCTGATAATTCAGTTTAACGCCAGTAGCTTTTTCAAAGCCATTAATCAGTTCCAATACTGAAACACCGCGTCCTGTACCGATATTGAATACTTCTACTTTTTCTTTCTGTTTTTGCTCCAAAATACGGCGGATTGCAATCACATGTGCTTTAGCCAAGTCAACAACATTGATAAAGTCACGGATACAAGAACCGTCAGGAGTATCATAATCGTCACCGAATACACTTAGTTTTTCACGGATACCCATCGCTGTCTGAGTCAGATAAGGAATCAGGTTTTGAGGAACACCGTTCGGAAGTTCACCCAGCAATGCTGTAGGATGTGCGCCAATCGGATTGAAATAACGCAGCAAAATAGCATTGATCGGGGCTCCGGAAGCTATTGTATCACGGATAATTTCTTCATTAATCTGTTTTGTATTTCCATAAGGAGATTCCGCTTTCTTGATCGGAGCCTTTTCCGTTACAGGCAACTCATCCGGTTGACCATATACTGTACAGGAAGAAGAGAACACAATGCCTTCTACTCCATGCTTAGGCATTAACTCCAGAAGGTTGATCAAAGAAACCAGGTTGTTACGATAATAAAGCAACGGCTTCTCTACCGATTCTCCTACTGCTTTGCTTGCTGCGAAATGAATAATCGCTTTAATTCCTTTATATTTGGCAAATACGGCATCAAGGCCAGCAAAATCAAGACAATCCAGTTTCTCAAAAGCTGGGCGGATACCAGATACTTTCTCTATATTGTCAACAACGTCAGCACTCGAGTTTGATAAATTATCGATAATGATTACTTCGTATCCACTGTTTTGTAGTTCTACAACGGTATGAGACCCAATATAGCCCGTTCCTCCCGTTACTAAAATTCTTTCTTTCATATAATTTTAAAATATGGTTAGTTTTTCGGTTTTCAGTTTGTTTGAGGTACAAATGTATGGAAATAAAATGGAAATGCAATAAACTATCGCAATTTTATTCACAGGAAGATACTTACGGGACGATTTGAGGGCGTTTTGGTATGATAAAAAACATATTCGGTATGAAGCAGGTATAAAGAAAAAGGCCGGAAACAAACTGCCTGTATGTTGCCATACGACAGAGTTTCCAGCCTCTTTATCTAATTATCAACTTAGTCTTTTACACGACGCCAGAGAAACCCATGAATGCCATTGCCAGCAAACCTGCGGTAATCAAAGCAATCGGAGTCCCCTGCATTCCTTTCGGAATCTTCACCAGGGTCATCTGCTCACGCAATCCGGCAAACAATACCAGTGCCAGACCAAAGCCAAGAGCAGTAGAGAATGCGTATACAACACCTGTCAGCAGATCAAAGTCTTTCTGGATTACCAGGATTGCCACACCGAGAATACAGCAGTTCGTTGTAATCAACGGCAGGAACACACCCAGTGCCTGATACAAAGAAGGAGAAACTTTCTTCAGAATAATTTCTACCATCTGCACCAGTCCGGCAATAACCAGAATAAAAGTGATTGTCTGTAAGTACCCCAATCCGAAAGCATCCAACACAAACTTCTGAATCAGGAATGTGACGATGGTAGCGATAGTCAGCACGAAAGCAACTGCCGCACTCATACCCATCGCTGTTTCCACCTTCTTGGAAACACCCAGGAACGGACAGATTCCCAGGAACTGCGACAACACAATGTTGTTTACAAAGATTGCCGAGATAAATATCAATATATATTCCATATTCTTTTCTTATTTAATAGAGTTAGGCTTTCTTCAGACTATTAATAATGGCAATCAGATAACCTAAAGCGATAAAGGCACCCGGAGCCAGAACAAAGATCAACATTCCGTATTCTTCCGGCAGAATGGTCAGATTAAATATCTTACCTGTTCCGAGGAATTCACGTACGGCACCCAACAGAGTCAAGGCAATGGTAAAGCCAAATCCCATACCGATACCATCAAACATAGAAGCCAGCGGATTGTTCTTCGCTGCGAAAGCTTCCGCACGTCCCAATACGATACAGTTTACTACGATCAGCGGAATGAAAAGCCCGAGAGTAGCATACAGATCGGGCACGTATGCTTGCATTATCATCTGCAACAGTGTCACGAATGACGCGATCACCACGATAAATGAAGGGATGCGTACCATATCCGGAATCAGATTCTTGATAGATGAAATTACCACGTTCGAGCAAATCAGGACGAACATAGTGGCCAGTCCCATACCCATACCGTTGATTGCCGATGATGTCGTACCCAGTGTAGGACACATACCGAGCAGGAGCACAAAAATAGGATTCTCTTTGATAATCCCGTTCATCATTACTTTAAAATTATTCATAACTGTCTCCTCCTTTCTTAGTTATTAGTGTCATTAGCAGCTGCTTCACCTTCCGGTGCAGCAGCCGGTTCATTTTTCTGGGAAGCTCCGGAATTCGTATCCACCTCACCGCCTTTATATGCCTGATAAGCAGCATTCACCGCATTCAGGAAAGCACGTGAAGTGATAGTAGAAGCCGTGATAGCATCTACCTGTCCATTCATGTCTTTGGTCACAGCCAATGGAGTCTCTCCCGGATTCATGCCCAAAATAGACTTTGCACTTTCTTCGTGAGATACCGGTTTTTCGTTCTTTGCAGGATCATAAGCTCCAAACCATTTGTCCGCTTTCGAACCCAATCCCGGAGTTTCAGCGTGCGCCAATAAAGAGTAGTTATAAATCTTGCCTTCAGCATCAAAGCCCACCAGCACTTTCAGTTCACCGCCAAATCCCATTGACTTGGCTTCAACGGCAGAACCTACCCACTTTTCGCCATTCTTGGCCGGATAGATAATGAAATCCACGATTTTCTTTCCGTCTTTCTCGCTGAAAACAGTATCGCTTTCGGCTACCGGATTATTGGTATATTCAGGAAGCACCTTTTTCAAGGCCTCGTTCAGCGTCTTTGCATTCGCTTCGGCAATAGGGCCTTTCGTCAGTTCGTTCACATAAGCCAGCAACGCTACGGAAACGGCTGTAACGCCCGTAAGTACCAGCAACATATTCTTTAAAGATGATTGTAACTTTTTCATTTCTTCTTCGCTACCTCCCCAAAGCGTTTAGGTTTACAATAGGTGTTAATCAGCGGAGTGAACGCATTCATAATCAGGATGGCGAATGACATACCTTCGGGATATGCACCGAACAGACGGATAACCACCGTCAGCAGACCGATACAAACACCGTAAATCAGCATACCTTTCTTGCTCATCGGAGAAGTCACATAGTCGGTTGCCATAAAGACAGCTCCCAGCATCAGACCTCCGGAGAGTAGTTGCAATACCGGAGAAACATACTTTTCGGGATCCACCATGTGCATAATGCCTGCAAATACAAATACAGTCACAATGATAGAAACCGGAATATGCCAGGTGATGATCTTTTTCCAGAGCATGTATACCAGTCCGAGCAACAGTGCCAGCGCACTTACTTCACCGATACATCCGCCGTTCTGTCCGATAAACAGAGTCAGCGCATCAGGTATCTGGCTCAAAGCACTTGCATCGCCGTGAATAGCCTGTTTCATCAATGCCAGCGGAGTAGCACCAGTGGTAGCGTCCATATAAGATGTCAGCTGACCTACTACCGGCCATGTTGTCATCTGCACCGGGAAAGAAAGCAACAGGAATACACGTCCCGCCAATGCCGGGTTGAATGGGTTGCAGCCCAGACCACCGAAAGACATCTTGCCTACACCGATTGCGAACAGTGCACCCAGAATGATAATCCAGATAGGCAGATTGGAAGGTAGATTGAATGCCAGCAACACACCTGTAATGACAGCAGAACCGTCACAGATGGTTGTAGCAGGTTTCTTCATTAAGAATTTAACGATCGCCCATTCGAAGAATAAACAGGCTGCTACCGAAGTAGCCGTGACAATCAGAGCCCCCAGGCCGAAGAAATAAAGCGACACCAGAAAAGCCGGAATCAGTGCGATCAGCACGCCATACATATTTTTCTGTACGCTGTCTCCGCCATGCACGTGGGGTGATAGTGATACGATTAATTTATTTTCCATACTTCGTTATTTTTTAGCTTGACGTGCACGAATCATAGTTCCTACTTTACCCTTACCCAAGCGGCAGTAATCAAGCAGCGGACGGTTGGCAGGACAAGTGAACTGACAGGAACCGCACTCGATACAATCCATGATTCTTTCTTTTTCCATTGTTTCAAAATCTCCGTTTTCGGACAAAGCTCCGAGCAAGTACGGCTCCAATCCCATCGGACAAGCGCTCACACACTTTGCGCAACGGATACAGGTTTGTGCTTCACCACGTTTGGCTTCCTTCTGATTCATAATCAGGATACCGGAACTGCCTTTTGCGGTAGGAACTTCGATATTCACCAGAGCCTTACCCATCATCGGACCGCCACCGATCACTTTTCCCGTATCCTCCGGCAGACCGCCACAAGCATCAATCAGCTGTTTCATTGGTGTACCGATACGAGCCAGGAAGTTGGAAGGTTTGGTCACAGACTTACCAGTTACGGTAATCACACGCTCAAACAACGGTTTATTTTTCTGAACAGCTTCATAAACAGCAAATGCCGTACCCACATTCTGCACAACTGCCCCAGTAGAGATAGGCAGCGCACCACTTGCCACCTGGCGTTTGGTAATCGCATCAATCAACTGTTTCTCACCACCCTGAGGATATTTCACTTTCAAAGGAACAACTTCGATGCCTGCATAACTGGAAGCGACTTTCGTCATCAGTTCAATAGCATCCGGCTTGTTATTCTCAATTCCGATAAATGCCTTATTTACCTTCACGGCTTTCATCAGAATGGAGACACCTACCATGACTTCTTCCGCGTGTTCCAGCATCAGCTGATGGTCGGCAGTCAGATACGGTTCACATTCCACCGCATTGATAATCACACATTCTGCCTTGAACGAAGGAGGCGGACAAAGTTTCACCTGTGTAGGGAAACAAGCACCACCCAAACCTACGATACCGGCATCGGCAATCTTCTTCACGATTTCTTCGGACGAAAGCTCACATTCTTTGACCAGTGTCTTGCTACGGTCAATGGTTTCTTCCCATTCGTCGCCTTCTACATCAATAAAGATAGCAGGTTTTGCATAACCGCTCGCATCGACTACTGTATCAATCTTCGCCACTTTTCCACTGACAGAAGAGTGAATTGCTGCCGAAACGAAGCCGGCAGGTTCGGCAATCTTCGTGCCTACCTTCACCATATCACCTTTTGCAACTATCGGTTTGGCAGGTGCGCCAATGTGCTGCCCCAACAGAATAACTGCCTTTGCAGGGACTTCCGCTGTGATGATAGGTTGATGTGCCGACAATTTATTTTCGTGTGGATGAACTCCACCAATTGAAAATGTCTTTAACATACAATTCTGTATTTTATTCTGTTATTATTCTGTTACCTTCGGAGCTTCTGCAGCAACTGTTTTCGGTGCTTCTTCCGCCTTCGGTTTACGTGGAGGGAAGTTCAGCTCGATAATCGTGTTCTGCGGACAAACTTCCACGCACTTACGGCATGATTTACACTTGTTCGGATCGATGTAAGCCAGGTTGTTCTCCAGCGTAATGGCTTCGAACGGACAAGTCTTGACACACTTACCACAGCCGATACAGCTCACTGTACAAGCTTTACGTGCTACGGCTCCCTTGTCTTTGTTCACACAAGAGATGTACACACGGCGTGATTTCTTGCCTTGCGGACGAATCTCGATGATCGCCTTCGGACAAGCCTTCACACAAGCGCCACAAGCTGTACATTTGGCTTCATCCACTTCCGGAAGTCCCGTTTCAGGATTCATGTGGATAGCATCGAACTGGCAGGCAGCCACACAGTCGCCACATCCGAGGCATCCGTAGCTACAACCCGTTTCTCCACCATACAATGAAGCGGCAATAGCGCAACTCTTCGCACCGTCGTATTGATTAATACGCGGACGGTTGGCACAGCTTCCGTTACATCTTACTACTGCTACCATCGGTTCAGCTTCAGTAGCTGCCAGTCCGAGAATATCAGCAATTTGTGCCATGACAGGCTGACCGCCTACAGGGCAGAATTTACCATCCAGCGAACCGGCTTTGACGCAAGCATCGGCAAATCCGCTACAACCAGGATAGCCACATCCACCACAGTTTGCCTGGGGCAACACTTCCCCTACCTGGGCAATCCGCGGGTCTTCATACACGGCAAATTTCTTGGAAGCTACATAAAGAATAGCGGCCAGCACGAGCGCTATAGCTCCCAATGAAATCACTGCAATCAGAATCAAATTCATAATGTTTTAGTTATTTATTGGTTTTATAGTAAATGAAAAATGTTGTTTCATTCGCGTTTTATTGAGCCACAATACGAAATAATAAGGAATAAGAACTGCCAGAGAAAGAAGAGCCGCATACAGTTCATTCCCTATCAACGCCATCCATGCGAACAGGGAAACAATCAGAAGTACAAAAGGAATTATGAATGCAAGGGTTACAGCCATCATGCCCATCGACGTTTCGCCGATCACCATCACCCGCTCTCCTACCTGATAGGAAGCAGCTGTAACATCCGTTATATCTATGATTTTGTCTTTACTATCCGCCGAAGAACAGTGTCCTTTTGCGCTACAAGCCGCACAAGCCGACGTCTGAACGATTCTCACCGACAGATGAGAACCCTGTATGTTTTCCACAATACCTAGATGCTTTATAGTATTATTCGTCATTTTGCAAACTCAACATTACAAATCGCGGCAAATTTAATCATTATTTGTGAACTACGAAGCATTCCCTCATTTTTTTCTACATAATAAAATGTTATTTTTTGTGTTTTCGTTATCGCACACGAAAAAGTAACGCCAACTATTTGATATTTTAGCATACAACAAAGCAGCCGGGAAAGTTCTTCCCGCCTGCCTGTCTTATCTAACCAATTACTTTATTTACTGAATGCTGCTTACAATGATGCAGCCTGTACTCCCAGTACTCCGGCAATCGCACCGGCTACAGCAATGATTACTTTCAAAACTACACTCCAAGTTTTCTTCATAGATTTTTCCTCCTTTCTTTTTAAGCTTTTCAGATTATACAGTCGGATCCGGGGCTTCCTCGTCTCCTCCTCCTTCATTTCCACCACCGCCATTTTCACCATCATCCGGATCATTCGGAGTCACAGAGGCGTTCAACTTCTTCAGATATTCATCCAGACTGATCAAATCCAGTTTTTCATCTGCACGGGTAGCCGTCTTCGTGATACGCAGTTCCTTATTCGCCTGAAAGAAAATGCGTACGCTATCCACACTTTTAGCATTGACATCTTTCGCTGCATCCGCTCCTTTCGAACAAGCAGTCAGCATAAATACCCCCAAGCCTTCGATATTCACAGACTTACCTTCCAGAAGTTGCTCTTTCATTTTCTCCACAAAATTCTGAATCACACTCTTGATATCACCGATAGATAAAGAAGAATAGCCCTGCATTTTCTGCGCAATATATTTCAGATTGACAGACTGACCTAAAGTGATCAGATGCGGATAATATTTCTTGGGAGAATTGGGAACACGCGGGTCAGATGGTCGCGTAACAACTTTGTAAATTACACTCATAATACGTTTTTTAAAGATTCAAATTCAAGTTATTTTATTCACGTTTTGTTGATCAACAATGCAAAGGTGAGGCTTTTATTTCAGATAACAAAAAGAAAAGCCCCTTGCGGGGCTCTTTTTCTGAGAAAAGTTATAATTCATAGATATTCAGATATTTATCTTTTTGTATCTTGACCATATCCATAGCCGTAACCATAACGTTTGCCATAGCCGTAGTGTTTGCCATACTTACCGTAGCCGTAGTAATAACCGTATTTTCGCTTCTTCAGGTCTACGCCGTTGATGACGGTACAAAGATTAGGTAGCTTCTTCTCAAAAGACAGTTCATTGATCAATGTATATTCCGCCTTATGAGTGTAGTCAGCACGGCACACGTAAACTGACAAGTCTGCTACACGACCTATTAATAAGGTATCCGTTACCATGCCGATAGGAGCAGTATCAAGGATGACATAATCGAAGTTCTTCTTCAAGGTTTCTATCGCTCTGTCCAGACCGTTACGGGCTAACAGTTCCGTTGGATTAGGAGGAACAGTACCACCCGGAAGAATAAACAGATTCTTATTCACATCAGAAAGTTGAACGAGTTCCATCAAATCCGTTTCAGGATTGGAAAGATATTGAGTAATACCCTTCTCTTTATTAGAGAGCTGGAATACTTTATTCAATCCCGGCTTACGAATATCGAGCCCGACAATCACCACCTTCTTTCCCAAAAGAGAAAGACTGATAGCCAAATTCGACGAAACGAATGATTTTCCTTCGCCACTGACAGTTGAGGTCACAAGGATCACCTTCTGATCATTATCGAGCATAAACTGAAGATTGGTTCGAATATTACGGAAGGTTTCACTCATCAGATTATTCTTGTTCTCGAAGACGGCGATAGAACCATTCTTATCATTCTTCTCATCAGTCAATGGAATATCACCGACAACAGGAACACTCGTTAGTTTCTCCACATCGGCACGACCTTCGATCTTGAATTTCGTCAGTTCAACCAAGTAGATGATACCAACCGGAATTCCAACACCAAGCATCAATGCAATCAAATAGATCATAGAGCGTTTAGGAGATACCGGAATATCGTCAGCTATCGCTTCATCAATTATCTTCGCATTATTCGCTGTAGCAGCAAGCGCAATCGCATTCTCTTCACGTTTCTGTAACAGCATCAGATACAATCCAGCTTTGATCTCCTGCTGACGGGCGATACTTACATAAGCCCGTTCCTGTCCAGGAGCGTTACTGATACGACGGGAATAACGGCTCGCCTCACGGTCAAGGCTCTCTTTAGTAATCATCAACCCCTGCAAGGTTCCTTCAAGAGTAGCCTGTACATTGGCTTTCATAGCACGGATACTCGTATCCAAGTTCACAATAGTAGGGTTATTCTCTGTGGATGTGCGCAGCAGGCGTTTACGTTCCATCAACATCTCGTTGTAACGTTCAATTGCTCCAATCAAGGCGGCATCCTGCAAACCTACATTACTTGGTAATACTTCGTATTCATTACCTCTCAAGTATTTACGCAAGTCATTTACCAAACTGATTTGAGTACGGTTCTCCACACTTTTCTTTTCATACTCAGCATTACCGGCCAAAGCTATCTGAGCTTCACTCGTCAAATCCGTGATACCCGCATCACGCTTGAAAGTCTCTAAATTAGCTTCCGTACTACCCAATTCTTTTGAGATAATACCAATACGTTCATCAATAAATTCCGCCGTCTTCTGAGCGATTTCGTTTTTATCATTGTTCGTATTGCGATTATACATTTCAAGCAACTGGTTGATAAAGTCCTGTCCACGCTGCAGACTGGAGTTCTTCAATGAAATCACAGCGACAGAAGTCGTTTTAGAAGTAGGGGCAATAGACAGGCTGTTACAATAGCCTTTTGCCACTCTCATCGGTTTGTTTATTGTAGCAGTTATATGACGTACGTTCTTCTCTATCCGAGGAACTTTCGTTCCATCCTGTAAAGTTACCGAATCAACTTCCTGAAAGAAAGCCAATGTACCTTCATCTGTTGGAAAAATGGCAGGTAATTTCTCAAAATGCTTCTGATAGCCCTTTTCACCTACAGTCACATTCACATCCATACTACCTTTAGGCTGTAAGGTCATCTCTACTACCATCGAAGTTTTCAGTTTTTCAGCCTCTTGAGGAGTCAAACTTACTTGTACCGGAGATGTCTTATATAAACCTTTAGCAGGAAACTCATCCTCATCTTTATAAGTTATATATAGCCCCAACTGATTAACAACCTCTTTTACGAGTGTTTTCGAGCGCAGTACCTCCAGCTCGTTATCAATGTTTTTAGAAGAAGTCATCAGACCACTTAACCCCATATCTTCCAATTCCGAAGAAAGTCCTGCACCTCCGCCCTTCTTCTCATCTTTTATTAAGACGGTAGCGGAAATATTATAAATGGGTGTAGCCCAATGCAAATAAAACCATGCACCAACAAAACATAGCAACACAGCACCTATAAACCACGGCCAGTGAATAATATATTTAAAAAGCAACGCCCGGAAATCGATCTGATCCTCAGCTATTTCACGTTCCTTCACGTTTTGATTTTCTTCTTTCATAACTCTCCCTCTTATTTCAAAATATTAAACAACAAACTGGCAATAGAAACAAGGATCGAAGTAGCAGAGAACCATAAACTTGTACTAGTTCCGATATCCGAATTTCGAGCTTTCGCCTTATTCGGAGTTACGTAAATAATATCATTCTGTTGCAAATAATAATAAGGAGAAAGAATAGTCTCCGCCTTATTCAGATCCAAAGGAATAATTTCCTGCTTACCATTGGCATTCTCCCGTATCAGCTTAACATCATCACGCAGACCATATACGGTCATATCCCCTGCCATAGCCAGAGCTTCCAGGATGTTCACTTTTTCATTGGAAATAGTAAATGTACCGGGACGGGCAACTTCGCCGATCACAGAGATCTTGTAATTCATCATACGTACCGTTACAATAGGAGTTTCCGTAATATAAGGTTTCAACTTATCCACAATCATTTGTTCGGTAGCCTTCTTAGTCAGGCCACCAACATGAAGTTCGCCCAGTACAGGGAAGTTTATATTACCGTCGTTATCAACTAGGTATTGCTGCAGAACAGGTTGAGTAGTTGTATAACTCAAAGCAGCATTACTCTGCGTAGCCACTGTTAGGTTGAAAGGTGCTGCCAGTTCGGGACTTGTACATGATACCACAATAGTCAGCAGGTCCTTAGGCATGATCTTGGCATCATACAACTGTGCATCCTGGGTGCTGTACAGTACTACTTCCGCATCCTGTAAATAAGGTACTTTTTTGTAAGACTGGCAAGCTGTTAACAGAAAAGCTGCCAATACGTAATAACCTAGTTGTTTCATTCTCCTCATATATTTTTATTGTTTTTTTTATTCTATCTTTATTAAAAATCAATCACTCTTTATCTGTTGTATTTCCAGATTCATTATATGCCCCGTCTTTTGCTTCAAAAATAACAGAAGGCTCTATAACATTTATTGTATGCCACGTCCCTGCTGGTATTTGGATACCGAATTTACCTTCTGCAGGAGATAGTATTTGACGTGAAATTTCTTTGATTTTTTTTTGTCTTATCACATCATCACAACAGGAAGTTGCTTCATAAATATATTCATTCACTTCTTCATAGATAATTTCTTCTAATTTACCTACAAGACATATCACAGTTTCCGTGGTATTTTCATGTCGATGGATAGGTACTTTTGTACCCGGCAGCAATGCGTTGAGCATGCGCTGGCTGGTGTCGGCAGGTGAAGTACGCAGATCGAAATTCTGGCGCAAACGTGGGTTAGTTACAGCCTGCTCAAACAGCTTACCTAAAAAGTCTTTATCAAATTCCATAATTATTATTTTTTCAACGATGTGAGATATTCTTCATGCAAATAATAGTACTTTTTCATAAACAATATGTAAGCAACAGCCACTACTGCTAATGTACCAATCAAATACAACCAATGAGCAAATATTGTATTAGGACAGAAATAAATAAATCCAAGAGAAATCACAAACTGCACAACCATATACAGCGACGCCACTTTTACATGTCCGATTTTTAATTCATTAGCCATAATCTGATAAGCATGCTTACGATGTGCCTCTCCCAAGTCCTCGTGTAACATAATACGATGGGCAATGGTCAAGCAGCCATCCACACCATATACTAATAAGAATATCAGCCAAGTAATATCCCCTGTCTTGATTATCACATTACCTAACAAGAACAACATGATATAGGCAATACCGATAGAACCGACATCTCCGGCAAAACATTTCGCCTTCCCTTTCGGTCGGAAATTGAATATACAGAATACCAATGAAGCGAGAATCGTTAATATAATCAGACTTTGTTCTACAAAGTCCATATCCCTATTCAATAATACCAACGGAATCAATACAGCTAAAGAGTATCCTGCCGTAATGCCATTAATTCCATCCATGAAATTTATTACATTTGTAGCACCGACATATACTATTAGTGCCAACAGTATAATCCACCACATTGACCAATGCAATATGCCAAGTTGATAAAATGCCATTGCAGCGGCAGCAAACTGTGCTACCAATCTCACCGAATCCGGCAATGAATGGATGTCATCTATAAAACTCACGCCTGCCACTAATGTCAAGCCGGCTAAGAACCAAGGATATTGGAATCCGAAAAAGAGACTCCAGATCCATGCGCCGATCAAGAAGATGATTCCGCCACCACGTAATACTATCGTAGAGTGTGATGAGCGTTCGTTGGGTTTGTCGATGATGTTGTGCTGGTTCGCAATGCAGAAATAGATGAGTTCTGCAATGAAAAGCAAGACTAGAATAATAAGATATATCATAATCAATTTCTATTTATAGTCAATACAAGTTCGCTAATTAGTGGTCCTTGCTAAAAAAGTCCAATAATAGTCCACGATATATTATACTATTTTTTTCAGTTTCTTCAATATATTATCAGGCAAGAATATGAACAGAGCAATAAACCATGCTTCCAGTGAATTCATTCCGAGCACTGTCTTATACATTTTTACCACAGCCTTCAACATCAACCACTTGTTACTTGTTTCAGACCCTGGAATATGGCGGTATTTCCACAAAGCTTTCGGATAGGTATAGATATAATCTACATCCTTCAGAATGTTCATCCACAACCCCCAGTCCTCGGCTCGACGGAGTGGAGGCATATATTTCTTGCCAACACGTCTCGTATCAAACAATACTCCCGGCGTACCAACATTGCAACCTGCTATCATTGACTTATATGACTGCCGTGGAGCTTGCTTCACCGTATAATAAGGCTTCAATTGCTCGTTGGCATCTTCATACCAAGTGCACGTCAATTCATAGCCATTCTCTTGCATAAACTTCAACTGTTCTTCCAACTTGGTTGGATACCACCAGTCATCACTGTCGCAGAAGCCTATATATTGACCTTGCGCCGTCTTGATACCAATGTTACGCGCCAAGCCGGCACCACCGTTTTTCTCGGCTCGCATGACTTTGATACGACTATCCATCTCCTCTATTTGCTTCAACACTGCTGTTGTTTCAGGAGCAGGACTACAATCATCAACGATTATCAACTCCCAATCCTTATAAGTTTGGGCAATGATGGCCTCTACTGTTTCACAAATATATGCTGCCGCATTGTAATACGGCATAATAATGCTTACTTGCATATTCTAACAAAATTAAAGATAATAGAAAACAGGAAAAGTGTCTGTAAGTCCTGCCGTAAGTAGAGAATTCCTATGAATTTAAGATGTGCCTTTTATAGGAAAACATGTAATTCAGATAGAGTGAATTAATTTCTTTATCGGAAAATAAACACTTTTAGGACAACATTTTACAATTGCTTTCAACTGCTTCTTGATTCGACTTTTTAATGGGAACATTTTCATATAAGTCGTATACACCTCTTTCAAATCAGAATCTCCTGACATATTCTGCAATAAGAAACGTCGCCTTTGTCTATTATAAAAATGAGTCTTACCATAAGACTGAGCCGCAAGGATATGATTGAGAGTCACCTCTTCAACATTTAGTCTATTCTTTACCGCTTCGAATATCTCCATACCTTTTGGCGTCTTTACTACAACCGCAGACACACCTTTGGTGTTTGTATCATATTTCTCTCCCCAATAATCACCCAAACGGATATCTCCGTATGCCATACTACTACGCGAATTACAATCGTAGCAAGCCTCGTTCATTATATCCATTCCAAAAAAAATGTCGTAGAATGGGTCTTTTGACTTTTTGCTCGAGTATTGCTTCGATTTCGAAATGAAATCGAAGCAATACTCATGCCAAGCATGAGTTTTGCTTCTGAATACGACCTTGTCGTATTCAGAACATCCCGTGCGTTTACTCATGTATTTCAAATATGATTTCCAGAGTTTCATTGAAGGACATCCATGACAGAAAATATCAACTAGAAGATAATTATCCGGCTTGCGCTTGTATTTAGAAGTCTGTGAAAAACCATATATCTGGCAAGGTGTGCCGAATATCGCATACTTTTTTTCAGTTCTATCTTTCAGAACTTCATCAAAACCTTCTGTAGTCAAACTCTGAAAATATTTGGAACCATAGAATTGGTCAAGTTCATCAATTGTAGAGGCAACAATTGATTTTGCAATGTTTTCCTTCGTATCGTATGCGCAGCCCATCACTTTATAGTCTCTGGCAATGCATTCTTCCATCAACACTCTCGATACAGCTCCACTACTTGATGCCTTTAATTGTTTTTCGTTTTTATTCACGGCAGCATAACACATTTCATACTTGTCACTTTGCACCGGATTTTCATCATATTTATAACAAGACTTCTTGCAAAGATTACACTCTACACACTTATCTTCATCAACTACAGGCTTATAATATCCTTCGTTGTCCAACTTAATAGTTATGGCTTTTGTTCCACAAACACTAACACATACACCACAGCCGGTGCAAAGACGAAGCTCTTCACCATCGCATACATTACTTTTCATTCTTTTTTATCGAGTTAATTGCGTTATTTACATATTTGTATGCCTTTTCCCGTTCGGTATTTAATACTTCCTCAGAATGCTTGAAATCTAGATTGTCTAGTTTTTCCACCACGTTTACAGGTTGATATCGTTCAAGCATATCTACCTTACGCAAAATGGACAATACACGCTCAGACTGTTTATTGGCAAATCCGTATTCTCGCTCAAAAGTGAAGAAAGGTGTGTGCAAATTCAAAGCGAAAACAGTTCCATGGAAAGAGTCGGTACATACGACTTTTGCATTTGCCACAAGCTCTACAAACTCTTTCGGTCCAGCAGCAACGGCTTCATCGCAATAATCCATATCCTCAAACTTATATGGAAGAGCAATTACTTTACAATTCAGTTGTTCTTTTAAAGCCTTCAAAGCCTTCTTGGCATGAGATGACGGTTCGTCCAAGAAATAAGCAAGTATATAATTCTTTGTTTTCTCCTCTATATGTAAGTTTTTTCTCCATTCCTCCGAGTTGATGATAAGTGTCGGGTCTAACAAATGTTGTGCTTCTAGTCCTGTAAGTTCCTTTATCAACTTCACACCACTGTCCTCACGGACTGACAAATAAGGATAATCATTTATCCATTTCTTCATTTTGTTCTTGTTATAATCTGCAATGAAGTTGCGTCCAAAACTTGGTGACAATGCAACCCTTTTCTGTTTAGGCGCAAATCGCAAATAATACAAGGGATCAACATATAACGTAGAGGAATTCCATATCTGATCGCTACCCGAGAAACAAGCCACAGCTTCTTTAGCTATACTTTTTAATCTTCTCCATGACACCTCCACTGGTTTCAGATACTCATCTGTAAAAGCGAAGAACTTGCGTTCTGTCCCGTCTACCAACGCTTTTTCATACGATTTCCCGTATGTCTTCAATGCATTATTCTTATTCAAAAACAACAAGCGAAACAATATGGTCATCAGTTTTCGAAACCGTACATCACGACCTTTCACCAATGATTTCAACTTAACAAGATCACACTCATATCCTACTTTTCGTATGATTTGTTTTCCCGCAAAGGCTTGAAGACAGGAACCATAGTTGAAAGCGGAAAAGACAGTGGTGAGTAATATTCTATTTTTCATTTATAATTTTAGCTATTCTTCTTGAAATTAGTAATAGGATAGAACATTATCTCTCTTATCCTTGAAGCAATACGAGTAGTAAAAATATACGAGCTATAGCCACCATGCACATATATCTTTATGTATTCCCATATAAGTTTTATATTATTAGTAATCTGTTCTTTTGCCGACCTCTTTTTAAAAGAAGCACTTTCTTCTCTGTATCGCCTATAATACACAGCGTTCTTTGATGTTAATGAAACTTTGTGAATTTTATCTGAAATCAAAAACATAAACAAGCTGTCTTCACCTATTTTAAATCGTTTATCATATCTTCTTTCTTGTATGAAACTCATTGGAATGAGTTTCATACAAGGTCCGGAAAAATATTTCCGGACCTTGGATGAAAGAGTCGAGCATCGATTTTCCACAGCATAATTATATGCATCTGTAACCGTATAATTCAACTGTCTATTAGATTCTTTGTCTTTAAATGCATATGGATAACATAATGAAACAGTATCAGGAGCGACTTTATCATATAATTCTTCCAAAAAAGAAAATGAAATTAGGTCATCATCGTCAATGAAAGTGACATATTTCCCCTTTGCATTGTTAAGGGCTATGTTACGAGCATTAGAAACACCTCCTTCATCTATTTGGAAATACTGTACTTGTAAATCCTCATGCTTCGATAACCATTCCTTTATTTGTGTATTATATGGCTCATTACAACCATTCAAAACAAGTACAAGTTCATAATCAGTCTTAGGAAATGTCTGATTATATATAGAGTCTAAACACTCCCATAAATATGTCTGTGGCTTATAGGTAGGAACAATAACAGATATTTTCATACACAATTTTAACAAAAAAGTTTTTTGTCGATTTTTGTTCAATATTATTAGATATTAGCATAGGATTCTATCATTTTAATTACACGCTCCATTTGGACTTTTGAATTTTTCTTTTCAATAATAAATTGCCGTCCTTTTTTTGCTCGCTCTTCTCGTTCCTTTATGTCAAGATGAATTACACTTGAAATACATTCTGCCAAGGCCTCCACACTTTCGTCTTTTGGAGTATAGACATAATCATAATACTCTTCAGGAATTCCTGACAAATGATTAATAATGACACTTCTTCCCGCAAGCAAATATTCCATTGTTTTTGAGGGGAAAGAGTACTTTGTATATTCCCCTTCGCTTGTTCGTGGATTCACAAGAATTGTGGCTTTATGCTGCATTTCTAAAGCTGTCTCACTATCAACCAGTCCAAAAAATTTAATACGAGAGTCTATTCTTGCAGCTTCATTTATTGCTTCCTTTGAATCTCCAGAACCACAGATCCACAATTCAACATCTCTATCTTTTACCATTTTAAATGCTTCTACAAGATTCATGATTCCAAATATTTTGCGCAGAGTACCTGTATATAGAACAACCTTTTTGTCTGTAGTTGGCTCAACATCACTTTTGCCCATGGTACCAACATCTACGATACCCTCCATTACAATGTGCTTCAAATCCTTTTGGTAGAAGTCCATCATAGCCTCGGTAAGTAATACTAGACCATTGCTATTGTTGATTGCTTCTGTAATCTTCTTGTTTCTCTTTGCCAGCAAGTACGCCTTAACTGGATTTTGCCTATCCATACCAAAGACAATAGAAGGAATATCAGGAATCACTACAGTTTGGGTTATCTTCTTCGCTGTCTTTCGCTTTGCAGCCTTTATTGCATCCAACAAACGAATGTCTGGTGTATTGATAATAATGTGAATAGTATCACCCTCAAACCCTTCAATCGCCTTCAGTATATTACTGGCTGTTGCACGCTTTGCAGAACCCTCTTTCACGCCCACAAGATTGCAGAAGCCAACAGACTCTATATACGTATTCTTGTATGCATACGACTCCGGTTCTATAAACATCTTCTTGTTATACTGAGGGTACGAGAATACACCAGGACATGTGATGCACTTCAGATTGATATTCTCCTGCTGGCATAGTCCGTTCAGTAACGACATCTCGAAATTATGATTCGACATTCCCATCAGTCCCTTGCTATCTTCGTTGATAGTTCTGAGCATATTCTGTGGGAAGAATTTTCCTATATATAATATGTTCATGCAATCATTAATGATTAAGTACCATTTCTTCCGATTCAGCTTTGAGCATCCCCCAAACAAACATCATCAGAACAAAGAACAATAAACTTGCTTCAATTACAGGCTCTACCATACAATTTAGAAACATTGCTACAACCATAGTAACAACTACCAAACGAAAAGGAGTTACATGCCGTTTAATCATTCTAAAAGTGGTTCTTAGAACGTTGATCGTAGCAACGACAAACGGAATGGTGGTAATCCATCCTGCTACAGCAGCCAAATCTAACCACAAATTGTGTACATATCCCACTCTCTTCCAGCCAAATGGACTCGACATTAAATCAGAAATAGCCGCTTGCCATTTACCCGATCTGCCTCCCAACTCAGTTGCATTATCCGTAGTACCGGATTCTCTTTCTATATATGCATCAATAATTTCTTGACTAACAAGCCCGCTCTTAATAATAATTACTAAAACAAGCAATAATAGTAATAAGGATGAAACGACCTTAGATAGCCGCATACCTGTTGAATAACCAAACGACAAGATGATACTCACAATCAAAAGCACAATACCAGTTCTATTAATCAAATGGACAACAATAACCAAAGCAATTGCTGCCAAAGAAAAGAAGACTGCTTTCTCTTTCAACTTCAAAGATTCTGCAAATATGATAGATACAAAAGCGATTCCTGCAGAACTCATTAATCCATATATTGTCGCAGATAAAGTGCTTTCCTCCTTACCTATATCACTCAACAAATAGCGACTTTCATTAACGAAACCTACAATCAAAATATCTTGGATTGTAAGAAGAAGAACGGGTATCAAATATAATAGTATGGAAATGAATAGAAACTGCAATTTCTTTTTATCATCCTCTAACCAACATATAGCCCAACTTCCAAATCTATAATAAGCTACTGGAGCTATTATCATAGATAGGTAAATAAATCCGCTACCAGTTTGATCATGCATATACTGCATAGCACAATAAGCAAATGAGAAAAATATCAAAGTAACACCAATGCCATCCCACCATTTATTAAATGGGAGAATACACCATGTGGCCAATGAGAACAAAAACAACAGGTATATGTTATCAGACCACAAAGAAGTAATAAGCGTCGAGAAAAAGAGCAATACCAGCAACTTATATTTAAATGGCATTCTCATATTTATTTCTTAATTAGTCCTTTTATTCGGTTAATTACAAATAGTCTCTCCTCCTTAGTGAGAGCGATAGTAAAATACAGAATCAAAAGGTAGACAATGGATATAATCATTAGCATAAATGGAACTACAATTCCCTTAATTGTGAAAACGAGAGTAAAGAGTATAGCTACATAAATACATGGTATATAAGATTTTCGAATAAGATTCCAGTTATTAAATTTCACGATTCTATTTAGAGCGATTTGTCTTAATACGAGTATTATGAGCGAAAATATTATATATGTGACCTGTAGATAATATGCAGGTGCACCAGCTTGTAATACAAAATATGCAGCAACTACTGATAGTAAGAACATTGTGTTTACAATTATTTGGTACCACTTAATTTTGCCTGACGCAAATATCAAATCAGGAATGCCAGCATTAAATACTCCTATCAAAGCATCAACAATTATTAAGTTCGAAAAAATAATTAAATTGGCTGGAACTGCCCCTAACCATAAAGAAAAGATCCATTCTGGAGCCACTAAAAAAGGTGAAGCTACCAACAGCAGTATAAGAAATGAATATTTCGAAGCCATCACAACCAAAGTTTCACTTCGTTCTTTGTCGCCAGCGGCATAACTTTTAACAATCTGCGGAGAGATTGACTTACTGATGCTGTTTGCGAATGTCAGGATGATAGAGTTCACAGAATTAGCTAGACCTAACGCAGTATTCATGGTCGTATTAAAAAAACGATTCACAATCAATGCAGCACCTTGGTTTTTGCTTACAGTTGCAATCGCCCCATAACCAACCCATACAGAGAATGCAAGTACCTCTCTATATGGAGTCCACTCCTTAACAAAGTGAAAGGCCACAATTTGAGGAAATAACTTTCTGCAATAGACAATAAATACAAATGTTGGAAATGCTGTAGTCAAGCAAATTGTCAATGAATAAACCAAAAGTTTATTGACAAAGAAATAAATTAATGAATAGCTTACAATGACTTTTGTGATGCTAGCTATTATCTCGGCAGTTGAGAATACCAAGAATCTCTCCTTTGCAATTAATAAGCCATTAAAAGGTACACCAATGAAAGATATTACAGATCCAATAATCGTAATATGAAATACTGTCATAACAGTTTGTATATCACCGCCATAATTGATAAAATTTAATATATACCAATCCCCTAATGGATATGCCACTGCAAGTGTGATTACAGCAATCAGCACGTGAATAACAACATTTACACTGAATGTGTTATTAATCAGTTTCATATCCCCTTTTCCAATTGCTGTCGCTATAAAGCGATTGGAGGTGCTTATCATTATTGTGTTTACAATAGCAATAAAAGATATAACTCCTCCGACTACAGAGAAGAGACCAAAATCATCAACTCCAAGTGCTTGTAAGGCAAAGCGAGTTGTCAATAATCCTGCAATTGCTGTTATTATTAGCTTAGCATACAGAATTATTGAATTAAGAAAAATAGCCTTATTTGTATTTTCTTGCATTACTTCTTATTTTTATTGACACGTATTTCACGACCCATAACATCAAGAGCTTCAGGAGTAAAGTACGTTAGCCATCCTCCCATAGGGGTCAACGTAATTTCTCCAAATAGGGGGCGTTCGTCAGTATCATAGAAATCAACACGGGCATAATCCAATCCCTTAGATAAAATTGAGGCGTATTCTAACATTTCCTTCAAATGCTTTGGTTTGTCACATTCATCACCAGAATAGTGGTAATCATTGATGATATAATGAAGATTTTTCCACTCAGGGTTATATATTACACGCTTTCCTACGCTCTGTTCTGTTCTATCAAAGCAACACTGAATGAATATAGGTTTTCCATTTGCACAATGGATTTTATAATCCATTGGAAATGATCCGTCCTCATTGTCTTTAATCAGCTCTTCACAGATAATGAGTGGCTTGATGCACTGATAGTGCACTTCGAAATCGATAGGGTGCTTAGTCTTAAGCCATTTGTTTAGCAGCTTCTTAGTTGCCTCAACGTCAAGCTTGGATTTGTCAAATACAATAATATTCATTGCACAACTGTGGTTGCACTTAATAGCGAACTGCTCTGGTAGTTCGTCAAAATTTATTGTGTCCGCATTATCCCAAACACCATACAGTTTAGTCAGAGTATGACCGAGTCCCCGTTCTTCTACATACTTGCGCACTTCATACTTATCTGCAAGATACGCATGCTTTTTATGACAACCAAGGATATTATCTCTAAAGATATACTCTGAATAGTTTCTTGGAGAAAACAGATTGGGTATCACATGTTTATTACGAGAATAATCAACAAAGTACCTCACCTGCCATGGCAACAAGTTAAGGATCCTTCTACCAAAAGATTTATTCTTCCCCATAATCGTTATGAATTTTAATTATTATATATCTGTATATCTCGTTTTTAAATAATCTTGATATAATTGAAGCTCGGATTTTTGCAGTCGAGTTTATATATTTCGACCTAAACATTGTATAACGAAAAATATCTTTCAAACGTTCTTTTGGTGAACGTCTTTGGTCAGACATACTACACATGGAGTTATAAAATAAATTTCCAACTACACCATCAAAGGCCTTACGAATGGTCTCTTCTTCATTATACTTGTAGTTATTTGAAAGTAATAAATTCAGCGCTTTAAGATCAATCCTTCCGCTATTATCAGTACATACCGCTCCTTCTTCGAGTTTATGGAAGATTGGTGTAACCTGCACTTTTCGACCTTTTTCAAACTCCAAAACCACGGAATAGGAATGGTTCTCATCATCATATCTTCCAGTTCTTCTTGGAAAAAAGAAATTACCTAAGCTATATACTATCAGTTTATCGTTATAATACTCGTATCCTTGGGCAATATGAGGATGTGTTCCCACTATGCAATCGACTCCCTGATCAATAAGCAGGTAATAGTACTGCCTCACACAATCAAGAGGTACCTCATAGTGTTCAAGACCATAATGGCAAAAACACAATATGAAATCTACTTTTGTACGTAATTCACTTATTGTCTTTGCTATGGAAAAATGGCCAATCCAAGCATAACCATATTTACAGGTACTATTAGAAAACTGACCTTCTTGGGCCTCGCATAAATTAATAATTCCGAATTTATAGTTGCCAATTTGCTTAATTCGGGCTGCATAGACCTGCTCTTCCGTGAACCCCGCTCCTATATAATCCAATCTCACGTTATCGATTGCATCAATAGTGTAGTTCAACCTATCCGGACCGCCATCGGTAATATGGTTGTTTGCCAGTAAGCACATATTGAAACCACAAGATTTCAAGTATGATACTGTACCAAATTGCTGATGTGGATAGTCAACGTGAGTTGTATTATGGTCTACTTCGACACCCTCTAAGTTGCACACCGAATAATCTACTGATTTAATAACTTCTACCAACTCATCTGAAATAAAACTCTTTTTCATTTCAGACATTGAGTTGCAAATATCTCCGCAAACAAACAATCTGCTCATAAGTTACTTTCTTACAATTCTTGGTAAATAATACAAACTCTTTGAACTTAAGTCGTTGATTGTAGCATCTATTGTTCCGAATGCACACTTATATCCAGCTTTTTCTGCCTGTTTCATAACTTTATGGGAAATAGAACTCTGACGTCCAAATGGGTATGCTAGATAGTCAACAGGATGTCCTAATAATCGTTCGAGAATTTCCTTGCTCTCTTTTAATTCTTCAAAGCTATTTGACACCTTTCTTAACATAGGATGTGACTTGGTGTGTGCACCTATTGTACATAGTTCCTGATTATCGAGTTTCTTAAGTTGCGCTTTTGTCATAAAACCTTTAGTTCCAATATATCCCGTTGTTATAAAGAATGTGAACGGTATTTGCATAGACAGAAGCACTGGTACAGCCTTTTCATATGCATCAAGCGGCACATCATCGAATGTTACAACAGCAAACTTCTGTTCGCTTTTCTCTCGGATCATTTTTAATGCTGTATCAATATTCACAAAAATATAACTCTGATTAATATAACATTCCAACGACTTCTTGAACTGCTCGAGCGTATGCTGACATGTATCAAGTTCGTCTATCCTAACATCCGAAATATGATGATACATTAATACTACACCATTAATTCTACTGTCATGCGCATTCCTACTCCAATACCATTTTCGAAGACGATATCGGAACTCGTAATAAAGTGCTAATAATCTACTCATTTTTTTAGAACTTGTTTGATTGAATTTCTGTAATGTGATATCACATACTTTAATAGCAGTCTTACATTAAATCCTTCAAGGAAATAAGGAACAACATTCTTGTGATAACTACCTTGTGTTGTACCGTTAGAATCCGTGGTATCATACAAGTATAATCCGTTTCCAAAGATATCATACATTACATTCAGTTCTATCGGACGCATGTTGAGCGCAAAAGATTTTACTATTTTATAAGGTAGAACTTTCGTTGAAAGAATGTATTTGCAACCCTTTTCATTAGAATGAAAGCCATAGATATCAAGACAAAGATCGTTTTCTGGAATACCTAACTTCTCATAGAGACAAACATTGTTGAAATAGATATCATATCTGGCAAGTTTATCTACATCATATAGTCGATAGTCGTAGTCTTGTTGCAATAAATTTACTTGTACCAAACTGTTATTATCCCCGCCATGTTCGCCTGCATCACTAAAATTAGTTGTTACAGGAATGTTAGGATAGATAACGAATTTATTTGAGTCTACAACATAGGCATTATAGTATTTTGACCAAGCTTGAATCCAACCCTTTATTTCACTTGGCATATCAACTTTTTGTATATCTTCTTCTGAGTGGGTATCTCTCCATTGTCTGAACTCACTCCACATAGACTCTGTCCAACATTCGCCCCATGTAGAAACATCCTGCATTAAAAAGACATCTGATCCGTTCTGTATATTTACGAAAGGTAAACCTACATATCCATTACGTTCATTTTTATACAGCGAGATTTGAGCTATCCGACTATCATTTCCATACTTATCCAAGGTTTTGAGGACGTATGAGTAAAAGAATGGACTCACAAATAGGTCGTCTTCGAGCAGAATTATGGCTTTGAATTGACCCGTAAGTTCTCCACACTGATATATATGATCTTTCAGACCGAGTCTTCTTTCTTGAATATTTACATATTTTTGTCCAAAAGGCCACTCAAATTCTTCGACATATTCATACAATTCTGTATCACCACTGCAATCAACACTTATGACCAGAGGGATATCTTTTGATGGATATACTGCCTTGAGAAGAGATCCGAGAAGTCTCTTCATTGACTTTATGCGGTTATATCCCACGCATACTATAGCAACCTTTTCTTTATTCTGAAGATCTTTATTTATGTCTGCTATGTTCATTTTTTCATCAGTTGCCTAAAAAAGTAATAAGGGAAAGAAACTAATGAGCGGAAGTTCGGTCTCGTTTTTATAAGCTTGTACCATGTTTTGAAAGCATCACCAGTTCTACCAGCTGCCACATAAAAATGTACCAAATTATCATAGTGAAATGTACCTACCTTAGGATTCTTTGCAATAATGTCAGCGTATTCAGAAAGGAAGTGATTATGGAACTTTATATATCTTTGACTATTGTCCTTATAGAAGTCTGCATCGCTCATGCGAGTTGCTTGATGGTTGACATATATGCGCAAGTATGATTCTTTTAATGCTGCAACCTTCCAACCTTGCTTAAGTGCTCTACAGCCGAGCGCCCAATCAGACATATCGTTACCAATGCCAGATATCCAAGTACCTCCGATAGACTCGAATGCCTTACGGCGGAACATGAATGTTGGAGTTCCACAAATTGTAGGCTTCGATATGGCTATTGGAAGTATTTCGGATCCTCCTTCAATTTCAGCTCCATGGATATTTAATTGTTCCTTGGTGTTATTATCATAATACGTCATTGCGCCATAGATGAAACCATAATCATCAGATAGTGATTGAATCAAATCCAATTGCTTTTCCAATTTTTCAGGAGTATACTCATCATCATCATCAAGGAACGTAATAAACTCACCCTTTGATAATTTAAAAGCTTCTTTTGTTTGAGCGACAGGGCCACCCTCAGGAATAGAAATGTATATAATATGAGGATCATTGTAGGACTCTACAATTTTCTTCGTATTATCGGTACCACCATCTGCAACTATATGCTCATAGTTCTGGTACGTCTGATTTTGGATGCTCTCAATACATCTTGAAATCAGTCTTGCACGATTCTTTGTGTTGGTGATGATTGTCACTAGTGGTAGTTTTTTATCCATATATTTACTTTGATATGTCGGTAGAAGAGTAATCATTTATTAATTCCCCCATACGTCTCATATAATTTTTTCATCTTTCATATACATCCTTGTCAATACGATTATCAAAACAAGTACCAATATAGGTAAAATTATAGACAACCACAGAATAGGATTCTCTATACATTTCAGAAATACATATGTTCCAAATCCAAGCATTGAAACTGAGAATATTGCAATCAGATAGAAAGATGTGAATTGAAAAGTCGTTATTCACGTGCGCTCATCGTTTCATATCATACCTTCGATGTCTACAAGACTTGTCCTTGTTTTGACGCGAAGAATGAGTATAGGGGGCTTTAATACAGTCAAGTAATCTATATTACAATTGCGCATTGCAGTTTTGAACATTAATTGCCGTTAATTCTATTGCAAGGAGCTTACTTCCAAAATTGTATTAATAAAAAATTAATGTTCAAGTTCCGTAAAAGCACAAGTTAGAATTTACGCCACACCATCTTGTTGACAATACCTACATAACTCTGTACAATCTTCACGACCTTGGTGCTTACATTTTCATCCACATAATCAGGCACAGGAATGCCATGTTGATCATCTCTGCACAGTTCAACGGCAGTATCTACTGCTTGCAAAAGACTCTTCTCATCAATACCTGCAATAATAAAATCGCCTTTATCAATTGCTTCCGGACGCTCGGTAGAGGTACGGATACAAATTGCTGGGAATGGATGACCTACACTGGTGAAAAAACTTGATTCCTCAGGAAGTGTACCAGAATCACTAACTACGGCAAAAGCGTTCATTTGAAGACAATTGTAATCATGGAAGCCAAGAGGTTCATGCTGGATAACCCGTGAATCAAGTTTGAAACCACTTGCTGCAAGTCTATTGCGTGAACGCGGATGGCAGCTATAGAGAATTGGTATATCATACTTCTCTGCCATCTTATTAATAGCTGTAAAGAGTGATAGAAAGTTCTTCTCTGTATCAATATTTTCTTCACGATGAGCAGAGAGCAGAATGTACTTTCCTTTCTCCAAGCCAAGGCGCTGGTGTACATCACTCACCTCTATTTCCACAAAATTATTATGAAGTACTTCTGCCATGGGTGAACCTGTAACGTAAGTATGTTCCTTAGGCAAACCGCAGTCCGCAAGGTATCTTCGTGCATGTTCCGAATACGCCATGTTTACGTCACTGATAATATCTACAATTCTTCTGTTGGTTTCTTCTGGAAGACACTCATCCTTGCAACGGTTACCAGCCTCCATGTGAAAGATAGGAATATGTAAACGCTTAGCGCTGATAACACTCAGACAGGAGTTGGTATCACCTAATACCAATACTCCATCCGGCTGGGTCTGAGCAAAAAGTTTATAGGAACAGTTGATGATATTACCACAAGTAGCTCCTAAGTCATCACCTACAGCATCCATATAAACCTCAGGCTCTGCCAACTTCAAATCCTTAAAAAAGATTCCATTTAAGTTATAGTCATAGTTCTGACCTGTATGGGCAAGAATAACATCGAAATACTGGCGGCATTTATTAATTACTGCCGCCAAGCGGATAATCTCAGGACGAGTACCAACAACAATGATCAATTTTAGTTTGCCATTGTTCTTGAACTTTATATCTGAATAATCGAATTTGGGTTGTTTTTCCATGATCATTTTTTCACTTTATCAAAGTATGTATCCGGTTTATCCGGGTTGAATATCTCATTGCAGTACATAACTGTCACTAGATCTTCTGTATCGGAGAGATTGATGATGTTATGGGTATATCCGGGAAGCATGATAACAGACTGTATTTTGTCACCACTTACCTCGTAGTTCAGCACTTCGTCTGTACCTTCCTTGCGGAGTTGAATGAGCCCATGACCGCTGACAACGATAAATTGTTCCCATTTGGTATTGTGCCAATGTTCACCCTTAGTAACACCCGGTTTGGAGATATTTATACTTACCTGCCCACAGTTCAAGGTATGTACAAGTTCTGTAAATGAGCCACGCTGATCTACATTCATCTTCAGATCAAAAATTGCTTTTTCTTTGGGCAAATAACTCAGATAAGTGCTATACAATCTTTTGGCAAACGAGTCTGCCGAGATTTCAGGGATCATCAGCGTCTTTGGCATTTCTGCAAACTGATGCAGTAAATCAACTATTTCACCTAATGTAACCTTATGAGTAACCGGACAATAACAGTATCTGCCATCCACCAATGGGAATACGTCAAGACCTTCAAACTCGCAACGATGCTCCTTACCTTTCAAGGCATAAATCATCTCGTCTACGAGATCGTCAATGTAAAGCAATTCCAGTTCTACACATGGGTCATTGACTTGTATCGGAAGGTCGTTAGCGATATTGTTGCAGAATGTAGCGACAGCACTGTTGTAGTTGGGACGACACCACTTGCCGTAAAGGTTCGGAAAACGATAAACCAGCACTTTGGCTCCCGTATCTTTACCGTACTGTAGAAATAAATCTTCACCAGCCTTTTTGCTGCGACCGTATTCGCTGTTACCAAAACGACCGGTCAACGAGGCTTGCGCACTGGAGGAAAGCATGACGGGACAAGTGTTATGATATTTCTTCAAGGCATCAAGCAATATACTTGCAAAACCGAAGTTACCTTTCATGAATTCATCATTGTCTTTGGGACGGTTCACTCCAGCAAGGTTGAACACAAAGCCGGCTTTCTGACACCAGACATCTAATTGTTCGGAAGTGGAATCGAGATCGTATTCAAAGACTTCATCAATCTTCAGATCACCATAACAACGAGCCTTTCCGTTTTTGATATTATTAAGTTGGGCACAAAGATTTCTACCAACAAAACCTTTGGCACCGGTAACTAAAATATTCATAGCTCTACTATTGTACAAAGTTACTCTCACCACTCAGTTCCTTCTTGATGTAATCAAGGGCGGCTATTTTAGCCTTGGTTTCCGCTACATTCAAAATACGAGTATTATTAGAGTTAAACTCAGTCAGTGTATTACGTTCCGTTTCACCTTCTTTGAAGAATTTATCATAGTTCAATCCACGATTATCTGCAGGAACGCGATAGAAATTCCCCATATCTTCAGCCTTGGCACATTCTTCATTGGTGAGCAATGTCTCATACATCTTCTCACCATGACGAATACCGATAACTTTAATGTCTTCTTTCTTGCCACCAAAAAGTTCACAAACAGCCTCTGCCTGAGTCTGGATGGTGCAAGCCGGAGCTTTTTGAACGAGGATGTCACCATTCTGACCATGTTCAAAAGCGAAGAGTACGAGGTCAACAGCTTCTTCAAGCGACATTATAAAACGTGTCATTTTAGGCTCAGTCAGAGTAACAGGATTACCATTGCGGATTTGCTCTATCCACAGAGGGATTACAGAACCGCGAGAACACATCACATTGCCATAACGCGTACAGCAAATCTTGGTCTTACCAGAGTAGCGACTCTTAGCTACTGCAATCTTCTCCTCAACAGCTTTGGTGATACCCATAGCATTGATAGGATAGGCAGCCTTATCCGTAGATAGACATATCACAGCACCAACGCCAGCCTCAATAGCAGCTGTCAAAACGTTATCAGTACCGATTACATTGGTTTTCACAGCTTCCATGGGGAAGAACTCACAACTTGGAACCTGCTTCAAAGCCGCAGCATGAAAGATATAGTCAACACCAGGCATTGCGTTCTTACATGACTGCAAATTACGTACATCGCCAATAAAGAACTTAATTTTGTGTGCCACGTCAGAATACTTTACCTGATATTCATGGCGCATATCATCCTGTTTCTTCTCATCTCGTGAAAAAATACGGATTTCGCCGATGTCAGTACGGAGGAAACGATTCAACACTGCATTGCCGAAGGAACCTGTTCCACCAGTAATCATAAGGGTTTTACCTGCAAAAATGCTCATAATGATTTTATCTTTTTATTTTTATATAATCGATTTATGGATGGTATTTAAATGTGCCATAATACTTAGCATACCACCCTGCAAACTTTCTCAATCCCTCACGTAATGATGTTGACGGTTTAAATCCAAAATCTTGTTCCAAAGGAGTCGTATCAGCATATGTCACAGGCACATCTTCAGGCTGCATCGGTATTAGTTCTTTGTGGGATTCAAAGTCATAGTCGTTGGGAAGTACACCTGCACGGATAAGTTCATCCTGAAGGACTATTACAAAGTCTAAAAGATTTTCTGGAGAGTTGTTACCGATATTATATACTTTCAATATAGGCATCAGGATTAGTGATGCTATAACGCACTCCAGCTTAGGCAGTAAGATTCACTACTACCTGCGGGTGGTAGTTAGTGAAAATGGACTTAACGATCTTCTTGTTAGCAATGCTGTCTTTAATGAAAACAAATCTGTCAACGTAAGCAGGCAATTCTTGTAAGCGTTCGTATTTTAAACGTACATCATAGTATTCGGTAATACTATCAATACCGATGACTTTCACGCTATCAAACTCATTCTGCAAACGTTTTACCAAATTGGCTCCGATAAAACCGGCTGCACCAGTCACCAAAACCAGTTTGTTCTCTAAACTAACATTGTATGTTACCATAAAGTTAATCTCTTTGAAAAATGTCACGAGTATATACCTTGTCTTTCACATCATCCAGACAGGCGTCGTAACGGTTGGCGATGATGGCCTGACTTATTTCCTTGAATTTGATTAAGTTATTGACCACTTGACTACCAAAGAATGTTTCACCATCTTGCATAGCAGGCTCGAAAATCACAATAGTAGCCCCCTTCGCCTTGATACGCTTCATAATCCCTTGAATAGCACTTTGACGGAAGTTGTCAGAATTGGATTTCATGGTCAAACGATATACACCAATGGTTGTTTTTCGTTCTTTCTGAGCATCCCATGAGCAGGAAGCGGTGTAATAACCCGCTTTACGCAACACTTGATCTGCTATGAAGTCTTTCCTTGTACGGTTACTTTCGACAATAGCAGTCATCATGTTTTGAGGTACATCCTGATAGTTAGCCAAGAGTTGTTTCGTGTCTTTAGGCAAACAATAACCACCATAACCAAAGGATGGATTATTATAGTGTATGCCAATACGAGGATCCAGTCCAACACCCTGTATGATTGACTGAGAATCCAGTCCTTTCATCTCTGCATAAGTATCCAATTCATTAAAATAACTGACACGCAAAGCGAGATAGGTATTTGCAAACAGTTTAACAGCTTCCGCCTCCTTGATACCCATAAAAAGAGTAGGAATATCTTCCTTGATTGCACCTTCCTGAAGTAATGCGGCAAAAGTATGTGCAGCTTCCTCTAGGACGGGAACATCTGCAATGGCCTTAATAGCTTCGTTTTCCTCGTCAAACTGCTCACCATCAATCAGCTTTGGATAACCAACAATGATACGACTTGGATATAAATTATCATAAAGAGCCATACTCTCACGAAGAAACTCAGGAGAAAAAAGCAAGTTAAGCTTCTTGACTCCCTTACGGGCATACTTCATATAAAGTCCCCGACAATATCCTACAGGAATAGTAGATTTGATTACCAACACAGCATCAGGATTGACACTTAAAACCAGGTCAATGACATCCTCTATATGATGGGTATCAAAATAATGCTTCACCGGATCATAGTTAGTAGGAGCTGCTATAACCACAAAATCAGCATCACTGTAGGCTTTGGTACCGTCAAGCGTAGCGGTCAGATTCAATTCCTTTTCGGATAAAAACTTCTCTATATACTCATCCTGAATAGGTGACTGTTTACGATTAAGCATATCTACTTTCTCGGGAATCACATCGACTGCCGTCACCTGATGATGTTGCGACAAAAGCGTTGCTATGCTAAGACCAACATAGCCGGTACCTGCAACAGCAATCTTAAATTCTTTTGTATCCATTGTTGATTTATGTTAGTGTTCAGAATTATTCTAGTTATTTATCCAAAACTTCAAATCGAGGTGAATTCTTGGATTTAAACTCAGGTACCACTTTCTTCATTAGCTTCACTGTATCCATGATCTTTACCGTACGGGATAACTTCTCGAACTCCCCATAAGTGTCAAGGATATCAGTATATTCATAATGACGTACCTTAGCTATCATTATCTTCTTATTCTCTGTAGGAATCGTATTCTCCTTATCACTCAAGACTTCTTCATAAAGCTTCTCACCTGGACGCAATCCCGTAAACTCTATCTCAATATCCTCACCAGGACGATAACCGGCAAGTTCGATCATACGGGTAGCCAGATCGACAATCTTCACGGCTTTTCCCATCTCAAAGACAAAAATCTCATTGCCTTCACCCATAGTAGCGGCCTCCATTACCAGGCGACAAGCTTCGGGAATAGTCATAAAGAAACGAATGATATCAGGATGAGTTACTGTGACAGGGCCACCATTCTCGATCTGTTCTTTAAAACGGGGAATGACAGAACCATTACTACCCAAGACGTTACCAAAGCGGGTAGTGATAAATTTGGTACGACCTTTCACTTTTCCCTCACGGATAGCACAGCCCAGACTCTGTACATAGATCTCCGCCAAGCGTTTCGAGCATCCCATTACATTGGTAGGATTTACAGCCTTATCGGTAGAGACCATGATCATCTTCTCAGCTCCATATTCAACTGCCATATCGGCAACCTGGCGAGAGCCGACAACGTTGACCAGCACAGCTTCACAGGGATTCTCTTCCATTAACGGAACATGTTTATAGGCAGCGGCATGAAAGATGATCTGAGGCTGATAAGTTTCGAACACCATACGAAGACGTTCTTTCACGCGGACATCTCCAATGACAGGAACAAAATCAAGACCGGGATAATTCTTCTCAAATTCCAGACGGACATTATGCAAAGGTGACTCAGCGGAATCAAACATGATCAGCTTCTTGATGCTCATCTGAGCCAGTTGCCGGCAAAGTTCGCTACCAATACTACCGGCAGCTCCGGTCACCAACACAACCTTGCCACAAAACTCAGTCATCACCTCCTCCATATTGATATGAATTTCTGAACGACCCAGCAAGTCTTCAATCTTGATAGGGCGTACCCATTGGTGGAAACTTCCGTTTTCGTCAGCCTCACTGATACTCGGAGCAATCAACGTTTTCAATCCACTCCTTTTACAATACTGAAGCAGGCGGTCTTCCTCTTCACGGGTATTCTCGTAACGGGCAAACAGGATGCCGCCGATACACTTCTTATGAATAAGTTTATTAAAGCATTCTTCATCTTTAAATGAATAAACGGGAAGATCAGCCACACGTCGGATGGAGTCGCCTGTTCCGTAGATACAGAAGCCTACTACCTTATAGTGAGAGCTGTTCATTAACCGGACTTTCAATGCCACACTCTTATCATCAATGCCATAGATCAGAATATGCATATTCTTCTTATTCAGCATATTCAACAGGAGTTCATACACCAGAATCAACTGAATGCGAAAGCCTACCATGGCAATAAAAGTCAGCATTCCATCAAACAGTACAAAGACTATTTTCTGACTATTATGCAGTCCCGTCTGAGGCAGGAAAAGCCAGATAGCCATTGCGATACAGACAGCTTTTATCAGTGCACTTCCGGCAAGTCTCCATAATTCCTTCAACTGGGAAAAACGGATCGTATTACGGTAGGTATGAAATAAAAAGGAACCTAAGACACTGGAGATCACAGAAATCGCCAAAATATGGAAGAGAGAAGTGATTTCTTTAGAAGTCTCCGTTATATAATGAATGCCGATAAATGACACCCAGGTACAAATCAAAGCTATGAACGTATCAATTCCTAATACAATCCAATAACTAAAATAATTTTTCTGCAAATATTGAACAAAACGGTCAAATGCGTGTTTCATAATTTAAATACCCCAATAAATTATAAAGTCTTTTTCAAAAAAAGTAGATTTACTATGACAATAGTTTATCGTAGATTGTGTGTAACTGAATTTTCAATGGTGAAGGCAATTGGTTTTTCAGAATCATTTGCGAACGCCTCAGAACAGTTTCTTTCTTTGCCTCATCCTCCGAATTGGCATACATAGACACACTATATCCCATCAGAAGAGACAGACACAAAGCAGCTTCCTGCTCAGCAGTCTTACCGTGACAAGGATACAGATCATTGATCTGTTCATGGATTTCGTTGTTCAGTCGTGCAAGATCATCAACATACACACCCGCCATATAATTACTTTTATGGAGCAGAGCATGAACAGTATTTTGAAGTTTATCGATTTTTTCTTGTAAACAGGAAGTCGTCATTACCCACTTAGTTTTTTTCACCTATAGGCTCAACATAGCCAATCGGCATGTCTACGCAGGCGCAACCAAGCATGTTCAGTCGAACAGCAATCTTACTTTTACCATCTACATTGACAAGCTCACCCACAAGCCCCTGCAGAGGTCCTTTAATTACTTGAACTTTCTCACCACGTGCCAAAGGAGAGCTATTCATACAGACTGTTTCATCCGAATAATCAAGCATGAAACGAAAACGTGCCATCTGGTCGTCAGGAATAACAGCAGGACTGCTCTCACCGCGCATCACCATATAGCGGCTCACAGTAGTAAAGTTCAGGACTTCCATACGTTCTTTCGGATCAGCGTGTACAAAAACCATCATCGGAAGAAGAACGGATTCAACTAATTTACGGCGATCACTCCATTGATGGATTTCCTTCTGAACAGGTACAAAATTCTCAATCCCCACCTTGTTCAAATACTCGGAAACCTTCTTTTCATGATGCATACGAACTAATGCAACATACCAGCGTTTTGAGTGTGCTACGCCTTCCCCTGTCCCATAAATAGGCCCAGCATTTAGTGATTTCTCTTTTGTTAAAATCATACTTTTTTACCCCATGTTTTTCCGTTACTTCTTAGGTAACGGATTTAAATTTGACGCAAAGATAGACAAAAACACATGTATTAAACAAATAAAAACCTACTTTTTTTCGATTTAACCCTGAATTTGAAAAAAAATGTATCTGAACATGAAAAAGGCCTATTTTCATGCTTAGGAATTTATATGCCCAATTTTCCTAAGAATCTCTACTTTCTCTAAAGCCAAGATGCTCTCAACCCTCATTAGCCGGTACTTTTCGACATTTTCCTCCCGATTTATTATGAAGTGTACTTTTCCGTTACCTAAGAAGTAACACACCAGCATCAGTACTGATTATCAAATTTTTAACCATTCAAATTCGACCTAGAGGACAAGTCTTCACGTAATGTAAATTCTTACGATTTACCTCTGTACGCTCTTTCAACTCAAACCCCTTCAGATAAATTTGTGTCGTCTTTATAGACTTATGCCCTAAAGATTCACTGATCATTTCAATTGGAACTCCACGGAACTTGGCAGTAGTTGCCCAAGAATGGCGAATCGTGTAAGAAGTTACCGGAGAAGTCAGGTGCAAAGCCCTCGCCAAACTTTTCAAATGATTATTAAACCGGCGAAGTGCAGACTGATATTCACGATAAGCACGTTCATCCTTACGTTTCTTATCACCGGAAAGGATACTGAAAAGGTAATCGGGGCAACCCGGACGCGATGACTGTGAATTGCGAAGCTGATTCATCATCTCTTTTGCCGTATCCAAAACTTCCACACTCATTGGAGTTCTGGTTTTAATTCGATTATATCGAAGCACATTACAATCTAAAGCCGACTTTTCCAAATGAGCCAAATCGGCAAAAGACATCCCACAGAATTGAAACATCAAAGCAGCAATCGATTGTGTGCGCCGCAAACAATCCGTCTTGGGATCTTCGTAAAGAAGCCGTCGGAGTTCACTCACCGGAAGAGCCCTTTTCTGACGGATATCCACTCCTGTATACACATCACGGAACAGGCCATGTACATAGGGCGCACTACCCAACTCTACCCCACGGTTATAGATACTGCGAAGCATACGCATATACGTTGATACCGTATTCGGTTTTAAGCCCGAATCATACAGATGTTCCCCGTAACGACGCAATCGGTCACGAGTGACTTGCCTGAAAGATACACTGGCATTACCACAAAATTTATTAAAAGAGAAAAGAGCATTTTGATAGACATGTGCCGTAGAAAAACGACCTTCTTTTCGTAAAAGGCCGATGTATAGTTCCCCACATCGGCTAAATCCATTTTTATTCATTATTTGCATCACTAGTTATTTTATATACAATTATAGGGCGAAAATTTGGAATTTCCATCTTAATGCCATTTATTAATTTTATTTAAATCAAAAGAAATGACAACGACAAAAAAATGCCTGAAAAATGCAACTGGCACACAAAAGAAGAGAAGTCTTGAAACTGATTATCAGGATGATGACGAAATTATTGACATCGATGAGGTCAGAAAAAGAAATGGCATCACAGGCGAAAAAAAACACTATTTCATTGCCTGTCTTCGCACTTATTACGAAGATGACGGGTTTAATTCCTACGTAAAATCTTTAACAGGACTAGCCAAGTACATTGCAGACTGGAGAATCTTTTACGTAAACACACATCATGGATATAGATTAATGAAATTCAGGAGTATACTCAGCGAAATTAGCAGTTTAAGCAAAGGAATCGGAATAATTTCGAAGCACGAAAAAGAAGAGAAAGAACAATACAAATCAAAGTATCACAGTAGAAAATAGCAAGAATAATTGGAGCGAAAAAATACAACTTATACTTTTGCCCCCGTTTTTTAGATAAAGAAATGAACGAACTATCCCGCAGAAATTATAGTGTCACTATAACAGCAAGATAGTGTCACTATCCCGACAGGATAGTGTAACTATCATCGCACGATAGTGTAAGCATCCTACAGACAGTTCCGCCTTTTCTTTAAATATAACTATTTTACTAACAAATTTATAATGTAATGACAAAAGAAAAACGGCTGATAGCCACTAACAAAACAGAAGAAGAAAGAGATCGATTAACAGAAGTATGGAAAAAACGTATCGTATCAGAGAAAGGTTATTCGGAAACGATCGCAGAACGAATAGCCGAAAAAGTGAAATCACTGGCAGACTACATGCAATATGGCCATGCCATCATCGCATACTACAGACAGAACGGTAGTTTTCAGTTAGTTACAGGCACTCTTATTTCTTATTCCAAAGACTTTCACCACTCTTATGACATGAAGCAGGTACACAGTACCTTCATATTCTGGTGCATGGAAGAGAAAGGATGGAGAACCTTTCAGATTGAGAATTTTCTCGATTGGAAACCAATTGTATAAACTTAAAAACAAACAATAAGACTGATATGAGCACAACTTATTTAAGCGTAGACTATTTTCCGCTTACCGTAAACTTTTTCGACAGAGATGCCATTGAACTGGCTGAAGCCAAATATGGTATCAGAGTGGATGGAGCTGTATGCAAACTTCTATGTAAAATATTCAAAGAAGGATATTACATCCCATGGGGTGAGGAACAATCGTTGATTTTTGCCCGCAAACTGGGAGGAGAACTGAAAGGAAAAGAGATAGACGGAATCATTCAAATTTTGCTTGACAAAGGATTCTTTGACAAAGAAAGCTATGAGAAGTTTCAGATATTGACTTCCCTTGAAATTCAGCACATCTGGATAGATGCTACCTGCCGCAGGAAAAGAAAGTTAGAAGATTTGCCCTACCTGTTAGTCAATGACACCCAAAAACAGGAAAAGGGAAATAATACAAAGGATGCAAACAATTCGTCAGTACAAGGTGAATTGAAACTGGAAAATGAGAACATTTCACCCGAAATTGCTGACATTTCCGGACAAAGTAAAGGAGAGAAAAGAAAAGCAGAAGAGGAAGAAGACAATACGGCTTCGCCTTCGCTCGAAATCCCCGGTTATGCCTACAACAAGAGTACGCACAACGTCAAAGGACTTCTGGACAGCCTGGCACAACATGGAGTAACAAACAAGAAAGAAATTACAGCTATTCTCAAGCTGTCGGATTACGGAAAGAAGGGGACGCAGATATGGATCACGCTGTCTACCACCAAGTGGGGAAAGATTGATAATCCGGGAAGGTATATCATTTCAACGTTGAGGACATAGAGATAAAATAAGGCACGGATTACACGAATTAACACGGTTTTTAGTTACTCAATTCCTGAAACCGTGAAATCTGTGTAATCCGTGCCTAAAAAAAATTACCACTTATAGTTAATACCGAAGCTCAGCAATTCCTTCAGCTGGAAAAAGCTGCCATTTTCAACGGTTGGTTTTGAACTGTCGTCAAAACGGGCGTGTACGTAAAGTTTAGTAGAAAGATAGCGGTTCAAAACAAAGTTGAATGTATTCTCCCACTCCACACGCACCCATTCGTAATTGGTCAGATAGTTCAGACGGGATTCCAGCGAAACAGCCGAAATGATTTTCCAGTTGAACGTTGACTGCAACTGAGAACCGAAGTCGTTTTTAGAGCATTTGCCTTTCTCCAGACCGAACTTGGTTTCATCTACTTCCGAATTGTCGATATATCGCAAGTTATAAGTCAGCGGACCGATGAAAACAGAAAGATTGAATTTCTGCTTATTCAATTTGTAGTCCATACCGATACTGACTGCCAAATCCGCCGGAGACAGGAATGCGGAAACAAGTTCTTCGCTATTGGCTTTGTAACCGTGACAGAACTGAGTCTTAAACTCGGAAGAAATAGTATAGTACCAGTTCTTTAACGCTCTCAATCCTAACTTATTGTACAAACGGAACTGGTCGGTATTAATCAGATAATCATGGAATTTATCCGACGGTGTGGATGTCATACCCAGTTTAGCCTCCAACTGATTTTCGAAAAGGACTTTCTCATTATCATTGTAGTTGGCATAAAGCTGCAAGGTAGCCAGACCGGCAAAGTTACTTTCTCCTCCCTTGTACCAGTTCTCAGAAAGGTGGTTCTGGCTGATTTGCAAAGAACCGTTACCTCCGGTAACCCACCAGTTAGGACGGCTGATTTTCATTTTTGCCTTGCCCACATCGTTGCTCATTTCTTCCGGCTGGAAAAGATGGACAACAGATGCCTTCGGAGAAATCTTCGGTTTCACATCCCTACGGAAGACATCACGGCTCATGATACGGTTTTCCGTGGTGACAACCAATTCCGGATGATTGAGATAAAGAGCCATCAGTGCTTTATTGACCGATTGATTGGCACGCTCGGACTTCGTATATGCCAAAGTATCATAAGGAAGAAGTTCCGCTGTCAACTTTTTCAAGTTGTCGGGCAAAGAGTCAAACTGTACCGGTTTCCAATCCACCTTTGAATACTGCGCCATCGGAGCATAATAATAGGCTAACGGAGTAAACAGACGAAAATAGTCAGGATCGGACGGAATATAACGTTCCGGTACAGACGGGTCATTCAGATAGTCCAACTGACCGATATACTTATTATATAAGATTGATACAGTGTCCAATTTAGGAGTTTCTCCGGACAGATTCAATTTAAGCATTAAATACTTCTGAAGTTCTGACGAAAGCGTGTCTGCCTTCACAATTTTCGCTTTTGCCACTACGGTAGAAGGTTGAGTGGCGGTCTGTGCTGAAAGCGATAAAGATAAAGTCGAGGTAAAAACTACGAATGATAATAACTCTCTTCTCATAATATTCCTAATTTGGTGCAAATCTACATTATTTTGTTTAGAAAACATAGGAATCTTTCAAAATTGCATTTTTTAATAAAATTGTAGAGGGGAAAGTCTGCATTCTTCCCCTTTTTTTTATAATTTTGCGCTTTTTAAGTTCGTAAGAAACTACTAAGTAAAAATAATTAAAACAGTTATAGCTGTGGGAGAAACAAAGTATATTTTCGTCACCGGTGGTGTTGCCTCTTCTTTAGGAAAAGGGATCATCTCATCATCCATCGGTAAGTTGCTGCAAGCAAGAGGTTATAATGTAACCATCCAGAAGTTTGACCCGTATATCAACATCGACCCGGGAACATTGAATCCTTATGAGCATGGAGAATGCTATGTGACCGTAGACGGCCATGAAGCCGATCTTGACCTGGGACACTACGAACGTTTCCTGGGTATTCAGACTACAAAGGCTAACAACATCACTACGGGACGTATCTACAAAAGTGTTATTGACAAAGAACGCCGTGGAGACTATCTGGGTAAGACGATTCAGGTGATTCCTCATATCACGGATGAAATCAAACGGAACGTAAAATTGCTCGGTAACAAATACAAGTTCGATTTTGTAATTACCGAAATCGGTGGTACGGTAGGTGATATCGAATCACTCCCCTACCTCGAAAGTATCCGCCAGTTGAAATGGGAGTTGGGTAAGAACGCTCTTTGCGTACACCTGACATATGTGCCTTATCTTGCCGCTGCCGGAGAGCTGAAAACCAAACCGACACAGCATTCTGTCAAGGAACTCCAGAGTGTAGGTATTCAGCCGGACGTATTGGTGCTTCGTGCCGAACACCCGCTGAGCGACGGACTCCGCAAAAAAGTAGCTCAATTCTGTAATGTGGATGACAAGGCTGTCGTGCAGTCTATCGACGCAGAAACAATTTATGAAGTACCTCTCCTGATGCAGGCACAGGGACTGGACAGCACAATCCTTGAAAAGATGGGGCTGCCCGTAGGAGAAACTCCGGGACTAGGTCCGTGGCGTAAATTCCTGGAACGCCGTCATGCTGCTGAAACGAAAGAACCCATCAACATCGCATTGGTAGGTAAATATGACTTGCAGGATGCTTACAAGTCAATCCGTGAAGCATTGTCACAGGCAGGTACTTACAACGACCGCAAAGTGGAGGTTCACTTTGTGAACAGCGAAAAACTGACAGATGAGAACGTAGCCGAAGCCTTGAAAGGCATGGCAGGCGTGATGATCGGTCCGGGATTCGGTCAGCGTGGTATCGACGGTAAGTTCGTTGCCATCAAATATACACGTACACATGATATACCGACCTTCGGTATCTGTCTGGGTATGCAATGTATCGCTATCGAATTTGCCCGCAACGTATTGGGATATGCCGATGCCGACTCACGCGAAATGGATGAAAAGACTCCGCACAACGTGATCGACATCATGGAGGAACAGAAAGCGATCACCAATATGGGAGGTACGATGCGTCTGGGCGCTTACGAATGTGTGCTTCAGAAAGGATCGAAAGCATACCTTGCTTATGGTGAAGAACATATTCAGGAACGTCACCGCCATCGCTATGAGTTCAACAATGACTATAAGGCTCAATACGAAGCTGCCGGTATGAAATGCGTGGGTATCAACCCCGAATCGGATCTGGTGGAAATCGTTGAGATCCCGGCATTGAAGTGGTTTATCGGCACTCAGTTCCATCCGGAATACAGCAGTACGGTATTGAACCCGCATCCGTTGTTTGTGGCTTTCGTGAAGGCAGCCATCGAGAACGAGAAGAATTGACAATTGACAGTTGACAATTGACAATTTATTATTCAAAAATTTATAATTCATAATTAATAGGAATGGATAAAAACACCATTACAGGTCTCGTTTTAATAGGTATATTATTGGTAGGATTCAGTTATCTGAGCCGTCCAAGCGAGGAGCAGATAGCTGCGCAGAAGAAATACTACGATTCTATTGCCGTGGTGCAACAGCAGCAGGAAGCGCTGAAAGCAAAAACAGAAGCCGCACTCGCCAATGAAAACAAAGGTGCAGCAGCGGCAGCAGATTCTTCTGCCCTGTTTTTCAACGCGATGCATGGAACTGATTCCAAAGTAAGCATCCAGAACAGCGTAGCGGAAATCACTTTCACTACGAAAGGCGGACGGGTATATTCGGCTATGCTGAAAGAATACAAAGGACAGGACAAGACAAACCCTGTCGTACTGTTCGACGGTGATGATGCTACCATGAGTTTCAACTTCTACAACAAGCAAGGAGCCATCCAGACAAAGGACTATTACTTCGAAGCTGTCAATAAGACAGACAGCAGCGTAACTATGCGTCTGGCTGCGGACAACGCCAGCTACATCGATTTTATCTATACGCTGAAACCGAACAGCTACCTGATGAACTTTGAAATCAAAGCAACAGGCATGGAAGGCAAACTGGCCAGTACGGAGTATGTAGACATCGACTGGACACAGCGTGCACGCCAGCTGGAAAAGGGATTCACTTACGAAAACCGCCTCTCAGAGCTGACTTATAAGGTAAAAGGTGACAATGTAGATAATCTGTCGGCTGCCAAGGATGACGAAAAGGATCTGGGCAATACAGCGATAGACTGGGTAGCATTCAAAAACCAGTTCTTCTCTTCTGTATTCATTGCAGACCAGGACTTCAACAAGGTTTCTGTGAAGTCAAGAATGGAACAACAAGGAAGCGGATATATCAAGGATTATTCTGCAGAAATGAGTACCTTCTTCGATCCGAGCGGAAAACAACCGACAGAAATGTACTTCTACTTTGGCCCGAACCACTTCAAGACCTTGAAGGCACTGGACAAAGGACGTACAGAGAAATGGGAACTTAACAGACTGGTATATCTGGGCTGGCCGTTAATCCGCTGGATCAACCAGTTTATCACGATCAACGTATTCGACTGGCTGTCGGGCTGGGGCTTGAGCATGGGTATCGTACTGTTGATTCTGACAATTATGGTGAAGGTGGTAGTTTACCCTGCTACCTGGAAAACATACATGTCTTCTGCCAAGATGCGTGTATTGAAACCGAAAATCGACGAGATCAACAAGAAGTATCCGAAGCAGGAAGATGCGATGAAGAAACAGCAGGAGGTGATGAGCCTTTACAGCCAGTATGGCGTGAGCCCGATGGGCGGTTGTCTGCCAATGTTATTGCAGTTCCCGATCTTGATGGCATTGTTCATGTTCGTACCGAGCGCTATCGAGTTACGTCAGCAGAGCTTCTTGTGGGCGGACGACTTGTCCACTTACGACGCGTTCATCACATTCCCGTTCCATATCCCGTTCCTGGGCAACCATCTCAGCTTGTTCTGCTTGCTGATGACGGTAACCAACATCCTGAACACAAAGTATACAATGACGATGCAGGATACAGGAGCACAACCGCAAATGGCTGCGATGAAATGGATGATGTATCTGATGCCGATTATGTTCCTGTTCGTACTGAACGACTATCCTTCGGGATTGAACTATTATTATTTCGTGTCAACACTGATTAGTGTAGGAACCATGATTTTGTTGCGTAAAACTACAGACGAAACAAAATTACTGGCTATTCTGGAAGCTAAGAAAAAAGACCCGAAACAAATGAAAAAGACCGGATTTGCTGCACGCCTGGAAGCTATGCAAAAGCAACAGGAACAGTTACAGCAGCAAAAACAGAATAAACGATAAGAAATTATCCGAAGATATATTCTGAGAAAGCCGGGCAACCGAAAGGGGTTTGTCCGGCTTTCTTTCTCTAAAAAACAAACTTAATATGAAGACAAAATATACTTATAAACAAATCTGGACGATCGCCTACCCTATTCTGATCAGCCTGATTATGGAGCAGCTGATCGGCATGACGGACACGGCCTTTCTTGGACGTGTCGGGGAAATTGAATTAGGGGCATCCGCCATCGCCGGGGTTTACTACCTGGCTATTTTCATGATGGCATTCGGATTCAGCGTAGGAGCACAGATATTGATCGCCCGTCGCAACGGGGAAGGAAACTACAAGGAAATCGGACCGATTTTCTATCAGGGGATTTATTTCCTGGTAGTGGTTGCTGCGATTCTGTTTACACTTTCCATCGTATTCTCGCCATTTATTTTAAAGAATATCATTTCGTCCCCTCACATTTATGATGCAGCGGAAAGTTATATTCATTGGCGGGTGTACGGGTTCTTTTTCTCATTTGTCGGAGTGATGTTCCGCGCCTTCTTTGTCGGTACGACACAGACCAAGACGCTGACGCTGAACTCCATCGTGATGGTGCTTTCTAACGTGGTATTCAACTATATTCTGATTTTCGGTAAGTTCGGTTTCCCGCAACTGGGCATTGCCGGTGCAGCCATCGGTTCATCCCTGGCTGAACTGGTATCGGTGATTTTCTTTATCATCTATACCTGGAAGCGGATCGACTGCAAGAAGTATGCACTGAATATCCTGCCGAAATTCCAAAGCCGGACATTGAAGCGGATTCTCAATGTCTCCGTGTGGACAATGATTCAGAACTTCGTTTCTTTGTCTACCTGGTTTATGTTCTTCCTGTTCGTGGAACACCTGGGAGAACGGTCATTGGCTATCGCGAACATTATCCGAAATGTGTCGGGTATCCCGTTTATGATCGCCATGGCTTTTGCTGCAACCTGCGGATCTCTGGTCAGCAACCTTATCGGTGCGAGCGAAAAAGATTGTGTACGGGGAACCATCAATCAGCACATCCGTATCGGATATGTGTTCGTACTGCCGATATTGATATTCTTCTGTCTGTTTCCCGACCTGATTCTGCGCATATACACGGATATGCCCGATTTGAGGGATGCGTCCATCCCTTCTTTATGGGTGTTATGCGCAGCCTACGTAGTGCTGGTACCAGCCAATGTGTATTTCCAGTCGGTATCGGGAACAGGTAACACACGCACGGCACTGGCCATGGAACTTTGTGTACTGACAATTTATGTAGCTTACGCTACTTATTTTATTCTTTACCTTAAAATGGACATTGCGTTTGCCTGGACAACAGAAAGTGTGTATGGAATCTTTATCCTCCTCTTCTGCTACTGGTATATGAAGAAAGGAAACTGGCAGAAAAAGCAGATTTAAATCCTTTTTTCATTATCTTCGCAATAAAATAAACATTTTTATAAAATATGAGACAAGCAAATCTATTTATGATGTCGGCAGCAATGTTGTTAGCTGCCTGCGGCGGAACAAAAGACGCGGGCAAAACGGATCAGGTGCTTATCGAAAAATCCGATATTAAGATCGAAGGGAAGCGTATGACACCTGAAGCCCTTTGGGCAATGGGACGTATCGGAGGACTGGCGGTATCGCCCGACGGAAAGAAAATTGCGTATACGGTAGCATACTACAGTGTACCGGAGAACAAGAGTAATCGCGAAGTTTTCGTCATGAACGCGGACGGCAGCGATAACCGGCAAATCACCCGCACTCCTTATCAGGAGAATGAGGTGACCTGGATAAAAGGAGGAACGAAGCTGGCTTTCCTGAGCAACGACAACGGAAGCAGCCAACTATACGAAATGAATCCGGACGGTAGCGGCCGTAAACAACTGACCAACTACGACGGTGACATCGAGGGTTATTCTATCTCACCGGACGGCAAGAAACTGCTGTTCATCTCGCAAGTGAAAACCAAAGAAAGCACTGCCGATAAATATCCGGATCTGCCGAAAGCTACAGGTATTATTGTCACCGACCTGATGTATAAGCACTGGGATGAATGGGTGACAACTGCTCCGCATCCTTTCGTGGCAGACTTTGACGGTAACGGTATTTCCAATATCGTGGATATACTGGAAGGAGAACCATACGAAAGTCCGATGAAACCTTGGGGCGGCATTGAGCAGCTGGCGTGGAATACGACTTCGGACAAAGTGGCTTATACCTGTCGCAAGAAAACGGGGCTGGAATATGCTGTTTCTACCAATTCGGATATTTATGTGTATGATCTGAATACAAAGAAAACGGATAATATCACCGAAGAAAACAAGGGGTATGACACCAATCCGCAATACTCTCCGGATGGCAAGTACATTGCATGGCAAAGCATGGAGCGCGATGGATACGAAGCTGATCTGAACCGTTTGTTTATCATGAATCTGGAAACCGGAGAGAAGCGTTTTGTCAGCAAAGCATTTGAGTCTAATGTGGATGCGTTTGTCTGGGGCAACGATGCCAAGACCATCTATTTTACAGGTGTATGGCACGGAGAAACTCAGATTTATTCTCTTGACCTGACGAATGATTCTGTAAAGGCGATTACTTCGGGTATGTATGATTATGAAGGGGTAGCACTCTTCGGTGACAAACTGATTGCTAAACGCCACTCAATGAGTATGGGTGATGAGATCTATGCGGTAGCATTGGATGGTTCTGCCACTCAACTGACACAGGAGAACAAGGAGATTTATGATCAGCTGGAAATGGGTAAGGTAGAAGGTCGCTGGATGAAAACGACGGATGGCAAGGATATGTTGACATGGGTGATCTATCCTCCCCAGTTCGATCCGAACAAGAAATATCCGACATTGCTGTTCTGTGAAGGTGGCCCTCAAAGTCCGGTAAGCCAGTTCTGGTCTTATCGCTGGAACTTCCAGATTATGGCTGCCAACGACTATATCATTGTAGCCCCGAACCGTCGCGGATTACCGGGATTCGGAGTGGAATGGAACGAACAGATCAGTGGTGATTATGGTGGCCAGTGTATGAAAGACTATTTCACTGCTATCGACGAGATGGCAAAAGAATCGTATGTAGATAAAGATCGTCTGGGATGTGTGGGCGCTAGTTTCGGAGGATTCTCCGTATATTGGTTAGCCGGTCATCACGACAAACGTTTCAAGGCATTTATCGCTCATGACGGAATCTTCAATATGGAAATGCAGTATCTGGAAACAGAAGAGAAATGGTTTGCCAACTGGGATATGGGCGGCGCGTACTGGGAAAAACAGAATCCGATAGCACAACGTACTTTCGCCAACTCCCCTCACCTCTTCGTGGAAAAATGGGATACTCCGATTCTCTGTATTCATGGAGAAAAAGATTTCCGTATTTTGGCTAATCAGGCTATGGCTGCATTTGATGCCGCTGTAATGCGTGGTGTACCTGCAGAGTTGCTGATTTATCCGGATGAAAACCACTGGGTACTGAAACCACAGAATGGCGTCTTGTGGCAACGCACTTTCTTTGAGTGGCTGGATAAGTGGCTGAAGGCTCCTGCAAAATAAATCTTTGATATAAGACAAATAATGAAGGCTCTGTTCTCAAATCAAATTGAGTTCAGAGCCTTCTGCATTACATCTAAAATCCGCTAGACTTTACTCATGATATATATTTTCGATTGCTACTATATACTTAGATAAGGTCTATGATTCAATCTAGACCTGTTTCATAATCCTTTTCAAATAGCTCAATCGGAGCCTCCATTAAAACAGTTTTTTCAGCACCTTTTTCGTCTGATAAATCAATTAATCCCATTTTTTGCTCCCTTAATTGTTCTCCAGTCCATCTGCCTTTTAAATGGTATTCTTCCCCTTTATTTACGGCCTTCAGTACCAAATAAAAAGTTAAGGTACATCGATATCCACATTCTTGTTTTGTTAACTCATAAGTTGAATAGGGAGGTATCTCATACTTTACATTTCCAATAGAACGTGATCCATTCTTTACTTTTAATGTTTCTCCAAAAATCAACGGAGTCTTCGCACCCGTTCCGTCTATAAAAAGCTTACCTCCAGCATCAATGAAAGGAACAGGAATCTTCAAATCCGCCAAATTTTCAGCATTAACAGGCAAAGAACCTTCAGTCAATACAAATAAAGAGTTCTCTTCCTCTTCCACATCCCATGCATATATCATTGGAAGAGGTTCATCTTTATCATTTACTTTATGTTGCAAGACTACTACAGGATATTCAACCCGCTCTACTACATCCGTTTCCTCCTGCACAAACTTATAGGAAACAACCTCTAATATCGCCGGAGTATTGGATGGAGAAGAAGACACATCATCCGAATCACTACTACAAGCTGCGAGTGCAGCACAGATACCTGCAAGAAAGAACATTTTTGTTTTCATAACGCTTAGTTTTAGTTGTGTTACAATAGTTTAGTTTAAGGCAAATGTATAATATTTATATCACTTATCAAAGCTTTACCGATAAAAAATAAAAAAAGGGAGAATTAATCTCCCTCCCAAATATTTTCGATTTCTACTATATACATTTTATGAAAACCTCCATGAGCATCGTCATACCATTTCTCCAAAGATTCTTTATCCAAGAAACATTCGGGTTTAATAGTATCTGTATAGAGCTTCTTGCATTCCAGACTTAGACGGGCTTGTTCGAAAAGCACATTCCCCTGTTCTGTGAAGATCGGCTTCAATCCGGTTGCTTTCACCTTATCCGTATCACGACCGGACTTTGAGCCACAAACTGCATGAATCTTCTTATTTGCTTCGCCCAAAAAAGAAAGTGTCAGATAATCACTTTTCTCGATGAACTCATACGTATATCGTTCGGGGCGGACAAAAACAAAAGCAACAGGCTTATTCCAAAGCCAACCAATACCACCCCAACTGGCAGTCATTGTATTGAATTTCTCTTTGGTGCCGGCAGTAACCAACATCCATTCTTTGCCAATCGCCTCAAAGAAATTTTCTTTCAGGTCTTTTACTTCTAACTTCTTCATCTCTCAGTTTATTTTATAATTACTTTCTTTTACTCAGTTTTACGATTTCTCCCAGATAAGGGATTTCCACACGAATCTTTCTTTTCTTTGCTTCTGCCGCAAATACTTTAGGCGGATCATGCAAGGGTTCATCAGACAAATCAAATGTACCGTAGTGCATCGGAATGGTTATTCCTGCATGCATCTCTTCGGAGGCAGTCAGTGATTCATAAGGGGAAATATGATTGGGACGCATGAACCAACGGGGTTTATATGCACCGATACCCAACAAGGCATAGTCCGGAGCTCCGAACAGATCCGGGATTTCCCTAAAATGGGTAGAATACCCTGTGTCTCCGCTATAATAGAGAGAAACACCATTCCCCTGCAGCATGAAAGCTCCCCACAATCGCTGCCCTCCATCACGTACGGAACGTTTGCTCCAATGCTGTGCCGGCAAGAAAGTTATTTTCAGCCCTTCATCTTCCAGTTGCTGATACCAGCCGGCCTCGATCACTCTCATTTCCGGAAACCAGCTCTTTATCAGTTCTCCGGTTCCCAAACCGCAAAACAGTTTCATCTGCGGATTATTATTCAGCAAACGGGTGATACTTTGCTTGTCCAAATGATCAAAATGGTCATGGCTGATAAGCAGGTAATCAATTTCTGTAAAAATGTCGGGATTGGCAGGAAACTCACTCTGTCTTTTCACAAAAGGGATGTTTCCGAAAACCGGATCGAACATGATTCTTTTGCCTGCCAACTGAAGGAAGAAGGAATTATGTCCCAGCCATATTAAAGAATCTCCCACCACAGCATCCAGCGAACGAAGATAACAGACTTTTGGGTCCCACTTCACCGTTTTCTTTTCTTTCCGCTGAGGATTGGGGGACAACCGCCATTTCAACACACTTCCCATACCGGGGCGGAAACGGTGCTGCCTGTTAAAAAAACGTCCGCGTACCATCGGATTTCCTCTCCAATAAGGATTGACGGTAGCCAAACGTTCGTTTCTCCTGAAACATATATGTTCACCCATTTTCTTTATCTATTGAATAAGTCCTCACAAACTTAATTAAAAATCTCGATTTACAAAGAGGGACAAACAAAAAATGTACCCCGGACACACTATCGGGGCACATTTCTCAGAAAAAGAATAAATATTATTCTTTTTTAATAGAGCGATCTTATATTAAAAGCAATGCAGTCCATACAACGGCAACTGCCATCCGAGAGCTGACAAATTGATAATCACGATGACCAGTCCCAATACCCATAGGATAAACAGAGACCATTTCAAGCCGGTCCCCATCGGTGACCAATGAAACAACTGACGCATTATAGTGTACAGAAAAGCTCCTAATGGAATGGCAATGAGTGCAATTCCTGAAATGGTGCCAAGCAATGTCATCACAGGAGATATGGTAGCTATGGGCGTCCAGTCAATAGCCGGAAGCATTTCATAAAGCAGAGCTCCGCCGCCAACAAGCGCAGCAATCACCGCAAACACAAGAGCTACTATCACCACAGCGAGCACGAACAATACCGGACAGCAAATGATGACAAGAGCTACCAGGAATATCTTAAGAATGATAGCGGCGATCGTGACAAATACATCTCCTACTTTTTGCAGAAAGGTACGCGGTTTATCCGAGTTCACAAAGTTATTGACCCCGTCGGCCACCCGTTCAAATCCGTCCGTCACCGTTTTGCCTATATTTTCTATGGTTACCGCTTCGCCACGCATACTCAGCTTCTCTGCTGCCGTACGTGCTTCGGGAATGATAATCCATCCTATAATATAAAGGATAATCATCGGGCAATAGGGAACAAACAATAATACGATCATCAGGATACGCACCAGCGTGATATCCCAGTCAAAATAAGCAGCCAGTCCGGAAGCTACTCCTCCAAGCAACTTATTATCCGGATCACGGAACAGGCGACGGGCTGTAGTGGTCCGTGTATATCCCTGACCGGAAGAAGCTGTCTGTTCCTTCTTATGCGGTTCGGATTCGTCATCAGATACACCAAAATCTTCCGGTTTGCCTACCCGGGCAATTATTTCTTCCACATCGGCAATGGTAATGACTTGCTTCCCTGCGGACACTTTCTCGGCAAACAGCTCGGCAATACGAATCTCGATATCATTCACAATCTCTTCCGCCCCCTCCTGTTTGCGAAAAAAATGTTTCAGGTTGGACAGATAATCGTCCAGCAAACGATAGGCATCATCATCTATATGATAGACAGTTCCTCCCAAATTTACAGTCAATGTTTTTTTCATTATTATTTCTTCTTTATCGAATTATCTACTAGCAATATGATTCACGGTTTCGTTCAGTTCCTTCCAGGATATCTCAAGCTCGCCTAAAAAAGCCTCTCCTTTTTCTGTGAGCTTATAGTACTTGCGAGGAGGTCCCTGCGTGGATTCTACCCATTCATAACTCAACAAATCGTCATTCTTCAAACGTGTCAGCAATGGATACAAGGTACCTTCCACCACAATCAGCTGTGCCTCTTTCAACTTCTGAATAATATCAGAAGCATAAGCCGGCTCTTTGTGCAGTAAAAGCATGATGCAATACTCTAACATGCCTTTTCTCATCTGAGATTTTACATTGTCTACATTCATTGTTATTTTTCTTTTTGATAGGACAAATATATGCATTACTCTAGTACCTTGTATTACAAAGTACTATAATTTAATAATAATTAAATCATTAAGAAGTTTTCTCCTTATTATAAAAAGAAATAATAGCTATATTTGCAGCTCATAAAACCACAAAAAAGAAAATACGTATGTTTACTATTCGAAAAGCAAGGATAGATGATTGCGGTCTGATCAACCAAATGGCCGGTGAAGTATTTCCCGCCACTTACCAAGAGATCTTATCTCCCGGACAACTGGACTATATGATGGACTGGATGTACTCTCCCGAAAATATCCGGAAACAAATGGAAGAAGAAGGTCATGTTTATTTTATCGCATATGAAGGAGATGAGCCCTGTGGCTATGTCTCCGTACAGCAACAGGAAGAGAATGTATTCCATCTGCAGAAAATCTATGTCCTCCCCCATTTTCAAGGCGCACACTGCGGTAGTTTTTTATTCAGAGAGGCTGTCAGATATATCAAGGAGGTGCATCCGGAACCTTGCTTAATGGAGCTTAACGTGAACCGTAACAACAAGGCTTTACTGTTCTATGAACGGATGGGTATGAGAAAATTGCGGGAAGGGGATTTTCCGATTGGCAACGGGTACTATATGAATGATTATATCATGGGACTGGATATCTGAAAAGTAAGGTAACCATATACAAAATGCCCCGGAACAGATTGTTACTCAATCAATGTTCCGGGGCATTCGTTTATTTATTACCAAGCGGGCTTATTTCGCTACGCGTTCCAGCCATTTCAGCATGAAGATCATGGTAAACATTGAAATAGTACAAGCTACCACAAATACTGTCCATGTCATCCAGATAGGAATGGATTCATACAAAATAGCACCGATCACCAACAGCTGATTGCCAAGTGCAGTCGCACCTAACCAGCCTCCCTGCATAATACCCTGGTATTTCGGAGGAGCTACTTTAGACACAAATGAAATTCCCAACGGAGAAATATACAATTCAGCTACCGTCAAAATCAGATAAGTCAGCATCAACAAGAACGGAGTCACTTTCACCGGTGAAGTTCCTACAGCGATAATGTCCTTGTGCAAAGGCAGATTGGCAAAATAAGAACCGACAGCCATTACGATAAAGGCCAATGCGGCAATACCCATACCAATTGCAATCTTCTTAGGAGTAGAAGGCTCTTTTCCACGTCTGCGCTGGCTGGCAAAGATTGCCATAATCACAGGAGTCAGGAAAACAACAAAGAACGGATTCAACGACTGGAACAACTCAGCGGAAATAGGCATACCAAACAAGTTAAGGTCAGTGTATTCCTTTGCAAAGTATGTCAAAGTCAAACCATTCTGATGGAAAGAGAACCAGAAGAAGATAACAACTCCGAACACTGCGAACAGGGCATACATACGTTGTTTCACTTCCTGAATACTCATTTCTACAGTAGCCGAAGATGCTGAAGATGCAACGGCTTTCTTGCTGGGATCGGGGAAGTTTCTCTTATTCAGCAAATAGATAGTCAAAGAAATGACCATAGCAATGATAGCCACTCCAAATGCATAATGGAAACCTGTAGTAAAGACGTTCAGGTAATCGGATGCAAAAGCTGTATAATCCTGTACCGGAGCGTTGGAAGCTTTCTCTACCAACGTATGATAAGTTTCAGTAGCTTCGGGCGACAGAGTACCAGCCAAATGACCGTGACATAATGCAGGAAGATCAGCATCGTAATTATAACCGAAAGTAGACAACCACCAGTTACGTACACCTACCGCTGCAAACGGAGCAAAGATTGCACCGATATTAATGAACATATAAAACAAGGAGAAACCGGAGTCACGCATGCTGGCATATTGAGGATTATCGTACATCTGCCCTACCAGAGCTTGCAGATTTCCTTTAAATAATCCATTACCAAATGCAATCACAAACAAGCTGGCGCAAGTAATGACCAGATAAAAGGTCTGATTGTCTACCGGAGTCTTGGATGGAATAGCCAACAACAAGTATCCCACTGCCATCAGCACAATTCCCGTGAAAATAGTTCCTTTGTAGTTTCGTGTCTTATCGGCGATAATACCTCCAACCAAAGCAAGAATGTAAATGGAAAAATAGAAAGTTGAATAAATAAATCCCGCTTCTTTTCCATTCATTCCAAACTTAGCTTGCAAGAAAAGCACGAGGATTGCCATCATTGTATAGAAGCCAAAGCGTTCACCTAGATTGGCTAAAGCGGCTGCTATCAGTCCTTTAGGGTGTTTGTCAAACATAGATATAAATTTATTAATTAATGATTGATAATTTTTCTAATGACATATATTCTGCAAATATATACTTTTTTGGATTTATTCCTCAAATAAACGGCAAATTTCTGCCCTCGATTCGCGGATTAAATCACCCGGCGCAAGCTTTATCTGCAGCCCCCGTACACCGGCACTTACATAAATATACGGAAATTGCCGGCAGGTTTCATGAATATAAGTAGGAAAATGTTTCTTCATGCCAATAGGCGAACAGCCGCCCCGGATATATCCCGTCAGCGGAAGAAGTTCTTTCACCGGTATCAGATCACACTTTTTATTGCCCGAAGCCTTTGCTGCCAGCTTCAGATCGACTTCGTGCTCACCCGGAATGACGCAAACAAAATAACCGCTTTTGTCACCGTGAAGAACCAGTGTCTTAAATACCTGTTCTATATTCTCGCCTAAGCTGGCAGCTACATGAATGGCACTCAGATCGTTTTCGTCAACTTCATAAGGAATCAGTTCATAAGCTATTTTAGCTTTATCCAGCAGACGCGCCGCATTCGTTTTATTGATTTTCATCTTGTTGTTTCTTTTTAGTAAGCCGACACTTATACTTCAATATTAAAGTCCTAATTCCTTGCGAAGAAACTTAGGAGTATAACCTTTCTGGCTCTTCGCAACCTCTTCCGGTGTTCCGTAGCTAAGGAGTACTCCCCCGCCCTTACCACCTTCAGGTCCCATGTCTATGATATAATCCGCCATCTTGATAACGTCCAGGTTATGTTCGATTACAATGACGGTATTACCTTTGTCCACCAGCTTATTAAGTACCCCCATCAATACACGGATATCCTCAAAGTGAAGTCCGGTAGTCGGTTCATCGAGAATGTAAAGTGTTTTACCGGTATCTCGCTTGGACAATTCTGTTGCTAGTTTCACACGCTGGCTCTCTCCACCGGAAAGGGTAGTAGATGACTGCCCTAATTTAATATAGCCCAAACCGACATCCTGCAAGACTTTTATCTTATTCAGAATCTGCGGCACATTCTCAAAGAATTCGACAGCACGGTTTATAGTCATATCAAGCACATCAGCAATAGACTTTCCCTTGAAACGTACTTCAAGCGTTTCGCGATTATACCGCTTGCCGTGGCAAACCTCACAAGGCACATACACATCCGGCAAGAAGTTCATTTCAATTGTCTTGTATCCATTTCCGGTACAGGCTTCACAACGACCGCCCGATACATTAAAAGAGAAGCGTCCGGGCTTGTAACCGCGAATCTTAGCTTCCGGAAGGCTTACGAACAAGTTACGGATATCGGAAAATACACCTGTATAAGTGGCCGGATTGGAACGGGGGGTACGACCAATCGGAGATTGATCCACGTCCACTACCTTATCTATGTTTTCCAGTCCTTCAATAGAATCGTATTCCAGAGGATCTTGCAAAGAACGATAGAATTTCTGTGAAAGAATCGGCTGCAAAGTCTCATTAATCAACGTCGATTTACCACTTCCGGATACTCCGGTCACACAAATCAACTTCCCTAATGGAAATTCAACATCTACATTTTTCAGATTATTTCCCTTCGCTCCTTTCAGCCAGATAGATTTTCCATTTCCTTTTCTTCGCTTGGCGGGTACTTCTATTTTCATCTCTCCGTTCAGATACTGCGAAGTCATCGTTTCGGTTTGAAGCATTTCTGACGGGGTTCCCGAGAAGACTACCTCCCCACCCAGACGACCGGCTTTAGGCCCCATATCAATCACATAATCGGCAGCCAGCATCATATCTTTATCGTGTTCAACAACGATAACCGAGTTTCCCATATCACGAAGCTCTTTCAACGAGCGGATCAAACGCAGATTGTCACGCTGGTGCAACCCGATACTCGGTTCATCCAGAATATAAAGCACATTCACCAATTGCGAGCCGATCTGTGTAGCCAGACGAATACGCTGACTTTCACCACCGGACAGGCTGACCGAGCTACGGTTCAATGCCAAATAATCCAATCCTACATCCAACAAGAATTTCAAACGCGTACGAATTTCTTTCAGAATCTCGGCTGCGATTTTCTTTTGTTTATCGGACAGAAATTGATCTACGTTCATCAACCAGTCATATAGCTCATTGATGTCCATATTGGCCAAGTCATTGATGTTCTTGTCATGAATACGGAAGTGCAATGCTTCTTTATTCAACCGGGCACCTTTACATTCCGGACAAACAGTGGTACGGGCAAACTGCTCCGCCCACTTCTGCGCGGTAGCAGAAGCATCCTTTTCCTGAAGCATCTGGATATATTTTACGACTCCTTCATAGGTTACAAAGTAATCAGAAGAAGTTCCTATCAGCGAACTCTTGATCTTGATCCGGTCATCCGAACCATATAATATTTCTTCAACCGCATCATCCGACAATTCCTTCACCGGAGTTTTTAAAGTAGCTTCATACTTCTCCAGCAAAGCACCGATCTGCCAGAAAATCATGGCATTCTTGTATTTTCCCAAAGGTGCTATCGCTCCTTCATAGATGGAAAGTTCACGGTCGGGAATCACTTTATCGACATCAATCTGATTGACCACGCCTAATCCTTTACATTTCGGGCACGCTCCCTGCGGAGAGTTGAACGAGAAGTTATGAGGAGCCGGTTCCCGATAAGACAGTCCGGTAACCGGACACATCAGGCGTTTACTGTAATGACGGACACTTTCTGTCTGCGCATCAAGAATCATCAATAAACCATCACCTTGGCGCATAGCAGTTGCCACGCTCTGTTTCAGTCGTTTATCATCTTTCTCGGCTACTATCAGTTTATCAATGACTACCTCAATATCATGATTCTTGTAACGATCGAGTTTCATGCCGTGCGTCACTTCACGCAGTTCGCCGTCTATCCGTACATAGAGATATCCTTTCTTTCGCACCTGTTCGAAGAGTTCTTTATAATGTCCCTTACGCGAACGAACCAAGGGTGCGAGCAAGTATATTTTCTTTCCTTTATAATCTTTCAGGATTAAATCCAGAATCTGTTCTTCCGTATATTTCACCATCTCCTCTCCTGACAGGTACGAATAAGCAATACCTGCACGGGCATAGAGCAGACGAAGATAATCGTATATTTCCGTTGTTGTTCCCACGGTAGAACGGGGATTTTTATTCGTAGTTTTCTGTTCGATAGAGATAACCGGACTCAGCCCTGTTATTTTATCGACATCCGGACGTTCCAGATTCCCCAAAAAGTTGCGGGCATAGGCCGAAAAAGTCTCGATATAACGGCGCTGTCCCTCGGCAAATATCGTATCGAAAGCCAAGGAAGATTTACCACTACCACTCAATCCGGTAATCACTGTCAAACTGTTACGGGGAATTTCAGCATCAATATCTTTCAAATTGTGCACACGGGCACCATACACATTAATATATTCTGTTTCTTGCATATTCATATCCTTCATAAACGGTACAAAATTAATGTTTCCGCCCGAAATATGCTCCAAAAAAAGCACAATATTATTTTCTTAACTCAAATCTTATGAAGATATAGGGCATTATTCGTACCTTTGTTCCTTGATTTCAAGAACCAATAGTTATAAATTGATGAAACCGATAAGCCGAATATTCTTATTTTTGCTTTTTATAAGCGCCTCATACGCTATTAGTTATGCACAAGAGAACCAATCTTATTTCTTGCATACCATCGAAAAAGGACAGAGTTTATACTCCATTGCCAAGATGTATAATGTCACAACAAACGACATCATACGTCTGAATCCCGGATGTGATGAGAAAATTTATGCCGGACAAGCTATAAAAATCCCTAAAGGAAAAGAAAGCCAAAAAGGGGAAACATTCCATACGATTCAAGCCGGAGAAACTTTATACAAACTGACTACCATTTATAATATATCTGCAAAAGCCATTTGTGAAGCCAATCCGGGATTAAGCGCCGAAAACTTCCGTATCGGTCAGGTTATTCTCATTCCGTTGGAACAAGAGCAGGAAATGGAAACTGCACAAGCACCGGCTGAAAAACCCGCTATACAGGGGCCTGTACAATCCAGATGCAAAGATATGCATAAGGTAAAACGCAAAGAAACTGTATTCAGTGTAAGCCGCGAATATGGAATCAGCGAACAGGAATTGATTGCAGCCAATCCCGAACTGAAAAAGGGAATGAAAAAGGGACAATATCTCTGTATCCCCTATCCCAGTGCAACCACCATGCAACCGACGGCTCCCAAAGAGGATCCGTACGCTATCCCACCCAGTAACAATGAGCTTTTCCGCAAGAGTAAAGAAGCCCCTCAGGCAATCTCTACTATCAAAGCGGCCCTGCTATTGCCTTTCCAGGAAGACAAACGTATGGTGGAATACTACGAAGGTTTCCTGATGGCGGTAGACAGCCTGAAACGTACAGGTACTTCTATTGATCTATATGTATATGACTGTGGAAAAGATGTTTCTACATTAAATACTATTCTGGCGAAAAATGAGATGAAGAACATGAATGTCATTTTCGGTCCGATGCACCAGCAACAGATCAAACCTTTATCTACTTTTGCAGAAAAGAATGATATACGACTGGTGATTCCTTTCTCTTCGAAAGGGGAAGAAGTATTTAATAATCCTGCCATCTACCAGATTAATACCCCGCAATCCTATTTATATTCGGAAGTATACGAACACTTTACCCGTCAATTCCCCAATGCCCATGTCATCTTTATTGAACCAACCAGCGAAGATAAAGAAAAAGCCGAGTTTATCAGCGGCATGAAACAAGAGCTGAAGAGCAAGGGAATGTCAATGAAAACCGTCAATGAAAACGCAACCAAGGATATGCTGAAGGAAGCTCTCCGCTCTGACAAAGACAATATTTTCATTCCGACTTCCGGCAAAAATGTCATGTTAATCAAGATTCTTCCTCAACTGATTCTACTGGTCAGAGATACTCCGGAGCAGAATATTCATCTGTTCGGTTATCCCGAATGGCAGACATATACCCGGGATCACCTGGAAAGTTTCTTTGAACTGGATACCTATTTCTATTCATCGTTCTACACAAATACATTGTTTCCGGCTGCCATACAGTTCACCAACAATTATCACAAATGGTATAGCAAGGACTTGGTGAGTAAATTCCCAAGCTACGGAATGCTTGGTTTCGACACAGGCTTCTTCTTCCTGAAAGGCTTGTCACGCTATGGCTCGGAACTGGAAAACAATTTACCGAAAATGAACCTGACTCCGATACAGACAGGCTTCAAATTCGAACGTGTCAACAACTGGGGAGGATTCATTAATAAGAAAGTATTCTTTATCCATTTCACGAAGAATTTTGAATTAGTAAAACTTGACTTCGAATAAGACGAAAATGACAAAGATAAAATCACTTCTGATTGCCGCTTCCCTGATGATGGGACTTGCACTTCCTGCCACCGCACAGATCGGCGAACCACGCCAGAACTTTTCTGTCGGATTTAATGGAGGAGTCAACTTAAACAGTGCTTCATTCACTCCTAAAATCAAACAGAACTCATTGATGGGTATTACCGGAGGTTTGACGGCACGCTACATTTCCGAAAAGTATTTTGCCATGATCTGTGGTGCGCAAGTAGAGTTAAATATCTCCCAACGTGGCTGGGATGAATTATTTGAAGTACCGGGGGAGAATGGAGAACCCGTAGAAGATCCTACCCGCAAATACACCCGAAAGATGACCTATCTCGATATTCCCTTCCTCGCCCACTTGGCTTTCGGCAATGAAAAAGGACTGCAGTTCTTTATCAATGCAGGTCCTCAGATCGGCCTTCTGATCGGTGAATCTGAAAGCATGGAGAATATAGACATGAATGCCCTGACAGACACTCAAAAAGCTGTTTACGGAGATAAAATCCAAAACAAATTCGATTATGGTATAGCCGGAGGCGGCGGAATAGAATTCAGAACAAAGAAAGCCGGTAGTTTTCTGCTCGAAGGACGCTATTATTTTGCTCTGTCAGACTTTTACAGCACAACGAAGAAAGACTATTTCTCCCGTGCGGCTCATGGCACAATTACAGTGAAGCTTACTTATCTATTCGATTTAAAGAAATAAGAAGCAGTACCCAAAAAGATCAGGCGCGAATCTCGCTCGAACCTACGGTTTATATTTCCGTGAGTCTGCGAAATTCGCGCCTGTTTTATTCTATCAGGAACTCCCAATGCGAGAGCTTCCCGCATTCTTATCGAAGTCTGTCTGCAGCCTTTACCATCACCTCGTCACGTCCGATAGCACGAATAGCCAGCACATTCAGAACGATAGACACCAATGGTAAGCAAAGCGCCCAACCAATACGGAACAGATTGGCATCGCTCTTCAATGCAAAATAAAAAGCAATGAAGGCAATATAATAGCCCACCAGCAACAAGCTATTGAAGATTGACATACGAATCTGCAACATTCGGTTCTTATACAGAAAAATAGTCGCAAAAGCTACCAGAGCGCTCAGCATCAGAATACCAAATATCCCCCAAGTAGACTGGAAAATTCCATTCACGTCTATCCCCAGTGCTTTAAAAGGATGTTCTCCTGTAGTGTCAATAAAATATCCCATCGGTAAACACATTGCTGTAATCAGCAACCCTGTTACAATCAATAAGTAAAAACTTTGAATTCGTTGAATCATAAGTATTCTATAGTAGTTAAGTTAAACAATAATAGCCAAGCAATAAGGAATAGGAAAATGCTTCCCGCTTACTACTTGACTATCAATTCTTTCGTTAGAAAATAAATTACTGAAGTTTTTCTTTCTCCTTAGCCGGATTTCTATAATAAATTTTCCCTTCGATGTATTCCTGTGTAGCAATCAAGTCAGGTTTCGGCAATTTCTCATAATAACGAGAAATTTCGATCTGCTCTCTATTCTCGAATACTTCTTCCAAATTATCGTTGTAAGAAGCAAACTCTGCTAATTTCTTAGAAAGATCGTTTTTAATTTCCACACTAATCTGGTTAGCACGCTTACCAATAATGGCAACAGTTTCATAAACATTCCCTGTGTCAGCACAGAGTTCCATCATGTCACGGGTTACCGTCGTAGCGGGAGCGTTCGTTTTTTTGTAGTCCATAAATCTATTTAAATTTAGTCTTTAATTACTTTCTGTGATTCATTGAATATTTTTTCAGCCTCTTTCAGGTATTTACTTTCCGGAAACTCGTTCTTGAAAGCATAATATTCATCTATCGTTTCACGGTAACGATCCATCTTCTTGTCTTCTACACTATAAATAGCCATTTCATGTCTGGCACGCAGAATCAATATGGAAAGTTCTTCGCGATAATCTGTATAAGGATAATCTTTCAGAGCATTCTGAGCTGTAATTACACAGGATTCATAGTTATTACCCAGATAGTTACCCAGATTATAATACAACTTTGCAGAATAGAGTTCTTTCAACACCAGTTTATCCTGCAAAGCAAAAATCATATCTTGTGCTTCCTGCTTCTTGGTACTGTTCGGGAAATATTCCATAAACATCTGCAGTTGCTGGATAGCCTGATAAGTGCTTGATTGATCCAAACGTGGTTCCGGAGTATCCAGGAACAGGGATTTACCTGCATGGAAACGTGCCAGTTCAGTGAAAGTACCACGGGGATAAGTGTTGAAATAGGTGATAAACGTCTGGGCAGCTGTCTGATAATCTTTCTGATTATAGTAACTCATACCCAACATATACAGAGACTCCTCCGCTTTATCGGTTCCCTTAAGGATTGTAATCAATTCGTTCAGCAAGGTAGCTGAGCGGTTATACTGCCCTTTAGCAAAATAGTTTTTGGCGGCCTCGTACTTGTATTCGTAATCGGTACTTTTCAGCAACTTATTGTACTCTCCACACGATGTCAGAGAGGCTGCTGCGAGCAAAGTTATAATGATATTTTTCTTCATCCTTTTAAAAAATATTGCGCAAAGTTACTTATTCGCGGGGAATTAACCAATTAATCTATGTTTTTTAATACATAAAAGGCGTTAAACATCGACGAAAAGAGAAAAAACGACGTCGAACAGGAAGCTATAAACAGTCAATAATAAACGGTGAACGATCAACAAGCGCGCTATATGTCATTGGTATACCAGCGCTATCGTTCTTCGTTCACCGTTCGCTTATGGTCCGCCGTCCGGTTACAGCTTGTACAAATCACTTGCCGCCAACAGGTCGACTTTCTTTTCTTTCAGTACTTCAATACATTTATCCATATTACTAGGACGAATCACAACGTTTGCCACGTTATTATTGGCAAACGAATACATATACTCAATAAAGACCCCTTCTGCCGACAAGAATCCCAGCACTTTTGCCAGAGCTCCCGGCACATTCGGACAGCTAATGCCGACCACATCTGTTATATTCACGGCAAAATGATTATCTTTCAATGCTTTATATGCTTTATCCGGATCGGATACAATTCCACGCAAAATGCCAAAATCAGCATTTTCAGCGATGCACAAGGCAGAAAGATTGATGTTCTCTTTTGCCAGCACTTCAGTCACTTCCGTCAAACGGCCGGACTTGTTTTCCAAAAAGATAGAAAGTTGTTTTGCTACCATTATCGTAAAGTTTTAAGTATTAGGTATTAAGTAATAAGTATTAAATATTAGGTAATAGGTAATAGCCACACGGATTCCATGTTGCAGCTACGATAATACCTAATACTTATTACCTATTACCTATTTTAAATTTTTCTGTTATCAATCACTCGTTTAGCTTTGCCCACGCTGCGTTCAATGCTACGCGGTTCTACCAGTTTCACATTGACTCCCAGTCCAAGTACGCTTTGGAGACGGCTTGCCAGTTTCTTCTTCAACGCTAGCATACGGTTAATCTCATCCGAATAGAAATCCGGGCGCACTTCTACCTGAAGTTCCATCGTATCGGTATTGTTTTCACGCCCCACTATCAACAAATAATGTGGTTCGAATTCTTCCATCTCAAGAATGACGGACTCGATCTGAGTCGGGAATACATTGACACCACGGATAATCAGCATATCGTCACTACGTCCCAGGATGCGGTCCATACGAACCAATGTACGCCCGCAGGAGCATTTATCATAATGCAAGGCCGTCAAGTCACGCGTACGATAACGAAGCAATGGCATTCCTTCCTTCGTCAGGTGCGTAAATACCAGCTCGCCCGTCTGTCCGGGTTCTACCGGCTGCAATGTATTCGGATCAATAATTTCCGGGAAATAATGATCCTCATTCAAGTGCGTACCATGCTGACATTCACATTCGTAACCTACACCCGGTCCGGCAATTTCACTCAGTCCGTAGATATCATATGCTTTAATACCGAGTTTTTCTTCGATTTCATGACGCATATTCTCCGTCCAGGGCTCCGCACCCAAGGCTCCCACTTTCAGTTGGAATTCCTCCCGCGGATAGCCGGAATCTTTAATGGCATCCGCCAGATAAAGTGCATACGAAGGAGTACAGCAAAGAACCGTTGATCCAAAATCATGCATCAATGTAATCTGCTTTTCTGTATTACCACTGGACATCGGAATCACAGAAGCACCAATATTCTCAGCTCCGGCGTGTGCTCCCAGGCCACCCGTAAAAAGTCCGTAACCATAGGAAACCTGAAATATATCTGAGCGTCCTGCTCCATAAGCAGTAAAAGCACGCGATATACATTCTGCCCACGAAGAAAGGTCTTTGCGGGTATATCCCACTACCGTCGGCTTTCCGGTCGTTCCGGAAGAGGCATGAATACGCACGATCTGGCTCATCGGCACGGCACAAAGTCCGAAAGGATAATTATCTCTTAAATCATGTTTCGTGGTAAACGGCAGTTTCACGATATCATCAATCGTATTGATATCATCGGGGGTGATACCCATTTCCTGCATTTTCTTCCGGTAAAAAGGCGTGTTGTGATAAACGTAATCCACAATTTTCTTGAGTCGTATGCTTTGAATCTTGCGAAGACTTTCGCGGTCCATACACTCAATGCTCTCATTCCAAATCATGTGTTTCTGGTATTACTAGTTGTATGAATCTGTTTTTTGATATTAATATGTTGCAAAGTAAAGGATTTATTTGGAAAAATGATTTGTTATCTCAATTATTTTGCCGAATATTGCTCCACTTTTTAGGATTTAACTATGAATTTTGAACTAACATCAGCTTACAAACCTACCGGGGATCAACCGGAAGCGATCGCCCAGCTTACTGAGGGGGTACTTCAAGGAGTTCCCGCACAGACTTTATTGGGGGTTACCGGATCGGGAAAAACGTTCACCATCGCCAATGTGATCGCCAACATCAACAAGCCTACGTTGATCTTGAGCCACAACAAGACATTGGCTGCGCAGCTATACAGCGAGTTCAAGGGATTTTTCCCCAATAACGCCGTAGAATATTACGTTTCATATTACGACTACTATCAGCCGGAAGCCTATCTGCCAAATTCAGATACCTATATAGAAAAGGATCTCGCCATCAATGACGAGATTGACAAGTTACGTCTCGCCGCTACCTCCTCCCTGCTTTCAGGCCGGAAAGATGTGGTAGTCGTTTCCTCAGTCTCCTGTATTTACGGTATGGGAAACCCGTCGGATTTCTATAAAAATGTAATCGAAATTGAACGGGGGCGGATGCTTGACCGTAATGTTTTTCTGCGTCGTCTTGTGGACAGCCTGTATGTCCGTAATGATATCGATTTGAATCGTGGCAACTTCCGCGTTAAAGGAGACACGGTCGACATTTTCCTTGCGTACTCGGACACTCTGCTTCGTGTCACTTTCTGGGGAGACGAGATTGATGGGATAGAAGAAGTGGACCCGATTACCGGTGTGACTACCGCTCCTTTCGAAGCCTATAAGATCTATCCCGCCAATTTATTTATGACCACCAAGGAAGCTACTCTTCGTGCCATCCACGAAATAGAGGATGACTTAACCAAACAAGTAGCGTTCTTCGAATCTATCGGCAAAGAATATGAAGCGAAACGATTGTACGAGCGAGTTACGTATGACATGGAAATGATCCGGGAATTAGGGCACTGTTCCGGCATTGAGAATTATTCCCGTTATTTCGACGGTCGCGCTGCCGGCACCCGTCCTTATTGCCTTCTCGATTTCTTCCCGGATGACTTTTTGCTGGTTATTGACGAAAGTCATGTAAGCGTGCCGCAGGTTCGCGCCATGTATGGAGGCGACCGTGCCCGTAAAATCAATCTGGTAGAATATGGGTTCCGACTGCCTGCCGCAATGGACAACCGCCCTCTGAAATTTGAAGAATTTGAGGAGATGACAAAACAAGTGATTTATGTCAGTGCTACCCCGGCAGAATATGAGCTGATACAATCGGAAGGGATCGTTGTAGAACAAGTGATCCGCCCTACCGGTCTGCTTGATCCTGTTATTGAAGTACGCCCGAGTCTCAATCAAATTGACGACCTGATGGAAGAAATTCAGCTGCGTATCGAAAAAGAAGAACGGGTACTTGTAACGACACTTACGAAACGTATGGCGGAAGAGCTGACAGAATACCTTCTCAACAATAATGTGAGATGTAACTATATCCATAGCGATGTGGATACATTAGAGCGTGTGAAGATCATGGATGACTTGAGACAAGGCGTTTATGACGTACTTATCGGTGTCAATCTGCTTCGTGAAGGTCTTGACCTTCCGGAAGTATCCCTTGTCGCTATTCTCGATGCCGATAAGGAAGGCTTCCTCCGTTCGCATCGCTCATTGACCCAGACTGCAGGACGTGCTGCCCGTAATGTAAACGGAAAAGTAATCATGTATGCAGATAAAATAACAGACAGTATGCGGCTTACGATCGATGAAACAAACCGTCGACGCGAGAAACAGCTCGCTTATAATGAAGCGAACGGCATCACCCCACAACAAATCAAGAAGGCGAGAAACTTGTCTGTATTTGGCAGTCCAGGTTCCGAAGCCGATGAGTTGCTGAAAGAAAAACACGCTTATGTGGAACCTTCTTCACCTAATATCGCAGCCGACCCAATCGTACAATATATGAGCAAAGCTCAAATGGAAAAGAGCATAGAGCGTACCCGCAAATTAATGCAGGAGGCCGCCAAAAAACTGGAATTTATCGAAGCTGCCCAATATCGGAATGAGCTGCTGAAACTGGAAGATTTGATGAAAGAAAAGTGGGGATAAACGGCTTATAAATATCAATAAATCTATAAGAAACCCGAGCTTTTGCTAATTAGTGTTATAAAAACACCTATTTAAGAGAAATAATTTGCAGATTTCGCAAAAGCCCGTATCTTTGCACTGTGTTTTTCATAGTATTAGATTTAAGGTTAACAAAGGTTGGAGCAAGGCGTTGCTCCTTTTTTTATGCCCATACCCCATCTTAGCATCTTCCAATCCTACAAAAATACCCCTTGAAATCTTATCAAAGGGCATTTTTTATCTACACTCTATCTATAATTAAAGCGCTTTTTCAATAGCCTGTTTAATGAGTGCTTCCATGATATCATATCCTTCTCCTGTAGGATGTACCCCATCTTTCGTATATTGAGGATTCAAGGCCTTATTCTCGCCCACCACCATTGGCTGATAATAATTCACAAACGGAATTTTATTAGCTTTGGCGTAAGCTTCTATGCGGGCATTCAATGACTGAATCTTTTGAGGAGCATCTTTAATCTCCCGTCTCCACGGAAATTCAGCAGCCGGCAATACTGAAGTCAGAATCACTTTGATTTTATTTGCCTTCGCCAGTTCTGCCATAGATGCAATATTTCCGAATGTATAATCTTCATTATAAGCACCTGTATTTTCGGCTACATCATTTGTTCCTGCATTAATGACAACCAATGCCGGAGAAAGATTGATCACATCTTCCCTAAAACGAAGTAAAAACTGATAGGACGTCTGGCCACTGATACCACGACCGATATATCCATTTGTTTTGAAGAAATCAGGATGTGTCCTCACCCATCCTTCCGTAATGGAATTGCCCATAAAGACCACTCTTTTTTCCTTCTTTACAGGTTGTGCAAGTGCTGCATTCTCTGTCGCATAACGCTTGTAATTAGCGAACTCATGTTTCTGTGCATAGGTCTCTCCTACTGAGAAACTCAAACAAACGATGGCCAACAACATCCATTGACCCAGTCTTTTCTTTTTCATATACATATATAAAGATTAGTAATTCAAATTGGTTGCAAAGATAAAAAAACTCTTTATATGAACGATCAAATACCGAATATCCGTTAAGCGGAAAGGGAAAATTCTTAATCTATGTTATATAACATAAGATTTTTCTTGGTTAATTTGCAAAGTTCACAGAAGTCCGTATCTTTGCAATGTGTTTTTCATAGTATTAGATTTAAGGTTAACAAAGGTTGGAGCAAGGCGTTGCTCCTTTTTTTATGCCTATACGCTTGGTTTCCTAAAAAAGAATGGTATTTTTGTGAATCATAATACCCTAAAAAAACACTGTCATGAAAAAGCTCATTACCCTTTTCTTTATAAGCATACTTAGCCTTCAGGTTTATTGTTCCGCACAAGAAATATTAAAAGTGGATTATCCGGCCATCAAAGAGTACGTGACTAATCACAATACGGAATTTCAAAAGCTCATGCAACGTTTTGAAGAAAATGATACTTTACTCACCCGGCAAGATCATGCCATGCTATATTACGGGTATTCATTCACACCAGCTTACAAAGGAAGTATGGATGATTTTCAGGATTTCCGAAAGTTGATTAAAGAAGAAAAGTATGAAGATGCTTATAATATCGGCAAAGAACTACTAAAAAAGAATCCGGTATCTCTCCAATTACTATATAATATGTACGGAATAGCCGGTTTGCTCCAGAAAGATATCCGGGAAATAAAACACTATTCAAAAAGATACGCAGCCTTGCTTACTATGATTGCGCTTACAGGTGACGGTACAAGCGAAGAAACCGCATTTAAGGTTATCTGCGTAAATGACGAATACCAACTGCTGAACATGTTATTCAAAATGGAAAACATGAAAGGTCAATCGCTAGTCAATAAATGTGATCTGATAGAGTTTGATAAATGCCAGTACTATGAAGGAAATCAAATGTATTTCGACATTAGCCGTTCCCTTGATTATATGAGTGAATTATTCGGAAAATGAAAAAAAAACTATTCTATATCACACTGATAATTGCCATACTTTGTGTTATCAGTATCTTTATCTGCGACTGGACCATCAAGAAGAATGCAGCCTCCTGCATCTATACTGAAATCAGTGATATTCCTGCAAACAATGTAGGTCTGCTTCTCGGCACCTCTCCTAAGCTGAAAAGCGGAAATAACAATTTATATTTTGACTATCGCATTGATGCGGCGGTTGAACTGTACAAGGCAGGCAAAATTAATTATATTCTTATCAGTGGAGATAATCGCAAAGAAGATTACAACGAACCGGAAGAAATGAAGAAAGCGCTTATGCAAAAAGGTGTTCCTGAAAAGTCTATCTATTTAGATTATGCCGGTTTTCGTACCCTTGACTCTGTTGTGCGTGCTAAAGAAGTATTCGGTCAGACCCGTCTGACCATCATTTCTCAACGATTTCACAATGAGCGGGCTATTTATCTTGCCGAAAAGAATGGGATTACCGCCATCGGTTTTAATGCCAGGGATGTAGACGTCTATGCAGGATTGAGAACCAATATCAGAGAATTATTTGCAAGGGTCAAGATGTTTATCGATTTAGCGATAGATAAGCAACCGCATTTCCTGGGAGAAAAGTACAAACTGCCATCCGGCAAATAAGAAAATATCAAAAACAAAAAGTTATTGAAAAATTTATGGAACAACAACCTCAACTCAATGATCACAACAAACAGGAGTATCCTCCTATGCATACAGCAGAGCATTTACTAAATGCCACTATGGTAAAAACTTTCGGTTGCCCTCGCTCAAGAAATGCCCATATAGAAAGGAAAAAGAGTAAGTGCGACTATATTCTTCCTACTTGTCCTACAGATGCGGAGATACAAGCGATAGAAGATAAGGTAAACGAAGTTATCAGTCAAAATCTGCCCGTAACTGTTGAATTTATGACTCATGAGCAAGCTAAAGGCATCGTAGATCTGAGCAAACTTCCTGCTGACGCCAGTGAGACTCTTCGCATTATACGCATAGGAGATTATGACGCCTGTGCCTGTATAGGGTTACATGTATCCAATACCTCAGAGGTAGGAACTTTCAAAATCATCAGTCATGATTATAATGAAGAAAGGCAAACTTTAAGGTTAAGATTCAAACTCATTGAAAAAAAATAGATTATCAAATTAATATCTATATTATATAAAATAAATATACTGCGGTTACATTTTGTCACAAAACAGGCAAAATTGGCATTATTAAAATGACAAATAGACATTTTCAATCTCAGTTTTCCTTTGGCATAAGGTTTGCACTAATAGCAGTGAACGACGGTTCAAAAGCAGACGGCAAGAGTCGGGATACCCCCCTCTGCGGAAAGCAGCGAACCGAAATTCAAGAGTGAATAAACCGAATGTTTAACTAAAAGATAGGAGACTAAGATTATGATGCCTGTTAGAAGAACTCAAAGTTGGTTACCAAGTATTTTTAACGATTTCTTTGATAACGATTGGATGGTAAAAGCAAATGCAACTGCACCTGCAATCAATGTTTTTGAAACAGAAAAAGAATACAAAGTTGAACTGGCTGCTCCGGGAATGACAAAAGAGGACTTCAATGTTCGCATTGATGAAGACAACAACCTCGTTATCTCTATGGAGAAGAAGACTGAAAACAAAGAAGAGAAGAAAGAAGGTCGCTATCTACGTCGCGAATTCTCTTATTCTAAGTTTCAGCAGACGATGATTCTGCCGGATAATGTAGATAAAGAAAAAATTTCTGCCGCAGTAGAAAACGGAGTTTTGAGCGTCCAACTTCCTAAGATTTCTGAAGAAGAAGTGAAGAAGGCCGAAAAGCAAATCGAAGTAAAATAATACAGTAACCACGATTCATCCCAAGGGGTGAAAACAATAATAAAAACAGCTCTTTTCCAACCAATAAGGATAAGAGCTGTTTTTTATATAATCAAATTCTCAATTATTGATTTTTCCGATAACTGATCACCGCCCAGGTATTGAAACCCAGTGCAAAAAGAAGCAGGACTCCTATTTCAGGCAGCAGTTCCAACAAGCTGCTTCCTTTGAGGTATACCATACGCATTCCTTCCATAAAGTACTTCAAAGGATTGAAATAAGTAATCACCTGTGCCCATTCAGGCATACTGCTCACCGGAGTGAATAATCCGCTCATCAACATCAGAATCAGCATAAAAAAGAACATTACAAACATAGACTGCTGCATAGTTGCCGAATAATTGGATATAACGAGCCCGAAACCGGACATAACGAATACAAACAAAATCGCCAAAAAATAAATCACGATGAAATGCCCTACAGGAGTTATTCCATAAAGCAGCCAGGCTAACAAAAAGCACAAAGTCAATACGATAAAGCCTGTGATCCAGTAAGGTAAAAGTTTAGCCAGAATAAAAGTAAATTTCGGTACGGGAGTCACATTAATCTGTTCGATCGTTCCTACCTCCTTCTCACTAACCACATTCAGGGCAGGCAAAAATCCGCATATCAAAGTCAACAACATTCCCATCAAAGCAGGAATCATATAAAGTTTATAATTCAGATTCGGGTTAAATAATCCCTGCGTATCGATACGAATGGAAGGGGCACTGCCCGACGCAGATATGGCATCAGGATATTCTGCACGTAACTCGGCTGCATAGTTCTTGATAATAGTGCCCAGATAAGAACTGCCTAGCCCTCCTTTCGTTCCATTTACCGAATTGGCTGCAATCAGTATATGGGCTTCTCCTTTGTTCACCCAGTCCCGCTCCAGGTGCCTGGGGATCTCCATTATAATATCCGCTGTTCCCTGTTCAATATTCCGTAATCCATCCTCATAAGATGCCGGCACTTCCGTCAGACGGAAATAGGTAGAAGCCGCAATCTTATTCACCAGCCGCTGAGAAATCACCGAATGATCGTTGTCTACAATATTCAGCTGGATATTCTTTATTTCCAGATTCACAGCCCATGGCATCAGCAACATGATCATGCAGGGAAAGATAAGAATCAATCTCGGCAGGAACGAATTGCGAAGCAACTGTTTAAACTCTTTTTCTATCAGAAATTTTATCATAATAAATTCCTTTATTCCAATCGATATTTAAATTTCCTGATACTGATGGTAATAAGCACTACTGCCATCAGCAACAAAATACCAATCTCTTTAAGTACCAGCACAACCGGCACTCCTTCAATCATCAGTTTGCGCACAGCCTGAATATACCAGCGGGCGGGAATAATATCCGATATGGCCCGGAGAATCACCGGCATACTTTCTACCGGAAAAATCATTCCGGACAAAACCATGGTGGGCATCATCAATATCATTCCGGATGCCAGCATGGCCGCCACCTGTGTACTTGTCACAGAGGAAATCAGCAAACCCAAAGCCAGCGACACGAAAATAAAGAGCAAAGACACCATCACCAACCAGAACAAACTCCCCACTACCGGCACATCCAGTACAAAGACTGAAAGCAGCAAAATGGTTGTCAGATTGACAAAAGATAAAACAAAGTAAGGTACCGCCTTGGCCAGCACGATAAACAATGGTCTTACCGGAGATACCAGCAATACTTCCATCGTGCCCGTCTCCTTTTCACGAACAATGGAAATAGAGGTCATCATCGCACAAATCAGCATTAAAATCAGCCCCATGACTCCGGGCACAAAGTTGTAGGCACTCTTCATCTGCGGATTATACAGCAATTTGACATCTGGAGTCAAACGCGAAACGAACACATTGGGAGGCAACATCTCCTGTCCTGCCGAAGAAACAATGCTGGCTGCATAATTACTCTGCGAGGTAGACATATTGGGATCGGTTGCATCGACTATCAGCTGCACACGGGCATCCCCCGTATAAAGTCCGTCGGCAAAACGCTCTCCAAATACAATTGCCATATCTATCTTATTTTTCCGGAAGGCAGTTTCCATCTCCTGTGGAGAATGAAAACGGGTGGTAACCGTGAAATATTCACTCGCATCCAACCGGTCTATAATTTTCCTTGTTACCACATCATTCGAAGGATCAAGAACTGCCAGCCGGACATTCTTCACTTCCGTACTGATAGCAAACCCAAACAGAATAATCTGCACGACCGGCATTCCCAACAGGATCAGCATAGTACGCCGGTCACGGAAAATATGATAAAATTCTTTCTTTACGAAAGCAATAAATTGTTTCATAATCAATCCGCTTTACGCACCGCATGGCGGGCAAGTTGTTGAAACACATCATCCATTGTCTCCACACCAAACTGTTCTTTCAGCCGGGCCGGCGTATCCAGTGCCTTGATCTGGCCGTCCACCATAATCGATATCCGGTTGCAATATTCCGCTTCATCCATATAGTGTGTGGTAACAAATACAGTGATTCCACGATCGGCAGCCTGATAAATCAGCTCCCAGAACTGCCTGCGAGTAGCAGGATCAACTCCTCCGGTCGGTTCATCAAGGAAGACTATTTTCGGCTCATGGAAGATAGAGACAGAAAAGGCCAGTTTCTGTTTCCAACCCAAAGGAAGGTTTTTCACCAACGTATCCCGTTCGTCTGCAAATCCCAGGCGTTCTAACAATTCATCTGTCTTTTCTTCAATCTCCATCTCCTTCATCCCATAAATTCCGGCAAAGAGACGGATATTCTCCCAGACTTTAAGATCCTCATACAAAGAGAATTTCTGACTCATATATCCGATATGCCTTTTGACTTGTTCGGCTTCCCGAAAGATGTCATAGCCTGCCACCTTTCCTACTCCCGAAGTCGGACGGCTCAATCCGCAAAGCATACGCATCGCAGTCGTCTTACCTGCTCCATTGGCTCCAAGAAAACCGAAAATTTCTCCCCGCTGCACTTGAAAAGAGATATGATCGACTGCCGTAAAATGTCCGAAGGATTTGGTCAGCTGCTCCACCTCGATAACAGGAGCTGCCATCTGTTGCGCCTCCTCCCGTTCCAAGGGTGGCGGACAAAGAATGGAAGCAAACTTCTGAAGAATCCGTTCGGGCGTATCGATTCCGTGCACCTGCCCGTGATTAATAAAAGCAATCCGGTCGCATTGACGAGCCTCATCCATAATAGGAGTGGAAACAATGATCGTAATCCCCTGTTTTCTCAAATTACGGAGCATCTGCCAAAATTCTTTCCGAGACACAGGATCTACACCCGTAGTCGGTTCATCCAGAAATAAAATATCAGGTTTATGAATCAGGGAACAGCTCAATGCCAGCTTCTGCTTCATACCTCCCGACAAAGCACCTGCCCTTCTCTTCTTAAAGGGCTCGATCTGCTGATAAATATCTTTAATTAAATCATAGTTTTCCTGTATCGACGTATGAAATACCGTAGCAAAAAATTCCAGATTCTCTTCTACGGAAAGGTCCTGATAAAGCGAGAACCGTCCGGGCATATATCCTACTTTCGTACGAATCTGCTTGTAATCCGTCACCACATCCAGTCCGTTGACAGTTGCCGTACCTTTATCAGCCAGCAGCAAAGTGGTCAGAATGCGGAATAAGGTACTCTTCCCCGCCCCGTCAGGACCGATCAGCCCGAAAATTTCTCCCTGCTTTACCGCAAAAGAAATCTCTTTCAGTGCCTCTACTTTCCCGTAGCTCTTGCTGACTTCCTTTACAACGACTATGGGTTCTCCTTTTTCCATACCACACCTCCATACATACCAATCTTCAACGAACCGTCATTTTTCACGGCAATCTTCACTGCGTATACCAGATTGGCACGTTCATTTTTAGTCAGAATCGTTTTGGGGGTAAACTCCGAACGGTCCGAGATCCAAGTGACCACACCGGGATAGGCTTTCTGTTCCGAATTTCCATAATCGGAATACACCGTCACTTCATCCCCCAATTTCACTTGGGACAATTGCTCTGAAGTAACATAAGCCCGCAAATACATCCGGTCTACCTCACCCACTTTAAACAGCGGTTTGCCAACGGATGCCAGTTCTCCCGTTTCCGCATATTTTGCCAGCACCGTGCCTTCAATAGGCGACTGAATATGGCACTTGCTCAACTGGTCTTCCACCTGTGCCACTTGTATACCGACCGAATTTCCCTGTTCCGTCAGACTGTTCGTACTCTTCATCAATGAGGATTCCTGAGCAATCAACTGCCGCTGAAGCAAGGTTACCTGTGCATCCCAGTCATCCAGTTGTTTCTGATTGGCAGCTCCGGCAGCAAGCAGGTTCTCTACCCGCTTCTTTTCCCTTTGCGCTGTAGTAATTTGCTGTTTGGTAGCAGCTATCTGTTTGGCCAGATCGGGACGCTGGCTTTCCACCGATTTCATACTTGCTTCCAGTTGCAACTTTTTCAGATATAGCTGGACGGTATCTACCAGCCCTACTTCTTCGCCGGCTTTCAATCTCGTTCCTTCTTCCACTTCCAGTTGCAGCAGTTTTCCCGCCGCTTCGGCGGAAACAATCACTTCCGTAGCCTCAAAGGTTCCCGTTGCATCATAATCGGGCGTTCCGTTCCCACAGGCAGAAAGCAACCATACTGCCATCCCGTATATTCCTATTTTTGTCATTCGTTTCATATCCGAAAGATTTTTATTAATGATTAGTAGTATATTTCAATTGATAGATACCCATCAATCGTTGAATCTCATGCATTGCCTTCGCCTGACGGGCAAGACTTTCATTCGTCAGTTCTCTGAGCATCTCTGTTACTGTCAACGTACCATTCGCTACTTTGGCTTCCGCAGCCCGACGAATATTCGTACGCAACCGGATAATTTCATCATCATCCTGCATCTGCTTCTCCAACGAACGGACAGACTGATCTTGCTGCGTCATTTCCAGTCTCGTATTAAAAAGAAACACATCCCGATTGCTATCCAGTTGCTTCCGTTTATTTTCAATCACCCGACGGTCATTCTTCAGCGTATACAGACTCCCGAAATTCCATGAAAGCCGGACACCTGCAATATAATAAGGAGAAAATTCATTCTTCAGCATATTCAATCCCGGATTACCGTAAGCTCCCTGCACAAACAATCCGATATGAGGAAGATGGCGCACATTCAAGGCTTTCTCTTGTACCTGCAAACCGGCCCCTTGTGCATCAAACCACGACAGCTCCGGTCGGTGAATCTCACTGACAGCCGACAATTCGTTTTGAAGAACAGGCTTCTCCAATACTGTCTCCGGCGAAAGCACCTCTCCCATCAATAACGAAAGCATCTTCAAATAAGCCATACGGGAAAAAGTCAGCTCCACTCTCTTCTGACGGGTATTCAACTGCTCCACTTTCACAGCATCCAAATCGGCCTGATTAGCTATTCCATTTTCCACATAAGCCGTAATCTGACGGAAGTTCCGTCCCAGTTCGTCTTGCAGCAAGGCATTCTGAGCCAACTGCTCATCCAACATAAGAATTCCAAAATACAGATCATTCACACGGCCATTCAACGCATACATATCGACGTTCAACTTTTCCCTGTCGATCTCCGCTTCCGCCGTAGCCTTTTTCTTCTGCATCCGGATTCCTCCGCCATCCCATATCTGTTGCTGTAACTCCAGCATCACCTGATACTGGTCTTTGGCCATCCCTTTGATATCCACACCGGGAATGGCAATGGGTAACTCCGTCACATCACTTTGATAAGACGCCTTTGCCGAAAGAGCAAACTGAGGCAAGTATCCCCTCGCCGCATTTTCCAGATTATATTCTTTCGTCTTCTCCACTAAATCATATTGACGCACCAACGGATAGTTATCCTGCGTTTTTTGCTGACATTCTTCTAATGTTATATGCCCGGTCTGCCCATACATTCCGGGCATGAACAGTAAAAGCGAAAGACTAAAAATAATTCTTTTCATACGCATTTTTTCTATGAATTCTTCAAAAGACAAAGATAGACCTTTAAGTAATAGTTTCACATTCTGATAGTTGGAAAATATGTCCCAATAGTTCGATTCATCCTAAAAAAAGAGAAGATTCAAGGGCTATTTCTTATCTTTGCCGGAAAAGAACTGAGAAAATGGAACAGAAGAAACCGATGGAATTAGGCCTCCAACTGTTGAAGGATATAAATATAGTACGTCACAACGAATTTCGCTTCATCAATGCCGAATTCGGATTTGTGACAAGTTTCTCTAAAATGGAAACGACTATCTTCAGTGTCGGACAACCGTACCGGCTACAGGAAGGCCGTATTGCTATTGTCACTAATGGCTCGGCACGTGTTTTAATCAATCTGATCGAATATATTTTCCTGCCCGACCATATATCCCTGATAGCTCCCAACTCTATCATACAAATCATAGAAGTATCTCACGATTTTGATGCTCACATGATGGCAGTAGACCTGAACTTTCTGCCGATATCCGGAAAGGAAGAATTCTTCACCCATTTCCTCCAACAAAAGAAAAATCTCCTGTTTCCACTGTCTACCGAAGAACAAATACAGATAGAGAATTTTGTGACGGTCATGTGGAGTGTATTGCAAGAACCTGTATTCAGAAAAGAGGTCATTCAGCATTTACTGGTAGGATTACTATATAATATAGAGTATATAGCCAAAAGCAAAGGGCAGGCCGAACTCAGTCCATTAACCCATCAAAACGACATTTTTCAGCGCCTCATTTCTTTGGTCAACACCTATAGCAAGACAGAGCGGAATGTCAGTTTCTATGCGAATAAACTTTGTCTCACTCCCCGTTATCTGAACACTGTAATCCGGCAAACCAGCCAGCAAACAGTAATGGACTGGATAAACCAGTCCATTATACTAGAGGCTAAAGTATTGCTAAAACATAGCAACCGCCTTGTTTATCAGATATCAGATGAATTAAACTTTCCCAATCCGTCTTTCTTCAGCAAGTTTTTCAAACGAATGACCGGAATGACGCCTCAGGAATATCAAAAGAATTAAGGATTACTTTGAAAACTCCTTTATCCGCTGTTCTTCCTCCAGTTTACAAATCAACAGTGTATTATCTTTCTCAGCAATGATATATCCATCCAGACCCTGAATAACGACCCGTTTCTCTTCACTGGTATGTACGATGCAGTTCTTGCTTTCGTACAAACGGACATCGGCCCCTACCGTAGCATTTCCGGATTTATCTTGTGGCAACAGTCCGCGGAGCGCTCCCCAGGTCCCCAAGTCCGACCAACCGAAAGAAGCCGGAAGTACATAGATTTCCTGTGCTTTTTCCATTACGGCATAGTCTATGGAAATAGCTTCGCAGGTAGGGAACAGCTTTTTAATCGTTTCATTTTCCTTCTCCGTATAGAAATCGGGGAAAATACGATCGAAGATTTGCGCTATGCCCGGAGCATATACACGCATCACGGAAGTGATAGTACGCACATTCCAAACAAAAATTCCTGCATTCCAGAAGTAGTTACCCTCGGCCAGATATCTGTCGGCAGTCTCCCTGTCCGGTTTTTCCTTGAATGCATCTACCGTAAAAATCTCTTTATCAGTCATGATCTGATCTCCGGCAGCAATATATCCATATCCGGTTTCCGGGCGAGTCGGTTTGATACCCAGCGTTACAATAGCACTGCTGTTGTCAGTAAAACGAAGTGCTTTCTCTACTACCCGGCGAAATTCACCCGTATCGATAACCAATGCATCCGACGGAGTCACCACCACATTGGCGTTCGGATGTTTTTTCTTGATTTTCCAGCAAGCATAGGCGATGCAGGGAGCAGTGTTTCGTGCACAAGGCTCTGCAAGGATATTGCTTTCAGGAATCTCCGGCAATTGCTCCCGGACGATATCAATATATTTCTCGGACGTCACTACCCACACATTTTCCCGTGGACAGATGCCATCAAAACGATCAGCAGTCAGTTGAATCAACGTACGCCCGCATCCCATTACATCAATAAATTGCTTGGGACATTCCGGTGTACTCATCGGCCAAAAACGACTACCGATGCCACCAGCCATAATTACGATATGATTATCCATGCTCATATTACTCCCCTGTTTTAGAATATTTGTGAAATAATTGCGCAATTTACACCAATTTGTCCAATCATGCAACTTATAGACATTAAAAAAAGATAGTGACACTATACAGGAAGGATAGTGTAAGCATACTGACAGGATAGTGACACTATCCCATGCTTATAGTGACACCATCCCAAAAACAGAAATTCATAAAAAAAGCCGCCCCCGAATGCACGGGAACGACTTTTCCAACTTATTATACAACAATTTATTATTTTTTACTTATACTCTTCCCAGCTCTTGATGGCAATATCATCAACGGTCATCGTACAGAAAGCATTGATAAATGCACTTGCCAGACGGGCGTTCGTTATCAACGGTACGTTCAGGTCGATAGCCGCGCGACGGATTTTATATCCATTGTCCAGTTCTCCAGCAGTCAGGTTCTTCGGGATATTGACTACCATGTCAATTTCCTTATTATGAAGCATTTCCAATGCCTGCGGATGTCCTTCTTCACTCGGCCAGTAGACAAGCGTACTTTCAATGCCGTTCTCAGCAAAGGTTTTATGAGTACCGCCGGTTGCAAAGAGTTTGTATCCCTTGTTTACCAACATACGTGCTGCATCCATCATATCAGCCTTCTGCTTCATTGTACCCGTAGAAAGCAGGATGTTCTTTTTAGGAATACGGTAGCCGACAGACAGCATGGCTTTCAGTACGGCACAGGAAGTGTCACTTCCGATACAGCCGACCTCACCTGTAGAAGCCATATCCACTCCCAATACAGGGTCAGCTTTCTGCAAACGGTTGAAAGAGAACTGCGAAGCCTTAATTCCCACATAGTCCAGTTCAAAGAGATTCTTTTCCGGTTTCTCCACAGGAAGACCCAACATCACTTTGGTTGCCAGCTCAATGAAGTTTATCTTCAGCACTTTGCTGACAAACGGGAAAGAACGGCTGGCACGCAGATTACATTCGATTACCTTAATATCATTATCTTTTGCCAGGTATTGGATGTTGAACGGACCGGAAATATTCAATGCCTTGGCAATCTCACGGCTGATGCGTTTGATGCGACGGACAGTTTCCACATACAACTTTTGCGGAGGAAACTGAATAGTAGCATCACCGGAGTGTACACCGGCAAACTCAATATGTTCGCTGATTGCATAGGCTATGATTTCACCATTCTGCGCCACAGCATCCATTTCCACTTCCTTCGCATGTTCGATAAACTGGCTTACTACCACCGGATGTTTCTTTGATACATTGGCAGCCAGTTTCAGGAAACGTTCAAGCTCTTCCTGATTGGAGCAGACATTCATTGCAGCACCCGAAAGCACATAAGACGGACGGACAAGAACCGGGAAACCGACTTCATCGACAAACTCGTTAATATCTTCCAGCGATGTCAACTCACGCCAGCGTGGCTGGTCTACACCGATACGGTCGAGCATTGCAGAGAACTTTTCACGGTCTTCGGCATTGTCGATGCTCTGAGCACTTGTTCCCAGTATGTGAATGTTCTGGGCATCCAGACGCAAGGCAAGGTTATTCGGAATCTGGCCACCGGTAGATACGATGACACCGTGCGGATTTTCCAGTTCAAGAATATCCATTACCCGTTCGAATGTCAGTTCGTCAAAGTAGAGACGGTCGCACATGTCATAGTCTGTAGATACCGTTTCCGGATTATAGTTGATCATAACACTGCGCCAACCTTCCTTGCGAATGGTATTCAGAGCCTGCACACCGCACCAGTCAAACTCTACAGAAGAACCGATACGGTAGGCACCGGAACCCAATACGACAATGGATTTATGGTCACCCAGATAATGTACATCGTTTGCCACTCCGCTATAGGTCAGATACAGATAATTGGTCTGCGCCGGATATTCGGCAGCCAGTGTATCGATCTGTTTTACCACCGGAAGGATACCAGCAGCCTTACGATACTTGCGGACATACAGACTTCCATTTTCCATATCACCTTCATAACCGATAGCACGGGCAATCTGGAAATCGGAAAAGCCCTGTTGCTTCGCTTTTCTCAATTGACAATTGACAAATGACAATTGACAATTACCTTGCGGATCTTTGGTTGCAAGAACTTCTTTCTTCATTGTCAATTGTCCATTTTCAATTGTCAATTGCCGAAGCTCCTTGGAGGTTTGCATTATATTCATCAACTTCTGAAGGAACCATTTGTCAATCTTCGTCAGTTCATGCACCTGATCGATGGTGTATCCTGCACGGAAGGCTTTTGAGATCACAAAAATACGTTTATCGGTCGGTTCGCGCAGTGCTTTGTCAATATCAGGGATTACTAGTTCTTTGTTTTCCACGAATCCGTGCATTCCCTGTCCGATCATACGGAGGCCCTTCTGAATCGCTTCTTCAAAAGTACGTCCGATTGCCATCACTTCACCTACCGACTTCATGGAAGAACCCAGTTCCTTGTCTACACCATGGAATTTTCCCAAGTCCCAACGTGGAATCTTACATACCACATAGTCCAAAGCCGGTTCGAAGAAAGCAGAAGTAGTCTTTGTCACCGAGTTTTTCAAGTCGAAGAGTCCGTAGCCGAGTCCCAGTTTGGCAGCCACGAATGCCAACGGATATCCGGTTGCCTTAGAGGCCAGGGCCGAGGAACGGGAAAGACGGGCATTTACTTCGATGACGCGATAATCTTCCGATTCGGGGTCGAAAGCATACTGTACATTACATTCGCCGACAATACCGATGTGGCGGATGATACGAATAGCCAGTTCACGAAGTTTATGATATTCACTGTTGGTCAGTGTCTGAGACGGAGCAATAACGATAGACTCACCGGTATGAATACCCAGCGGGTCAAAGTTCTCCATATTACAAACTGTAATACAGTTGTCGAAACGGTCGCGGACGACTTCGTATTCGACTTCTTTCCACCCCCGAAGCGATTTTTCCACCAACACTTGCGGAGAAAAAGAAAAGGCTTTTTCTACCAGTACATCCAGTTGCTCTTCATTGTCACAGAAACCGGAGCCCAAGCCACCCAGCGCATAAGCCGCACGGACAATGACCGGATATCCCAATTCCTTCGCTGCACGACGGGCATCTTCCGCATTTTCTACAGCTTCACTTTTAATGGTCTTGACATTGATTTCGTTCAGTTTCTGTACAAAGAGTTCACGGTCTTCCGTATCCATAATGGCTTGTACGGGAGTACCGAGTACTTTTACATTATACTTTTCAAGGATTCCTTCTTTATATAAAGCAACTCCACAATTCAGCGCGGTCTGTCCGCCGAATGCCAGCATAATACCTTCCGGCTTTTCTTTCTGGATTACTTTCTCTACAAAATACGGAGTGACCGGAAGGAAGTAAATTTGATCTGCCACTCCTTCGGATGTCTGTACGGTAGCAATATTCGGATTGATAAGAATGGTTTCAATCCCTTCTTCTTTCAAGGCTTTGAGTGCCTGCGAACCGGAATAGTCAAACTCACCGGCTTCACCGATTTTCAAGGCACCGGAACCCAGCAGCAATACTTTCTTTATATTTTCTTTCATGATAGTCGGTTATTTAAGCAGGTTTACAAATTCATCGAACAGGAATTCCGTATCCGTAGGACCACTTGCAGCTTCGGGATGAAACTGTGCAGAGAACCAAGGATTTTTCTTGTGTTTGATTCCTTCGTTAGAACCATCATTCATATTGATGAACAACGGTTCCCAATCTGCCCCCAGCGTATTATTGTCTACCGCATAACCATGATTCTGCGAAGTAATAAAACAACGTTCCGTACCCACCATGCGTACCGGCTGGTTGTGGCTACGGTGTCCATATTTAAGTTTGTAAATCTTTGCCCCTCCGGCTTTCGAGAGCAACTGGTTGCCCATGCAGATTCCAAAGATGGGAAGTTTCTCGTTCGCCATTGCCTTGCGGATATTCTGCACAGCTGCATCGCAGGTATCCGGGTCACCCGGGCCGTTGGAGATAAACAGTCCGTCAAATTCGAGTCCGTTAAAATCATAATCCCAAGGTACACGGATCACTTCTACACCACGCTTCAACAAGCAACGAATAATATTGGTTTTTACACCGCAATCCACCAAAACAACCTTCTTTAATTGACAATTGACAGTTGACAATTGACAATTAAGCTGCGCGACGGACATGGTTAATGGAAAAGAACGGGATGTTCCATCGGGAAGATAGGAGATTATTTCTTTGCAGGAAACACGGTCTACGTAATTCACGGCAGCGTAATTGTCAATTGTCCATTGTCCATTGTCAATTTCATTGTCGAAGACGATGCGTCCCATCATGACTCCGTGTTCACGAAGTATTTTGGTCAGTTCACGCGTATCGATGCCTGTGATGCCCGGTACTTTCTCACGTTTCAGCCAGTCGCTGAGGCTTTCCACTGCGTTCCAGTGGCTGTACTCAGAAGAGTAGTCACTTACGATGATCGCTTCGGCATGAATCTTTTCACTTTCCATGAAAGTGGCGAGTCCGTTGGGTTCGATGGTAAAAGGAGGAACTCCGTAATTACCCACCAAAGGATAGGTAAGAGTCATCAACTGTCCGGCGTAGGAAGGGTCAGTAAGGCTCTCCGGATATCCGGTCATGGCGGTGTTGAAAACTACTTCGCCCGCCACCGGCTTCTCGTAGCCAAACGACTTACCGGAAAACCGGCTCCCGTCGTCAAGGATTAATGTCACATTTCTCATTCTTATTTTTGAATCGTTGTATGGTTGTTAGAATTGATACATCTGCTCAATGTAGTTGATAAATGCCTGATTCACCATTTTCACACCACCCGGCGTGGGATAGTTTCCACTGAAGTACCAGTCTCCCTGATGGTTCGGACAGGCTTCATGGAGTCCTTCCAACGGTTGGTAGACGATTTCCACTTTCGCTTTCGTTCCCTTCGGTGTCAGGAGTTCTACCATCTTGGCAGATATTTCTTCATCGGTGAACGGCGCATAGATATCCTTCACGTAATTCACCATTTGTTCTTTCGGCAATCCTACCTGATCTTTCGATTTCCGGTAGGCGGCAGCAATCACATCCTTCATATCCCGCTCTTTCAGAAGCTCGATGGCAGCTTTGAAAGCGATAAATTCGCTCATCTTCGCCATATCGATGCCGTAATAGTCCGGATAACGAACTTGTGGAGAAGAAGATACAATCACGATCTTCTTCGGACCAAGACGGTCGAGAATACCGATGATACTTTGCTTCAAGGTAGTACCACGCACAATGCTATCGTCGATAATCACAAGATTGTCGACACCGGAAACCAGACTTCCGTACGTGATGTCATATACGTGGGCAGCCAGGTCATTCCGACTGTTTCCCTCGGCAATGAATGTACGGAGCTTAATATCTTTGATGGCAACTTTTTCACTGCGGATACGGCGGGAAAGAATGACCTCCAGCTCTTCCATATTGGGATGATGCCCCAATGCCGCAATCTGCCGTACTTTCTCTTCATTCAGATAGTCATCCAGCCCTTGCAACATTCCGTAGAAGGCAACTTCGGCCGTATTCGGGATAAAGGAAAATACAGTATGGTCCAAGTCGTTATTAATGGCTTTCAGAATATTCGGAACCAGTTTTTCTCCCAAGAGTTTCCGTTCTTTATAGATATCTACATCGCTGCCACGGGAGAAGTAGATACGTTCGAACGAGCAGGCGTGCCGCTCGCGAGGCTTGTTGATTTGTGAAGTCCGCAGTCTGCCTTCTTTGCTGATCAGCAATGCCTGCCCGGGTTGCAGTTCCTTGATTTTTTCTACGGGAACATTCAAAGCAGTCTGAATCACCGGACGCTCGGAAGCCAGTACGGCTATTTCATCATCCTGATACCAGAAAGCGGGACGAATACCCCACGGATCACGGATAGCAAAAGATTCGCCGCTTCCGGTGAGACCGCAGATCACATATCCCCCATCCCACTCACGGCTGGAAGTACGCAATACGTTGGCCAGTTCGATATGTTCTTCTATATAATGGGTGACTCCCATCCCTGTCAGTCCTTCGGCTTCAGCAAGGTTGAAGAGGCGTTCCACTTCACGGTCAAGACGATGCCCCACCTGTTCCAACATGATATAGGTATCGGCATACTTACGTGGATGCTGACCGATAGCGGTGATGCGGGCAAAGATTTCATCTACATTCGTCATATTGAAGTTTCCGCAGAGAGCCAGATTTTTGGCACGCCAGTTGTTTCTTCTTAAAAACGGATGTACGTACGAGATTCCGGATTTTCCGGTAGTAGAATAACGCAGATGCCCCATATATACTTCACCCGCAAAGGGCAAAGTACGTTTGGCAAATGCCGCATCATGCAACTGTTCGGAAGTGAGGTCCTTGAAGTTACTCTGTACAGCTTCGAAGATTTCGGTGATGGCACCGGAACCTAACGCGCGTTCGCGAAACATATATTCCTCACCCGGATTTGCTTCCAGCTTCACGCATGCCAGTCCTGCCCCTTCCTGCCCCCGGTTATGCTGTTTCTCCATCAACAGATAGAGCTTGTTGAGACCGTACATCCATGTTCCGTACTTTTTCTCGTAATACTCCAGGGGTTGGAGCAGGCGTATCATGGCAACGCCACATTCATGTTTCAATTGTTCCATTAATCTATCTCTTACTATTTGACTATTTACATTTTAAACTACTCGACTGTTACCGACTTAGCCAAATTTCTAGGTTGGTCTACATCCATCCCCTTACATACCGCAATATGATAAGCAAGCAACTGGAGAGGTACCGTAGTAATTAACGGATCAAGGCACTCGATTGTTTCCGGAAGTTCGATACTGCAATCGGCTATTTTACTGATCACCGTATCGCCCTTGGTTACAAATGCAATCACCTTTCCTTTTCGTGCCTTGATTTCCTGAATATTGCTAAGTACTTTCTCATACAACCCGTTTTGGGTAGCAATGACTACTACCGGCATTTCGGCATCAATCAGGGCTATCGGTCCGTGCTTCATTTCGGCAGCCGGATAACCTTCGGCGTGAATATACGATATTTCTTTCAATTTCAATGCACCTTCCAAAGCAACCGGATAACTATATCCGCGTCCGAGGTAAATAAAGTTATGCGCATAGGTGAAAGTTTTCGACAGTTCCGCCAGCTTATCATTCAGTTTCAATACTTCCTTCATTTTGCCGGGAATGCTATTCAATTCCCGTACAATGTTCAGGTATTGTGTCTCGTCTATCGTACCTTTCTCCCGGGCGAGAGTCAATGCCAACATGGTCAGCACAGTCACCTGTCCGGTAAATGCTTTGGTCGATGCCACTCCGATTTCCGGTCCGACGTGGATGTACGACCCCGTATGCGTAGCGCGGGGGATGGAGGAACCAATCGCATTACAGATACCATATATAAATGCACCCCGACTTTTTGCCAGTTCCACTGCCGCCAGCGTATCCGCCGTTTCTCCACTTTGAGAAATGGCAATCACCACATCGTGCTCATCGATCACCGGATCACGGTAACGAAATTCGGAGGCATACTCCACTTCTACCGGAATACGGCAGAAACTTTCAATCAGATGCTTTCCGATCAATCCCGCATGCCACGAAGTACCGCAAGCCACAATAATAAAGCGTTTGGCGTTCAGCAACTTTTCTTTATAGTCTATTACTGCCGAAAGCACCACATTATTGGCTTCCACATTGATACGTCCGCGCATACAATCGTGAATACAGTCCGGCTGCTCAAAAATCTCCTTCAACATGAAATGCGGATAACCGCCTTTTTCCAGCTGACCAAGCTTCAATTCTACTTTTTTCACTTCGGGAGTCATCTCCACATTGCTGAGATCGACTACCTTCAATTCTTTTCCCCGATTGATCACCGCTATCTCACCATCTTCGAGATACACCACCTTATCTGTATATTCTACAATCGGTGTGGCATCCGAAGCAAGGAAAAACTCATCTTCACCAATACCTACCACCAGCGGACTGCTTTTTCGAGCCGCAATGATTTCTTCCGGATGTTCTTTATCAAGAATCGCAATCGCATAAGCACCAATCACTTCATTCAAAGCCAACTGAACGGCAGTAAGCAGATCGACCTGATTGGCAACTTTCATATATTCGATTAATTGAACGAGCACCTCAGTATCAGTACTACTTTTAAAGACGTAACCTTTGGCTTGGAGTTTTTCTTTGAGAACGGCGTAATTTTCAATGATACCGTTATGAATGAGAGCGAGTTTTTCGGAAGAAGAGTAATGAGGATGAGCATTAACGGAACAAGGTTCCCCGTGAGTAGCCCAACGGGTATGGGCAATTCCGACTGTACCGGAAATATCTTTTTGTGTGACGAAATTTTCAAGTTCGGAGACTTTCCCTTTCGTCTTGTACACATTTAACTGTTGGTTATCACTGATCAATGCTACCCCTGCACTGTCATATCCACGATACTCCAGTCGCTTCAGCCCTTTAATAAGGATGGGGTAGGCTTTTCTTTTACCAATATAGCCTACTATTCCACACATATTATGATATTTTTATTTCGGGTGCAAATATACACATTCAAAATGACACAAAGATAACTTTTTCAATATTTATTTGACATAAGCACATAAAAAAGTTGCAAACACATCAAAACGTTAAATAATATATTATTTTAAGCTCAAAAAGAAACAAATTACAATCAAAACAAAATAAAACCGGACAGACTGATAAATTATAAGCAAATCAGAGCATTTTGATTACAAATTAAAAGAATAAAGAAAAGGTATCTTATTTTGTGTCACACAAAACAAACAATACACTATCATTATGAAATTAAATTCCTAACTTTGCCGAACAATTTGATACATCAAACAGGTATTATCATACAATAAAGCTAAAAAGAATGAAGAAACAAGAACTTTTTAACAACGCAACAGGAAAAATCCCCTACCAACGACAGCCCGGACAAATGGGCTTGTATGATGCGGCATACGAACACGATGCCTGCGGGGTTGGTATGCTGGTGAACATTCACGGAGAAAAGTCACATGACATTGTTGAGTCGGCTTTAAAGGTATTAGAGAATATGCGTCACCGTGGCGCTGAGGGGGCGGATAACAAAACCGGCGACGGTGCAGGTATTATGTTACAGATTCCACATGAGTTTATTTTACTGCAAGGCATCCCCGTACCCGAAAAGGGACGGTACGGCACCGGTCTGCTTTTTCTACCGAAAAACGAGAAAGATCAGGCAGCTATTTTTAGTATCATTATTGAAGAAATAGAAAAAGAGGGACTTACATTGATGCATCTGCGCAATGTACCCACCTGTCCGGAAATTCTAGGTGAAGCGGCTCTGGCTAACGAACCGGATATCAAGCAGGTCTTTATTACCGGTTTTACGGAAACGGAAACCGCCGACCGCAAACTGTATCTGATTCGCAAACGGATAGAGAATAAAGTCAGATTGTCAGCTATTCCGACGAGAAACGATTTTTATGTCGTTTCGCTCTCGACCAAAAGTATTATATATAAAGGTATGCTCTCGTCATTGCAGCTACGCAACTACTATCCTGATCTGACGAATAGCTACTTCACCAGCGGCTTGGCTCTGGTACACTCCCGTTTCAGCACCAACACTTTTCCGACATGGGGACTGGCACAACCTTTCCGCCTGCTGGCGCACAACGGTGAAATCAATACCATTCGTGGCAACCGCGGATGGATGGAAGCCCGTGAAAGCGTACTCTCCACTCCTATGCTGGGAGATATCAAAGAAATACGCCCGATCATACAGCCGGGTATGAGCGACAGTGCTTCTCTGGACAATGTGCTGGAATTTCTGGTCATGTCAGGATTAAGTCTGCCTCATGCAATGGCTATGCTCGTACCGGAATCTTTCAACGAGAAGAATCCGATCAGTGAAGACCTGAAAGCATTCTATGAATACCATTCTATCCTGATGGAACCTTGGGACGGACCGGCAGCCTTGCTTTTCAGCGACGGACGATTTGCAGGTGGTATGCTCGACCGTAACGGCCTGCGCCCTGCCCGCTATCTGATCACTAAAAACGATACGATGGTAGTGGCATCCGAAGTGGGCGTAATGGACTTTGAACCGGGAGATATCAAGGAAAAAGGGCGCCTGCAACCGGGCAAGATTCTATTGATCGATACAGAGAAAGGAGAAATCTACTATGACGGCGAATTGAAGAAACAACTGGCCGAAGCGAAGCCTTACCGTACATGGCTATCGACTAACCGTATCGAACTGGATGAACTGAAAAGCGGTCGTAAAGTGCCTCATCACGTAGAAAACTATGACCAGATGCTCCGTACTTTCGGCTATTCAAAAGAAGATATCGAACGGCTGATTATGCCAATGGCGAGCGCGGGTGCCGAACCCATCCACTCAATGGGTAATGATACGCCACTGGCTGTACTTTCCGATAAACCACAGCTACTCTACAACTATTTCCGCCAACAATTCGCACAGGTTACGAATCCGCCGATCGACCCGCTACGCGAAGAACTGGTAATGTCTTTGACGGAATATATCGGAGCGGTAGGCATGAATATCCTGACTCCCAGCGAGAGTCATTGTAAAATGGTACGTCTGAATCATCCGATTTTAAGCAATACACAGCTGGATATTCTTTGCAATATCCGCTACAAGGGCTTTAAGACTGTAAAATTACCGATGCTGTTTGAAGTATCCAAAGGGAAAGCCGGATTACAGGAATCACTGAACAACCTTTGCAAAATGGCGGAGGAATCAGTTACGGACGGAGCAAACTACATTGTACTGACCGACCGTGACGTGGATGCAACTCATGCCGTTATCCCTTCATTACTGGCAGTAAGTGCCGTGCATCACCATCTGATATCTGTCGGCAAACGTGTGCAGACAGCATTGATTGTAGAGAGCGGAGAAATGCGTGAAGTAATGCACGCCGCTTTACTACTCGGTTTTGGAGCCAGTGCACTGAACCCGTATATGGCATTTGCCATCCTCGACAAGCTGGTAAAAGAGAAAGATATTCAACTGGACTATGCTACCGCTGAGAAAAACTATATCAAATCTATCTGCAAAGGTCTGTTCAAAATCATGAGTAAGATGGGGATTTCCACTATCCGCTCATATCGCGGTGCAAAGATTTTCGAAGCTGTCGGACTCAGCGAAGAGTTGAGCAAGGCTTATTTCGGCGGACTCGGTTCACCCATCGGAGGTATCCGCCTGGAGGAAGTGGCAAGAGACGCAATCGCTTTCCACGATGAAGGAGTTGAAGGAATGGAAAATGGAGAATTGAAAATGGAAAATGAAGCACCGCACGGCAACTCTCAATTTTCAACTTTCAATTTTCCATTATTAAAGAACAACGGACTGTATGCCTTCCGAAAGGACGGAGAGAAACATGCGTGGAACCCGGAAACCATCAGTACATTGCAACTTGCCACCCGCTTGGGCAGCTACAAGAAATTCAAAGAGTTCACTCATTTGGTAGACAATAAGGAGAAACCTATTTTCCTGCGTGACTTCTTAGGATTCCGTCGCAATCCTATATCTATCGAACAGGTAGAACCGGTAGAGAATATTCTCCGTCGTTTTGTGACGGGTGCCATGTCTTTCGGATCTATCAGCAAGGAAGCTCATGAAGCAATGGCGATTGCCATGAATACCATTCACGGACGCAGCAACACGGGTGAAGGTGGCGAAGATGCTTCCCGCTTCCACCCGCTGCCGGACGGTACTTCCATGCGAAGTGCCATCAAACAGGTAGCTTCCGGACGCTTCGGGGTCACCGCCGAATATCTGGTGAATGCCGATGAGATACAAATAAAAATAGCGCAGGGAGCTAAACCAGGGGAAGGCGGACAGCTTCCGGGATTCAAAGTGAACGACGTCATAGCCAAAACACGCCATTCCATTCCGGGAATCTCACTGATCTCTCCTCCTCCCCATCATGATATTTATTCGATTGAGGATTTGGCGCAATTGATATTTGACTTGAAAAACGTTAATCCACAAGCCAAAATCAGTGTCAAACTGGTAGCAGAAAGTGGCGTAGGTACCATTGCCGCAGGCGTGGCAAAAGCAAAAGCGGATTTGATTGTCATCTCCGGTGCCGAGGGTGGTACGGGAGCCTCTCCCGCTTCATCCATCCGTTACGCCGGTATTTCTCCGGAACTGGGACTGAGCGAGACACAGCAAACCTTGGTTCTGAACGGTCTGCGGGGACAAGTCGTCCTACAAGCCGATGGCCAATTAAAAACCGGACGCGACATTATCATAATGGCATTAATGGGCGCCGAAGAATATGGTTTTGCCACCTCCGCCCTGATCGTGCTGGGATGTGTGATGATGCGCAAATGTCACCAGAATACTTGTCCGGTAGGAGTAGCCACGCAGAATGAGGAATTACGCAAACGCTTTCACGGGCGCAGCGAATATCTTATCAACTTTTTCACCTTCCTGGCACAGGAAGTCCGTGAATATCTGGCGGAAATGGGATTCACCAAAATGGATGATATTATCGGACGCACGGACTTGATTGAACGCAAATCCGACGAAAACGACCCGAATCCGAAGCACGCTCTGATTGACTTCACCAAGCTACTGGCACGTGTGGATAACAGTGCAGCCATCCGTCACGTCATCGATCAGGATCATGGTATTTCTACAGTGAAGGATGTGGCAATCATTGATGCTGCCCAAGAAGCGATAGAACACGAAAAAGAAGTTTCATTGGAATACACAATTGCCAATACGGACCGTGCGACAGGTGCCATGCTCTCCGGTGTCATTGCCCAAAAATACGGAGAAAAGGGATTGCCGGAACATACCCTGAATGTGAAATTCAAAGGCTCTGCGGGACAGTCATTCGGTGCCTTCCTCGTACCGGGAGTCAATTTCAAATTGGAAGGTGAAGCGAATGATTATCTGGGTAAAGGATTGAGCGGCGGACGCATTGCCGTATTACCGCCTATCCGCAGCAACTTCGAAGCCGAAAAGAACACGATTGCAGGCAATACCCTGCTCTATGGTGCAACCAGCGGCGAAGTCTATATCAATGGGCGCGTAGGTGAACGTTTTGCCGTGCGCAACTCAGGAGCTGTTGCCGTAGTGGAAGGTGTAGGCGACCACTGTTGCGAATATATGACCGGAGGCCGTGTAGTGGTTCTGGGGCAAACCGGACGAAATTTTGCCGCCGGTATGAGTGGCGGTGTGGCTTACGTATGGAACAAAGACGGCAATTTTGACTACTTCTGCAACATGGAAATGGTTGAACTGTCACTGATCGAAGAGGCCGGTTACCGCAAAGAACTGCACGAACTGATTCGTCAGCACTACCTGTACACCGGTTCGAAACTGGCACGTACCATGCTCGATGACTGGAACCATTACGTCGATCAGTTTATCCAGATAGTACCTATCGAATATAAAAAAGTACTACAGGAAGAGCAGATGAGAAAATTACAGCAAAAAATAGCAGATATGCAAAGAGACTATTAATTCAAGTATTAGGTATTAAGTATTAGGTATTAACCGTAGCTTCAAACATCTTTAATCCATATAGTTAATACTTATTGCTTAATACCTATTACCTAATATTTATTACTTAACAAGATGGGAGATCCTAAAGCTTTTTTAAATATACCTCGGCAAGAGGCGGGATACCGCCCCGTTAGCGAGCGCATCACTGACTATAGTCAGGTAGAACAAACATTGAATACGAACAGCCGTAAATTACAGGCATCACGGTGTATGGATTGCGGAGTACCTTTTTGTCACTGGGCTTGTCCAATAGGCAATAAACAGCCGGAATGGCAGGACGCTTTATTCAAAGGAAAATGGAAAGAAGCGTATGAAGTGCTGTCATCCACTTGCGACTTTCCGGAATTTACAGGACGTATCTGCCCTGCCCTCTGTGAGAAATCCTGTGTACTGAAACTATCCTGTGACCAACCGGTGACTATCCGTGAAAATGAAGCTGCCATTGTAGAAGCCGCCTTCCGTGAAGGATATATACAGGTGCAGCATCCCCAAAGAAACGGCAAAAAAGTAGCAGTTGTCGGTGCCGGTCCGGCCGGATTGGTAGTTGCCAACCAACTGAATCTAAAAGGATACACCGTAACGTTATTCGATAAAGATGAAGCTGCGGGAGGATTATTACGTTTCGGTATTCCAAACTTCAAACTGGACAAAAACGTAATCGACCGCCGCATGAAAATACTTGCCGCAGAAGGTATTCAGTTTGAAATGGGAGTAGAAATAGACGTTAACCATTTGCCGGAAGGATTCGATGCATATTGCATTTGCACGGGTACACCGACTGCCCGTGATTTAAGCATTCCGGGACGGGAGTTGAAAGGAATCCATTTCGCACTGGAAATGCTGGCGCAACAGAACAGGATTCTGGAAGGACAAACTTTCCCCAAAGACAAACTGGTGAATGCCAAAGGCAAAAAAGTGCTTGTGATCGGCGGTGGAGACACCGGTTCGGACTGTATCGGAACCAGTGTACGACAGGGAGCAACCAGCGTCACGCAAATTGAAATTATGCCCAAACCTCCCGTCGGTCACAATCCTTCTACGCCCTGGCCGCAATGGCCGGTAGTTTTCAAAACGACCTCCAGCCATGAAGAAGGTTGTACCCGTCGCTGGTGCCTGACTTCCAATCAGTTTTTGGGTAAGAACGGTAAAGTAACCGGCGTCGAGGTGGAAGAAGTAGAATGGACACCGGCAACAGATGGCGGACGTCCGACCATGAACCTCACAGGGAAGAAAGAAGTAATCGAAGCAGATATGGTGCTGCTGGCCATGGGATTCCTGAAACCGGAACAACCGAAATTTGCAGAAAACGTATTCCTTGCCGGAGATGCAGCTACCGGAGCAAGCCTCGTAGTACGGGCGATGGCAGGAGGACGAAAGGCTGCTGCGGACATAGATCACTATTTGGTGAAGTAACCCTTACAGCAAGGAACACCATGAAGTTTATAGACTATTATTTATTCGTTTGACCTAGGTTGAACGAAACAACAACCTAGGTTGAACTAAAAGATGGCCCAGGTCAAACGAAAGGAAAAGCCAGGGAAAACGAATAAATAGTAACGAACCGACTTTTAAAAAACAGAGAATCAACAAATTATATTAACTTCCAAATACTCAAAGTTATGTGTGGAATAGCAGGTATACTCAACATAAAAACTCAAACCAAAGAGCTAAGAGACAAAGCACTGAAAATGGCACAGAAAATCCGTCATCGCGGACCGGACTGGAGCGGTATCTACGTAGGTGGAAGCGCCATTCTGGCACACGAACGCCTCTCGATAGTTGACCCGCAAAGCGGAGGACAGCCCTTATACTCCCCCGACCGGAAACAAGTGCTCGCTGTGAACGGTGAAATCTACAACCATCGGGATATCCGCGCCCGCTATGCCGGACAATATGATTTTCAGACCGGAAGCGACTGTGAAGTGATTCTTGCCCTTTATAAAGATAAAGGCATCCACTTTCTGGAAGAGATCAGCGGAATTTTCGCCTTTGTACTTTATGATGAAGAAAAAGACGAGTTCCTCATTGCACGTGATCCTATCGGAGTCATACCTTTATATATAGGAAAAGACAAGGATGGCAAAATCTACTTCGGCAGTGAACTGAAAGCACTCGAAGGATTCTGTGATGAGTACGAACCATTTCTTCCGGGACATTACTTTTACAGTAAAGAAGGCAAAATGAAGCGTTGGTATACACGCGAATGGACAGACTATGAGTCTGTAAAAGACAATGTTGCCAAAGTCAGTGATGTAAAAGAAGCATTGGAAGATGCCGTTCATCGCCAGCTGATGAGTGACGTTCCCTATGGAGTACTTCTTTCAGGTGGTCTAGACAGTTCTGTGATTTCAGCTATCGCCAAAAAATATGCAGCAAAACGTATTGAAACAGACGGAGCAAGTGACGCCTGGTGGCCTCAACTACATTCTTTTGCCATCGGTCTGAAAGGGGCGCCCGATTTGATAAAGGCACGTGAAGTGGCAGAATATATCGGTACGGTTCATCATGAAATCAATTATACGGTTCAGGAAGGGCTGGATGCTATTCGGGATGTTATCTATTTTATCGAGACGTATGATGTGACTACGGTACGTGCCTCCACTCCCATGTATTTACTGGCACGTGTGATTAAATCGATGGGGATCAAAATGGTATTGAGTGGTGAAGGTGCCGATGAAGTTTTCGGCGGTTATCTTTACTTTCACAAAGCTCCCACTCCGAAAGATTTCCATGAGGAAACGGTACGCAAGTTATCAAAACTGCATATGTATGATTGCCTTCGTGCCAATAAGAGTTTATCAGCCTGGGGTGTAGAGGGACGTGTCCCATTTCTGGACAAGGAATTTCTGGATGTAGCGATGGCGTTGAATCCAAAAGCTAAAATGTGCCCCGGAAAGGAGATTGAGAAACGAATTGTACGTGAAGCTTTTGCCGATATGCTACCGGAAAGCGTAGCATGGAGACAAAAAGAGCAGTTCAGTGATGGTGTGGGATATTCGTGGATTGATACCTTAAGAGAGATTACAGCGGCTGCCGTCAGTGATGAACAGATGGAACACGCTGCCGAACGTTTCCCGATTAACACTCCGCTCAACAAGGAAGAATATTACTACCGGAGTATCTTTGAAGAGCATTTTCCGAGTGAAAGCGCAGCCCGCAGCGTACCAAGCGTACCAAGTGTGGCCTGCTCTACAGCAGAAGCGCTGGCATGGGATGTAGCTTTCCGTAACCTGAATGAACCAAGCGGCAGAGCAGTGAGAGGAGTGCATGAAGAAGCCTATGCCGAAGAGTAAAATAAATTTGTTGAAAAATTTTAGATGTCTGAAATAAACTCATATCTTTGAATATATATTCATCAGTTTGTAAAGTCAGGAATAAAAAGTATAGACTTCTATGCATAAAAAGCTGTCAATTAACGCAGATTAGCATAATAACAGGCTGATCTGTGTTTTATTTTTTATAATTTTGGACTCATAAACTTTTTAAATGTACTATCAATGAAGATAAAAAGAATTATTCTAATGGTTGCCCTTATCATTTCAGTAGCTAGTGTCCAAGCGCAAAAGTCGCAAGTTATCGCCCATCGTGGCTACTGGAAAACAGCAGGTTCTGCGCAAAATAGTATCACAGCACTTCAAAAAGCCGATTCTATCCATTGCTATGGCTCCGAATTTGATGTATGGCTTACCAAAGACAATAAACTGGTTATCAATCATGACCCTGTCTATAAGATGAAATACATGGAGTATTCCAAAGGTGACGCTCTTACAGGATTGAAACTATCGAACGGAGAGAACCTGCCCAGCCTGGAACAGTATCTGGAAGCCGGTAAAAAATGCAATACCAAACTTATATTGGAACTAAAAGCACTTAACAGCAAAAAGCGTGAAACGAAAGCTGTACAGGAAATTCTTGCCTTGGTAACAAAGCTGGGACTGGAAAACCGTATGGAATATATCACTTTCTCACTGCACGCCATGAAAGAGTTTATCCGCCTGGCACCTGCCGGAACTCCGGTATTCTATCTCAACGGCGAGCTATCTCCCAAAGAGCTGAAAGACCTCGGTGCAGCCGGACTCGACTATCACATGGGAGTAATCAAGAAACATCCCGAATGGATCAAAGAAGCCCATGATCTCGGACTGAAAGTCAATGTATGGACTGTAGATAAAGCAGAAGACATGAAGTGGCTCATAGACCAAAAGGTGGATTTCATTACGACCAACGAGCCGACTGTGGCACAGGAAATACTAAAATAGTTACTCTCAGAAAATGTAAAAAGCCGACAGAAACTTTTTGCAAATATTCGATAGATACAAGAAGCACCATTATACATATTTATTTGCTGTATAATGGTGCTTCTTACATAAAATTCAAACAGGACTTATTTAAAATCTTCCAATACCTCTTTCAACTCTCCTATGGTCAACTCTCCTACCTGCCTCCACAATTCATGTCCTTTATGCAACAGAAGGAACGCAGGCACCGTATCTATATTATGAGAATCGGCTACAGTTTTATTTTCCTCGATATTCACGTTAATCAATTCAATGACTCTCCGTTCATAAGTACGGAGCACAGGCCCTATCCATTCATAATGAGGTGACCAGTCGGCATAAAACACAATCAATACCAAATGATCGCTCTGCGCCGCAACTTCCAATTGTTTCTCTATATCCATATTGCTACATTATTATATTTATTAGTGACTAAACAATGCTATAACAAAAAGGTTCTGCAAAACTGCAAACAAGCAATATGATATATAAAAGCGAAAATCACTAGCATATCGACCTATTGTAAAAGCGAAAATTCACATTTTAGATCGAATACAAGGACTGATTTACCCCAAATATTCTTCATATATTATGGAAGGATATGCAAAACAAATCAAGCAAATAACAGTTTATTAATATAAAGGTATGCATAATTTCAATTTATAACAAAACATGGCTTTATTTCCCGCGATTGTAAGATCGTATAAAATAAATAGAGATTAGACATCTTTTCATCAAAAGTTAAATCAAAAAGTCATATCTTTGCATTGTAATAAAACAAAAGGATACAACAACCAATTAATAAAGAACAAAATGACAACCAAGATTAAGTTCACAAAAATGCATGGAGCAGGTAATGACTACATATATGTAGATACTACCCGATATCCGATAGCAGCCCCTGAAAAAAAAGCAATCGAATGGAGCAAGTTTCATACGGGAATTGGAAGTGACGGACTTATATTGATTGGCAGTTCTGACAAAGCAGATTTCAGTATGCGTATATTTAATGCAGATGGTTCGGAAGCAATGATGTGTGGCAATGGAAGCCGTTGTGTAGGCAAGTATGTATACGAATACGGATTAACTGCCAAAAAGGAAATCACGCTTGACACCCGTTCGGGCATTAAGGTTCTGAAATTACATGTAGAAGGAGGAAAGGTGACGGCAGTCACTGTAGATATGGGTAGTCCTCTGGAAACGGAAGCGGTAGATTTCGGCGATCAATTTCCTTTTCAGTCTACCCGGGTATCAATGGGAAACCCGCATCTGGTAACTTTTGTAGAAGATATTACCCAAATCAATCTGCCGGAAATTGGTCCGCAGTTAGAAAATTATCATCTCTTTCCGGACAGGACGAATGTAGAGTTTGCTCAGATCGTTGGTAAAGACACCATTCGGATGAGAGTTTGGGAAAGAGGTTCAGGAATCACTCAAGCCTGCGGAACAGGTGCTTGTGCCACGGCTGTTGCCGCTGTTCTCAACGGATTGGCAGGAAGAAAATGTGATATAATAATGGACGGGGGAACCGTCACCATCGAATGGGAAGAAGCAACGGGACACATATTAATGACAGGACCGGCAACTAAAGTTTTTGATGGGGAGATGGAGGGATAGAGAATAGGTAATAAGTAACAGGTAATAGGTAACAGGTTTTGCAGAAACTTAAAACAATAACAATATGGCATTAGTAAACGAACATTTTTTGAAATTACCGGGGAGCTATTTGTTCTCGGATATAGCGAAGAAGGTAAATACATTCAAAATAACGCATCCGAAGCAGGATATTATCCGGTTAGGTATCGGAGATGTCACTCAGCCGCTTCCCAAAGCATGTATCGAGGCTATGCACAAAGCAGTGGAAGAGTTGGCAAGTAAAGATACGTTTCGTGGATATGGTCCTGAGCAGGGGTATGATTTTCTGATTGAAGCTATTATAAAGAATGATTTCGCCCCACGTGGCATTCATTTCTCACTATCAGAAATATTCGTCAGCGATGGAGCAAAAAGTGATACCGGAAATATCGGCGATATCCTTCGCCACGACAATAGTGTTGGTGTAACAGACCCTATATATCCGGTATATATTGACAGTAACGTCATGTGCGGACGTGCCGGAGTGCTGGAAGAAGGAACAGGCAAATGGAGCAATGTGACTTATATGCCTTGTACAAGTGAGAATGACTTCATTCCGGAGATTCCCGACAAACGGATAGACATTGTTTACCTCTGCTACCCGAACAACCCGACAGGGACGACACTGACCAAACCGGAACTAAAAAAGTGGGTAGACTACGCATTGGCAAATGATACACTGATTTTGTTCGATGCCGCATACGAAGCCTATATTCAAGATGCGGATGTCCCCCACTCCATATACGAAATCAAAGGAGCCAAGAAATGTGCTATTGAGTTCCGCAGTTTCTCAAAGACAGCCGGTTTCACCGGAGTACGTTGCGGATATACCGTAGTCCCGAAAGAACTGACAGCTGCCACACTGGAAGGCGACCGGATTCCACTCAACAAATTATGGAACCGCCGCCAGTGCACTAAATTCAACGGTACTTCGTACATCACACAACGTGCAGCGGAAGCCGTCTACAGTGCAGAAGGCAAAGCACAGATTAAAGAAACGATTAACTATTATATGACCAATGCGAAGATCATGAAGGAAGGACTGGAAGCTACCGGATTGAAAGTATACGGAGGAGTCAATGCTCCCTACTTATGGGTGAAAACTCCGAACGGACTTTCTTCCTGGCGATTCTTCGAACAGATGTTGTATGAAGCCAATGTAGTAGGAACCCCCGGTGTAGGTTTCGGCCCCAGCGGTGAGGGATATATCCGACTGACAGCATTCGGCAATCACAACGATTGTATGGAAGCAATGAGAAGAATAAAGAACTGGCTTTGATAGTATTTTGCGCGCTACTATATAACACTGGACCGTACATCCACATTTTTCTAACTATTAAAGGTAAAAAGACGATGAAAACGACGATTAACAAAAAATTGAGGGGCATAGCAGTAGCGTTATTACTGATCGGGCTTGCGCCATCCGGTATGATGGCACAGGATAAAGTAGAAGCCTCCGTAGGAGCAGATTTGGTAAGTGGTTATATCTGGCGTGGTCAGGATTTAGGCGGAGTCAGCATCCAGCCTTCATTAGGAATCTCTTACAAAGGACTTTCACTCGGAGCATGGGGATCGGTAGGGTTTGAGTCATCGGATACTAAAGAGTTCGATTTGACTCTCGGTTATTCAACCGGTGGTTTCAGCATCTCGGTAACGGATTACTGGTTCAACACTCAGGTACCTTCCAACAAGTATTTCAAATATGGCGCTCATTCAACCGCCCATGTATTTGAGGCACAGGTAGGATATGATTTTGGTCCGCTGGCAGTCAACTGGTACACGAACTTTGCAGGTGCCGACGGAGTTAAAGAAAACGGGAAAAGGGCTTATTCTTCCTACCTCGCACTTAGTGCACCGTTCAGCCTTGGAGGACTTGACTGGACAGTAGATGTAGGAATGGTACCTTGGGAGACTACTTTTTATAATGGATACACAAGTGGGTTCTGCGTTTCCGACATCAGTCTCGGAGCTGTCAAGGAGATCAGGGTTACTGATTCATTCTCGGTTCCCGCATTTGCCAAAGTATCAGTAAATCCACGTACGGAAGGCGCTTACTTCACATTCGGATTAAGTTTTTAAGAGAGAGAGAGTTTATATAGTCAAAGAGCGTATAGGGAACAGGAAGGTAGTTAGAGTTTAGATTTTATCGGTTTGTTGTATGGTAACCTGCGATGGCTGCCACCTCCCTATACCTCTTCTTTTTACAGGTCAACACTAATATTTAAGGTATATGAAAAAGATTGAAGCTATCATCCGTAAAACCAAATTCGAGGACGTGAAAGACGCCCTGCTCGAAGCGGACATTGAATGGTTCTCTTACTACGATGTAAGAGGGATCGGTAAAGCACGGCAAGGACGTATCTATCGTGGAGTGGTATATGATACCAGCACTATCGAACGTATTTTGGTTTCTATTGTAGTACGCGACAAAAATGCAGAGAAGACCGTACAGGCTATCATCAAAGCCGCACAAACCGGAGAGATCGGTGACGGACGCATTTTCGTCATTCCTATCGAGGACGCCATCCGCATCCGCACCGCCGAACGTGGCGACATCGCTCTCTATAACGCCGAACAGGAACGATAACCGGCAAGGTGCCGGGGCCAGATTTCCTTTCGGATGATAACATAATAAAAACAGGTATTAAATAAGATAATCATTATGGATAAAACATATAAGAGACACAGCTTCACAAAGCTGTGGATAGCCACTGCTATGTTCATTTTCTGCTGTTTCGCAACCAGTGCTTTTGCACAGGAAGTAGTTGATGCAGATACTTTTATGACAGCTACGGAGACAATTACTGAAGTCAGAACTACACCTGAAATTACTGAAGCCGCCACTGCTTCTGCCGAAACAACTCCCGATACGATCGGGGAACTGGCATTAGGATTGAATACAGTCTGGATGCTGCTTGCGGCAATGCTCGTATTCTTTATGCAGCCGGGGTTTGCATTGGTTGAGGCGGGTTTTACCAGAGTTAAGAATACCGCCAACATTTTAATGAAGAACTTCGTGGATTTCATGTTTGGTTCCTTGCTCTACTGGTTCATCGGTTTCGGTCTGATGTTTGGCGCAGGAGGTTTCATCGGAATGCCACACTTCTTTGATCTGTCATTCCTTGACAGTGATTTACCCAAAGAAGGATTTCTGGTTTTCCAGACAGTATTTTGCGCAACGGCAGCCACGATTGTATCGGGAGCGATGGCGGAACGCACCAAGTTCTCCATGTATCTGGTCTATACCATCTTTATCAGCGTACTGATTTATCCGATTTCCGGTCACTGGACATGGGGCGGCGGCTGGCTGATGAACGGAGAAGAAGGTTCGTTCATGATGAATCTTTTCGGAACGACGTTCCATGACTTTGCAGGTTCAACGATTGTCCACTCCGTTGGTGGTTGGATTGCTTTGGTAGGCGCTGCTATTCTTGGTCCCCGTATCGGTAAATATGGCAAAGATGGTAAGTCAAGAGCTATTCCGGGACACAATCTGACGGTTGCCGCACTGGGTGTATTTATCCTTTGGTTCGGATGGTTCGGATTCAATCCCGGATCACAGTTGGCAGCAAGTACCGAAGCAGATGCAATGGCTATCTCTCATGTATTTCTGACAACAAATCTGGCGGCTTGTGCCGGTGGTTTCTTTGCACTGGCGGTGAGCTGGATGAAATATGGCAAACCGTCTTTATCACTGACACTGAATGGTGTTTTGGCAGGTTTAGTAGGTATCACAGCCGGATGTGACGCTGTAGCTCCTGCAGGAGCAGTATTAATCGGTGCCATTTGTGGTGTAGTCATGATATTTGCAGTCGACTTTATTGACAAGGTATTGAAGATTGACGATCCTGTCGGTGCTTCTTCCGTACACGGGGTTTGTGGTTTCTTGGGAACAGTGCTCACCGGTTTGTTCTCTACCAGTGAAGGGTTGTTCTACGGACATGGAGCTGGCTTTCTGGGTGCCCAGCTTTTCGGTGCGGTTGTTGTCGGAGTCTGGGCGGCAGGTATGGGATTCATTATTTTCAAGGTACTCGACAAGGTTCACGGGCTTCGCGTTCCGGCACGTGTCGAAGAAGAAGGTCTCGACATCTACGAACATGGGGAATCAGCTTACAACTAAGCTAAAAAAAGAGATTTTTTACTCTAACATATTTAACAACAAATCAAATTAGGTATTATGTCAAAACTAAGATTCAGAGTCGTAGAGACCGCTTTCAAGAAGAAAGCGGTTGAAGTAGCAACACCTGCCGAACGCCCTTCGGAATACTTCGGTAAGTATGTGTTCAACAAGGAAAAGATGTTCAAATACCTTCCAAGCAAGGTATACAACGCACTGATTGACGCTATTGACAATGGTGCCCCGCTAGACCGCAGCATCGCCGATGAAGTCGCTGCCGGAATGAAGAAATGGGCTGTCGAAATGGGTGTCACTCATTATACTCACTGGTTTGCACCGCTCACCGAAGGTACGGCAGAAAAGCATGACGCTTTCGTCGAACATGACGGCAAAGGAGGAATGATGGAAGAGTTCACAGGCAAGCTGCTGGTACAGCAGGAACCGGATGCTTCTTCTTTCCCGAACGGCGGTATCCGTAATACTTTCGAAGCACGCGGATATAGCGCATGGGACCCATCCTCACCCGCATTCATCGTAGATGATACGCTTTGCATCCCGACTGTATTTATCGCATATACGGGTGAAGCCCTTGATTATAAAGCACCGTTACTAAAAGCTCTGCGTGCCGTAGATAAAGCCGCAACCGCCGTCTGCCACTATTTCAATCCTGAAGTAAAGAAGGTCGTTGCTTATCTGGGATGGGAACAGGAATACTTTCTGGTAGATGAAGGTTTGTATGCCGCACGTCCAGACTTATTGCTGACGGGACGTACATTGATGGGACATGACAGTGCCAAGAACCAGCAGTTGGAAGACCACTATTTCGGTGCCATCCCTACCCGTGTGGCCGCATTTATGAAAGACCTTGAAATTGAAGCGTTGAAACTGGGCATTCCTGTAAAGACCCGTCATAACGAGGTAGCTCCGAACCAATTTGAGTTAGCTCCTATCTTCGAAGAATGCAACCTGGCAAATGACCATAACCTACTGATCATGTCATTGATGCGTAAAGTCAGCCGCCGTCACGGTTTCCGTGTATTACTTCATGAGAAGCCGTTCAAGGGTGTCAACGGTTCCGGCAAGCACAATAACTGGTCACTGGGAACCGATACAGGTATCCTGTTGATGGGACCGGGCAAGACACCGGAGGATAATCTGCGCTTTGTCACATTCGTAGTGAATACGCTGATGGCAGTTTATCATCACAACGGATTGCTGAAAGCTTCTATTTCCAGCGCTACCAACGCTCATCGCCTGGGAGCCAATGAAGCACCTCCCGCTATCATCTCTTCTTTCCTCGGCAAACAGTTGTCACAGGTATTGGATCATATTGAGAACAGCACCAAAGACGATCTGATCAACCTTAGCGGAAAACAGGGAATGAAGCTGGATATTCCTCAAATCCCCGAATTGCTGATTGATAATACAGACCGCAACCGCACCTCTCCTTTCGCTTTCACCGGAAACCGATTTGAGTTCCGTGCCGTGGGTTCTGAGGCTAACTGCGCAAGTGCCATGATTGCATTGAACGCTGCCGTAGCAGAACAGCTGATGAAATTCAAAAAGGATGTAGACGCTCTGATCGAAAAGGGGGAACCGAAAGTTTCCGCTATCCTTGAAATAATTCGCGGATATATCAAAGAATGTAAGGCTATCCACTTCGATGGCAACGGTTACAGCGACGAATGGAAAGTAGAAGCCGCCCGTCGAGGTCTGGACTGTGAAACAAGTGTTCCCGTTATTTTCGACAACTATCTGAAACCGGAGACAATTGCTATGTTCGAAGCAATCGGTGTGATGACGAAAAAGGAGCTGGAAGCCCGCAACGAAGTAAAATGGGAAACTTACACGAAAAAGATTCAGATTGAAGCCCGCGTATTAGGCGACCTGGCAATGAACCACATTATTCCGGTCGCTACTCAGTATCAGACGGATCTGATTAATAATGTCTATAAAATGCAGTCCTTATTTCCGGCAGATAAAGCAGCCAGACTATCTGCCAAGAATCTGGAACTGATCGAAGAAATCGCCGACCGCACCGCCTTCATCAAAGAGCACGTAGATGCAATGATTGAAGCCCGAAAAGTGGCGAACAAGATCGAAAGCGAACGCGAAAAAGCGATCGCTTACCACGATACAATCGTTCCGGCACTGGAAGAGATTCGTTACTACATTGACAAGCTGGAACTGATCGTAGACAACCAGATGTGGACACTGCCGAAATACAGAGAACTGTTGTTTGTAAGATAAAAAAGAAATGCTGAATGAAGAATATCTTCATTCAGCATTAAGATAGAAATTATCTATTTCTTTTGTTGGTTGTTTTAAGTTTGCAGGGGAGGGGTACCGTGACGGTAGTCCTCTTCTTTTTTATTCTATAATCTTAGCATCCTCAATATCCTCATCGTGAGGCGTAACCGGAGTCTTAGGACGACGGCGTGCAAACTTAAACCAGTTGATCAGTTCGGACAGAGAATAAACCAAGCTACTGATACCGATAATAATGAAAGCAGTGTTACGTGCTCCCGTCGGATTGAACAGCGCAATAACACCTGCGATAAGAATCAATGAAGGTACCAGATAGAAAATGCCCGGAACAGGTGTCCAGCGACGGGCCATCGATAAAGAAGCGATCTGCTGCACACCTCCCATGATCAGGATAAAGCCCAAAAGGAACATCAGTACGTCCGCAAAAAACTCAGGCATCACAATCAGCCAAAGTCCGAATAACAAACTGCCAATTCCCTCGATAGGAAAGCGGGGAGCCGGTTCATGTTCCGATCTTTTCCGTCCGAAAAAGCCGAAAAGACTGATGACACCGGGAATCAAAAAAGCCACTCCTATCGTAATGACAATATAACTAGCTGCTGTATTTGGCCAAAGTACCAACACCAGACCTATGACAAGCGCAAACAAAATGCGAACCAGAGAGTAATTCATTGTTTTCATATATTCTATATTTTTTAACGAAGTACATTTCAATACTTTTGCGAATATAAGTGTTTCTATTCACATATAAAAATAACAAACGTAGATTGTAATAAGTTCGTAACAAAATCGTTATAGCCATTACACCTCACTTAGATACTTTTGCAGAAAATTAATAAACAGGTTTTTCATCATGAAATCAAGCGAAACAAAAAAGAAGTGCCCTTATGTAGAACGTGACATCAGCTGGATGTACTTCAATCAGCGTATCCTGCTCGAAGCTGCCCGTCCGGAAGTACCTCTTCTGGAACGCCTGACTTTTCTTGGCATCTATTCCAATAATCTGGATGAGTTTTTCCGCGTCCGCGTAGCCACGCTGAACCGGATTATCGAATATGCAGATAAAAACATACAGAAAGAACAAGAAACGGCTACACGCACGCTGAAGCAGATAAGCAAACTACACAACCGCTTCTACGAACAATTTGAAGAAACTTTCGCTTCCATCATGGAAGAACTGAAGAAGGAGAACATCTGCGTCATCAAAGACACCGAAATGACGGATGACCAAAAGACATTTATCACCTCCTTCTATCGCAATAAACTGAATGGCTCCACCACCCCTCTCTTCCTCAACGGAGCCCGACCGCTGGACGACCAGACTGACGAAGATATTTATCTCGCCATCCGCCTGCTTCGTAAAGACGAAACAGGAAAAATAAAAGAGAAAGATTATGCAGTGATCGAATTGCCCACCGAAGAATACGGTCGTTTTATCCAATTGCCGGACTCGGAGGGGAAAACATATCTGATGTTTCTCGATGATGTGATCCGCTATTGTCTGCCGTTGATTTTTGTCGGCATGAAATATACGGATTACGAGGCATATACCTTTAAATTCACCAAAGACGCGGAAATGGAGATAGACAGCGACCTGCGGACAGGCGTACTTCAGAAGATTTCAAAAGGAGTGAAAAGCCGGAAGAGAGGAGAACCGATTCGATTCGTTTATGACGAACAGATTCCCAAAGATTTACTGAAAAGATTAGTTGACCGGCTGAATGTGGATAAAAACGACACCCGTGTGGCAGGAGGACGCTATCACAACTTCAAAGACTTGATGAAATTTCCGGTATGCGGTCGCTATGACTTAAAGTATCCCGTCTGGGAACCGGTTTTCAAGCCCGAACTAAACGGCAAAGAAAGCCTGCTCACATTGATTCGTCAGAAGGACCGCTCCCTGCATTATCCATTCCATAGCTTCGATACTTTTATCCGCGTACTTCGTGAAGCAGCCATCAGCAAAGAAGTTAAAAGCATCAAGATGACACTTTACCGGCTCGCTAAAGAATCAAAAGTGATCAAAGCACTGATCTGCGCAGCCAAAAACGGGAAGAAAGTAACGGTGGTCATCGAACTACTGGCACGTTTCGACGAAGCATCCAACATCAACTGGAGCAAAAGAATGCAGGACGCAGGCATCCATGTTATCTTCGGAGTGGAGGGACTGAAGATTCATTCCAAACTGGTACATATCGGTACCCGTCACGGAGACATTGCCTGCATCAGCACAGGAAACTTTCATGAAGGAAACGCACGTATGTATACCGATTATACCATCATGACCGCCCATCGCCCGCTGGTACGGGAAGTGAATGCCGTTTTCGATTTTATCGAGAAACCATACACTCCCGTCAATTTCAAAGAATTACTGGTTTCGCCTAACGATATGCGCAAACGTCTGATTGCTCTCATCAACAAGGAAATAAAGAACAAGGAACAAGGGAAAGAAGCCTATATTCTGGCAAAGGTAAACCATATTACCGACCATGCGCTAATAGAAAAACTCTACGAAGCCTCGACAGCCGGAGTTCAAGTGGAACTGGTAGTACGTGGCAACTGTTCGCTGGTGACAGGCATCGCAGGTATCAGTGAAAATATCCATATCAATGGCATTATCGACCGATATCTTGAACACTCCCGTATCTTTATCTTTGCCAATGGCGGAGAAGAAAAATATTATATTGGCTCTGCCGACTGGATGCCCCGCAACCTTGATAACCGGATTGAAGTACTGGCTCCGGTGTACGACAAAGATGTACAGGCAGACTTAAAACGAATTGTCTGCTACGGATATCGGGATACGGCCAAAGGGCGTATCGTAGACGGTACCGGAGAAAACCGACCTTGGGAAAACCGACCTTCCACACTCTGCAAAGACTTCACTCCTGCCCTTGCCGAAGCAGAGACAGCCACTGTAGTTTTCCGTTCGCAAGAAGAATTATATAGAAAATACAAGAATACATTATGATAAGTATGAAGAAAGTTAATTATGCAGCTATCGACATAGGTTCGAATGCCGTGCGGCTATTGATAAAATGCGTAAACGAAGAAAACGCTCCCGAATTAATGAGCAAGGTACAACTCATCCGCATCCCCTTACGACTGGGAGAAGATGCTTTTACTATGGGAGTTATTTCTGCTGAAAAAGAAAAGAAACTGATCCGGCTGATGAAAGCCTACAAACAGTTGATGAAGATATATGACGTAGTAGATTACCGTGCCTGTGCTACGTCCGCCATGCGTGACGCACGCAACGGAAAGGACATCGCCCGACAAATAGCCAGGAAAACTGGTATCCGCGTAGATATCATCGACGGACAAGAAGAAGCACACATTGTATATGACAACCATATCGAGCAACTTTTTGCTTCCGGACAAAACTACCTGTATGTAGATGTCGGCGGTGGCAGCACCGAAATTAATCTGATCAGTAACGGAGAACTGAAAAATTCCCGTTCATACAATATCGGAACGGTTCGTATGCTCAGCGGCATGGTGAAAGAAGAAGAAAAAGAGGCTTTACGCACCGACCTCATAGGGCTTGCTGCGGAATACGCACCTATCAGCATCATCGGTTCGGGAGGAAACATCAATAAACTTTTTCGTTTGGCAGACAAGAAAGACAAAAAGGCTTCCCTCCTACCCGTCGAATCACTACGTGAAATTTACGAAGCATTGCAAGCTCTTCCTGCCGAGCAACGTATCAAACAGTATAAGCTAAAACCCGATCGGGCGGATGTCATCGTTCCGGCCGCAGAGATATTTTTGGAAGTAGCTACGAATGTGAAAGCTACCGGAATCATTGTACCTACCATCGGACTGTCCGACGGGATTATTGACAGCCTGTACACTCAGAATATGAATACACCTGTCGCTCCACAGGTTCAATAAATAGATAAAAGGCTCCTGATATCCGAATGACAACTTATTTGCATCAGGAGCCTTTTTTATAATTTCCATCTTTCTTCATGTATAAAATGACATTCTGAAAGATAAGTCTGTTTTTGACAGTTTGTAATTCGTAATGTATCAAGAAGGGCTTCTTTAGCCGGTCATACTACTATTGATAGTTTTTCGCGATTGTAGGGCAATTAGCATATATCAGAAATTCAGCATTTGCATCCAATCCTGTGCTTATTAACAAATAATAGTCTACTTACATATCTACATGATTACATTTTCATTGATTCTGTTTATTTTCAACATTAAGCACTTGAACTTTCCAAAGAGCGAAATAGAGAATAGAGAAGGCTAAAAGTATTAAATAAAGACAGCTTTATCGGTATGATGACACTATAGCAATGGTTTACTTACTTCATACCTATCTTTTAGTGACACCATCCGCATCTTTTGGTTACTTCATCCGCATCTTTTTCACAAACAATACGGTGTTTTTCATCAAACCATACGGTCATTTCATGCAAATCAACCGTATATTTGCGATAATTCAACCACCTTTCCAAGCTAATAGAAGATTATTAAAAAACAGGCAGGAAAGTAAATCGAGTCTTTCTACAAACAAATGACAGAATAAAGACTTATCACTGAACATTATGATAAAGGCAATCATCAATACCTGCACTCAAATAGTCTCTAAAATATAATATGCAATATATTACTTTTTTCACTTTTCTATTAGATGGAGGAAAAAACTGCCTGTTTCTTTTGTAGGGAATTAAACAAAACCGTATTTTTAGAGACAATAATTATAGTTTATAAAGCAAGAATGTCTGATATACATACATTTATAGGTAACTGTGAAGGACTTGATGAATATTATTTAGTAACAGTTGATTTGATGGAGCTATATAGTATAACAGACCATGATGACTTACTTTATATTGATGTGAGAAGAAATAAAATAAAAAAGTTAACAACAAGCGAATAAGCAACCTTAATAGTCGGCTATTCACCAACCATTACCTGTAAACTAAAGAATCATAGAATGGATAAAATTACAGCAATAAAAAAACAGCTTGTAAAGAAAGCAACAAACTTCACCACAGGTGGATTCAGACCAACAAACTCTAACACAGAAAGTTGGATTGGACGAGTTTATCTTTATAAAGAAGATGAAGAAATTCCAACCGATAACAATGGTAAATTAATGATCCCATTATTTCAGGTTTGTCTTGAAAGTCTGCCCTATGTTCCGGCAAGCCTGCAAGACACTAAAGTGCTGACTATTTTTGCGTCTGCTGATATACCTATGGATTTAGTAACAAATGGGGATAACTGGCTTATTCGGGAATATAAAATGAATGATGTATTAGTCGTAAAAGATTTAGTAAATAAAGCATCATTCGTAAAGCCATTTCCATTGAAAAGCCAATTGATTGAAGAAGATTATCCCGTATGGGATGGAGGAGGCATACCCGCTGAAATAGAAAGTGAACTTCTTGAAATGGAAGAATCGGGAGAAATAACCGATTATTTCGATTATGTGGAAATAAACGAAGGACATAAAATAGGTGGTTATCCTAACTTTATTCAATCGGGAATAGACTTTGGTGAAGGATATGAATTTCTGATTCAAATAGCGTCAGATGAAAAAGCAAATCTGGAAATTGTAGATAGTGGAAATATGTATTTTGCTAAAAACAGCCAAACAGGAGACTGGAAACTCTATTGCGATTTTTATTAATAAACAATAGATATTGGAGGATATAAATGAATATAGATTATAAAGTTGGTGATTTAATTTATGATGCAAATATTTATGACGGGATGAATACCGACCTATCTGATTTGCAATTTTATAAGCGGTGGCTACCCCAAAGTAAAGGTGCCCGAATACTTGAACTTTGTTGTGGAACAGGCAGGCTTACTCTTCCAATAGCAAGGGATGGATATGATATTAGTGGAGTTGATTACACTCCCTCAATGCTTGCCCAAGCAAGACTCAAAGCTTCCGAAGCAGGATTAGAAATCAACTTCATTGAGGCAGATATCAGGACTTTAAATCTACAAGAAAAATACGACCTTATTTTTATTCCATTTAATTCAATCCATCATTTATATAAGAATGAGGACTTATTTAAGGTATTTAATGTCGTTAAAAACCACCTCAAAGACGGAGGTTTATTCTTATTAGATTGCTTCAATCCGAATATTCAATATATCGTTGAAGGCGAAAAAGAACAGAAGGAAATTGCTGCATATACCACTGACGACGGAAGAGAAGTATTGATAAAGCAAAGGATGCGATATGAAAATAAAACCCAGATTAATCGCATTGAATGGCATTATTATATCAATGGTAAATTCAATTCTATCCAAAATTTGGATATGAGAATGTTTTTCCCTCAAGAACTGGATTCATACTTGAAATGGAATGGTTTTAATATTATCCATAAGTATGGAGGATTTGAAGAAGAAGCATTTAATGATAATTCGGAAAAACAGGTCTTTGTTTGTCGATGAAAATCCGCGGCATAACAATAACCTTCCTATATTGATATAACAACAACTGCCCTGTAGTCTGATATCAGACTACAGGGCAGTTGCTATAACATTATACTAATTTCCCTCTATCTGTCAGAATGGGAAAATCAGAGGCAGCACCAATATCATCACAATTCCCATGATAATCTGCAACGGTAATCCCACTTTTATATAATCCATAAAAGTATATTGTCCGGCAGGCATCACCAACGCATTAGGCGGTGTAGAGAACGGAGAAGCGAAACACATACTTGCACCCACCGTCACGGCAAACAGGAAAGGAACCGGACTGACCCCAATCTGCAAAGCACTCTGCAAAGCAATCGGTGCAAGCAAGACAGCAGTAGCAGTATTACTGATAAACATGGTCATCAATGATGTCGTAAAATAAATTCCAGCCATCAATGCTACCGGTCCGTAAGATCCAAGTCCACTTACCAAAGTATTGGAGATGTACTCCGAAGCTCCTGTTTTCTCTAATGCCAAAGACATAGGAAGCATGGCTGCAATCAATACAATACTTTCCCAGTTGATTGTTTTGTAAGCTGCTTCCACATTGCGGAAACATCCCGTCAGAACCATCAGGATACCAGCTATCATAACTGCCGTAACCGGTGCAACCGGAATAAAATCGAATACCATCATTGCCACCATCAATACCATGATAGCAGCAGCAACAGGTGCTTTATAGTCCAACGTTACTTTAGCCGCTTCTGCCAAAGGCTGTCCCAACACTACCCAATCCGAATCTTCCTTACTAAGCCGGGCAATATTACTCCAAGTTCCCTGCACTAAAAGCACATCACCACTATGAATCCGCTCATTTCCCAAATCCTGCAACAGATATTCCTTTTTACGACGGATACCTAATACATTCACATTAAACTTATCACGGAATCCGGACTCTTTAATGGTCTGATTGACCAGATTGGAAGCAGGCATCAATACAATTTCGGCAATACCGATATCATAAAAATCAAGCGAATTAGTAGTGCTTTTCGTCTCTTCCGTAGCATGATCATCAAGGATATCCAGCAGATAATCTTCGGCAAACTGTTGCACTTTATCAAATTCTCCCGTCACATACAGAATATCTTCCGCTTCCAGCATAGTATCCGGTTCGGCAAGTTTCTGAGTAATAGTCTTCAGAAAACGGTGCTGCGAAGCGTCTCCACGACGGACTTCCATAATATTAAGTCCATATTTACGACGAATATCCAGATCAAGGATAGTCTTTCCCAAAAGGCGGGAGTCTTTGATCACCTGCATACGGAACAGATTACTGGAAAGACCATACTCATTCACCAACTGTTTCAGTGACTTACCCGAACGGCTGTTATCATCTTTCTGCCCTTTTTTAGAAAGAAACCACTTACTAAGCGGCATCAGAACCAGCGTACCGACAGCCACACTCACCAAACCTACAGGCAGGAAAGTAAAGAAAGAAAGCGGTTCGAAGCCTGCGGAAGTCAATGTGTTTTGTATGACAAGGTTGGGCGGTGTACCGATCAGCGTCATCATACCTCCCATACTACTGGCAAAGGCCAACGGCATCAGCAACCGACTCGGATTCATTTTGGCGCTCATCGCCAGACTGACCACAATGGGAAGCATCAATGCCACCGTTCCGGTATTACTGACAAACGCACCGATAGCGGAAGTTACCAACATAACAAGCAAGAACAGGCGAATTTCACTGTTTCCAGCAAGTTTAAGAATACGCGAACTAATCATTTTTGCCAGTCCTGTCTGAAAAATAGCTCCGCCCACGACAAACAGTCCGATCATCATAATGACTACCGAATTGGAGAAACCGGAAAGGGCTTCGTCGGGTGTTAATATCTGAAAGATAAGCAAAGCTACCAATGCACATAGTGCCACAAGATCCGAACGTATCTTACCGTTTACAAAAAAGATAGCCGAAAGAACGAGAATGATAATGGTTATCAACATAAGCAAAAAATAAAATGATTGTTTTATCCTGAATGTATCAAAGATTTATTTTGGAGGAGCAAAATTAAAAAATACTTCGCCGTTATAAAAACAAATTAGAATTGTTTTTGGTTCACGGGACATCATTTAATATTTTGATACATTCTTACTCTCTACGAAAATACGTTCCATCAAAAACATTTTAAAACCAAACCGGAAATAGAAGGCACCAAAGTTCTACAAATCAGGTGGACTTTCCTTTCTGTAGGGTTTCACAAGGCTGATGAACAATATATTTCAGAAATTTCCTTTGTGAATTACAAAAAATGCATATATTTACCACAGATTTAGTACAAACATAAATTATGGCAAACAATATTTTATCCATTATATGGATTACAGACCAGCATTGGAGTTATTATTATTTACTAATAGGCTTTTTACTCCTGATCGTCTGCTTTTTATTATACAGATTGCGACAACTTAAAAAGAATATAGGAAAAGAACAGGATTACTATCATTCTTTATTCGATATACTCGATAACCTCCCTTTCCCTATTATGGTAAAAGATATCCAGGATAGTTTCCGATACTATTACTGGAACAAAGAATCCGAACTGCAATCCGGCATTAAGCGGGAAGAAGCAGTAGGATGCACAGACTATGAAATCTATGGAGAAGAACGGGGCAGAAGATACCGTGATGTGGATGAATCACTTGTGCAGGCTGGCAAGGTATACCGTGCAGAAGAAAGCTACAGCACAGTAGACGGAATAGTACATGATACGATTGCCGTAAAATCGATTATCAAATGGAAGGAAAAGAAAAAATGGCTGTTAGTGACCCGATGGGACATCACCCGGCTAAAAACTTACGAACGGGAACTGATTGCCGCCAAAGAAGAACTGGAAAAAGCGCTGAACAAACAAAAGTTAGCTTTGAAGAGCGTCAACTTCGGGCTCATTTATATTGATAAAAACTATCTGGTGCAATGGGAAGAAACGACGCAAATTGCCAGCCTGGTGAAAGGAAGGCATTATACACCGGGACAAATCTGCTACAAGACAAGTGCACTCCGGGATACTCCATGCGAACAATGCGCCTTCCAGAAAGCGATTGAACATGGAAAAATCATACGCCATACCATCCGGATAGATCGGGTAGACTTTGAGATAACAGCTACTCCGGTTTATGATAATGAAGGAACAGAAATCATCGGCGGTCTGTTGCGCTTCGAAGACATCACCGAAAAGGTGAAAATGGACAAGATGCTACAGGAAGCGAAGGAAAAAGCAGAAGAATCAAACCGTCTGAAATCAGCTTTCCTTGCCAACATGAGTCACGAGATACGTACTCCGTTGAATGCGATTATTGGATTCTCTGACATGATTTGCCAAACGGGTGAAGAAGAAGAGAAACAGGAATACATGAAGATAGTGTCCAGTAACAATGAGTTGTTACTACAATTGATAGATGATATTCTCGATCTCTCCAAAATCGAAGCCGGTACGATGGAATTTACCCTCGCCCCTACCGATATCAATGATCTGATGGAAGGCATTTGCAGGCAAATGCAGGAGAAAAACACTTCCCCCGACGTGGTAATCACCTTCACGGAGAAAGCGGAAGAATGTATTCTCAACACAGACCGCGTACGTCTTTCGCAAGTAATCATCAACTTCACAAACAATGCGATGAAGTTCACTCCGAAAGGTTCCATCCAAATGGGATATCGGATTGACGAAACAAAAGATGAAATCTACTTCTATGTAAAAGACACGGGCATTGGGATTCCGGCGAATAAAATAAACGAAGTATTCGAACGTTTCGTTAAGTTGAATACATTCGCAAAAGGTACAGGACTTGGTCTGGCTATCTGCCGGGTGATTGTAGAGCGCTTAGGCGGTACCATCGGAGCAGATTCTAAAGAAGGAGAAGGTTCGTGCTTCTGGTTCAGACTTCCGATACATGAAAAAGCATAAAACCTGATACTGATTATAACTAACAAAACTGCCCGAAAAGTATATTTATCTCTGCCATCATGACAGTAAACAAATCCTTTCGGGCAGCTTTATTATTTTAGATTATAAAAGAAGCGATCAGAGGGCAGCCTCCAATATTTTACGGGCAACAGCTCCTGTCACGTTCTCATTTTCTCCATACTTGGCACCACGTTCGTTAAACCGGCGTTCAATTTCCAAAATGGTTTCTTCACCGATATTTTCTTCATGCAGACGGGTAGTCAAGCCCAATGAACGGAAAAACTCTTCAGTACGGCCAATCGCTTCATCGATGCGTTCTTCTTTCGTTCCGGAAGTAATTCCCCATACTCTTTCGCCGTATTGTACCAACTTATCTCCTTTCGCTTCCCAAAGTACACGTAAAGTTGCGGGAAGAATAATCACCAGCGTATGCCCATGTGTCAGTCCATGCAATGCAGTGATTTCATGACCGATCATGTGAGTCGCCCAGTCCTGAGATACTCCCATTGCAATAAAGCCATTCAACGCCATTGTTGCAGAAAGCATGAAATCTGCCATAAGCTGATAATCATGCTGGTTCTCACGAATCTTCGGAGCTATTTCGACCAAAGTTTGCAGGATACCTTCCGCCCAGCGGTCCATCACACGGCTTTGTCCGGTAACTGTCATGTATTGTTCCATCACATGAACGAATGTATCCGCCAATCCGCACGCCACCTGATGAGGAGGTAGAGTAAAAGTTACTTCCGGATCGAGGATAGAGAACAAAGGGAAATTGGAATAAAAAGGATATTTTTCCTTGGTTTCGTGACGGGAGATGACAGCTCCGTTATTCATTTCCGAACCCGTGGCAGGAAGTGTCAATACGGTAGAAAGCGGAACAGTCTTGGTAGCCGGACGTCCGGCAAGTACCAAATCCCATGCATCACCGTCGTACAACAAACCTGCAGAAATCAATTTCGTACCATCAATCACAGAACCACCGCCTACAGCCAATAGATAATCGACTTTCTGCTCCTTGCCCAAAGCAATCGCCTTGCGAAGCGTTTCGATGGCCGGATTAGGCTCGATGCCCCAAAACTCTACTGTAAAATGATCTTTAAGCGCTTCTTTTACCTGATCATACACGCCATTCTTTTTCACGCTGCCTCCGCCAAAAGTTATCATGATACGTTTGTCGGATGGTATTTCTTTGCTCAACCGGGCAATCATTCCATGCCCCATAATCAGCTTTACGGGATTCTGAAAGATAAAATTTTCCATATCTGTCTATTGTTATTATTTTGGTTATTAGTTACTAACCTTGCAAATATACGCCAATTATCTGAAACCTGTCGGGATCAGGCAATGAATTGTTGTAAGGCTGAAGGAACCATAGCGGACAGCCAAGGTTTCATATCTTCAGCTACCAATAACCAATAAAGCAATAATATAATAAAAATGGCAATAGCGATACCTACTAAGACTTTTCTCTGTTTCATAATTGTTTTTCGTTTAAATATTCAATATTTATAAGAACAGATCAGGCAGAAAATTGTTCTATATCAGAAAAATGAAGGGGAAAAAGAAAAAAAGTAAGATTTTGTTTGTTGTTTCAAACAAAGTGTCTATATTTGTCCCCGATAAATAACAAAAGACAATGAGAACAATGTTAGTAAATACATATTGGTGGTGGCGCCCGTTACAACTCCGACAGTCGTAAGGGAGCAGTGCTCGTATGTATATACCTCATTAAAGATATAACAAATTTGAAAGAGCCCTGTCGCAACCTGCGACAGGGCTCTTTTTATTTGCCCGTTTTTGAAAATCGAATAAATAATAATAAATAAAAATAGGATTATGAAAAGTTTTTTAGTTGATCAGGATGGTTATTACGGAGAGTTCGGCGGCGCTTATGTTCCGGAAATTCTCCACAAATGTGTAGAGGAACTGAAGAATACGTACCTCGAAGTGCTCGAAAGCGAAGATTTCAAAAAGGAATTTGACCAGCTGTTGCGCGACTACGTAGGACGCCCTTCTCCACTCTATCTCGCCCGCAGACTTTCTGAAAAGTATGGTTGCAAAATGTATCTGAAACGGGAAGACCTGAACCATACAGGTGCTCACAAAATCAATAATACTATCGGACAGATTCTGCTGGCACGCCGCATGGGCAAGAAGCGGATCATCGCCGAAACCGGAGCCGGACAACACGGCGTTGCAACGGCTACCGTATGTGCTTTGATGGATATGGAATGTATCGTCTATATGGGTAAAACGGACGTTGAGCGCCAGCACATCAATGTCGAAAAAATGAAGATGCTGGGAGCTACCGTAATCCCGGTCACTTCCGGCAACATGACACTGAAAGATGCGACCAACGAAGCAATCCGCGACTGGTGCTGTCATCCTGCCGACACTTATTATATCATCGGCTCTACGGTAGGTCCCCATCCTTATCCCGACATGGTGGCACGCCTGCAATCCGTAATCAGCGAAGAAATCAAAAAACAACTTCTGGAGAAAGAAGGACGTGATCACCCTGATTATCTGATAGCCTGCGTAGGTGGAGGAAGCAATGCCGCCGGTACGATTTATCATTATATCAATGACGAACGGGTAGGCATCATTCTGGCAGAAGCAGGAGGAAAAGGAATAGAAACCGGAATGACCGCCGCCACTATACAGCTTGGGAAAATGGGCATTATTCATGGAGCCCGTACTTACGTTATCCAGAACGAAGACGGACAGATCGAAGAACCCTACTCCATCTCCGCCGGACTGGACTATCCGGGAATCGGACCAATACACGCCAATCTTGCCGCTCAAAGACGGGCTACCGTATTGGCTGTCAATGATGACGAAGCAATCCATGCCGCTTATGAACTGACCAAACTTGAAGGAATCATTCCCGCACTGGAATCTGCCCACGCACTGGGTGCGCTGAAAAAATTGAAGTTCAAACCGGAAAATGTGGTTGTACTGACCGTATCGGGACGTGGCGACAAAGACATTGAAACTTATTTGTCTTTCAATGAAAAGTGATTACCAACATCTAGTTTTGTAGTTTGAATTTAGAAATTATAAAAATGAAAACATTCAGTTATACAGCCCATAGCAAACAGGTACTCGGAGATATGCACACTCCTGTCAGTATCTATCTGAAAGTACGTGATATGTACCCGCAATCTGCATTGATGGAGAGTTCCGATTATCATGCAGGAGAAAACTCCCTCTCATTCATCGCTCTTTGTCCGCTGGCAAGTATCGGTGTCAATAGCGGAATAGTCACTGCCAGTTATCCCGACAACAGTCGGAAGGAAGAGCCGCTCACCCAATCATTCACCGTAGAAAAAGCGATGAATCAATTCATCAGTCAGTTTCAAGTGACCGGAGAAAACAAGAATGTATGTGGACTTTACGGATACACCACATTCAACGCAGTAAAATACTTCGAACATATTCCGGTGAAAGAAAGTCATGATGAGCAGAATGATGCTCCGGACTTGCTATACATATTATATAAGTATATCATCGTTTTCAATCATTTCAAGAATGAATTGACATTGGTAGAAATGCTGGGCGAAGGTGAAGAAAGCAGTTTGCCGGAACTGGAGGCCGCCATCGAAAACAGAAATTATGCTTCTTATAATTTCTCGGTGACAGGTCCTGTCAGCAGCTCGATCTCGGATGAGGAACATAAAGCGAACGTTCGCAAAGGTATTGCTCATTGTATGCGTGGCGACGTTTTTCAGATTGTCCTTTCCAGAAGATTCATTCAGCCTTATGCCGGAGATGATTTCAAAGTTTATCGTGCTCTTCGCAGCATCAATCCTTCTCCCTATCTTTTCTATTTCGATTTCGGAGGATACCGCATTTTCGGTTCTTCACCGGAGACTCACTGTAAAATTGAAGACGGACGTGCCTACATCGATCCGATTGCCGGAACAACCCGCCGCACCGGAGATACGGTAAAAGACCGCGAACTGGCGGAAGCACTACTTGCCGATCCGAAAGAAAACGCGGAGCACGTGATGCTGGTTGATCTGGCAAGAAATGATCTTTCACGTAATTGCCATGATGTACGGGTATTGTTTTATAAGGAACCACAGTATTACAGTCATGTGATTCATCTGGTCAGCCGCGTGAGCGGTCAGTTGAATGAGGGGGCGGATAAGATTAAAACTTTCATCGATACTTTCCCTGCGGGAACGTTGAGCGGAGCACCGAAAGTACGTGCCATGCAGCTGATCAGCGAAATCGAACCTCATAACCGCGGTGCTTATGGCGGCTGTATCGGTTTTATCGGACTTAACGGAGAACTGAATCAGGCAATCACCATCCGTACTTTTGTCAGCCGGAATAACGAGTTGTGGTTCCAGGCCGGAGGCGGTATCGTTGCACGCAGTCAGGATGAATACGAGCTGCAAGAGGTAAACAATAAATTAGGAGCTCTGAAAAAAGCTATCGATTTAGCTGTTAATTTAAAAAACTAACTGTTCAGAGCAGTCTGCCTGATAAGTCAGAAACAGTATTTGAACAACAATTTTACAATGACAATAAAATGAAAATATTACTTTTAGATAACTATGATTCTTTCACCTACAATTTGCTGCATGCAGTGAAAGAACTAGGAGCTACAGACGTCGAAGTAGTCCGCAACGACCAGATAGACCTTGATGAAGTGGAACGATTTGATAAGATCATACTTTCACCGGGACCGGGAATACCCGAAGAAGCAGGCTTGCTATTGCCCATTATCAAACGATATGCACCGACAAAGAGTATTTTAGGCGTTTGTCTGGGACATCAGGCCATCGGCGAGGCTTTTGGTGCACGACTGGAAAACCTGAAAGAAGTATATCACGGTGTACAGACACCGATCAGCATCCTGCAGAAAGACGTACTTTTTGAAGGGCTGGGCAAAGAGATACCTGTCGGACGTTATCATTCCTGGGTAGTCAGCCGGGAAGGTTTTCCCGAGTGCCTGGAGATAACTGCTGAAAGTCAGGAAGGACAAATCATGGCATTACGTCACAAAACCTATGATGTACATGGCATCCAGTTCCATCCCGAATCCGTACTGACTCCGCAAGGAAAAGAAATCATCAAAAACTTCTTAAACGAATAAACTTATGAAACAGATTCTATATAAACTTTTCGAACACCAATATTTGGGACGCGATGAAGCACGTACTATCCTGCAAAACATCGCACAAGGGAAATATAATGACGTACAGGTAGCATCACTGATTACTGTCTTTCTGATGCGTAATATTTCTGTCGAAGAATTATGCGGATTCCGTGATGCATTATTGGAAATGCGGGTTCCGGTTGATTTGAGCGAGTTTACTCCGATCGATATTGTCGGTACGGGAGGAGATGGAAAAAATACGTTCAACATTTCTACGGCGGCCTGCTTTACAGTAGCCGGAGCAGGTATTCCGGTTGTAAAACATGGCAATTATGGAGCTACTTCAGTCAGCGGTGCCAGCAATGTGATGGAGCAACATGGGGTTAAATTCACAAGTGATGTTGATCAGATGCAGCGCAGCATGGAACAATGTAATATTGCTTATCTGCACGCTCCTTTGTTCAATCCGGCACTGAAGGCAGTTGCCCCGATCCGTAAAGGATTGGCGGTACGTACATTCTTTAATATGCTCGGTCCGTTGGTCAATCCTGTATTGCCGACTTATCAGCTTTTAGGCGTGTATAATCTTCCACTTTTGCGCCTTTATACCTATACTTATCAGGAGAGTAAGACTAAATTTGCCGTTGTACATAGCCTGGACGGATATGATGAGATTTCTCTGACGAACGAGTTTAAGGTAGCTACCTGTGGCAATGAGAAGATTTATACTCCGGAAGGTCTCGGATTTGCACGTTATCAGGATACTGATCTGGATGGTGGACAGACACCGGAAGATGCTGCTAAAATCTTTGATAACATCATGAACAATACAGCTACGGAAGCACAGAAAAACGTGGTTGTTATCAATGCAGCTTTCGCTATTCAAGTAGTTCGTCCGGAAAAAACGATTGAAGAGTGCATCGCCCTCGCTAAAGAATCACTAGAAAGTGGCCGGGCATTGGCTACACTGAAGAAATTCATTGAATTGAATAATAAGTAATAGGTAATAAGTTATAAATGATAAGTGGTAAAGGATGAATATGCGATATCCTTTGCCTTGATTCAAAATTTAAGATTAATGAAAGATATATTATCCGAAATTATAGCTAACAAACGGTTTGAAGTCGATTTGCAAAAGCAGGCTATTTCCATCGAACAGTTGCAGGAAGGTATCAATGAAGTTCCGGCTGCCCGTTCTATGAAACAGGCATTGGCTTCTTCCGATTCCGGTATTATAGCCGAATTTAAGCGTCGGTCACCATCCAAAGGGTGGATCAAACAGGAAGCACGTCCCGAAGAGATTGTTCCGTCTTATGTGGCGGCAGGTGCTTCCGCCCTCTCTATTCTCACTGATGAGAAATTTTTTGGAGGAAGTCTGAAAGATATCCGTACAGCACGTCCTTTGGTCGATGTTCCCATTATAAGAAAAGACTTTATCATTGATGAGTATCAGTTATATCAGGCAAAAATTGTCGGTGCGGATGCCGTACTTCTTATCGCCGCCGCACTGAAACAGGAAAAATGTCAGGAACTGGCAGAGCAGGCACATGAACTGGGACTGGAAGTATTACTTGAAATCCATAGTGCGGAAGAGTTACCTTATATTAATAGTAAAATTGATATGATTGGGATTAATAATCGCAATCTGGGTACTTTCTTCACAGATGTAGAAAACTCTTTCCGACTGGCAGGACAACTTCCACAAGATGCGGTATTAGTATCGGAGAGTGGCATTTCCGATCCGGAAGTGGTAAAACGTCTTCGGACTGCCGGATTCCGGGGATTCCTCATCGGAGAGACATTTATGAAAACTCCGCAACCGGCAGAAACGCTGCAGAACTTTCTGAAAGCCATTCAATAAATACATGAACTTCCAAAAACGGACAGCCCTATGATCAACGGAAAAATCATCAAAGTATGCGGTATGCGTGAAGCCCCCAATATACGGGATGTGGAGTCACTACAAAAAGTGGATATGATAGGATTTATCTTCTATCCCAAATCTCCCCGTTATATCTACGAACTTCCCGCTTACCTGCCCGTTCGTGCCCGCCGTGTCGGAGTTTTTGTGAATGAAGACAAAGATGTAATCACGATGTACGCCGACCGTTTCGGGCTGGAATATATCCAGCTCCACGGCAAAGAATCACCGGAATACTGTCAGTCATTGCGCACCTCCGGCCTGAAAATCATCAAAGCTTTTTCTGTGGCTCGCCCAAAAGATTTGAATCACGTAAGCGAGTATGAAAAAGCTTGCAATCTTTTCCTGTTTGATACGAAATGTGAGCAGTATGGTGGCTCAGGAAACCAATTCGACTGGAACATTCTGCATACCTACAACGGACAAGTTCCATTCCTATTGAGTGGCGGTATCAACTCACACAGTGCCAATGCATTGAAAGCATTCAACCATCCCCGTCTGGCAGGGTACGACCTGAACAGCCGTTTCGAACTGAAGCCCGGGGAAAAGGACCCGGAACGAATCCGGATGTTTCTAAATGAACTAAAGTCATAAATTTAAATTCTCAAAATCATGAACAGAATTAATCAACTCTTTAATAGCAACAAGAAAGATATTCTTTCTATTTATTTTTGTGCAGGTGATCCTGCCCTTGATGGAACAGTCAATGTCATCCGTACTCTCGAAAAACATGGGGTCAGCATGATCGAAATCGGAATCCCATTCAGTGATCCAATGGCGGACGGTATTGTCATCCAAAACGCTGCCACTCAGGCATTACGAAACGGCATGTCACTGAAACTCCTTTTCGAACAATTACGAAACATTCGCCAGGAAGTAAGCATTCCATTGGTATTTATGGGATACTTAAACCCTATTATGCAGTTCGGATTTGAAAACTTCTGCCGCAAATGCGTGGAATGCGGAATAGACGGCGTTATCATCCCCGACTTACCTTTCAGAGATTATCAGGATCACTACCGTATCATTGCCGAACGTTATGGAATCAAAGTAATCATGCTCATCACCCCGGAGACCAGTGAAGAGCGGGTACGTGAGATCGATGCACATACAGACGGATTCATCTATATGGTTTCATCCGCAGCTACTACAGGCGCACAACAGGACTTCAACGAACAGAAACGTGCCTATTTCAAAAAGATCGAAGACATGAATCTACGCAACCCGCTAATGGTAGGTTTCGGTATCTCCAACAAAGCTACTTTTCAAGCAGCTTGCGAACATGCTTCCGGAGCTATCATCGGTAGCCGCTTTGTCACTCTGCTTGAAGAAGAAAAAGATCCGGAAAAAGCCATTCTGAAACTGAAAAATGCACTTAAATAGACATAGGAAATAGTCAGACAAATAGTAGCTAAAATAGCCGGACAGCATCGTTTTGCTTTGCATAACCATTCTTTCCGAACAATTTTAGCTACTTGACTATTTTTACGACTCACTTCATTTTTTCTTTTAATCCATCGTATAATTCCGCATAAATATCCATATTTATAACATTTCACTGCAAACTACGAACAAATTCATCATTTACTATTCATAATTCGCAATTAATCTATATCTTTGTCAGCGTTTTAACAGAAATTCATCAATTATGAGAGTAGAGACCCCTTCTGTTTTGTTGATTTACACGGGTGGAACTATCGGAATGATAGAAAATCCGGAGACAGGTGCCTTAGAAAACTTTAATTTCGACCATTTGCTCAAGCACGTTCCTGAGCTGAAAAGATTCAACTATCGCATTTCCTCCTATCAATTCGAACCTCCTCTCGACTCCTCGGATATGGAGCCTGCTTACTGGGCAAAACTTGTAAAGATCATCAACTATAATTACGACCATTTTGATGGTTTTGTTATTCTGCATGGAACGGATACAATGGCCTATACTGCTTCCGCCCTAAGTTTTATGCTCGAAAATCTGAGTAAGCCTGTTATTCTGACCGGTTCTCAATTGCCAATCGGAACGCTGCGTACGGACGGAAAAGAAAATCTGATCACTGCAATCGAGATTGCTGCTGCCAAGAATCCAGACGGTACAGCTATTGTCCCCGAAGTATGTATTTTCTTTGAAAATCACCTGATGCGAGGTAATCGTACCACAAAAATCAATGCTGAGAACTTTAATGCCTTCCGGTCTTTCAATTACCCGCCATTGGCACGCGTAGGCATCCATATTAAATACGAGCCCAACCTTATTCGCAAACCGACCCCGGACAAACCACTAAAGCCACACTATCTGTTTGATACAAATGTGGTAATATTAACTCTTTTTCCCGGCATCCAGGAGGAGATCATCCATTCACTACTCCATGTCCCCGGATTGAAAGCTGTCGTGATGAAAACATTCGGATCAGGAAATGCACCGCAAAAAGAATGGTTCATCCGGGAATTAAAAGAGGCTACTGATCGTGGAATTATCATTGTTAACATCACACAATGTGCTTCCGGAGCAGTAGAAATGGGACGTTACGAGACCGGAATGCATCTGCTCGAAGCAGGTGTTATCAGTGGATATGACAGTACTCCCGAATGTGCTGTAACTAAACTGATGTTTTTGCTGGGACACGGACTATCTAATAAAGACATCCGATACAAAATGAACTCTTGTTTAATAGGGGAAATAACCAAACCCTAAAAAAGAAAATCTCTATAGTAATCTCCTGATTTTCATCCTATAATATTTCTGCAAAAGAAAAAATCAGGAGATTACTCTTTCGTTTTTCATATAAAGCGAACCAAAACGGAAATATCGTTGCTTTTTACACAAGAAATATCAATAAATACATCTTTAATCCAAAATATACAACTATCTTTGCAACAAACAAAAAACAATCAAACAATAGACATTATGATGAAAAAAACAATTCTGCTTACATCTATAATTGCGATAGCAATAGTAAGCATGTTATCCAGTTGCGTAGATTCCGAGAAGGATCTATATGATCCGTCTTATCAGACAGCCAATCCAATGGGGGACGGTTTTGCTGCACCGGATGGATTTGACTGGGCAACTACCTCCAATATAAAAGTAACTGTAGAAGTTAATGCCCCAACTAATGATGAATTCTATTATGTAGTGGAATTATATGATACAAATCCTATTATTTCATCAGACGCACGCCTTCTCGATAAAGGTGTTGCAAAAGGAAATGAACCATATACTTCAGAAATTTCAATCGAAAATACAATCAAAACTCTTTTTGTAAAAGAAATCACTCCAACGGGACTTGCTACAGTCAGAAGTGCAGAAATTACAAATGGAATTGCCAATTGCAATTTTAAAACAACTATTCCCTCTGTACGCAGTCTCGCTGCTTCAACTCGCAGTTTTACGACAATAACAGATCCCAATCCTGATGATACATCTTTATTTCCTTTAGAATGCCCAAGTGGTATTGAGAAATTTATTAGTGTAAATGACTGTGTGGAAGGTGGAAGTTATGAAGTTACTGCTTCCACAAAAATAATCAATTTATGGAAAAACAATTTAAAATTATATGTAACAGAAGATATCAAGTTGTCTGAGCAGATTTACCTATCTCCAGGCTCTTGCCTGTACATACTGCCTGGAAAGAAAGTTTCCATGCCTAAATCTCAAAACAATGGTCAACAAAATTGTATGATTACAATAGGTACAGGAGCAACTTTGACAATAGATAAAACAATACAGCTAGACAGTAATTACAAACTGTATAATTTAGGAACAATTAATACCGAAAACTTAATCTGCGCCAATTCTTCCGTATTTTTCAATGCTGGTTCTGTCAATATTAAAGATAAATTAAGTGCAGAAAATGCCAGTAGTACAATATCTAATGCAGGAAAAATTAAAGTTGAAAAAATAAAAATTCAAGGTGATAGCCACATAATCAACACAGGAACTATGGAAGTGGAGGAAGAAACAGAAATCAATTGCACTGGAGGGTCCTGGATAAATGAAGGAACATGGTATACTGATGAAATGAAAATTTCTGCATGGAATGACTATTGTTACAATAAGTGCAAATTAATAGTAACCGATGAATTAGAAATAAAAGAAGGTCATTTAATAGTTGATGGTGGTGGATATGTTCAATGTAAAGAACTGTACATGAATAATGCAAAAATAGAACTGGGAGCTAAAGCACTATTTGAGATAACAGAAAAGGCTGAATACGGTTATCAAAACAAAGACAGAGGATTTAAAGGTACAGGAACAGAAAAAGCACTCCTTATCATTAAGAAAGCTGTTGCTGAAACATTAAAACCGAATCTCATTCACTATTCCGGTAACCTTCAAGTTATTTGTTCTGAACATCCTATTGAAAAAATAGATGACTGGAACATATGCTGGACAATAACCGGTGGCGCAGAATGGGGAGAAGAAGGTAAAAACACGGTTTCAATACCTGAATCAGAATGTAGTGATGGATACAATGGAGGAACTCCTACTCCGCCTACTAATCCTGAATTCCCCATTGAAGTAGAAGACAACAAAAATTATACCTACCTCTTTGAAGACCAATGGCCACTATATGGAGATTATGATATGAATGACATCGTTCTGACCATTCAGAAAAGGAAAATATATACTAATAAAGAGAATAAAGTAACAAAATTCGAGTTGAGTATTGACTTATCCGCAGCCGGAGCAACAAAAAGCATCGGAGCAGCTATTATGCTGGACAATGTACCCGCCAATGCCATTACACAGCCAGTTGAATTCAGTGACAATACTCTTGCCAAGAATTTCAATCTAAATAATAACAATATCGAAAATGGTCAGGATTATACTGTGATTCCTCTGTTTGATGATGCTCATAAAGTATTGGGAAGAGATCGGTATGAGCAGATTAATACTGTCTCAGACTATGCAGGCAATACCAAACCTAAAAATATCAGTTTCTCCATTACATTCAATAATCCGACAATATCAGCAGATGCCTTTAATGTCAACAAATTGAATGTCTTTATCATTGTAGACGGCAACAGAAACCCACGTAAGGAAATACATGTTGCAGGCTACCAACCAACCAAACTCGCAAATATCGATCTGTTTGGCGGAAACAACGATAACAGCCATCATGCCAGCAAAAAATATTATATCAGTAAAGAGAATCTGGCATGGGGCATCATGGTTCCTTCCAATTTCAAATGGCCTTTGGAGTATGTAAATATCAAAACTGCTTATTCACAATTCAGTGACTGGGTAACGAGCGGTGGTACAGAAAATGAAAAATGGTGGAATGATTTTGATGTAAACAAGGTATTCCAAACAAATAAAAACTAATCTCCCTTATCAACACGGGTTTCATAAAAATAATGAAATCCGTGTTTTTTTCCTCACTAAACGTATCAGATATATTCTATTAATAAATAAAAATAATAATCTTCATGAATTTTACTTCTGCTAATTGGAAGTTTATTCTAAAATTATATATATATTTGCACGAAGTGAAACAAAGGCAAGAGATTCAATTTAATCTATATAAATCAAGTAGCAAAGCAAGCGATAGAAAGGTTCTATTTGTATGAAAAAAAAGATACTATTAGTTGACGATAAAGCGACTATTGGAAAAGTTGCAAGTATATATTTAGGCAAGGATTACGACGTTATGTATTTGGAGAATCCTATTAAAGCAATAGATTGGCTTAATGAAGGTAATGTACCCGATCTCATTATTTCCGATATTCGTATGCCGTTAATGAGAGGAGATGAATTCCTCAGATATATGAAAGCCAATGAGTTATTCAAGTCAATTCCTATCGTTATGCTGTCCAGCGAAGAAAGTACTACGGAAAGAATCAAATTACTGGAAGAAGGGGCAGAAGACTATATTCTGAAGCCATTCAATCCTTTGGAACTAAAAATCCGAATCAAAAAGATTATCGACTAATACAGCCTTTAAATGCAATATTTTGTTTACATAGGCAGACACAACAAAACAATAGAACTGTTTTCGAAATTAAGTACCGGAGTATTCTATGCAGCACCAAACTGCTATAAGGCAACTAAAGTGCTAGACAAGATACGAGAAAAATACGACGCAGCTTTATTTATTGAGCAGGTAGAATTATCAAAAGATATCGCTGATATTCGCTCTATACGAAAAATGTATCCAGGGCTTTATATGGTACTGGTTATAGATTCCATTACTAAGGAAGAAGCTACAGAATACTTGAAGGCAGGAGTTAATAACACGATTAAGTACGAAACCAACAGTGAAGTACTGAAAGATCTGTCAACTTTTCTCACACGTAGAAAAGAACAAAAAATAGAAGTACTGCAACTCCAAACACAGAATTTAAAAGCCTTTCGCCTGCCTTCATGGAAAAGAATCTTCGATATATTCTTTTCCGGAATAGCACTACTTTTCCTTTCTCCTCTTTTAATAGCTACTGCTATAGCCATTCGCTTGGAGAGCAAAGGACCGATTATCTATAAATCCAAACGTGTAGGAAGCAATTATCAGATATTTGATTTTCTCAAATTCCGTTCGATGTATACCGACGCTGATAAACATCTGAAGGATTTCAATGCTCTCAACCAATACCAACAGGAAGAAGAAGAGGAAGAAGATATATGGGGAGAAGAATCCTGTGTCTCTGAAGAAGCAGACGAAGAAGAAATTCTCCTGATATCCGACGATTTTGTAATTTCGGAAGAAGACTATATCCACAAGAAATCAAAAGAGAAAAGTAATGCTTTCGTAAAACTGGAGAATGACCCCAGAATCACAAAGATAGGACGTTTTATCCGTAAATACAGCATTGATGAATTACCACAGCTTATCAATATCCTCAAAGGAGATATGTCTATAGTGGGCAATCGTCCCCTCCCACTCTATGAGGCAGAGTTACTGACTAGTGATGAACACATTGATCGTTTTATGGGACCAGCCGGACTTACCGGGCTGTGGCAGGTTGAAAAAAGAGGTGAAGCGGGTAAACTCTCCGCAGAAGAACGCAAGCAACTGGATATCCAATATGCAAAAAACTTCTCTTTCGGACTGGACATAAAAATCATTCTGAAAACAGTTACTGCATTCGTTCAAAAAGAGAACGTATAACTCCTTCACTACAGGATGGACTACTTTATCTACATAGCAGACGATTTCTTCTTTTTGTGTATAGGGCTTTTGCTCCTATACCTTTTCATATTGGCTGTTGCCTCACATTTCAAACATTCCAATTATCCCAAAGCCAGAAAACAATATCAGTGTGCCATATTAGTTCAGGACGGAAGCCTCCTTCCTTTCATGTATCAACAGGAAGCATATGAATTCATCACATATAAAGATTTGCTGGAAGCAATTAATTCATTAGATAAAGAACGATACGAATTAGTCATCCTTCTTTCTGATAAAGCCAGTGCTTTATCACCCCATTTTCTGGAAAAGATTTATAATGCCTACGATGCCGGAATACAGGCAATGCAGTTGCACACGATCATTAATAATCGTAAGGGAGTACGGAAACGTTTCCATGCTCTATCCGAAGAAATCAATAACAGTCTTTTCAGATCGGGGAATACTCAGATCGGCTTTTCTTCAAGTCTTTTCGGAACCAATATGGCTTTCGACTTAGAATGGCTACAGAAGAATCAAAGAACTGCCAAAACGAATCTCGAACGAAAGTTATTCAAACAGAATATATATATTGAATATCTGCCGGATGTGATTGTACACTGTGACTCCGCCCCTGTTTATCCCTATCGCAGGCGCATACGGAAGACCCTCTCTTATCTATTGCCGTCTTTATTAGAAGGCAACTGGAATTTCTGCAACCGTATAGCCCAGCAGCTGATACCTTCTCCGATGAAATTATGCACCTTCGTCAGTATCTGGACTTTATTGATAACAGGATACCACTGGACCTCGTCACTCAAGTGGTGGATATTGCTTTTAGGATTGGCAATCACATACAGTCTGGCAATACCGGATTATTTAGTAGAAGATAAAAAGAAACAAAAACATTCAATATGGAAAAAAGGACACTGAAACTGCGAATCAAACAAAATCCGGCTTTGAAACAAGCCGTACATCGTTTTATTATGCATCCTGTAAAGACACGCCCCAACTGGTGGATACGCCTTTTCTATTTTGTATATCTGAAACGTGGAAAAGGTTCCGTGATTTATCGCAGTGTCCGCAAAGACCTTCCTCCTTTTAATCAGTTCTCGCTAGGACGCTATTCGGTAGTAGAAGACTTTTCCTGCCTTAATAATGCGGTAGGAGATTTAATCATTGGAGATTATACCCGCATCGGATTAGGAAATACCATTATCGGTCCGGTTCTTATAGGAAATCATGTGAATCTTGCACAGCATGTAACAGTCACAGGACTTAATCATAATTATCAAGATGCGGAGAAATCAATCGACGAACAGGGAGTAAGTACACAGCCTGTCACTATTGAGGATGATGTATGGGTAGGTGCAAACTCAGTCATACTGCCAGGAGTTACTTTAGGGAAACATTGTGTAGTGGCTGCCGGAAGCGTTGTCAGCCGTTCCATCCCAGCATACTCTATTTGTGCCGGTTGCCCTGCCAAAGTGATCAAATCATATGATTTCGCAACGAAAGAGTGGAAAAAAGTAAAATGATATCCACCACTAATTATTAATAGTGAGAGCAGCTACGCAATATACCTTATAAAGGGGATTGTGACAGATACAGAAACGCACTATCTTTGCAGTATCAGAATTGAATTAATTAGTCATAATTTTATTACGTAGCCACATTTAAGTAAAAATGAAATAGGGTCCCGCCGAAGCGATTTCGTCGGGATTTTATTTTATACACTCCTGGCATTAGCAATCCCGGTATTTATATACCTTTCGGCTCCCCTGCGTCTATAAACAAAAAACGAGTCAATTCCTAGAAGGGAACCACTCGCCACAGCATCAGAAAAGCCAGAAAGGCTTTTCTTTTATTACCTCAATTCCTGAAAACTAATCTTCTTTTTACCTTTTAAACTTCTTACCTATTGTTATCCTTTTTACCTTTTACCAAAAAATGTCCTATTGAATACTAAAAAATTTAATACCTTAATTATTTAAATCTAATACCTTGAATAATCTTTTCTTTTACCTTTTAAACTAATAGCAATTTCCCAATTGCACTGCAAAGGTACGAAAAGATTCCGTGTTCGCAAACGGATTCAGATTTTATAACATTCTTTTAAGGTTATAAATCTTTCACATCATTTAGCGTAACAAGCTTATTTACAATAGCATAAATAGTCAGGCCAGCCGCACTGTGTATCTGTAGCTTTTTGCTGATATTTCTCCGGTGAGTAATGACAGTGTGAATAGACAAGAAAAGATTCTCTGCAATCTCTTTATTCGTCATACCTTTCACCACACAGATCACTATCTCTTTCTCCCGTTGGCTAAGCGTTTCCTGATTGTCAAGCTCCTCCTCTCCCGAAGCCAGATTTAGCAGACCATGAATCTTTTTAGAAAGAATATCCAGATCATCAAAGATAGAAATCGACTCATCATATTTAGTCAGCAAAGAGGCATCTACAAAAGAGCTAACCAAAGCAATCAAACGTATTTTCTTACCGGCAGTTTCTTCCCGGAACTTATTTACATCAAAGTAGTCACCAAAAGTAGGATTTACAATCAGCATTTCCGGATATTGCGTACGCAGGCAATCACTCAGAGCCTCTACTGAAAGTAATTCTATAGGTTGCACCTTCACATTAGGAAGACGCTTCAATGCAGCGGTCAGCCCACCCCGGATAATCACTGAGGTTTCGGCGATCGCAATTCGAATGGCTTCGTTATTTTTCATTTTCCCTAATCCTCCTTTCCAACTTCAGAATGGCAGGAACAAAAATATAGTCTTCAACCTTGCAGTGAGATTCCAAACCGGCCTCACAGGCGTATATATCGAAAAGAGCCGCATTCAACAGATTCTCATTGGCTTTGGCAGGACAATATTTAATGATGATATTTTTCAGTTCTGTCAGCTTCTCTCCCACCTGGTCATGATGCTTGGAGAATGTGCTAATCTGATAATTCCGGGGAGCATTGCCATTTATCAGCGCATCCACATATTTGAATACCGTTTTCTCCTCATAATCCATGTGTTTACGTACCTCTCGTGTATATTCATCAAAGAACTTAAGAATCAGAAAAGCTACATCATCCTGCGAACAGTCAATCGCTTCAATCAGTTTACGGCGAATGGCAGGAAGAGAAAAGTCCAGAAAGTAAATATGGGCTTGCCGCAGATAATCGATTAGTGCAGGTATAGAAATATCCTCACTGCTTCCATCCATCCGCGAAAAGCCTTCAGACATAAAGTTGACTACAATCAGAAAAGTCCTGCAATCTACTCCATTAAGCTCGCAAACTTCTTTCACTGTTTTGTCACCAAATCCCAACGAAAGGCCGAAACGGCTCATCACTTGTAACAAGGAATAGTTATCACTGATGAGATCAATCATCTTATCAGTTGGTTTGTATTTTTGCAAATTATCCATTTACACCTATTTATATTAGAGACTGCAAAGAAACGGAATATTTCGAGGATATGCAATCACCACAAATAGGTATTTTCGCTACCCACAGTTTCCCCAATACTAATTACTTGTTACTAATTTATAACAGGAGGCTAGGCTGGCTATTCTTTTTTTAGTAATTTTGTCGCTATCAATTTGTAATCAGTAATTCATAATTAAATAATATGGCAAACGAACTCGAACTGAAATACGGCTGCAACCCAAATCAAAAGCCTGCCCGTATCTTCATGAAAGAAGGCGAACTACCCATTGAGGTATTGAACGGACATCCCGGTTACATCAATCTGCTGGATGCATTCAACAGTTGGCAGTTAGTAAAAGAACTGAAAGAAGCTACCGGACTTCCGGCTGCCGCATCATTCAAACACGTCAGCCCGGCAGGTGCTGCTGTTGCTGTAGAAATGAGTGACACACTGAAGAAAATCTATTTTGTGGATGATGTAAAACTGTCTCCACTGGCAACAGCCTATGCACGCGCACGCGGTGCCGACCGTATGTCTTCTTACGGAGACTTCATCGCATTGTCCGATACTTGTGATGAAGAGACTGCACGCATTATCAACCGTGAAGTATCCGATGGTGTGATTGCACCGGATTACACTCCCGAAGCTTTGGAAATCCTGAAAAATAAAAGAAAAGGAACTTACAATGTGATCAAGATAGATCCGGCTTACCGCCCGGCTCCTATCGAACACAAAGATGTTTTCGGAGTGACTTTTGAGCAAGGCAGAAACGAACTGAAAATAGACGAAAGTCTTTTGAAAGAGTTACCTACACAAAACAAGGAAATTCCGGCTGAAGCCAAACGTGACCTAATCATTTCTTTAATCACCTTAAAATATACACAATCCAATTCCGTATGTTATACAAAGGACGGACAGGCGATTGGTATCGGTGCAGGACAGCAGTCACGTATTCACTGCACGCGCCTTGCAGGAAATAAAGCAGATATCTGGTATCTCCGCCAACATCCGAAAGTAATGAATCTGCCCTGGATTGAAAAAATCCGCCGTGCAGATCGTGATAATACTATCGACGTTTATATTTCAGAAGATCATGATGACGTATTGGCAGACGGCGTTTGGCAACAGTTTTTTACAGAAAAGCCGGAAGTACTGACCCGCGAAGAGAAACGTGCATGGCTGGATACAATGACTGGCGTAGCTTTGGGCTCTGACGCATTCTTCCCCTTCGGAGACAATATCGAACGTGCACACAAAAGCGGTGTAAGCTATATCGCACAACCGGGAGGTTCAGTACGAGATGATCATGTTATCGGTACATGCGACAAGTACAATATGGCAATGGCATTCACAGGCATTCGCTTGTTCCATCATTAAAACATAAGAATCCCCTTTATAATAGAAACTAATCCGTTTCTCCATTATAAAGGGGATTCTTATGTTTTAAGACCTGCTCAGAAAAATAAGGGTATCTTTTAAAGCATCAACTCCACAACCAACAAAAATATTTTAGTATAATTCATCCTCATCTACATTCTCTGAAATAGTGAAATCAAACCAAGACAAGTCCGTCTTATTTATTACCCACTTGCTATAATTCTTATAAGCCTTCACTACTGACGATTTTTCTTTCGGATATCTCCATGCCGGGTCGCTTGCTGAAGTACGAGGAAAATCTAATGCCCAACAAGACATATCTTCCATCCGATAATAAATATTTCGTGATGCATCAGAACAGTCATCCGCAGTTTGAAGCAAGTTTGTATCCATCTTCGAAGTCGGAGCAAAGTCTGTTAAATGAATTTCATGAGAACGGTTGTTCACAAATATAAATGGATTGAATTTCATCATTGAAACATTGTCAACCGGAATAGTCAGCGGAATAGTGATTTCAACTTCCGCTGCTGAAACAAAACTCGTCCCCTTTTCTGTATTTACAAAACCATTTATATTAGGAAAGAGTCTGCTTACATCTTCCCAAATCACAAAAGTCGCCTTTGAATTACCACTTTCGAAAGTCGCTCCCATCACCTTTGCAGCATCAATATAACTTTCTGCCAATGGAAGTTCAATGCCAAAACCGATCTTTGTATAAGCGGCAGCCCCTTTGGCTATTGGTTTAAAACGCAATTTAATGCTTGTAATCTTGTTTTCCGTATTCTTTCCCAAACCGTATGCATAATTTACTACAAAGTCATTCAGGTCATAATCACCGGCATTAGGCCACTGGTCTTCGAAAGCCAATGTACCATGAATAGATTCAGTTACAACTACTTCTTCTTCAACCGGAATATCCTCTCCCGGTTCAATTGCTTTTTCAGGAGTAGCAGTCACTTTCAACATTACATCATTAAAATCATAATCTGATTGATTATCGCCAAAAGGACGGATATCAAATCCGGTCACACAACAATTATAACCATCTAACTGACGAGTTACAGCCTGAGATTTTCCCCATTTATTCAATACCGGAGTAGAGTAATACATTCCAGAGACGTCACCATTAACAACAGGATTCGTTTTATTTTTAAAAGAATACGCATTCTTCGTTGTTACATCCGTACCATCCTTCTTATAACCGGCACGTGCTACAACAAAACCTATCCGTGTCCCTTTTGGGAAAATCTCAGTATACTCCTTTCCATTCCAATAAAGTAACTGAACTTTCAAACCCGACGGACACTGCAGCTGGTTAGTATTAGGCAACAACATAGTCATCCGAAGATGATCAATGTCATTTGGACTATTCAGTTCTTCCTCTTTATAATTATAATACATCAATGAATTATAAACAGTCTGATTAGCGACATAGAAACCACCATCACCGACATAAGTCACCCAAACTCTGGCTCCATTTTCATCAACGACCCGTAAATCCGAGTTTTTATCCAAATCTGCTTTCTGAACATTCTGCCTCTCTGGGTACCAACTATCAATCTGATTAATCAAAGCAGGAGATAGTTGCTCTTTAGAGACCAAAGAACACCCACCCTGCAGCGGAATACCATCCCTACTTATTTCAACATTCTTATAAGGGATATACAATTGATACAGACCACTGATCGGTCCGGAAAATGAAGGAATCTCAATCGAAAAAGCACGCGAGACAGCCATATGAGGAAAACTGACTCCTTGAAACTCCAATGAAACAAAATCCTGAACATCCGCTTCCTTCACCTGACCATAACCAGCAGTGAGAGGAGCCACATAAATTTTGGAAACATTATTTCCTATCACCACTTCAGCTTTCAACTTACCTGAAGCATCCGTATATCCGACAAAGACCGGATCAATAGAAATAACTCCTTCGCCCGTGTAAGGCTGACTCATAAACACACCGAATTTCACACCGGCCTGTGATTTTCCATCACCATCGACAGCAGTAATAAATACACTCCTTTGCGTTTTCAACAAGAAATCCGTAGATAAACCGAGTTGAGTATCCTCAGGCGTTCCTTCATCCGGATTATACAAATTTTTCTCTTCTACACATGAAGCAAGAACCATGCCGATAACTCCAAAAGAAAAATACTTTAAGCTTCTCATATTCATATAGTATATGTGTCTGTTTTGATCTCTGCAAAGATAATACATTATTTAAAAACAACTTTAATAAAAGTTGCATTTCTTGTAGAAAAAAAGCGAGAGAACATCCCCATTTATAATGAGAATAAAGCAATTATTCCACTATAAATGGGGATTTCCTATTTCTCCGAGACCCTTTATCTTTGCACCATCACATTAAAATAGAATCAAAGATGAATAAAATTGGAGTATTTTACGGTTCCACTACCGGAACAACAGAAGACCTTGCCCGTCGGATTGCAGAGAAACTAGATGTTCCTTCCGCACATATTTATGATGTATCCAAACTCACTGAAGCTTTGGTCGGTGAATATGATGTACTGGTACTAGGCAGTTCCACATGGGGAGCCGGTGAATTACAGGATGACTGGTACGACGGAATTAAAATTTTAAAGAAATGCGATCTGTCTCACAAATATGTAGCCTTGTTCGGTTGTGGTGATTCCGATTCTTACAGCGATACGTTCTGTGATGCTATCGGTATTCTTTATGAAGAACTGAAAGATACGCGCTGCAAATTCTGTGGAGCGGTGGACACAGCCGGTTATACATTCGATTCTTCTATCGCTGTCGTTAATGGCAAGTTCGTAGGTCTTCCACTCGACGAAGTCAATGAAGACGGTCAGACAGATGAACGTATCAGCGCATGGGTTGAACAAGTAAAACAAGAAATCAGCTAATCTTTATCTCCATATAAAATAACAGTTTACATCATGGCTACCGAAAGAATCATTCCCGGAGAAATCCGGATTTTCCTCAACCACATTTATGAGTTCAAGAAAGGCGTACGCAACATGGTACTCTATACGATGAGCAGAGAGCACGAAGAGTTTGCCATCCGCCGGCTGAAGAATCAGAAGATCAGTTATATGATACAAGAAGTAGGTACTAACAAGATTAATCTGTTTTTCGGCAAACCCGAATGTATGGAAGCCATGCGGCATATCATCATTCGCCCCTTGAATCAACTGTCTGCCGAAGAGGACTTCATCTTGGGAGCCATGCTGGGATACGACCTTTGCCAACAATGCAAACGGTATTGTAATAAAAAAGAAGGTATAAAGATAGCCGTTTAAAGAATAACTTTTGCATTGTTAGCTTTGTTTTGTATGTAGTTTATCTTGAGTAGAATCGTTTCAAAAAAAACAGGTTTTCACAAAAACATTTTCCACTGGAAACTTGTTCTAATAAGAAACGATTCTCTCAATAACAAACTAACAACAAACAGTATGCTGACACAACAACAAGAACCATCCAAAGCCTACGTACTTGCGGGCATTTTCACTCTCTCCTTACGACTGATCGTCGGCTGGACTTATTTCTCAGCTTTTTGGCGCAGACTCGTCCTTGAAAACAAACTCATTCCGGATGGAACCGGATACATTGGAGAAAAGTTCAATCATTTCCTTCCCAATTCCATTGGTATCAAACCGATTATTGAATACTTGGTCAGCACACCGGATTTACTTTGGTGGGCAATGGTAATTTTCACATTAGTAGAAGGCATCGTCGGGTTACTCTATATGCTCGGTTTCTTCACACGATTAATGAGTATCGGCGTATTCAGTCTGGCATTCGGCATTCTTTTAGGCTCCGGCTGGCTGGGTACTACCTGCCTCGACGAATGGCAAATCGGCATCTTGGGAGTGTCAGCCGGATTCACTATTTTCCTGTCCGGCGGCGGAAAATATTCTTTGGATTATCTGTTATTGCCTAAACTTTCCAAGAACAAATGGCTTGTATGGCTTACTTCCGGTGAACTTCCACTATCTATCAAGCAATTCAGTAAAGTCGCAATAAGCGGTGCAGTACTGCTTTTCATACTGACCTTATATACTAACCAAGTCTTCCATAACGGTGTTTGGGGACCTTTGCACAACAAATCGGTCAAACCGGAACTGGAAATATCCAACGCAAAGATTCAAGAGGATATCCTCACGTTCAAAGTATACCGGATAGAAGGAGCCGACGTGTACGGTTCCTTCCTGATCGGCATAACACTAAAAGACGAGAATGGAAAAACAATACTTCAAAAGAATGGAGAAGAGCTAGCCCGCTTCCCACTTACCCGAATAAAAAATGACTATGTAGCCAAAGTAGCTCCGGGAAAGCACAGCCTCATCATTCCTTTGGGAAGTAAAGCAACCCTTACAATCAGAAGTGATGTTTTTGTGGACTTGCCCAAAGGTGACTACGAACTAATTCTGACAGATATAAGTGGTATAACCTGGAAAGAGAATATTACTGTCAAATAAAGCAAGTCAGAAAAATCTAAAAACAAAAGAAGGTGTATATCAGCAAAAAAGCAAAAATGCTGATATGCACCTTTTACTCATTTACCCTTTTAAATTTCCTTACTTCCCATTCTTAGCTAAAAATTACCTACATATACTGAATTTAAGAAATAACTATGCCTACTTTTAGGTATTGCCAGCCTTTTTAACCTCATATAACTTTGCAGTCGATAAAATTATTAAAAAGATGAGAAAATTAACTGCAATCGTTGTTCTTTGCTTCCTGTCCTCTTTCTACACACTTTCGGCTCAGGAAACGAAAGATAATTCTAAAAACGACAAGCCTTCTACAGAGGAGTATTCAAAGTTCCGTTTTGGCGGATACGGAGAGATGGTCGCTAACTTCAAGGACTATGGTATAAACCGCTTCTATGGAGGAAATGACGGTAACCCTAACAAAAAAAGGAATACCATATCCATCCCCCGTTTCGTACTTGCTTTCGATTATAAATTTACATCGAAATGGATACTCGGAGCAGAAATAGAGTTTGAATCCGGCGGTACAGGCACAGCTTTTGAGCTGGAGAACTCCGAAAACGGTGAATATGAAACAGAGGTGGAAAAAGGTGGCGAAGTCGCTATTGAACAGTTCCACATCACACGCCTGATCCATCGGTCTTTCAATGTACGTGCCGGACATATCATTGTCCCTGTGGGATTAACCAATTCACATCATGAGCCGGTCAACTTCTTCGGAACATCCCGTCCGGAAGGTGAAACAACAATCCTTCCTTCCACTTGGCATGAGAACGGTCTGGAATTCTTCGGTTCCTTCGGAAAAGGGTATGCCAGTTTCGATTATCAGGCCATGATTGTGGCAGGTTTGAATCCGAATGGTTTTGACCGCAACACATGGGTAGCCGGTGGCAAACAAGGTATATTTGAAGAAGACAACTTCTCGTCTCCGGCTTATGTAGCACGCCTGGATTACAAAGGCGTTCCCGGTTTGCGTGTAGGTGCGTCATTCTACTATTGTGCCGATGCGGGCTCCAATTCAGACAAACTTGATAGTTATTCAAGTAAAGTCCCGTTGAGAATATTCACGGCAGATGCACAATACCGCAATAAATATGTAATTGCACGTGGTAATATCGTTTATGGAAATCTGGGCAATTCTACCGGAGTCAGTAAAGTGAATATCGGACAATCGAATAAATCTCCTTACAGCCGGCTAATTCCTGTTGCAAAAAATGCTGTAAGCTATGCAGCCGAAGCAGGTTTCAACATCAGTTCTCTTTTCAAAAACAATAAAGTTCCTGTGATCTATCCGTTTGCCCGATACGAATACTACAATCCGCAGGAAAAAGGAGAAAAAGGACAGACAATGGAAAAGCGTTGTCAGGTCAGTATGTGGACAGCCGGATTGAACTGGTATGCTCTCCCTAATCTGGTAGTAAAAGCTGACTACTCGACACGGCAGATCGGAACAAGCAAAGTATTCGGAACCGGAAAATACAACAGCGAAAACGAATTCTCTATCGGCATTGCTTATGTCGGATGGTTTATCAAGAAATAAGAAACAATCTATTAATTAATTTTTATACGATGAAAAAAAGTTTTTTCTATGTTGCAGCCCTTATGTTAGGACTGGCATTTACAGCTACTTCCTGTAGTAATGATGATGATAATGAAGTATCTGCTGCTGATATCGACTACAACTCAGAGAATGCAACAAGCTGGCACAACTATATGAAAAATGTAGGCCGCCTTCTGCAAACAGATGCAACAAACCTTCAGGCAGCCTGGACAACAGGCGGATATGGAGACGCTTTTATCAACCATAACGGTGAATTCACAACTGCCAAGACCTGTGTACAGCAAATCATCGAAGGTTGTATTGATATTGCCGGTGAAGTAGGTTCACAGAAAATAGGCGACCCGGTGAGCAAATATAAAGCCGGAAATATTCAGGAAGCAATTTATGCCGTAGAATCATGGTATAGCTGGCACTCCCGCGAAGACTATAGAAATAACATCTATTCTATCCGCAATGCTTATTACGGAACACTTGATGGAACCGTTGCCGATAATTCTATCTCAAAAATTATCGAAGGCAGCAATTCAACATTGAACAACAATGTAAAACAAGCCATCAATAAGGCAGCGACTGCCATCTGGGGTATTCCACAACCTTTCCGCAACAACATCAACAGTTCGGAAGCAGAAGAAGCCATGGAAGCCTGTTCAGATTTGGAAACTGTACTGAAAGAGTTGAACTCTTATATCGGAAGTACAGCAAGCATTAACTCTGATGCCATACTTCAGCCGGTGGTAAAAACTTACGTTGAAGTAGTCGTATTGCCGACTTACGCATCACTGAAAAGTAAAGTAGATGCGTTATATGATGCAGTGATAGCTCTTTCCAATTCTCCATCCAATACAGCTTTTGAAACAGCGTGTGACGCTTGGTTACAGGCACGCCAGCCATGGGAAGTCAGTGAAGCCTTCTTGTTTGGTCCGGTTGCCAGCCTGGGTCTTGACCCGAATATGGACAGCTGGCCACTAGACCAGAACGCTATCGTACAGCTTCTGAATTCAGGAGACTGGGACCAGCTGAACTGGAGCGGTGACTATGATGAAGACAACGAAGGTATCGCAGCCGCTCAGAATGTACGCGGTTTCCACACACTGGAATTCCTGCTCTTCAAAGACGGACAGGCTCGTAAAGTGAAATAAGGGATTACCCCATAAAAGCATATAGAAGTAAAGGCGAGATTGACTAAATCTCCTTTTACTTCTTTGGTATGTTTGAGCATATTATTTTAAATAAAGTCAATTAAAGATGAATTGCATACTAAAATATTCATTCTCTCTCCTTTCTATATTGGCGTGCAGCGCTTGCGATAATGACGGAATTGACATCTTGGATATAGAGATACCGGATGGATACGCTCTGTCGGCAGGTACAGCTACCAATTTTCTGAACTCATCATTAGCCTACGACACTCCGGCAGACTGGGTGTCGGGTGTCTATGAAAACCGTTTCAATCAAGGAGACAGACTCTACGATGATGTACGGACAAGCGGTAATGGTCATGGCGGCGGACTCGGTCCTGTTTATGCCGGTTACTCCTGTGGTAGCTGTCATCGGAATGCCGGTCGTACCAAACCGACATTATGGAGCGAAGGTGGTTCCGGCAGCTATGGTTTCTCTTCCATGCTGGTTTATATCAGCCGCAAGAATGGTGCATTTTTTCAAGACTACGGCCGGGTACTGCACGACCAGGCAATCTACGGCGTAAAACCGGAGGGAAAATTATCTGTAGAATATACCTACGAAAGTTTCTCCTTCCCGGACGGTGAGAAATACGAACTCTGCAAACCGACTTACACCATATCCGAATGGTATGCCGAAGAAATCAAACCGGAAGATTTGTTTTGTACCGTCCGCATCCCCTTGCGCCATGTAGGTATGGGACAAATGATGGCATTGGACCCTACCGAAATAGAAGCACTTGCAGCGAAAAGCAACTATCCGGAATATGGAATCAGCGGACGTTGCAACTACATCACCGAACGGGGAGTAAGATCTCTGGGATTGTCCGGCAATAAAGCGCAGCATGCCGACCTTACTGTAGAACTCGGTTTTTCCAGTGACATGGGTGTTACCAACAGCCGTTATCCCGAAGAGATTTGCGAAGGACAAATACAAGTCAACCAAGGAAGCATGATGGGACTCTCCTATGATCAGCTGGATATTACCACCGAGGAGATGGAAGACGTAGACCTCTATATGCAGTGCCTCAGTGTTCCGGCCCGTCGCAATGTTAATGATCCGCAGGTGGTCAAAGGAGAACAAAACTTCTACCAAGCAAAATGTCACCTCTGCCATACAACTACCCTGCACACCAAACCCCGTGGCACCGTTCTGCTGAACAACACCCAGCTTCCGTGGCTGGGCAGACAAACCATCCACCCTTATTCAGATTTCCTGTTGCACGATATGGGATCCGAAATCATGGGAGTCGGTTTGAACGACAATTATGTCAGCGGTCTGGCACGTGGAAACGAATGGCGTACCACCCCTCTTTGGGGAATTGGTCTGCAAGAGAAGGTGAACGGACACACTTACTTCTTGCACGACGGTCGTGCCCGCAACCTGACTGAAGCCATCATGTGGCATGGCGGCGAAGGCGAAGCATCAAAAAACTTATTCAAAAAGATGAGTAAAGAAGACCGCGACGCATTGATTGCATTTATAAATTCACTTTAATAAAAAAGCAGTATATATCAGTTATTATGAAAAAATATATATTCATTGCCATGCTGTCGGCTTTGCCTTTCGTCGCTATGGCACAACATGAAGAAGATACGGAAAACGGCGTAGTTTCATTGGCAGGAAGAGAAGGATTCACCATTGAGACCAAAAAAGGAGACTTTGTATTCAAACCCTATTTGCTTGTACAGACCAGTGGCAATTTCAACTGGTATGACGAGGAAGGACTGGACAAAGCCTACAATCAGGATAATGTAGCCAACTCCGGTTTTTCTATCCCTTACGCCGTACTCGGTTTCACGGGGAAAGCTTTTGGAAAAGTATCGTTCAATCTTTCCATGAATGCCGCAGCCAGTGGCGGAGCCTTGTTACAGCAAGCGTGGTTCGACGTACAGCTGAAACAACAATTTGCGATCCGTGTCGGCAAGTTCAAGACCCCGTTCTCACACGCCTATCTGACGACATTGGGTGAAACACTCTTGCCATCACTGCCTGTATCGCTTACTGCCCCTGTTATTCTCCCCCATTCACTGAATGCGGTGACGCCCAATATCGGTACCGGCTTCGATCTGGGAGTAGAGATTCACGGTTTGGTTGCCGACAAGTTTGGCTATGAAATCGGTTTGTTCAACGGCACAGGCGCTTCGGTCAATACGGCTACAAAGACGCTGAGTGATGATTGGCACATCCCTTCCCTGCTCTATGCCGGGCGATTTACTTATATGCCCAAAGGCGTGATGCCCGCCACTCAGGGAAATCCGAACCGTCTGCATGAAGATAAAATCATGTTCGGAGTATCCGCTTCGATGAATGTAGAAAGCGAAAATGAAAGTACCAATGACTTCCGTGCCGGACTTGAATTTGCAATGCTGAAAAACAAACTCTATCTGAGTGCTGAAATGTATTATATGAACATAGGATTCACCAACCGACAAAAGATTTCTGACTCCTACAATTACTTAGGAGGATACGTACAAGGTGGGTACTTCGTTGCCCCGCGCCTGCAGGCAGCACTGCGCTATGATTTCTTCAACCGGAATGGAACAGATACAAATGGCTTTCTGAATATGCCTGCCGTAGGAGTAAACTATTTCTTTAAGAACTGTAATCTCAAGTTACAGGCGATGTATCAGTACATTGGTCGTACAGGTCATGACACACAGCTCGATCGTGACAATGATGACTTAGGAATAGCCGTACACTCAGCCAGTATCTTACTTCAATATACATTCTAACTAATGCGAGAAAGGATCTGTTTATGAAGAAATACATTCTTTTCTTTGCTTTTTCCCTGCTTGTCACGGGATTGACTTCTTGTGACGACGGCAGGATTTATGAAAATACAGGTTTCGTACCGAGAGAAGGACGGGTACTGAAACTGTCCGGCAAATTCAGTGGTATCAACAAATGGTCCGAAGGATACAGCATAGTGGTGGCAGGTTTCGATGATGAGAGCGAGTATGCCATTGTTTCCAAAGTTATTCCTACTCCGGAGACCGACGGCGGTGAAGTGGAAGTGATACTGTCTGGTATCAGTGAGGAAGTGACCGAGATAGAACTATGTGTCATCAACAGACTGCGAAAACGTGTCGTCAGTTTCCAGACCATCGAAGATTTCACGGCAACTGCCGACACTACCTTCATGGAAGTAGGCACGATTGATGTCAGTATGTATCATACCATCCAGCAACAGGTTTTCGATAAAACCTGTACAGCCTGTCACGGAGGAAGTGCCAAGCCCGCAGCCGAACTGAATTTGCTGACCGGAGAAAGCTATGAAGACTTAGTCAACCAACCTTCGACCATCGTAAACGATGTGTTACGGGTGAAACCCCGCAATGCCAAAGAAAGCATTTTACACCAGATATTGAATACGAATATCAGTTCAAGCTGGGGGATAGACCATTCACAGATGGTCACTTCATCCAACATCCTGACACTGATTGACAACTGGATTGACGACGGTGCGCAAGAGTAAAATAGAACTATTAGTCATTGAAAAATTGCATATGAACAACAAAGAACAACAGAACATCCAGTCTGAAAAGACTCTAACTGAGATTTTTAAATATAATGCAGAGGCAGGAGCTTCGGAGTATCACGTAATGATACATTCCACGAAACCGGAAGATACATACGAAGAACAGCTGAATGCAGTTTTGAATACTTATGATAATTTACTTGCCAAAGAACTCAAAGGTGGGGTTGCCGTATTCAAGCGCTATTTCCTGAGCGATGCTGCCAATCAGGCAGATACGCTGCTGGCTTTGACCACCGAAGGTTCCGACTGCGCACTTTCCATTGTGGAGCAGCCACCATTGGACGGAACAAAGATTGCCCTGTGGGTTTATCTGCAAACCGACATACAGACGCAAGTACTGCACAACGGCCTTTTCGAAGTGAAGCACGGTGCGTACCGCCATCTTTGGGCCGGCAGCGCTTTCAACCGTGCAGCCAACTCAGAGTATCAGACCCGCCTGCTGCTGAATGATTACGTGATGCAACTTATGGAACAAGGATGCAGACTGGCAGATCATTGTATTCGTACCTGGTTCTTCGTGCAGAACGTAGACGTAAACTATGCCGGAGTCGTGAAAGCACGCAATGAGGTCTTTGTGACACAGAACCTGACAGAAAAGACACATTACATCTCCAGCACAGGAATTGGCGGACGCCATGCCGACCCGAAAGTACTGGTACAAATGGATACGTATGCCATAGCCGGCGTGAAACCGGAGCAGATTCACTTTCTTTATGCGCCCACACATCTGAACCCGACTTACGAATACGGAGTGAGCTTTGAACGTGGCACGTATGTAGACTATGGAGATCGCCGCCAAGTATTCATTTCCGGCACGGCAAGCATCAATAACAAAGGTGAAGTAGTGCACCCCGGTGATATCCGCAAGCAGACCGAACGAATGTGGGAGAATGTAGAGGTGCTACTGCAAGAAGCCGACTGCACATTTGATGATCTGGGACAGATGATCGTATATTTGCGTGACATCACAGACTATACTGTCGTTAAAGGTATGTACGACAAACGCTTTCCGCACACGCCTAAAGTATTTGTTCATGCCCCCGTATGTCGTCCGGGATGGTTGATAGAGATGGAATGTATGGGAGTGAAAGCCTGTAAAAACAAGGATTATGCTTCCTTTTAATATCACCAAAAGATTGTACTGTTGAAAAGGCTACTTGTTATTTTATATGTCTGTCTGGTGGGATTGCTTGCTGTGACTACCTTCGTAGAGCAAGCGTATGGGACGGACTTTGTGGAAAGAAATATATATCATACGATCTGGTTTTGTTGTTTATGGGGAGCGATAGCCGTAATAACACTTGCCGCTCTCATCCGGCGTGCCTTATGGCGGCGGCTTCCCATATTGTTGTTGCATGGCTCCTTCCTCGTTATCCTGGTGGGGGCCATGATTACGTTTATCGGCAGCAAGAAGGGATATATACATCTGCGCCCCGGCGTAGCAATGAATAGTTTCGAGGAACCGGAAAGCGGAAAGAATATAAAACTGCCGTTTATCATGCGGCTGGACAGTTTCCGGGTAGTATATTATCCGGGAACGGAAGCGCCTGCCGATTACGTCAGTTATATCAGTCATTCCCTTCCCGTCTCACTATCTGACTCTCTCTCCGGACAAAAAGACACTTTCTTTCATGAACAAATTTCAATGAACCGCATATTTACTTCGCAAGGCTTCCGCTTCTATCAGTCGTCTTTCGACGATGACGGGCAGGGAAGTTGGCTGACGGTGAATTATGATCCATGGGGTACGAGGGTTACTTATGCAGGATATATTCTGCTGGGCATCTCCATGATCTGGCTTCTGTTCTCTCAAAACGGTGAGTTCCGTCGCTTGTTGAATCATCCGTTACTGAAAAAAGGAGGAGTGTTCATCTTATTCCTTTTCTGCCTTGCCGGAACAGCGCAGGCGCAAAAGAGATCACTCCCTGCCCTCAAACGGATACAAGCAGATAGCCTGGCACGCGAGCAAGTGATTTACCACGACCGGGTAGTACCTTTCAATACATTAGCCCGCGACTTTGTTCAGAAGCTGACAGGCAAATCGTCCTACAAAGGACTGACTCCCGAACAAGTAATCGGAGGCTGGTTACTCTATCCCGAAGTGTGGAGAAATGAATCGCTGATATACATAAAAAGTGCAGAACTACAACAGTTGCTCGGCCTGAAAACACCTTACGCACGCCTCACTGATTTATTCGACGGATCAGTTTACCGCTTACGGGAACATTGGCAACGGGAACAGGGACAAAGCAAACTGGCAAAAGCCATCCAAGAGACAGATGAGAAAGTAGGACTCATTCTCATGCTGGAGCAAGGGACATTCATTCAGCCATTACCTGCCGATGGCAGTGTGAAACCTCTCTCCGAGATACAAGTGAAAGCTGAATTGCTCTACAACAGTATTCCATTCAGCAAGATTCTCTTTATGGTTAATCTGGCTTTTGGACTGTTGTCTTTCCTGCTTCTGCTTCACAACTGCCTGCGGAGCACAGCTCTTCCACCAAAAGTCAAAACAGTTTCACATATAGCAGGAGTCTCTTTTTCCGTGGTGCTTTATGCGGCTTTTCTATTTCATTTGGCTGGATATTGCCTCCGTTGGTATATCGGCGGACGCATTCCCCTAAGTAATGGTTATGAAACGATGCAATTCATGGCATTATGTATACTCCTGGTGGCCTGCCTGCTCCATCGTCGCTTCCCTTTCACACTTCCCTTCGGGTTCTTGCTTTCCGGCTTTGCCCTGTTAGTTTCTTATTTGGGACAAATGAATCCACAGATCACTCCTTTAATGCCGGTGCTCGTTTCTCCATGGCTTAGCATTCATGTTTCACTGATTATGATGTCTTATGCTCTATTGGCTTTCATCATGCTGAATGGAATACTGGCACTATGTCTGCGGAAAAAAGAAACAGAAAACCATATTACCGGGGGGGATGAAAGACAGGATAATCGGGTAGAACAATTGACACTGCTTAGCCGCCTGTTGCTTTATCCTGCCACATTCTTTCTGGGAGCAGGCATCTTTCTTGGTGCAGTCTGGGCAAATGTTTCATGGGGACGCTATTGGGCATGGGACCCGAAAGAAGTCTGGGCATTGATTACTTTCCTTGTATATGGTGTGGCATTCCATTCACAGAGTCTGCAGATTTTCCGCAAGCCTTTGTTCTTCCACATTTATATGATACTAGCATTCCTCACTGTTCTGATGACATATTTCGGAGTGAATTATGTTTTGGGTGGAATACATAGCTATGCAAATAGTTAACGTTCATTCCAAGAAACAAAATACAAATTGTCAAAAGTGACAATTTGTATTTTGTAATGCTCAGAGTTTCGCTAATTCCGCCCCTTCTCTACCCTCGGAATTTTTATCGGATTCTAGGCAATCAGCGATTTATCAATATCGAAGTTTTATAGCAATTATGATATCACTCTGCACCTTCATCTTTCTCGTTCCGGTTCTCTAAGCGAACAATTTAGCCAATAGTCTTCCCTTCTGCTCTAACTATTTCGTTCAAGTCTATGAACGAAATAGAAAGGGAAAAGACAAAAAACAGTCTATTTCCACCTTCTTTTCAGGATACTGACGCTATTTGCAGGGTATAGTTACGCTATTCGCAGGCTATAGTTACACTATACGCACCGTATACTTACACTATATGCACCGTATACTTACTCTATATCTTGTCTAACCTTACTCTTCACGCTAATAAGCCCCGTGCTGAAGCACTCTGAGAGCCGGGCCGGGAGTAGAAGAACTCCTTTCAGAGAGCAGGGAATCGCTATTTGAGGTTATTCTACAACATACAACGACAGGAAATTACCTTAAATCAAATCAAAAAGAAAGAATATCACAGAAAGTATTGCACTTTTTGCTATTACACATACCTTTTCCCAATATATGCGAAAAGGGGAGAATATCAATTCGCACATCCTGTGGATAAATACCTGTCCCCATTTAATACGGTTTTGTTTAATTACCCACAAAAGAATCAAGATGTTTTCTCCTTTATCCCATAAGATTGTATTTCCTGATACCCCATTATACAATCATCCCCAATCTCTAAAATCATCTCATTCAAAAAATAAAACGAACAATAGAGAACAACCGATTCAAAGATTAATTATCTTTGTCCCAACAAGAACTAAACACGTTAATAACATGAGAAACAAATATCTACTAAGTCTGCTCGCCGCTTTAGGCTTTTCCGGATGTGGCAATAATAACGAAATCTGGGACGAACCTTGTTATTATGGTCCCGGTCCCGACTGGACTCCTGACATTATAATAAGCAGTCAAGTACAAAATGAAGAAAAAGAAAATATTAATGGTATTCGCGTAGTATCCAGTTATATGAATCAAGAAGATTCATTAATTACAGATACTGCCTATACCGAGTCACGTGAAATAGAGCATTATACGGTAGGCGGTATAGCAATCAATACATTTAAATTCGAAGAGTATCCTCCAAAAAAATCTGAAATGTACCTTGAGTATACAGATGTAGACGGCGAAAAGAATGGCGCATACCAGACAAAAAAGATTAGAATACAAGACCTTGGAAAAGAGGGAAAAGTCACTTTACTTAAAGAGGAGAAAAAAGAAGAAGAATGAAACGTATCATCCCCCTTACTCCCCGCCGATGGCTGGCTTTAGAAATATTTCGCCGGATGAAACACGAAAGAGTGGAAGAACATCCGCTCAGACAGCTTTTTGGGGAATGCACCTTACGATGTAATGTACGTTGCCGCCATTGTGGCAGTGACTGCAAGTCCTCTCCCGCTACTCCGGATATGCCTCTGCAGGATTTTCTAAAAGTACTGGACAGCATAGCAACACATACCAATCCGCACGATGTATTCGTCATTATCTCCGGTGGAGAGCCAACCGTACGTGAAGATTTGGAAACTTGCGGCAAAGAAATATCCCGACGGGGATACCCGTGGGGCATGGTATGCAACGGCCTGTGTCTCACACGCGAACGGCTTCACAACCTGATCCGCAGCGGTATGCGTAGTATATCCATCAGCCTTGACGGACTGAAGGATGTACACAACTGGATGCGACGACATCCCGAAAGTTTCGATTGTGCCGTAAATGCCATACGGGAAATCACAGCTATCCCTGAACTGACATTCGACGTCATTACCTGTGTCACCCGCCGTAGCCTGCCACAGTTGCCGGCTATGAAAGAGTTACTTATCAGTCTCGGAGTCAAACGATGGAGAGTATCTACCATCTTTCCGGTAGGACGAGCCGCCGAAGAACCGGAATTCCGTATGAACGGAGAAGAACTGAAACAAGTACTCGACTTCATCCGTGACACCCGAAAGGAAGGAATTATCCGTGCGAGTTACGGCTGCGAAGGTTTCCTGGGTAACTATGAAGGTGAAGTACGGAATACTCCTTTCTTCTGTAGTGCCGGAATATCAGTCGGCTCCGTTTTGATTGACGGTTCTATCAGTGCCTGTAGCAGCATCCGCTCCAACTACCATCAAGGAAATATCTATCAGGATGATTTTTGGGAAATATGGCAAACGAAATTCCAGCCTTATCGCGACCGTTCATGGATGAAAAAAGACGAGTGCGCCCGATGCAAATACTTCCGTTATTGTCAAGGCAATGGTATGCATTTGAGAGATAATGAAGGAAAACTACTGGTATGTCATCTGAACAGGTTGACAGGAAACTCTGCAAATGTTCCGGAATAAAAGATTCAGACCCACTATATATTGCTAGTAACCCGCCCAAGAATACCCATTTCAGGTGATTGCAGGAAATCGTCAAAGCCCCTATCTTTGCAATATCAGAATTGAATTAATTAGTCATAATTAAAAATTACGTAGCCACATTGAAAACATTGGAATCGGCCGAAGTGATTCTCCCGCATTCTCACATTTGGTTGTTAGTTTAAAAAAACCATATAATGTATTCAATATTACAGAATAAGTGTAAATAGCATAAATTCTAGTAAACAAAAGGCCCGGCTTGTGAAAGCCGGACCTTTTCGTTTTATCTCTGATGAGCCGTTTTTATAGTTTCCATCCCGATGTCTGTTCCTGTATATTCCAAAGTTTGGCGTACAGCCCCGGCCGGCTCAAAAGTTCATCATGAGTGCCTTGTTCCGCAATTCGTCCTTCTTCCAGCACAATAATCCGGTCGGCATTTCGGATCGTTTTGAGGCGGTGAGCGATAACGATTACCGTCCGTCCCGCAATCAAGGTATTGATAGCCTGCTGCACTTCTACTTCATTCTCCGGATCGAGAGAGGCAGTAGCCTCATCCAGCAGCACGACCGGAGCTTCTTTCAGCATGGCACGGGCAATGGAGATCCGTTGTTTTTCTCCTCCCGAAAGAGTGCAGCCACCTTCTCCTACCATCGTATCGTATCCTTTGGGCAGACGCATGATGAATTCGTGACAACAAGCCTTTTTCGCTGCCGCTACGATCTCTTCATCCGTAGCATCTGTCCTGCCGAAACGGATATTATTCTTCAGCGTATCCTGAAACAGATAGACATCCTGAAAAACCATGGAACAATGTTTCATTAATGACTCCGGCTCCAGTTCTTTCATATCCATTCCGTTAAAACGAACCGAGCCTTTACGCGGATCATAGAAGCGTGCGCAAAGTTTCAGCATCGTACTCTTTCCGCTTCCGGAAGGACCGACCAAAGCAGTGAGCGTCCCTTTTCTAAGAGTCACGGAAATATCATGCAGTATTTCCTTTTCCTGATAACCGAAAGATACATGATCAAAAGTAATATCTCCGCTTTCGGGCACATCACGATCTCCCTTCATTTCCGGTTCGTTCATCAACGTAAGGATACGTCCTCCTGCGATGGAGAAGTAGCGAAACTCGGCAAAGTTAGTCAAGGCAGATGTCAGCGGATCGAAAACACGGGAACCGACCACCAGAAACATGACAAACGTGAGCAGTGAAAGTTCGCCTCCTATCAACAGGTACGTACCGCAAAGTATCATGAATGTCAATCCGGCACGAATCAATGTGACCGAGAATAAGATAAATGGACCGAGAAGCGCCTCCTGCCGGATACAGGCACGACGGAGATCACTAAAAGCCATTTTCAGGCGTTCGAACTTGCCTCCCAGCAAATTATATGCTTTCATCACCCGTATGCCTTGCAGATATTCTTCCAAGCGGTTTCCGGCATTAATCTTGGCTTCAATCTGTCGCACACTCAGCTTACGCTGGGCGATATTGCTAAGCAACAGGACAGCAACCGCAAGCGGTAAAGCTACGAACATGGCCACCGCCATGCGCCAGTCAATCCAAAGCAAGCCAAGGAAGGCAAAAACCGGCATTACCAACGCTCCCATCAATTGGGGCAAGTGATGGGATATTCCCGTTTCCGCCATGGTAAAGTCAGTGATCAGCATGGAAGAAAGATCCCCCGGATCTCTGCGGGACAGGAATCCCAAGGATAATTTACGCAGATGCTCGGCTAAATTAATACGCCCTTCGGCACTCATCTCATAAGCACCGCGAAAGTTGGCACGATAGGCGGCGCGTTCGGCAAAAGCCATCACCACCATATACACGACCAATATAGCAAAAATCATCCAAAGACGATTCGTATCCAGCGGTGTACCACTACCGTCAAACGTACGGAAAATCACATTTATGGCTTCGATAGAAAGACAGAACGGAACGATATTCACCAGATTGGCAAGCATCGTGTAACCGACAGGTTTACGCAGACGTTCGGTATGTCCTACCGTAATATTCTTGATTGCATTCATTTTGTTTCCTCCTTTTTGATAGTTAATTGCCAACGGAATGCGCTGGTATAGGCATCCCACATTCTTTTATATACACCGTCCGTTTTGCTCAGCACTTCGTGACGTCCGCTTTGTACGAGCTTGCCTTCTTTCAGGACAAGTATCTGTTCGGCTGAAATGATGGACGAAAGTCTGTGAGCAATAATGATGACCGTTTTATTTTTGATAAGTTGCTGAATGGCTTGCTGCATCTTATATTCGTTCTCCGGATCGGCAAAAGCAGTCGCCTCGTCAAGCACCAGAATCGGAGCATTTTTAAGAATGGCTCTTGCCACACAAACCCGTTGGGACTCACCGCCGGACAAATACACTCCTTTGTCACCGATCCGCGTATGATAGCCGTCCGGCAGACTCTCTATAAAATCGTGACATTGAGCCGCACGGGCAGCTTCGATCACCTGTTCACGGGTAGCAGACGTATTACCGACCCGAATATTCTCATAGAGCGTATCAAAGAAGAGAAAGCTGTCCTGAAAAACAAAGGAAACGAGATTCATCAAATCCTCGGTCGCTATCTCTTTTATATTAATTCCGCCAATGCAGATCTCCCCTTCACTGACATCCCAAAAGCGCGGAATCAGGTTGGCTACCGTAGACTTTCCGGAACCTGACGGACCGACCAGCGCAGTAATCGCTCCCTGTGGCGCAGTAAAAGAGATGTCTTTCAGCGCTTCGGTACGGGTAGTCTCCGCCTTGTTTTCGTAGGCAAACGATACGTGACGAAACTCGATATCATAGGAAGCGGGCAAATGCGAAACCGCAGTTTCGGGAAGTACCTGTTCATCAAATATGCGGTCGATTCGTTTCACTCCCTCGTCAATCTCGTTCGTACTTGAACCGAGATACATCAGTTTATAGATAGGAGAAACCACGCCGGGCCCCATAATAATAAAGAAGAGATAAACTGCCGCCAGACCAATATTCTGCGTCTCTCTGCTCAGAAGCAACAGACCTACGGGCAAAATGAAGGTTATCAGCGAATTCAGCAATACAGTAAAAGCAATCATACCGGGCTGGTAGGTGTCGCAGACTCTTAAAGCATAACTCTTATAGGCCTCTATCTCACTATTAAACTGGCGGAACGAGCGCACACTCTGACCAAATATCTTCACCACGGGCATTCCTCTCACATACTGGACAGCTGAAGCACTCATACGCTCCTGCGTATCATAATAGATTTTCGTAAACTCTTTGGCTTTTTTCCCAAAGAAGTTCATAAACTGCAAACCGATACTACAAACGATGCAGACCACACAAATAGCCGCCATCCACCCGTTCAGGGAGAAGAAGATGATAAACATCAGCACAATGGTTGCCAGCACATTGACCAGATCGGGAATGGTATGCGCCACAAAATTCTCTATCTTCTCCACATTCTGTTCCATAGTCTTCTTGATCGCTCCGGTGGAAGTACCGTTCAGGTATCCCAGCGAAAGGCGTCCGATATGCCCGGACAGACGAATGCGCAACCCGTAGAGAATACGGAACGCCGCCACATGCGATGCCATCAATGCTCCATACAGTAAAAGCAGTCCTGCCACCAGACCGACAAATGCCACCCATCCCCAGTGTATAAGCACACTGCTATCCAACTCGCTTATCTTGCTGCCATGCAACAAAAGCTCTTTCAGCACTTCATATACCGACCAATAAGGCACCAGCATACACAAGGCACTGACCGCCGAAAGTACCCCGGCAAGCATCAGTAAGCCTTTCTTCTCACCTGCTATCTCAAACAAGCGACTCACACCACTTTTCTTTCTCTGTTTTTCTTTCATACCTTTTCATTTATATATATCTGATTTTTAAAAAAGAACATTCCTCTGAATCGTTCAAAAAAAGAAGGAGCTCATACATTCATGAGCTCCTTCCAACCTGCCGTTTCAAAGGCTATATATTCTGCTATAAATTTCTGCATTTCTTCTTTCTTCACGTGGTGCAGCACCAGTTCTTCGAGCAAGGCAAACAGCCATACCGTATTGAGATGAATAAAGAAATCGGTGATACCTATATTCAGGTGCGGGTACTTCTGCTTCATCCCCTGAAAAAAGACAAAGATAGTACGTGTCATCGCATCGGTATACTCCGAACGGAAGTTTTCCAGGGATGATCCCTGTGCCTGGAAAAGTAACATACGCAACCGGGCACGGTGTTCGGAAACCAAATCGATATATTCCTGCACGGATTCCTGCTGATAGTCCGAATTCGTAAAAACCTCTATGGACATCTGATTGGCATCATGACTATATATCTTGGCATACAAATCATTCAGCACAGGTTTCAGAATCGTGCGGAATATCTCATCCTTATTGGTGAAATAATGATAGATGTTGCTGACTGTAATCCCTGTTCGGGAAGCAATTTCGCGCATGGAAGCATCCTTATATCCTTTTTCGGAGAATACTTCTTCGGCTATGTGGAGGATTTTTTCCTGTATGTCTTCTTTCAAATATTGCATAGTGGCGTTTTATTCACTCTGCAAAGTTGAGAAGAACTTTTGATTTGGGAAATACCCATTTATAGGGATATTTCAACAAGAATTACCTCATCTATATTAATACCTAATAAAAAATCTTCAGGAGATCTGTTTATTCATGTTTCAGCCATTCTTTAGGAAGCACTTCTTTCTCACCCTTTTCATTGACTAATTCCATCTGCAAAACTCCGCCATTGCAATCGAAGTAGCGTACTTCTATCGGGTGCAGTCCGGCTTTCAAGGCCTTCTGTACTATAATCTCTACCGGTGAGTGTGCTCCGTCATTATCTCCCAGTAATTCGCCGTCCAGTTTCAGCGTACTGCCGTCGTCCGAAAGAAGAGCAAATGTATAGATGCCATCGGCAGGTACTTCCAGGTAACCCGTGATTATCAGGCCGATATCTCCTTTCACCTCTTCGGGGATAGAAACGGATTCTACGACATACTCACCATTCACGGGAGCCGCATCGATATCCGCACAAAGATTACCACGGAATTTATGCCATACGGCTTTCAGTCCGGAATTCAAAGAAGCCGGAGCAGCAGTTGCCTCCGCATAAGGAGCTTTGACGTATCGGGTACGTGCTACATCCGATGGAGTACCGTCGGGACGGAAAGTGCGGAAAGTAAAATCTGTCGTTTCCGTCACTTTCAGATTTCCTTCATAAAGAGTGGATTGCTTAGTCGGCATACTTCCGTCAGTAGTATAACGGACTTCAATGCCCGGCAACGGACAAGTCAGATCAACCGAAGCCTCATCAAGGAAAGCATTCACTTTGTAGAATCCTTCCAGATCGGGTACCCGGTAGTTCAATCCAAGGATATCCATCCGCTTGAAATGCGGAACAAGCTGACGATAGAACTCTTTCAGATCCGGTTTCGCCTCCGGCTGCACCCAGGCTATTTCACTCAACGCCACCATACGGGGAAGTATCAGATATTCGATACGTTTCATAGACGGAATCCATTCTGCCCAGAGATTAGCCTGCACGCCCCAGAAACATTCTTTCTGTTCGGGTGACAAGCGGTCGTCTGCATACGGATCGTATGCCAATATCTTCTTCACGGAGTTTTTATCCTGCGCATAATCAAAATAGAAATATTCATTCGGGCAGGCAATCACTCTTTGTCCTTGCGAAGTGGCCATAGGCACTGCCTCTTTCGACCAACTTCTCCACCAGGTAATAGCAGCATCCGAAGTCAGTCCGTCGGCAACAACTTCATCCCAGCCTATCAACTTCTTTCCATTGGCAAGGAAGAATTTCTCCATATCACGCACAAACCATGCCTGCAAATCTTCTACCGATTTAAGTCCTTCCGTGCGGATTCGCTTCTGGCAACGGGGGCACTTTTTCCAGTTATTTTTCTCGACTTCGTCACCCCCCATGTGTACATATTCATAAGGAAAGAGATCGAAAATCTCTTTAAAGACATCCTGACAGAATTCCAGCGTCGTATCCTTTCCCGGACAAATAGGAGAAGAGAATGTTTCTCCCCAGCCGATCAGTCCGTCACAAGCGAGATCCGGGTATTGGGTGATAGCAGCCAGGAAATGTCCCGGCATATCTATTTCCGGAATCACATCAATACCTCTCTGTGCAGCATAATCTACAATTTCTTTAATATCTTCGTGCGTATAGTAACCACCATACAGAGTATCTCCTTCTACAATCCGTATTTTGTTTTCCGGAATCAGGAAGTCGGTATTGTCCTCTTCTACCGCACGCTCCATACAACCACGGTCGTGCTTGTTAAATTTACGCCACGCTCCTTTTTCCGTCAGCAACGGATATTTCTCGATTTCGATCCGCCATCCCTGATCATCCGTCAGATGCCAGTGGAACTTATTCAGTTTATATAAGGACATCAGATCCAGCACATGTTTCACTTCATCTTTATTCCAGAAGTGACGGGAAGCATCCAGCATAAAACCACGCCATTCAAAGCGCGGCGAGTCCTCTATTTGCACGGCAGGAATGGAGAAAGTCTGTTTCGTTCCCTGCACTTCTATTCCGGCAGGCAGCAGTTGGTGGAGGCTGGCAATGGCGGAAACGATACCCGAATAATCTCCGGCTTCAACCTGAACAGACTTGGGGGTAGCCTGAAGTTTGTAAGAGCCGGGCTTTCCATTATCCTGCCCTAGCTGGAGATAGATATCCGCCTTATCGGCTTCGGTCACCTCTACAGAAGTAGACACCACATTCCGAAGAATATCCTGCAAATATCCGGCAGCCGGAAATAAGGACTGATCGGAAACGCCGATTTTCATTCCATCCTTTAAGACGAAAGCACCCGACTGTTCCGTCAGACTAACGGGGGTAGGTAAAATTGCAATCTCCTGCTTCACCGTAGGCGTGCAAGAGGACAAAATACATGCTGATGCAATCAGTAGAGAAGTACTTAGTTGTTTGAACATAAGGTTAACTGTTTAATAAGTTGATTACTTTGACTTTTATTGACTATCTATATATAATACAACTCAAACAGGCAAACTACTAAAAGGGAAAGAAAAGTTTTTAGTGATTTACTACTAATGATGCTCCATCGCTTCCATCAGACTATAAGGATATTCTTCCATAAAGATTCGGACAATCTCAATAATATTTCTCTATTCCGCCAAATCCGGTTATCATCTTATTCTCTTTCACTTTACAGATAAAGTTGTTTAATCGCTTTTCAAATTCTTCCGGTCGCTTCCTTGCTGCTTCAATGTATGCAATTCGGATACGCTTATATGCGTCGGAAAAATGCCGGTAGTTTCTCCATGCTATTTCATCTTCTTTCAATCTGTCCATTATGTCATTGGGAAAAATAAAAGGGTCAGATAAAACTGTGCGTATTTTATCTTCAAATTCAGGGTGTATCATTTTATTTGCCAATAACCATTTAAGTCTTTCTTTGTTGGCTTGCGAGTATGTACTTTTAGGTTTTCTAGGCGTGAAACGCTGAATTCTATGTTCTTTATCAAGCGGTTTTATCGTACTGTCAATCCATTCGAAACAAAGGGCTTCTTCAACAGCATCGTTGTATGCAATACTTTTTTCACCTGACGATTTAAGAGGAAATACAAACCAAATTTCGTCTTCGGTTTCAAAGTTGTCCATCAGCCACTTTCTCCAGTCTTCCCGATTTTCAAAATACTTTATTTTATTTTCTGTTGCCATAATAGGTCATTCAAACTAATTATTTTACTGCCTTTACATTCGTAATAATGAAGCATTTCGTCCATCTTCTTTTTATCATAATCCGTAATACAATCTGATAAGACTTTGAATCGCTTACTTACAATCGCCAAAAATACTAAAAATCGGTCAGGCAGACATGATTATCGTTGAAATCATCAATGCCAAATCTGTCGCTTATTTATAAAACATCCGGGAAGCAATCGTTTTATCACATTCCCGGATGCATAAAATGTTCTGAAAATAACAGACCGGTATCGTATCAATAACTAATCTTCACTCCGGCAAAGAAACTTCTCGGAAGCGAAGGACCGTAGATATAGTTGGAATCCCGGTTAGCTCCTCTGTCGAAGTCTTTCTGATATGCTTCAAAGATATTCTGAACACCTCCGCTAAGTTGTAAGTCTACCGTTTTATAGAGTTTGAAGTCATACGCTATCTTCACTCCCATATCGAAGAACCGGGGTGTACGGATGGCTTCCGCCTTTCGCTCGGGCATATCGCCCATTGCTACGTTTTCTGCGCTGATGTCCATACGCTGCACAAGCATACTGCCGGTATATGTACCCGAGAGAGCAATGGACAACGGTTTGACGGGAGTATAAGTAGCCGTAAAATAACCGTAGATATCGGGAGTACGGAAGATTTTTCTTTCTGCCGGCGCATCATCGTGCCATTTATGCGGTTCATCGTATCGGCTGCGCTGCAATGTCAGTCCTGCCTGTATTTGAAGCAAAGAAAGATAAGCAATCTTTCCTTCCAGAGTCAATCCCATTACTTTGGCTCCCGGACCATTGCTGCGTATTTTCACCAGCACACCGTCACCACGGTCAAAAGGCCCTCCTAACACGAACACATCAGTCAGCCTCGTATAAAATCCTTCTACTAACAGATTAGTCTGAAAAGCACCAAAGCGGTGATACATATCTGCGGATGCACTGAAGCTCTGCGATTTTTCCTCTTTCAAGTCCTTTGCACGCTCGATCATCGCCACTGTTCCACCTACATTTTCGATATGCATATCTTCGTCAAATGCCTGTGGGGCGCGGAAGCCGGAAGAATAGCTCAAACGCAGATTGATATTATCCGTAGGATTGAAACGCAGGTTGGCACGCGGGCTGAAAATAACATCATCCACCATATTGTGCTTATCCAGACGCCCGCCAATCAAAATTCCCCAATGTTTGTTTTTCCATTCGTTCTGTAGAAAAGCACTGTAAACCTTGACCGTCTGGTCCGTATGGCGGTCGTATCCCCACATATTATCTTTCAGCCGGTCACGGTTATATTCGAGTCCCGCTGTCAGGTCGGAAGGCATGAAAAGACATTTGTCGAATGTGTGCACATATTGCACACCGCCCATAGCGGTGAGGTCGGTCGTCTTTCCGTATGCTTTCAGAGGATCGTTGCCGGGACCATAATAACTGTCACGATCCGTATTGGCTGCCGAGGCAAAAACACTTAAACGATTCTTTTCATTCGGTGAGAAATAATCGTATTTCAGACTTCCGCCATCTATGGAGTGTTGTAACTGCTCGGCAATATGGGCTTCGTGAGGAGGACAATCCAGCATATCTCCACCACGGCGGAATTCCTGCATATGATGGTATTCAAACGTTAGTTTGGAGTAAGTACTCGTTTTCAGATAAGAACGGAAACCGACCGTCTGATTCTTCAGTTTCGGAAGTTCCGTAAATCCGTCTCCGTCATAATCATATCCCGACCGATGACGGTTCTGCCCGAAGATATACAATCCGGCACGATGATCGTCCGTTACAAGGGAAGCATTCAGCGAGGTGTTGTTATCGAATGCGGAACTGCCACCAATGGAAGTGATCGTATGCGATAACTGACCGGAATTTCGCAGAGGCTCCTTCGTAATGATATTGATCGTTCCCGCAATGGCCGAAGAGCCGAACAATGCCGATCCACCCCCGCGCATGACTTCTACACGTTCGATCATGCTGGCAGGAATCTGCTCCAGCCCGTATACCCCGGAAAGGGCACTGAACACGGGACGGGAGTCGATGAGTATCTGTGTATAGGGGCCGTCCAGCCCATTGATCCGGACTTGCTGAAACCCACAATTCTGACAGTTAGTCTCTACACGGACACCAGGCTGAAAATTCAAGCCCTGTGATAATGTAGAAGAATTAGTGGTTTCAAACAGTTTCAAATCTACTACATTGACCAGAGTCGGTGCCAGACGTCGGGTCGTTTCACTACGGTTGGCAGAGACGACTACTCCGTCCAGAGCAATCGCATCTTCTTCCAGTTCAAAGTTCTCTTCCAGCGTTTTACCTTTTTTCAAGGTCACACTACGGGTAACCGTCTTATACCCTACCGAGCTGACTTCCATCATAAAGTTTCCTTCCGGCAGATTCTTCAGGAAGTAGTGTCCGGTAGCGTCGGTGACGGTTCCTATAGTGGTTCCCTTTAATGCTATGGTAATATAAGGCAGATGCTCACTTGTCTTTTTATCCAATACATGACCAATTATATTCGCATCAGATTTTTTCAATTCCGGATACTCCGGATGTTCAGCCAATGCAGGCAACAAGGCACAACATAGGCTGACCAGGACTAAAAGATATTTTTTCATTGTCGTTAGTCTTTTAATGTTTTAAATCAAAAATAATAAGGATGGGAAGCAACAGCAGTTTCCAAAGAAGACCTGCCTGCTTCTACGTGATGCAGACTAAACGACAGGAGGCGCTCTGAGAGAAATGGCGCCCGGACAGGGACGACAATACCGCATACGCTGCGGAGAGGCGAGAAAAATACATAAAAGAGACAGGACAGAAGTCACAAACAAAGGTGTCAAACCATTATCTGTCACCAATGTATGGTCCAATATGTGAATCAGCTGAAACTCTACTGTCGTATGGCTATGTTCGCCACCTTTCTTAAAGGGATGTGAATGAACAATCGTAACCCCGTTTACCACATGGGAGTGAGTAAACAAAGTAATCCCTGCCATGTACGAAATAAACAGTACAGGCAAAAACCACTTCATTATATTCAGGTATATTTGTTTCATTCGTCAGTTTTTGTGCAGCGAAGATAAGGTTTATCTTCTGCGGCAAAGATAGGGATTGTCCGGTTCCGAAACAATCCCCATTTATAAGGATTTATAAGCTAAAAAGATTATTAAACCATTATTAATAGCTAATTTTCACTCCAGCAAAGAAACTTCTCGGCAGTGAAGGGCCATAAATATAGCCCGAATCACGGTCGGCTCCCTTATCAAAGTCATTCTGATAAGCATTGAAGATATTCTGTATTCCGGCATTCACCTGCAAGTTCATCGACTTATAGAGTTTGAAGTCGTATGCCGCCTTCAGAGCGATATCGAAGAAGTCTTCCGTATTGACCGTAATCGGTTTGTCGAGGAATCCGGGAACAGGTTCGTGAGGTATCAGCATCGAACCCGTATAGGTACCGGAAAGGGCGATAGACAACGGTTTGACCGGAGTATAAGTAGCTGTAAAATAGCCGTAAGTATTCGGGGTACGCATCATCTTCTTTACTGCCGGAGCTTCTTTGTTCCACACGTGCGGTTCGCTGTAATGGCTCTGCTGCAAAGTAGCCCCAGCCTGGATCTGGAATTTATTCAGATAAGCCATCTTTCCTTCCAGTGTCAGTCCCATCACACGTGCTCCGGGAGCATTATAGCGTGTACGTGTCAGAATTTAGTATAGAACCCTTCCACCAAAAAGTTAATCTGGAATGCACCGAAACGGTGGTAAATATCTGCTGAAGCACTTAAGCTCTGTGATCTTTCCTCTTTCAGATCCTTTGCAAGCTCAACCATTGCCACATTTCCACCTACGTTCTCCACATGCAAATCTTCATCAAAAGCCTGCGGTGCACGGAAACCGGAAGAATAGCTCAAACGCAGGTTAATATTTTGGGTAGGATTGAAACGCAGGTTAGCACGCGGGCTGAATATAATATGATCAATCAGGTTATGCTTATCCAGACGACCGCCAAGCAAGAATCCCCAATGATCGTTCTTCCATTCATTTTGCAGGAAAGCGCTACCGATATTTACTTTTTGATCTACCGTGCGGTGATATCCCCACATATTGTCTTCCAGCTTATCCTGGTTGAATTCGATTCCGGCAGTCAGGTCCGAAGGCATAAAAATACATTTTCCGAAGCTGTAGACATATTGTGATCCTGCCATCCAGTTCAGGTCGGTAGTGTTTCCGTAAGCATTCAGATCCTGCCCGCCACCATAATAGCTGTCACGATTGATGTGTTGTGCGGATGCAAACACATTAAAACGGTGCTTCTCGTTTGGTGAGAAATAGTCATATTTCAATCCACCGCCATTGATGGAATGTTCTGTCTGTTCGGCCACATTCGCTTCATGAGGCGGACGGTTCAGTAAGTCTCCTCCCCTGCGGAATTCTTCCATATGATGATATTCGAAAGTCAGTTTTGAATAAGTAGTCGTTTTCAGGAAGGAACGGAAACCGATTGTCTGGCCATGTATTTTCGGTATTTCAGAATATCCGTCTCCATCATGGTCGTATGCCGAACGGTGGCGGTTCTGACCAAAGATATATAAACCGGCACGCTGATCGTCCGTTACAAGAGAGGCATTCAAAGCAGTATTATTATCGAAAGCGTCTCCATCTCCAATACCGGTAATGGTATGAGACAACATTCCTGAATTGCGAATCGGCTCTTTAGTAATAATATTGATTGTACCGGCAATGGCAGACGACCCGAACAAAGCTGAACCGCCTCCACGCATTACTTCCACACGCTCTATCATGCTGGCAGGAATCTGCTCAATGCCATATACACCCGAAAGTGCACTGAAAATCGGACGGGAATCAAGCAAGATTTGTGTATAAGGACCATCCAAACCGTTAATACGTACTTGCTGGAAACCACAATTCTGACAGTTGGATTCTACGCGTACTCCCGGCTGAAAGCTCAATCCCTGTGCCAGAGTAGTGGAGTTGGTCGTTTCAAACATTTTCATATCGACTACATTCACCAAAGTAGGCGCTAAACGACGGGTGGTCTCGTTACGATTGGCGGAAACAACTACGCCGTCCAAGGCAACCGCATCTTCTTCTATTTCAAAATCTTCTTCCAGCGTACGGCCTTTCTTCAGTGTTACATTGCGTCTTACGGTTTTATAACCTACTGAGCTGACTTCAAGCACGAAGTTACCTTCGGGGAGGTTCTTCAAAAAGTAGTGTCCGGTAGCATCGGTCACAGTACCGATCGTTGTACCTTTCAATGCCACAGTAATATAAGGCAGGTGTTCTTTGGTGTTTTTATCAAGGATATGACCTACGATGTTTGCATCCGATTTACGTAAATCCGGATATTCGGGATGCTCATGGAGAGCAGCTTGTCCTTCGAGGGCAGGCAACAATGCACAGCACAAGCAGACAAGCGAAAAGATGTATTTCTTCATTTTTCGTTTGTTATTCGTTTTCGTTAAGTGATGATGTGAACAAACAGATGAGGACTTCCCGCTTTACCATAAAGCAGGATACCATCGGTTCAAATGACGGAAAAACGAATAGCAGGAGGGGCTCTGAGTGCCACCACCCCATGATAGGGAGAATAGTAGTGCGTATGCTGCGTAATACCATGCAACCGCCACAAGAGGAATGGAATAAAAAGAGAGAGAGCAAACACAACAGCCGCACCGTCCGTTGTCAGATGTGACAGGAAATGAACTAATAACAGTTCGACTGTTGAGTGCTTATGTGCCGCCCCTTTCTTGAAAGGATGCGAATGGACGATTGTCACGCCATTGACCACGTGTATGTGAGCAAAGAATGTGATACTTACCAAATACGATACAAACAGTACCGGCAAGAAACAGCGCATGATATTCAATGACAATCGTTTCACCTCATCTTAAATTTTGAGGCGGCAAAGATACAAACTATTATTTTAACAATCAATACCTATATATACTGATTTTCATTAATACACAGCTGAAGATATCACCTGTATAAATAAAATAAGGAATACCATAGCAATCGGATAAACGGTCGCGTATGCCACGCTTGGAATATTACTGTCTACCATCGAATCGGCAGCAGCCAGTCCCGGAGTACTGGTCATACCTCCCGTAATGGTTCCCAGTAGATCAAGTATGTTGATCTTGAATACCAAGCGTCCTACAATTACCGCAACCAGCATCGGTACTACTGTGATAGCTGCACCCACTCCGAACATCAGTAATCCGCTTTCCTGAAAAGTAGCCACAAGGTTCTTTCCGGCAGAGGTTCCGACTTCAGCAAGGAAAAGCAACAGACCTAACTGCCGCAACAGTTGATTGGCGGGGCCGGACATAGACCAAATGATAGGCCCTGTCTTACCAACGGCACTCAAAACCAACGCCACCATCAATACTCCTCCGGTCAATCCAGGTGAAAACGACAGTGTATCGGAGAAAGAAATATTCAACTTACCAAATAAGACCCCCAGCACAATACCCATCGCGATGGGGAAGAAATCAGTATCGGAAAGTTTCTTCGCATTGTTTCCCAGTAGGCGGGCTACTCCTTTGATGCCTTCCTTCTCTCCTACCACCATCAGTTTATCACCAAACTTCAAAGCCAAATCCGGTGACGGAGATAAGTCAATACCGCTTCGACGAACACGGGTCACCGTACAACCGAAGTTTTTCTGTAAATTCAGATCACCCAGTTGCTTATTGATCATATCTTTCTTGGTCAATAGTAAGGACTCGATTTCCTGTGTTTTATCCAAAGGAAGTTCACCTTCTTCACGTTCGCCAATTAATACAGACAGCTGATTCAGTGATTCCTCACTGCCTACTGCCTGAATATAGTCTCCTTCGTGCAATACTGTATGCGCGGTGGGGATGGATATTTCATCTTTATGTTTCAGACGGGAAATAACAGCACCTGTCATTGCCCGTGCATTGATCTGCATCAAGCTACGGTTGAATACGCTTGCATTAGTGACACGGTAGATACAAGTGCCCAACTCCGGAAATTGTCCGCGGCGCTCTATTTCAAGGCGACGGGCTTCCTGATCCAAATTTACACGCATGATTTTGGGAAGCAGCTTCACAAACAAAATCACTCCGATTACACCAAACGGATAAGCGATACCGTAAGCAATGGATGCTAACGGAGAGTGGGTACTATCAATTGCTACCGCCAATCCCGGAGTACTGGTCAAAGCTCCTGCAATCAATCCGACTACACTCGGCGTATCAATATCGAACGCATACTTCAAACCTACTGCCGTGAGGCAGGCAGAACAGATAATAAGCATAGTAATGAGAATCAGCGTCTTTCCTTTACTACGAAAAGAGTCGAAGAATCCGGGACCGGCCTGAATACCGATGGTAAAAATAAAAAGTACCAAACCGAAGTTTCCTAATTCTTTAGGAATAATAACACCAAAGTGTCCAAAAAGAAGAGCAATAAAGATCACCGCTGACACATCAAGCGATAGCCCCTTAATCTTAATTCTTCCTAACATAAATCCCAACGCTACTATCAGAAAGAGCGAGAAATAAGAGGAATGCAATAAGTCAGTAAACATGTTTTTTAAAGGTTAGTTAGTTTAAGGGCGCAAAGGTACAAAAAAGTCTCCATAAAGCTATTTTATAGAGACTTTTATTATCTTCACTTAAAAAGACAAGCTGCCTTAATAACTGTTCACCATATCTTCAGGAACACAAATATAAAAGTCTGCACGGTCTTTATTTTCTTCATCCAGTTGATGAATGGATTCTTGGCGTACAGAAGTGACTGTCACTACTTTTGTTCCGGGACGATAACGAAGCAAATAAGGTATAATTCCACCTTTGAAGTCAGAATGATAGTTTCCGTTGATGTGCAGAAACTTATCTTTCATATTATGAGCAATAAACCATCCCATCGTGGCATCTTTGACAGCTTGTGCCTGAGCCAGTTTCCGGTTATCTCCGCTCTGCTTTCCTCCCAGCATATTCATCATGCTAAAAGCCGCTTCACTTTCTTTCTCATTATATTCGAAAGGAACAGGCAAAGGTGCAATGTACCTTTTAGCTTCATCTGACAAAGAATCAAGTACTTCGATTCCTTTATTTTTCACACTATTAGCATAACGTCGGGGGATATTAGTTGCAACAAACGGAATGCCATGTTCCTTAGCGAAGAAAACGACCGGATAATAATCCGTATTATAATTATCCCACAGGCGGGCTTCTGCCTCAAAGTGATCATAAGAAATCTGACGTTGCATATATTCATCCAGAATCAGCTGATTGTCACTCTCCAGCATTTCCGCTCCCAGCATCAGCTTATCTTTATGAATAGCGTACATCGAACGAGCTATCTCAAATTCCAGCCAATGCGTAATCGGACAGTTATGTATTTCTCCCAGAAAGACAATGTCATAACCGGAGAGTTGCTTAACTAACTCTCCGTAAGTAATCTCCTTACCGGTATTATCAAATAATACGTAAGCGCGTTTGTTCATATCTCCCTGTGCAGATACCACACCGAGACAGCAGCCACACAAACAGACCAGGCATAGCAACCGTTTAATTATTCTTTGTGTCATTTTTCAGTTTGTTTTTACTTAAATATAGCAGACTATAATTTTCAAGACTCAGATAGCTGTTAAACGCCTCACGCAAAGTAGCAGGGGTAATACTCTCAAGACACTGCTCGTACTGCTCGAAATCAGCCAACGACTCTCCATTCTTCAGTAATCCGACTAAGGTAGTACGCCAGTTGGCAGGAGCTTCTTCATTCAACGCTTCGCGTTTAGCTATCAGAAAAGAGCGTTTGATATTTCTTAATTCCTCTTCTCCTATTTCCTGCAACTGCAGTTTATGCAATATCTCTTTCAACAGAATATCTATTTCGGGCATATTACGGTTATCAGCAGACGCATTGATATCAAAGTAGAATGTCCGCCAGGGAATTCCCTCATACATCAACGATATATAAGGCGAATAAACCAATGATTCACGTTCCCTAAGCACGGAAATCAAACGATTACGAATCACATCACGCATCAGTTTCAGTGTTAACGTACTCTTCAGACCCGGTTGATAATATCCGAAGAAAAGATAATCAAATAAGGTCTGTGTCTCATTATCGTTCGGAAAACCTTCTATATGTTTTTCAACCGGAAGTTCAAAATGAGGATAAGAATACTCCGATGGACACAACGAAGCAGGGATCCTCCCGAACACAGATACAAACTGCCGCATGATAGTATCCGTATCAAAATTGCCACAGATAACATACGTCGTTCCTTCGGGGCGTGCGTAAAGTTCTTTATAGAAAACAGCGATAGAATCCAGATTCTGACTCTTGATCTGATCAATGGAAAGTTTATTGGATGAACGGGGTATGGCAGCTCCCATCAATTCATCCATACGGGCAGAAAGCAAACGGTCCGGAGCACGCTTCAGCATTTTTTCCAGCATAGTTTCTTTGCCATAATCCTTCAGCAATTCCTGACGAATCTCTTCAAAATCATCATATTTAAGTTCCGGATCGAATATCTTTTCAAAAATCAAATTAAAAAACTCCGGAGCATGGGCAACAGAGGCCATACCTATGAAACCATGCCAGTGATTCTCCATCGCCATCGTGAGCGAAATTTCTTTTTGAGAAAGATAATCCGAAAGCATCTCTCCGTCTACTTTTGCAATGCCTCCCATATCCATATATCCGATACCTTCCAGCAAAGGATACTTTTCATCAGGCAAAGAGGAAGTTCCAAAAGGAGCAAAAGAGGTCAGAAGCAAAGCTGTATCTGCTTCCTGTGTAGGCTTCAGTACCAAGCGGATTCCATTTTTTAGTTCCACTTCCCGAATCCGTGTGTGAGGATATTCTACAATACGGGCAATAAAAGTTGAATCAAAAAACTGACGTGACGCAAGACAAGGAGGTGTAGCTATTTCTGTTTCCTCCTTTCTATCCGGACGGACATAAGAGTAAGCAGTACATTCTGTCTGTTCTCCCTGTGCCCATGCATCAGCTATTTCCTCTTTCGTCAACGGAGCACCTAATCCGGTGTGGCTGCTACATCCTACCAGCAGAGTTTCTTTATAATAAGAAAGCCATTCTTTCAACAAAGCCTGTAAAGAGCTACCTTCCACTTTTCTTATGTCGGTTTTGAGTTGTTCCTGTCGGGTTGTATCCGTAAGATACCGGTCGCCTGATATCACATAATCCACAAAGTCATCACACCATGCAGAAGAGGAACGTGATAAATTGCCAGTACCCGACTGCATCTGATGACAAAAATCATCTTTTATATCTTCCAATTCTTCCTCTTGCCATCCGTGACGAATCAACTCATTCAATTCGGCTACGGTAGCAGAAATCGCCGCCAATAACTCACTCCTGTTTTGTCCTTCCACTGTTAAGACCAAATGATTCTTGTCACTTAGATACCACTGATCTGAAACACTAGTCTTCAATTTTCGTCCTTGAAAACGGGAAGAAACTGCTCTGACAAGCAATCTCCCCATCTGTTTCATCACTGCATCTTCCATAGTACGTTCTACCACACAAGGATGCGGAATCATTAGTTCGACTTTCGTTTTAGTCTGCAACGAATCACGGATTTCCGATAAATGGATACCTTTAGTATATTCCAGCGGATAGGTTCGGAAACCATTCACCGGACGCTTTTGCAATGAAGAAAAACCTTCCTTAATTTTAATTTCTATGTCTTGAGGAGAAATATCTCCGACAACTATTAAAGTGGCTAAAGAAGGTACATACCATTTCTGATAATATCCCTCCAATATCTGTGGCGTTACTTTCCGGATATCTTCCACTGTACCTAACGGTATACGGTGTCCGAATATCCCCTGTCCTATCTTTAACGAATAAAAATCATCTCCCAAATCATAACCACGCAGTTCCTCCAGTATAATTCCTTTTTCATTCTCCACTTTCTCTGAACTCATGGAAATGCCATCCAGCCAATCACGCATGATAAGTAACGAACGATCAATGACTTCTTCTTTCTGATGATCTGCTGGAACAGCAAACATATAAATGGTACGGTCAAAACCGGTAAAGGCATTGATGTCTTGTCCATACTTCATTCCCAAAGACTCCAGGTATTCCACCAACGAACGTTTAGGAAAATGAGTCGTACCGCCAAAAGCTACGTGTTCCAAAAAATGGGCACATCCTTTCTCCTGTTCGGTCTCTTGTACAGAGCCCACCTCCATCACCAGACGAAATTCGATCCGGGAGGCAGGAGAAGAATTCCTCAAAATCAGATAACGCAATCCATTGGGCAAGCGACCTTCCAGCGTTCCTGCCGGAAGCGGAATGAAGCTTGTCTGTGCATAAACAATAAGGGGAGACATGGAGACTATGAAAATAGCCGCCATTAAAATAGACCTTAATTTACTTCTTTGCATATTCCACTTGTACACGAGTATATCCTCCTGCTAAAGAATGATCCATTACAAATTGAAATACCATCTTGCCACCTGCATTAAAATTGAAATTTCCTTTAGGCTCTATAAAATTTGCCTCATCCCCAAATTCATCTTTTATTGCAGAAGTACGCAGGAGATAATAATCAGGATTCGCCGTTCCATCCTGTGCTTCCAGGTCTATAGCATCAGGATTGCCTTCTTTAATCTTTTGTTTCTGTAACTCCCAGGGAGTAAACACAAATTCAAAAGGAACAACAGGAACAGACTCTCCATATACATTAGTCTTTATCCCTATAAACTCAACATCAGCTGTCCCGTCTGACAGTTCTTTTAATCTGAGGTTATCCAGAGACATTGTCAGAGTTCCCGGATTCTCCCTGTTCCAGTTCAGCAAATTCATGATCATTGCATAGCTGGGACTGGCATATTCCCCATACCAGAACTCCGTATTCTCGACCGTTTCTTTTCGCAGTACCCAAGCCAGATATTCCGTCAATCCCATTGGATCATCCACCATTTTTAGTACCGGTATTTCTGCTGTAGCCAGTTCACTCAATGTGATAATCGTTTTTCTATCATATTCTTTGGTAAAAGCTGCAGCAAAAGCTTCCGAATAACCGTCTGCCGGACTATGTACGGTAGTGTGACAAGAAACAACTCCCAGCCATTCGTTTAAGTCAATCCCATACTTCGTCTTATAACCCTCAATCAACGCCTTCTGTGCTTCCGTCAGTTGGGGAATCTGTGGATTCGGCTTTACACGTACCTTCAACACAGCACTCAATTCCATATTCCACGAAGGTAGTTCGGATATACCAATATCAAAGTAGGTATCTTCTACAAGCAATTCTTTCTGATTGGATACCACTTGGAAAGTAGCAGATTTGCTTCCCGCCGGAATAACTACAGGATTATTTTCCAACTTCAAGATGCCATCTTCATCATTCAGGATTTTGAAGTTAAAAGACATATCCTGCTCACAAGCCGAAGTCAAATCCACACTAACGGTCAGTGGTGTATCTTCCATCTCTTCTATCACCGGATCCTGCGCCGACAGATAAATTTTGTTCACACCTTCATATTTAGTCTCATTTTTATCGTCCCCGCACGAAGCCAGGAAAGGAAGAATAATTCCTCCCATAGCATAAATAAAAACTTTCTTCATTTTCTTCTCATTTAAATTTATTGTTATACTATTAGTTGTTTTCAATTTTAGTCCACCCCTCATTCTGTGATACATTTTCATTATACAAATATTCCGCTTTCGGTATTGGAAAAGTCCAACGGTAATCATCCTTTTCCACTCGTTTATCTTTCATATTACTGTTCCATCCGGTAAGGATACTTTTCCGATAGCGCTTCAAATCAAAATAGCGTTCTCCTTCGCCTGCAAATTCTTTCCATTTCTCTTGCAGAATAGCTTTCAACAACTGGTCACCAGTAAGCTGTGTATCCACTAAAGTAGCCCGCCGCTGTGCAAGATAATTATTCATCACTTCTATCGCCTGTGCATCATGTTCCTTTCCATCCTTACAATACGCCTCCGCCAAGATAAAGCAAGCTCCGGCTACCCTAAATTTATGGATATATTGTATTTCTTTCTTTTCCCAATTCATTTTGTTATATTTTCCCAGGCAGTTTGCTATAACCACCCCACCCGTTTCTCCTGCCATCTCCAACGGATACACAGTCCTTTCATAACGAATATCCCCTTCGGAATAAAGATTCAACAAAGCTGAATTCAAAGTCAAGTGATCGCCTTTGTTACGATCATAATTGATATCCTTATAATATGAATTGGTAGTGAACAAAGAAAAAATTCTCTCTGCACATGCCTCATTTCCCCAAAACTTACTATAGACTGATTCTCCAAGCACATCATATCCTCCTTTCGCCTCCATCACCTTTCCGGCATAAATGATCGCCTGATCGTAGTTTCGGGAATATAATTCCAGCATAGCCCATAAATAATAACCACTTATCTGAGAAAACCAGTAAATTTCCGCAGGATTATTATCCACTTCCGTAGCTTCGGTCAGCATAGTACGGATAGCCTTCACGCACTCTTCAATACTCGAACGTTTCAGGAATCCCAGTTTAAACTGGTCTTTCAATATTATTCCGTCTTTCTCCGCACCATCTCCATAGTCCGGAGCAAACAACCGCAATAAATTAAAGTAACAATATGCTTTCAGTATCTTCCCTTCGCTAATGATACATTGTAATTGCAGCTTTTCTCTTTCTGTAGTCACTGATATGCCATCTACCCGCTCTAATACGGCATTGACAATAGCTATCGTCGCATAATAATCTTTCCACAAAGACAGGGACAAATCTTCGATCGGTTGTGGCTGCCACTTATAAAGATTATTCAGATTAGCATTTCTGTTAATCAAATAGGTCGGAACAAAATCATCGCCCAATACAGCCAACTCAAAATCCGGATTTGGCAGGGAATTATAAGCAGTTGCCAGCAATTCACGGGCAGTATGCGGTGTAGTAATGGCATCCGGATCGGAAAATTGATTTTCGTAGGGAATATCAAGCGAACAAGCCGTACAGCAAAATACCGACAAAAAATAACAAATAACGGTCTTCATCCGACCTTGCATTCTATTTCTTTTTATTATAGTCATATTTCCATCTGTTAGAAAGTCAAACTTAAATTAATAGTTAACACAGGCTGCATTGTTCCCGCCAATGAACCGGTTTCCGGATCGGATTCTTTATAAGGAGTAATCATAAATAAGTTAGAAGCTTGAAAAGCGATATTAGCATACTTGATAAATTTACAATTCTTCTCCAGAAATGCGTGCGGAACACGGTAACGTAATGACACCATCGATAGCTTCAGGTAATCGCTTTTACCAACCGTTTCCGTATTGGCATAATCAGTCAATGAAGCAAGAGCAGATGAGCTAAAGAAAGGAGAATAATAAATTTTCCCTTCATCCCCTTTTTGAAACCACATATTCTGCAACTGTCCTTTAATTGCATTTTTATTGGCATTATCGTCATCGCGAACATACGAATAATTATATTTCTGATACCCTCCGAACACATAATAGAAATCCATATCCAAATCAAACTCACGGTAAGAAAAGCTCAGGTTCAGTGTACCGCTATATGGTGGTGTAGAATGCCCCAATGCTACTATATTCTCTTTTTTCGGATTCTCGGTAGCGGGAACTTCGCTGCCATCTGCTCCCAGAAATACAGGAAGCCCAGTTATCGGATTAATACCCAACGATTTTAGTCCGTAAATCATATCATAAGATTTCCCCACCTCATAGTCGGGGACAATAGCCTCTTCACTTGCATATAAACGATCTGCATGATATAAATCGACCACTTTATTACGATTGTAAGCCAACGAACCGCGTAAAGACATACGCCAGTCCGTAGTATCGAATAACTTCACCAAGGCACTTAATTCGAAACCTTCATTACGGAGTATTCCAATATTACGCTTCATTGTACTGAACCCATTGGATAGAGGGACAGGAACATCGAGCAACGCATCCGTCGTTTCACGCCTATAGATATTAGCATCCAGTGTCAGACGCTTAAAAAATTCAACGGAAAGACTAAAATCTGTAGTAATAGTCTGTTCCGGCTTCAGGTCGGTATTATAAAGTTCGGCCAATTGTAAAAGGCGGGCATTGCCGTAATAACTGGTAGAATAAGAAAAAGTACCTATCGTTGAAGAAGCTGATACACCCGCCAGGTTTGCCATTTGCCCGTAGGAAGCTTTCAGATTCAGGCGTGTAATGAATTTATTGTCTTTGAGAAAAGGATACTGACTGACCGTCCATCCCAGTCCGACTGCCCATGCGGCATTCCAACGTTTATCTTTGGGAAGAACAGAAGAAGCATCGGCTTTGTAAGTGGCAAAAAAGTCATAAGTGGTCGCAAAGCTATACCCCGCCACCAGACCTACCCCCAATTGAGCAGTCTTTTCTTTATGCGAACCCACTGATGGTTTCCGGTTTCCAGTGATAGATTGATTGATAAGTGCCGGAGACATTTGGGTACCGACTCCATAACCGGTAATAGAAACATTATCAACATCAGCCATATAATAGTCCATATTACCACCAAAGGTCAGATCATGCTTGCCCGCAATTTCCTTATTATAGGTAATACGGACATTTGAAGATACATTTGTTGTTACATTCTTTCCCTTCGTCAACTTTCCCCGTTCCTCTTCCCGTACTCCTCCAACACGTTCTGATAAAGCGGTAGAAGGTACCAAGGTAAGCATTTCGTTCAACAACACATCAATACCTGCCACCGCATCGATATTCAATCCCTTCACTGGCTCTAAGTTTAAACTTCCACTTACTCCACCGCGTTTATCTGTCGATTTACTATTATACTGTCTGACCAGATCATTATAAGTATAATCAGACGATGCATTTGAATAAGATACTAATTTTCCAGTTGTCGTTTCGTAAGGATTGAGTTGATATACAAGATCGGTAGGCGAATAAGAACTCCCGTTCGGTGTATCTGTCTCCGAATATCCTGCATCAGTACTCAGAGAGAGATATCCCCATCGTCCCAATTTCTGATCAAGACTCATACGAGCAGTGAAACGATGCGTATCATTCCCCGGTACCCGTCCTCCTTGTTGGGCATAATTGGCAGATATATAATAAGAGGTGTTCTCCGTCCCTCCCCTGACACTGAGGTTATGTCGCTGATAAATACTGCGATGTATTAATTCATCAAACCAATCGGTATGAATATTCCTCAAGGAATCAAGCACTCCCTGTCCCTCGGCAATCATACTATTCAAATCCGGACTGTTCGGGAAATATTTCCGGTAATAATCTTCACTATACCGATAGCCGGGAGTAGAGGCATTCTGTAAACGCCGTTCCAGTTCCAGTTTTTCATCGGTATCCATCATTTCCACTCCTCGTCGTCCCCGAGTAGTGATACCCATATTGAAACTGTAATTGGTTGTCAGCCTTCCATCGGGATTTCCACGCAAAGAAGTGATTTCAATCACTCCATTGGCAGCCTTTATACCGTATAAGGCACAAGCTACAGCATCTTTCAGAACTTTTATCTCTTTAAGGTCTGACGGATTAAGTGTCATAAATGCATCTGACGATATAACCTTACCATCCATTACGTACAATGGTTCATTGGCAGTATCTCCTTCACGGAAAGAAGAGTTTCCCCGGATACGTATTTTAGGTTTTGAACCAAGATCCCCTGTATTGGTCACAATCAAACCGGGCACCGTTCCTTGTAAAGCCAAGGACATATCAATCATTGGTTTACTGTTCAATCGTTCCATGTCTACCCGCTGCACAACTCCGGATTTTGCACGAATATCCATTTCATTGATATTAGGACGGGCAACTACTACCACCTCTTCTAATGATTGGGTATCCTGCTGCATAGCAGCATCCTGTACCTTTTGTCCGACATACTTCACACGGACATTCTTCATTCCGATAAAAGAAAAAATAACTATATCTCCTTCTTCCCATCGGCCACGTAACAAATATCGTCCATCTGCATCCGTTACTGTACCAAACTGGGTATTCCGAACGCGAATGGTAACACCTGGCAAGGGCTCTCCCTGATGGTCAGTAACGGTACCAGTTAATACAATATCTCTTTGTTGGGCACAGATTGTTTGAGAATAAATAGCTGAAAAAATAATTATAATCAAAGAAAAAATAAATGACCTCATTGTAGTATTTGTTATATAGAATAATCTAGACTGCAAAAATAGATACTCTTTACAGCCTGGACAATCACAACATATAACTATATTATATGCTACAAATACCTAACAACAGTTATTTTCTGTTTCACACGAAACGCCTATACATTCAAATTCTAAGGTAGCATGATGAATGCCTGCTTCATCTAATCGGCTCTTGATCAAGTGTTTTATTTCTTCCATTTTTTCCATATTATCGATGACAACGTGTGCAGTCAAAGCCGTTTCCGTGGTACTGATGGCCCAAATATGCAGATGATGACAGCTTTCTACCCCCGGCTGTTCCACTATCAGTTGCTGAATCTGCTGAGTATCGATTCCCACCGGAACCCCATCCAGCGATAATCGAAGACTGTCGTGAAGTAATCCCCAGGTAGAAACAATAATAATCACAGCGATGCCCAATCCGATAATCGGATCGATGATGCTCCATCCCGTATACATGATAATAATACCGGAAACAACTACTCCGACAGAGACCAGTGCGTCAGCTGCCATGTGCAGGTAGGCTCCTTTTACATTCAGGTCTTTATCCTTATCCTTCATAAAAAGCCAGGCAGTAAGTGCGTTGATCACCACTCCTACTCCGGCAGTCCAAGCAATGGCGGAACCGTCAACAGATACCGGATGAAACAGCTTATCTATGCTTTCAGCGATAATTATCCCTACGGCAACCAATAATATGACCGCATTCAACAAAGAAACAAGTATGGTGCTTTTCTTATATCCGTACGTATAACGACTGTTCGGATGAACTTTCTCCAACCGGAAAGCCAGCATAGCAAGTATCAGACTTGCCACATCGCCCAGATTATGACCGGCATCAGAAAGCAAGCCCAGAGAATCGTAATAAAAACCGACTCCGAACTCGACTATAACGAAAGAGATGTTCAGAGCGATACCTATAATAAAAGCTTTATTAAGCGACGTTATCCGGTGATTATGTTCGTGATGATGAGGTTCCATATTATATAACTATTATACATTTATATCATAAAGAACATTCACCGAAGAATTTAGTTCAGGTCTTTTTCTTAACATTGCCGACAACAAAGCCAAAGCACAATGGCAAGAAGCGGTAGAGCAGATTAAAAAATATGCCGCTGCAACGAAGGTGCACCGATTAGTAGAGGGCACCGAGTTACCTTGCATTGTGATGTAGTTTCGTGGTTGGGAATTGGAACGGATGGAAGAATTTTCCATTCAAGCGGATTAAAAAACTGATAACTCTGTCGTGTCTGCCTTGATAGCTCTGTCAAGCCTGCCTTGATAACTCTGTCAAGACCGCCTTGTCACCCTGTCATGCCTGCCTTGATAATCTATCAAGGCAGACACATCAAAAATCCGGTATATTACTAAAGGACAGGGAGGATATAGGGAGGCTATTGCTACCGGAAGCTACCAACGCTTATACTGTAGGGTCGGGTGCTTCCTCGTCTCCACCGCCCGAACCCGAACCACCTCCGGCAGGGGCTTCACCAATATAAATAATTTGCGAGGCTTGGCGAGGAGACTTCAATAACGTTTTTCCGGCAACAAATTGTGTGGTAACGGTGAGCGTGTATTCTCCGTCTTTCAAGCCGGAAGGCAGCAAGATGATAAGTCGTGACGGATCGTTTACTACCAGCATATCAGCGTCGAGCTTTGTGACGCTTCCTCCTTCGGAGGCAGTGAGGGTGATGCCTACCGAGGCGTCGGTGCCTGCTACCTTTATGTTCTTCCCCAGAACTGTAAAGTTACGTCCGGCAGTAGCCGAAAGGTTGGTAGCCCGCGTGGCGGCATCCAATGTGCCGTTGATGTACATAGTAGCCTGTCGGTCGCCCAAAATCTGTACGGTAGTGTCTTTAATCTCCTCCCGCAACTTTTTTCCCTGCGTCAGCGACACATATATAGAGTTCTTTTCCGGATTCCATGCATTGCCTTCGGCAAGCCCTTTGAGCTGCGGAACGGCACGAAAAAGATCCGTATTGACACTATATCCATTCATCACCAGTTCGGAGATAACTTCGTGATAAAGGTTGATACTTGCCGACATCGTTTCGCGGTGCAGACCGGGATTTTTGGCAGCCATCCGGTCCAGCACGAACTGTTGGTCAACGCTACGGGTAGATTCGAGGACGAAAATTTTGTCCGTTTTGTCATCAGTGGTGACGGTGTTGTCCGCCATCCATACTTTGAGTAAATTCTTTGCCATATTCTTGTTTTTAATAGACGGAAAGAGGGGCATTCAGCGGCTCTCTCCGTCCAGGTTATATTTATTGTAATCGTTTGAAAAGAGACTTCCGGCATATCGGTCGAAGTGTCATTTTGCTCCCTCTAATATGGATTCGCCAGATAATCTTCTACCATCTTATCTATGTTTTCGATAAAGAAGGATGAGCCACTACTAACAATCATGGCACGTGTACCTTTTATAACAAGATTTTCTCCGCTAATTTCTGTCAGTGTAATACTTGGGTCCCAATGTTTCATCATTTCCAGAAATCCCCCATCCGGATTAATGATACTCCACTTTCCTGTGCCAGGATCTCTGTAGCAAATGTTTATTGCAGTGGTTGTGCCTGCCAAGGCATAATTCCCGTAAATACCTATCGGCCTGCTTTGCGCTGCTCTTGCTTTTGCACCGTCCCATGCTTCCTCCAAATGTGTTTCCACATTATAAATACGCACATCGGATATCGAACTTCCATCCTGTGCTATCACTCTTTTCCCATCAGTGGCTACACGTTGGTTTTTTCCATAGGCAGTATTAAATAACTTTTTCCATCCCCCATCACTCTCATCGTATTCATACACACCGGTATTGGTGGCGAGTATGTTTCCATAAATGGAGCATTTATAGGCACCTATTCCTGCCGGTGAATCTTGAACAGCACCCAAATTACCGTCTTCATCAATAGGATATATATAAGCGTGATTATAAGCACTTCCACTGTTTACATGATTTCCGCTAACCAAAAAATCATTGCTGATACAGACACTATATCCATGCCCTTGAATCTGCCCGTTCGCACAATACCATTTTCCGGTAGTCTTGCTCTTTTTGATGAAGAAAGTAGAATTATTGTTATTTCCGGTATCAGCGCTAACCACGACATAATCACCGGAAATATCGATTGCGGGACTCTTTTTCAGGATGCTTTTGTACTGATTTGTCGGAAACGGTGTGGTTCCAGCCTCATCCTCATACACGAGTACTCCTTCTCCCCACGAACCGTCCGGTTGCAGGTCATATATATGATAGCTAAACTCATCGGTAGAATTGTCTTTTATGGCACAGAACAGTCGATTACCGGAAAAAGCACTTGTTGCGTTGGGAATCGTTGTCAGTTTCGGTTGGAAAGTCGAACTCTCGCTTGCTTTTAATTCTGCGGTCAGAATGGTCTTCTGCCCTGCTGCCAGTGTGAGGTCGGCACTTACGTGGCAATCGTACTCCTTACCGTTGGCCAGAATGATTGTGACGTTCTGTTCCTCGCCCAGTATCTGGGGTGGCAGCAGACATTCGAAATCCAAATGAAACGCTTCCTGGTCCGACCACGACCGATTCATACGAATACTACCCGTGCCTGCCTTGTCGGTCGGAACGTTCAGCAGATACTCTTTGGAGGAGGTATCCGTAGCTACATTCCCCGCTGTATAGATACGGTTGAGCCGTGCCGTTGCTCCCATAACGTCTTCCTGCATCACTATATCATCCACCACATCCACGGAGATAAAAAGTCGTGCCGTAAGATGGTGAAATGTAAAATCCAGCGTATTGGTTGTGGAAGACGCCGACTGATGTGCCGCCATACAAATGGCGGACAACATCTTGCTATCCGAGGTCTGGTCCGGCGGAATGGAAATATTGGTCCCCACTGCGGGCAAGGTGCTGCTCATAGTTCCATACCAAGCATATACTTCCTTCGTTGAGGAGGCATTCAGTAGTCCCGTCCATAATTCCCGGTTGGCATCCGAAGCGTTCGGAACAAATACGTTGTCCGTTCCCGAACAGAGGTACTTATAAGAGGCGCTTCCGCTCCACCCGATAAAAATCTCGTCATTTTTCGTGAATGAAGTCCGGTTATTTTTGTCTGCCACACGAGACGCCACATTTGCATCCTCAATGGAGGCGGTTATCCGGTAGTTCCGGTTGTCTTGCCCGTATCGTCCTGTATCGTCCATACACGAAGCTGACGACAACAAAAGCATCCATACTCCTACAACTATCCGATATTTCTTCATGTTCCACATATTCATGAATGTTAGTATCAAAATTCTATCTATATAAATCCAACTCCACTGTCTCTACAGAACCTGTAGCGGTAACTTCTTTCCAGCGTGCCCATTCCATATGTTTGTCCACCTCCGTGTTCAGAGAGGCGCATAATCCGGTGAGGTCTGTAAAACCGACGATCCCTGCTGCCGGATCATCAGGCGTGCAGCCAGTAGCGGTATTCCCCGTCATGTAATGACAAGTGCTGAAATTGGCTCCCGACTTACTGCCCGCCAGCCAACCGGCAGCAGGTGTATCTCCGCCCTGATTGCTCAACTTGGAAAGCTGTACATAGCAATTGCCTACCGTCTTGCCGGATGCCACACCACCTGCCAGTCCACCGATGCCGCTTCCCGCTGAAGCTTTGCTGAAACTAATCACGGAGGCAGAAGCAGCGGACGAACCCTCATAAACAGCGGAATTCAGGATATTGCCGTTACAATAGCCTACCAATCCACCTATATACATGGCGTTTGTAGCTGAGGTATTTGTGTTGATCACCGTTGTTTTGACCAGTTCCACCGAACAGTTCAGCATATCCCCATCGACCCTACCTGCCAGTACGCCCGCATACGTGGCTCCCGAAGACTCGATGCTGTAACCTGCAGTAGAACTGTTGCCGGGAATGGTCACCACCCGCAGGTTACTGATGCCGGACTGCGTATACCCCACCACGCCCGAATATTTACCTGCGATAAGTTGAGAATTGTTCTGTAAGTCGATGCTGATTTCCCATCCTTGCCCGTCAATAGGAAGTGTAAGCGGATGACTATCCGTACCTACCGGTTGATAGAGTTCGCCTGTAGTGACTCCCGTCAGCACAAACGAAGAAGTCAGTTTGATGGTAAAAACCCGGTTCTCTCCTTCCGTCTCATACCAGCCATAGTCTTCATACAACGAATAATCAGGAGTTACCCCGTCAGACAAAGTAGGAAGTCCGTTCGCATTCCATAGCTTGGCAAAGGTTACCCAGTCGGTAGCGGAAGCAATACCCTTTTCTTTCCCCGACATACCGCCTCCCGACCCGGAAGTCCAATCCTGGCCTACAGTGGCAATCACCGACCCGTCTTTCTTCACATCGAGCTGATAATTCACCCCCGCTCCTTGTATCCATGCGGAAGAGGTGGGTAAGGCTATATTACTTTTCTTAAATTCCAACTTTGGTTCTCCATCCTGCACATAAGTAATGGAAAACGTGGCGGATGCCTTATTGGGCAGCAGAAAGAAGGTAGCCAGTGTTTGGAAATCCGCGGCATTGGCTGTCACATACGTGCCGCCACCGGCAAGGGTTGCCGTAAAAGTTTGTGTACCGGAATAACCTCCCCAACCGGAGCTATCGTCATTAAACGTAAGTGTGGCTGCCGCCGGAGCATTATTGACCGATAAAGCGGTCACTTTAATCCCCACCTCACTTTTCACGCTGAATCTTACTTTGCTCAGGGTATGTTTCATCGTGAGTCCTATGCTGCCGCTTGTTCCCTGATAAGTCTGGTTCATCAATGGCACGGAGGCAAGCAAATCAACTTGATTGGCTTCTGCCGACGGTACGGTGTAGGTAAGTGCAGGAAAACCCTTAGCCGTAATCTTCTCTTGGAAGGACGGATTGCTACCACCCGTTGCCATCTCGTCAACATAAGGGGCATAGGCAAAGAAACTCAGCCTGTCCGTCGTATTGTTCGACCAGTATTTTACGGGAGAGTACGTCCACGGGCTTCCATTGCCCGCCCGTTCCACCTTTTGATTGAACATGAATCCCGGTGTAGCGGTACTTTGATCGAAATCACCGTCCGTCAGGTAGGCGAAAACCCCTATCGTGGTGAGGTTGGCAGTGTTCAGTTCGGCACGTGTCCGTAGTTCTTCTACGGTGGTCAGGAAACTCAGCGGAAGACCGCCTCCTTGTGGGGACTCCTGCGGTTCGCCCCCTGTATCACAGGCGGTAAAAAGCGGAGTAGCGAGAAGTGTAGCGGTGAGCACCGCTACAACAAGTTGCCTCTGTCTGCGAAAAATCCCTGCTGTAGATTCGTTCATATTCATCATTCTTTCCTTTTTCCAGATTTCTTCATTCAGTCTCTTTTCTTTCTGTGTCCGGGAAGGGACATTCAACCCCGCCCGGCCTTTTCTTTCTGTCAGTATACTCATGGGCTGATAAGAAGCCTGAACCGACATTGGTTTACTCTACCGGAGACTCAGTCACTTCATTTCCCCACTCATCTACCTTGGCATCCGCAATCGTGATTTCGTGCAGGTTGATGACGAGCGTGTACTGGTAGGTCTTTTTGCGTTTCAAATGGCCTGCTGGAATTTTCACTACGGATTCAGCATGGCTGGCAATGTACTTCAAGTTAGGTGCGGTAGTCGTCTTGTCCGGGGTAACAATGTCGTAATGGAACCCGAACCATATATCTCCCGCGGCGCAGCCGCTTTTAGTCGCGTCGGCTTCATTATCGCCTACGGGAATCAGGTAGAGATATTGCTTGTCGGGGAACAGGGAGACGGCATTACCGTTGCCTTGCGAGTCTGCGGTTATTTTCACGCCTGTAACTGTACCACTACTGTGGCCTGCGGTCGGGTTCGATTCCGTAATGCCGCCGTCTATGTTCAGTATCTTCTTCAGGCTGAAATCCTTCGTAGGAATGACTGCTTCGGGAGTAGCTCCGGTTGTCCCGTAATTCCAGTGTAGTTCCTTCCACGTGGCGGTGGTGTAGAATTTGGAGTTGGTATTGCTCTCCGCCGAAGCGTTGATTAGCGACATATAGCCATCGGAGCCCGATGTACCGTGGTCGCTTCCCACAATCCACATTTCGGTGATATAGACAAAACCGTCCGTGCCATTCAGGGAGGTGTATACGCCATCGCCCAGTTGTGCCTGGAACGAAATGCGCGAGAGCGTATGCTCGAAATTGAAGGTGACTCCGCTCTTGCTGTTTTCGTAAGTCTTGTCAAGTGCGTTAGCGACTACGAGGTCCACCATTTTGGGAAGGTCTTCGCCTTCCTTTATTTTGAATTTGACATAGGGAATGCCTTGTGTGGTGGCGTCACAGACGGTCACGCCCGTTTTTTCTCCCGACTCCCACTTGTTTTCATAGGGTGCGTAGGCGAAAAAGGAAATCTTGTCGTTCTTGTTGTTGGGCCAGTACTTGACGGGGCTGTACGTCCATCCGCCTGTATTGCTGTTCAGCGTTTCATCCCATTTCACCATCTGGTTGTGCATAAATCCGGGGGCGGTCGATGCTTTTGCGTCATTCCAGCCCTTGCTGCCCGTAAAATACCCCATAATGCCGAAGCCACCGTACTTATTGCCATCGGTAGGGTCATCCTTGATACTGTTATTGTCCGTGTCTACTCCACGGGTCGGTGTTCCTGTGTACACTCCGAACTTCATCTGCGGATGAGCGTCCGGACTGACTTCCGTCACTTCATTCTGCGAGCAGGCTGCTACCAGCAGAGCGGCAAGTGATGCCATCATTACATTAATCGTTTTCATTTTCCAAAATTTTAAATTACTCATTATATTGAATTAATCTCTTGTTAGTCACTCTATCGGTATGTCCGTATCCACTTCATCCCCCCAACCGTCTACATCTACATCAAATCCCGAGTTGGAACCGCCTTCGGGCTTTACATCGGGAATTTTGTCTGTCGTAGCTTCCACATAAATGGTGATAACGCCTTCGCCGTTGTCCTTCTCGGTCACTCTCACGTTGTCATAATCTCCCTCGAAAACGGTTTTTCCATCTACCAACTGTGCTTCCAGATGCAACCGGTGGCTTTGGGTGAAGTCGATGCCGAATACATTGAACGTCCCTGTCAATGTTCCGTTGAAAGGTGAACCCTCGTCGAACACCGGATGGGAGAGCGGAAACTCTTGTGCCACACTCTGTCCCGATGCTTTGCCTGTGGCAAGGAAGATAGATTCTGAGATACCATCCAGACGACAGATAGCGGAACGGACGTTGTTTAATCCTTCTACACGTATCACAGCTATTACTTCGCTCGTCCGTTTTTCCGGGACAAGGTGCAGCGTGCAACGATCATCTCCTGACTCAACGGAATATGCCGACTTACCGGAGGTAGTCTGGGAATAGTTGCCCAGCATATCCTCTGTTACCGTGAAACCTTCCATTGTGGCGGAAGCTAGCTTTTCAGGAGAACCGGTAATGGTGCGGGTATCCGTTTCTCCGTCTGTCCGTGTTTCTATTTTCTTGTTATAAGCCTCCAATGTTTCGTATCCGTCGTTTCCCCGGAAAGCGATATTGCTGAAATCTGTAAAGGAACGGTTGAAAAGAATGACATTGTAAACTCCTTCCGGCAGTCTTATGGCTTCCCGCGAGTAATCACCCATCAGGAAGATTTTAGGCTCACCGCCATTGGTCGGGTAGAATATGGCAGTGGCGCCTCGCGCCGCCTCGTCCTTGTTGTCCATCCCGGATTGGCTCCAATCGGCAGTCAGAGTGATTTCCGCCGCATCATAATAAGTAAGTTCCCTGCGTTCGCACCCTGCCAGGAAGAGTAACAGACAAAGGAGTATCCATAGATGTATGCAGGTGAATGGTAATTCAGCACGTATGTCGTTCGTCAATAATCGCTTACCGTTCATCTTGAGCCTCCTTTCTTCACTCTACGATTCAGTAGCCAGACGAGCGAGATTTTCGCTTTTGTGGGACCGAACCAGGTATATTTCCCGTTTTCCTGCCAGAGCAAGGTTTGGTAATTGTCGCGTGCATGATAGTGGCGGTAGTCCGTACGCAGCAAGCCTATGCCTATATTAAATTCAAGATGCAGATGGCGGGCAATACGTGTAGCCCATCCGTAGCTGACGCCGGCAGCGATAAAGAATTCACCTTGATAGCCTTTTTCGCCCCATTGCAGGTCGTATTTTCCACCTCCGGCATAGAGTCCCAGGAAATGTCCGGTCAGCACTTCACGGTCTTCACGACTCTTGCGGCTTCCCAGCCAATAGCGTCCTTCCAGACCGCCCATCAACACCTGCATACAGTACTTGCCCCTGTCGAACTGCCACCAAGGGAACGCATATTCTCCATTTACCGACCAACGCTTGCCGACAGGCACTTCTATTTCCACATTCGGCATCAGTGCAGCGTCAAACAAAAGATTGGTTTTCAGTGCCAGCAAGGGACGTCGGCGGCAAGAAGCCGCTACCGGATTTCTTTGCGGATACATTGTTTTTCCCGACTGGAGGAAGGTAAGAGTATCTGTTTCTATTGTGTGCGGCATGATGGACAGAATGGTGAACAGTTGGTCCATATGCCGGAACGTTCTACTGTTATCCATGTAGCTGCTGTCCACCAGCACCCTGTCAAAATGGAAGTAAAGCATCATCGGCTTACCAGATACTTCTTCACCTGTTCTCTGTTGGGCATAGCCGTAAGAAAGAAGGGTCAATAGCAATCCGCAGCAGAGAGTTCTCCGGTTTATAAAACTGATACATTCAGGTATGTTCATGATGATGGAGGTATTTTGAAGGTTTACCAGTCGGCTATTTTAATATCTGCCAGAAATGTACGTGCCACTTGATTGAAAACACCGATTTTGTTGGCTATCTGCCTATGGTATATATAAAATTCTTCAGGGGTAGGCATATTGCAACGGATAGGTTCATTCGTAGCTTCAAGTACGTCCAGTAAAGATATATCCGACAAGGGGCGGCTTAACTCATACGAAGAGAGTATTCCTGGCTCCTTATTCGGCAAACGACGGATGAGCCGCCCTGCTTCCAGTTTGTCGAACAGATCTTTCCATTCTCCTTCAGAAAGGAGGAAATTAGCCGTTTGCAAAACAGTATCGAATGAAAGATCTTGCAGCACGGCAATAGCTGTTTGTGTGCGTATAGATAACATATGGTTTGCTTTGTTCAACCGTTACTTACCAAGTAACAGCTAAAAGCAGTCCGCAACAGAAAGAAAAAGTGTTTTCTTACAAAATTCTTAAACGAAAAAGGTACTTTCTACAAAGATTAAGTAAATAGAATAGCGGTCCGTTTTTGAAAGTTCAAAGATGGATAAAGGCATTATGTGTTGTTTCAAATGAAAGCCGAAACAATATGTCGTTTTACGTGTATATGTGCTGCGAAACAGTTAAATATTTACAGGTTTAAAGATAAATTAAAGCATTTATTTTGATATATGAAGGATTATTTCCACCTTTGTCACCCGAAATAACCTGTTACTTGGTAAGTAATTTCCGGTAACCTTTCTGTTACTTGGTAAGTAACGGTATACCTATAAATCTCTTTTGCACAGCTAGATATTTATAATCTTTCCTCTCCTTAAACCTTACAATAGATACAATCAGGTCATCATTGGCATTATCCACTTTTTCGTTTTCAAAAGGTTTAAGGTAAGTTTCCGTCACCTTGATAGAAGAATGTCCCAATGCCTTACTGATAACCCCTATCAGTAGCCCTTGATAGAATGCCAATGTAGCCCATGTATGCCGGGCGGTATACGAACTGACCTTCACATCCGGTAACAACAATGCCGTCATCTTCTCCAATCCCTTGTTAAAATGGCGCAGAGCACGCAGATAACAGGCGTACAATTCAGCATCATCTTTCACCGTCTCATCCAAAATGGGAAACAGATAGACAGAGTCCGGATGCTTGCTACGATATTCCTTCAACAAACTCTGCGCCTCTTTAGGAACCCGTACTGTCATCTGCTGTCCTGTTTTGTGACGGCAATATACAATGGAGTTACCCTGTATATCCTGCTGACGCAAATAAGCAAGATCGATAAACGGCATCCCCCTAAAAAAGAACATCAACCGGAAATAAGCCAACGCACGCTGCACGTCTTGTGGCAATGACGCAAGGTCCGTAGTGAGCAGCATCCGCATCTGGTCTTCTGTGAGCGACCGTTTGGTCTGCGAAACCACCCGCGTGTACACACCATCAAACAGTTTCGGGCGATACTCAGCACTTCCCGGAGGACAAACCCTATTATACACTGCCCGAAGCGTGCGCATATACGTAGAAATAGTATTCCACTTACCATTCTTCTGACGCAGCCACACCTCATAATCCTTCAGCCGTGCGGCTGTGAACACCTCATCTATTGACATCTTAGCCTCATCACCATCAGAAAAAGCCTTGAAAGAATTCAGTGTACTATTATAGGTATGTACAGCCGAATATTTCTTTTCTTCTTTCAATTGGCTAATAATGGAAGCCATACAATCAGCAAGGTGCATCATTTCTTTCTCTTTTGTAATCTCTTTCGTTTCCATAACTTTATTATTTTTAGTTACGCATCCCGCACGCCCCCTACAACAAGAGTGCAATGCGGAAGGTTTTTGCGAAAGTAAAATAAGAGTAGGAATACAAAAGCGGATAGGAACGATAAAAACAATAGGGTCAGGAAACAGAACGATTCTTCTTTTTGGCAGACTGATAAAACAGGAAAGCCAACAGAGCGAAGAAGGCAAGAAGTATGGTGATCATCTCAGTCTTGTACGCCATCGGCTCTACCCATATTTCATGAAAAAGATTCCAGCGTCCAAGCACTTCCACAAATGTCCAGAACACAACGACAGTGGCAATAGAAAAACGGATAGCGTATCCCCATTGACTGATTTTCAACAAACGCCTGAACATAAAGAATGCACCGACCAGACAACCGAACGCAACAACGGCAGTAACAGGGCTATGTTCGCCAATGAAATTTTCATCATAGCAAAACAATAAAACCAGATAACTGGTCCACATGATAAGATTCAGTTCCATGAAAGTTACGATAGACGTATGCCGCGTCATTGGCTTTACTACAATAGTGGCAGTACTTTTACGGAAAAAGACTTTTTGAAGATAGGTAAAGAAATCGCATCCGCTCTTGATGCTGAAAAGATAAATCAACATGAACATTACCCAAAAGCCGAATGAGGAAGGCATGATCAGATACTCCGGTTTCGTAACCACTTCTCCGGCAGCATTCAGCAACGGCTGCACCTCATAACGATGCGCATAGTAAACATATATAAACTCCACCCATCCGGTCCAGAAGAGCAGTCCCCCAAAAAGCCCCCACAACGTCTGCCGGGTATCTCCTTTGGCAAATACTCCGACGATCACCATCACTAATCCCACAGCTCCCATCGAGAAAGCTGCATAATGAAGCGCCACAGACGAAAGCGCATGTTCCATGCAAATCATTAATGCATGCCCCAAAGGCATAGTAAACAAAACAATCAGGAAAGAAGCAAGTCCTGTCAATACACTTTTTCTACTGTAGCCACCTTTCATTTTCTTCTCAATTTTGTGTTTTTAATATTTAATTAATATAGAATTGCAAAGATAAAGACTTATGCCCCGCCATCCAATACCTATATATGATTAAACGGTTCATTTCTTTTCATTTCTTTTAGGTATTGCCGTCACTTATATATCCCCGTAACTTTGCAAACGGAAATTTAATTAATCATTATCTATCAAAATTCAGTATGAAAAGATTAAACTTATGGATGGTTGCTCTCATGGCACTATCATTCTCATTCACTTTTGTTTCTTGTAGCGACGACGACGACAATACCGACAATACTGAGCAAGCGAAAGCAATTGCCGGAACTTATAAGGGTTACTCTATCGGTGAAAGCAGAATGTTCTCTGACTATCTGATGGGCAGCGATGCCAGCGCAACAATTACTGCAAATACAGATGGTACTATTAATCTCGTATATAAATCCGGGTCCGGAGATTTTACTCTGAACAATCTGAAAGTTTCTTCTAAATCTTTCAAAGGCGAAGGTGAAGTTGCTTTGGCTATGGGTGGAAACACTCCCGGCAACTACGAATACACATTGGAAGGTAGTGTCAGCGATGCTAAAGTATTAACTCTGAAAGCCAATGTTCCTGTACCGATGGGTGGTATAGATATCAATTTCATTCAAGGAGAAACTCCGATCGCTTATTATGTAGCCTCCACTTATCAGTATGACACAAACCTCGCCATCAGCGTTCGGGGAACTTCGTACGGCTCTACCGAAGATTGTAAAGCAATCGTTAAACGTGCATCCGAAACTACGGTAGATATCACTCTGAACGGCTTTGGCAATTTATCAGGAGGCGGTAATATGAATTTGGGAGACTTCACGATTAGCGGAGTAAAGGTTGAAAAAGCAAATAGCGGTTACACGCTCAGTTTAGGCGCATTTGAATCTACAGCTGAATCCGCAAGCGGTACCCCCACTGCAATTACAGGTGAAAGTCTGGAAGGTACGGTTACGACCGATGGTAAAGCCGAAATTACGGTAGCCTTCAAACCGGGAAGCATGCCTATGGCAATCACCGCAGTATTCACCGGAAACGTCAATGAAACTAGTGCACAATAAATAATTAAAAGAGGAAATGAGAAGAAGCAGTAACGCTATTTTCAGAAATATCATGATACTGGGAGCGGCTATGTCGCTCTCAGCTTGTAATGGAATGTTTGAAGGGATTTACGACGATCCCATCGAAGCGGAAATGGAGATTAAAGAGAGTAGCTTTTCACAAATCAATGCTACTGAATACACTAACTGGGTCTATATCGACCTATCTGAACGTAAAGCAATGACTGTTGAAATCGGAGAGGAACATAAGAGCGAGATACCGGCAGAATGGGACCTTGCCATCCACCGCTACGACATCAAAACCAATGAAGGTGCAGCCTTCCAGACAACTTATACAAGTATTGATGACCTGAAGGCCAGTGGAAAACTTCCTGCCGAAGAGAATTTTGTAAAAGACGAATGGACGACGGATAAAATTGCAATCGACATGTCCGGTATGATGGAAGGAAACATTAAATATACAGAAGACTATCGTAATGATATTTTATCCGGCTGGTTAAACGTAGACACTTCAAGTATGCCTCCTATTTACACCATGTCCAATCAAGTCTATCTGATACGGTTGAAGGATAATACCTATGCAGCCATTCGTTTTACCAACTATACCAATGCCAGAGGCATAAAAGGATATATCGACTTTGACTTCCTGTATCCGCTTGATTTCGAAGAAAACAACTAAGCAACCAATTACAAAGAATGAAACCTACATTTATAGTATCCATCTTGATTTTCTCCTTTATAGCAACCTGTTCCACATTCGCACAACAATCGACTGAACATATCAGCGGACGTGTCACTGATACGAACGGTGAACCTCTCCCGGGAGCCACCATCTCCATAAAAGGGGAAAGAACAGGAGCCGTCACCAGTGCCGACGGAACCTATACATTACAACTGCCCGGAATCGGTTCTTATATCATTACTGCCTCCTACATAGGTTATCAAACAGAAGAAAAAAGAATAACCACCGAGAAGGAAAAGAAAATAAACTTCCGTTTATCCGAAGATCAGTTCGACCTCGGAACAGTCGTTGTAACCGGTACCCGTACTCCCAAATTGCTGAAGGACGCTCCCATCATCACCCGGGTAATCACCTCAGATGATATTAAGAAAGTAAATGCCAACAACGTAGCCGACCTGCTGAAGACAGAGTTGCCAGGTATCGAATTCTCCTTCGCCATGGATCAGCAAACCTCTATCAACATGCAAGGTTTCGGAGGAAACTCCGTACTGTTTTTGGTGGACGGTGAACGACTGGCAGGAGAGACACTGAATAATGTAGACTACGAACGTCTGAATCTCGACAATGTAGAACGTATAGAGATAGTGAAAGGCGCAGCATCTACCCTTTACGGCTCCAGTGCTATCGGAGGAGTAATTAACATTATCACCCGCGAATCGGACGATCCATGGAACTTAAATCTTAATTCACGTTTCTCCGAACACAACGACCAGCGGTATGGTGGCACTGCAGGATTTAATGCAGGTAAATTCAACAGCCTGACCAACGTGCAATATAATAATGTAGACACTTATGCCGTAGATAATCCGGGAGATTTCTCTACTGTGTTCGGAAGCCGGGTGTGGAACTTCAAAGAACGGTTAATATATCGTCCGCTGGAAACGCTCAAACTGACGGGAAGAGCCGGCTATTATTTCCGTGAACGCAATAAACCGGGGGATACCCAGGACAGATACCGGGGATTCAGCGGTGGAATGAAAGCTAACTACACCTTCAATATAATGAGTAACCTTGAAGTCGGCTATACTTTCGACCAGTATGATAAGAGTGATTATCAGTCTCTTTATAAAAATGACGTGCGTGATTACAGTAATGTACAGCACAATGTGCATGCACTCTATAATTATACCTTCAACGGAAAGCATACGCTGACTGTCGGTGCCGACTACCTACGCGATTATCTGATGTCTTACCAGTTCACTGATAACGCAGACCACACCATGCATACGGCAGACGCGTTCGGTCAGTTCGACTGGAACCCCACAGAAAGACTGAATGTGATAGCCGGATTACGATTCGACTACTTCTCCGACTCCAATGTACGCCATCTGTCTCCACATTTGGGAATGATGTATAAGATAGGCAACTGTTCATTAAGAGGATCGTATTCGCAAGGATTCCGCTCTCCTACCCTGAAGGAGATGTATATGGTGTTCAATATGGCAAATATGATGATGATTTATGGTAATCCGGACCTTAAGTCGGAAACAAGCCATAATTTCTCTGTATCTGCCGAATATACCAAGAGTCGTTATAACTTCTCCATTACAGGATATTATAACCTGGTACACAATCGTATCAATACCGTTTACAGCGAAGACCCCAAAGGACAAATCTATACCAATACCGACAAAATGGATATTGCAGGAATTGACGCCAACGTTTCCGCCAAGTATCCTTGCGGACTCGGTTATCGTCTGTCATACACCTATATTCATGAGTTCATGCGCGACGGTCAAAAGAAATTCACAGATACACGACCCCATACGGCAACTGTAAGAATCGACTGGGGCAAGACTCTGAACAAAGTCGATTTCAACTATTCACTCAACGGACGTTTGCTATCAAAAGTTAAAACAAACATCTACAACGATAGTTTCAACAATCCGTCTGCCGGAAGCCAGGCAGTCGAGTATCCGGGATATATGATATGGGATTTTACTTTCTCGTTGGGAATTATAAAAGGGATCAATATGAATCTGGCTGTAAACAACCTGTTCGACTATGTGCCGGATTATTATTATTTCAACTCTCCTACCACGACGGGAACCAACCTGACATTAGGACTATCACTGGATATAGACAGGCTCTTCAAAAAATAAACGGCAACAATAGAACTACATACAAAGCTAAAAATAAGAGAAATGAAAAAGAAAAGTAAAATCATTTTAGGTGGATGCATCGTTGTAGCAGCCCTGATAGGTCTATCCGTATGGAATACCTGGTTCAGCGCTACCAAAATAGCTTTCGTCAACTTCCAGACCATACAGCAGGGAAGCATCTCGAAAGCCAACGACAATTCATTCATCAAACTCAGCGAAGTGTCTCTTGACAACCTCGATCGTCTGACCAGTTATGACATGGTATTCATCAATGGCATGGGACTGCGCATTGTCGAAGAACAACGTCAGCAAATACAGCAGGCAGCAGATAAGGGTATCCCCGTATACACCTCTATGGCTACCAACCCTGCCAATAACATCTGCAACCTCGACAGTATACAGCAGAATCTCATACGCGGCTATCTGAGCAACGGCGGAAAGACCAACTACCGCAATATGCTGAACTATATCCGTAAAGCCATTGACGGAAAGGCTTCTGCTGTACCCGAAGTGGAAGATCCGATAGAAAGACCGAGCGATATGCTTTATCATGCCGGAATCAGTAATCCGGATGATGAACAGGAATTTCTTACCGTTGCCGATTATGAGAAATTCATGCAAGAGAATAACCTTTATAAAGAAGGGGCACGAAAAATCATGATTACCGGACAAATGGCAGATGCCACCGATCTGATAAAAGCGCTGGAGAATGCGGGATATAATGTTTATCCCGTTCAATCCATGACAAGATTCATGTCATTCATTGAGGAAGTGCAGCCCGATGCCGTCATCAATATGGCACACGGACGTATGGGAGATAAAATGGTTGATTATCTGAAAGCCAGAAATATCCTTTTGTTCGCTCCGCTCACAATCAACAGTCTTGTGGATGAATGGGAAAACGATCCGATGGGTATGTCGGGAGGCTTTATGTCACAGAGCATCGTAACACCGGAAATAGACGGAGCTATCCGCCCTTTCGCCCTTTTCGCACAATATGAAGATAAAGAAGGATTGCGCCATTCGTATGCCGTCCCCGAACGTCTGAAGACTTTTGTATCTACAATAGACAACTACCTGAATCTGAAAACAAAACCTAATTTTGAGAAGAAAGTAGCTATCTATTATTACAAAGGTCCCGGTCAGAACGCATTGACCGCTGCCGGCATGGAAGTAGTACCTTCCCTTTACAATCTTCTGCTTCGTATGAAACAAGAGGGATATAATATATCCGGTCTGCCTGCCAACGCTCAGGAACTGGGAAAAATGATACAAGCCCAGGGGGCGGTATTCAACGCTTATGCAGAAGGAGCTTTCAACGACTTCATGCAAAACGGACATCCCGAACTGATCACCAAAGAACAGTATGAAAGCTGGGTGAAAGAATCGCTTCGTCCCGAAAAGTATCAGGAGGTGGTAGATGCTTTCGGAGAATTTCCCGGCAACTATATGGTGACTCCTGACGGCAAATTAGGTATTGCCCGTTTACAGTTCGGTAACGTTGTGCTATTGCCACAAAACGCTGCCGGAAGCGGTGACAACTCCTTCCAGGTGGTGCACGGCACCGACATGGCTCCGCCACACACCTACATTGCCTCATACCTGTGGATGCAACATGGCTTCAAAGCCGATGCACTGATTCACTTCGGTACACACGGCAGTCTCGAATTCACTCCGAGAAAACAAGTCGCATTATGCAGCAATGACTGGCCGGACCGTTTGGTAGGAGCCGTTCCCCACTACTACCTCTACTCTATCGGAAACGTCGGAGAAGGTATGATGGCCAAACGCCGTTCTTATGCTACCTTGCAATCATATCTCACTCCTCCTTTCCTTGAAAGCAGCGTACGCGGCATTTACCGGGAATTAATGGAAAAGATCAAAATCTATAATAACTCCCAGAAGGCAAACAAAGATCAGGAGTCGCTGGCTGTGAAAACCTTGACTGTGAAGATGGGAATCCATCGTGATTTAGGACTGGACAGTATGGCTAATAAACCGTATACGGAAGATGAAATCGCCCGTGTAGAAAACTTTGCCGAAGAACTGGCTACAGAGAAAATCACGGGGCAGCTTTACACAATGGGAGTTCCTTACGAACCGGAAAGAATAACTTCTTCTGTCTACGCGATGGCAACAGAACCGATTGCCTATAGTCTTTTTGCTCTTGACAAGCAACGCGGCAAAGCTACAGAATCTGCCGAAAAACACCGAAGTGTCTTTACCCAGCAATATCTCATGCCTGCCCGCCTTCTCGTAGAGAGACTGATGGCTAACCCTTCACTGGCAACCGACGAACTGATTTGCCACACAGCCGGAATCACTCCGCAAGAGTTGGCAAAAGCGAGACAGATAGAAGCCGAGCGCAATGCCCCCAAAGGCATGATGGCAATGATGATGGCTGCCGCAGCCAAAAAGGATCAGGCTGATAATGAGCCGTCGGGCAATGGTCATCCGGCTTCGGCAAAAATGGAAAAAGGACCTCATGGTAAAATGCCTGCAGGCATGAAAGAAGCCATGAAGAAAATGGGTGCTAACATGGACCCGGAAAAAGCGATGGAAATGGCCAAATCAATGGGTGCCAGTCCGGAAGCTTTAAAGAAAATGGAAGCCAGCATGAAGGCTAATAAGGATACATCCACAGACGCTTCGGGCAAACCGGCAATGGCAGGAAAGACTGAAAAGCCGCAGGGTATGTCAGCAATGATGGCAGCTATGGGAAAGGCTCCGAAAGAATACAGCAAAGAAGAGGTGGAATTTGCGCTTGCAGTAGCTGAAGTAGAACGTACCATCAAGAATGTAGGCAATTATAAAAATGCACTTCTGACAAGTCCGGAAGAGGAACTGAGCAGTCTGATGAATGCCTTGAAAGGCGGATACACAGCTCCCACACCCGGTGGTGACCCGATCGCTAATCCGAACACGCTACCTACCGGACGTAATATGTATGCCATTAATGCCGAAGCGACTCCGACAGAGTCTGCCTGGGAAAAAGGTATTGCTTTGGCCAAGCAGACAATTGATAGGTACAAGCAACGTCACAACGACTCCATACCACGCAAGGTCAGTTATACACTATGGTCATCCGAGTTTATTGAAACCGGAGGGGCAACCATCGCACAGGTACTTTATATGTTAGGTGTTGAGCCTGTCCGTGATGCTTTCGGTCGTGTCAGCGATTTAAAACTGATTCCTTCAACCGAATTAGGACGTCCGCGCATCGACGTGGTAGTCCAGACTTCCGGACAACTTCGTGATCTTGCCGCCTCCCGTCTCTTCCTCATCAACCGTGCAGTAGAAATGGCTGCCGCCGCCAAAGACGACAAATATGAAAATCAGGTTGCCTCCAGCGTAATAGAAGCCGAACGGGTGCTGACCGAAAAAGGATTAAGCCCGAAAGATGCCCGCGAAATTTCAACATTCCGGGTATTCGGAGGAGCCAACGGTATGTATGGAACCGGTATTCAGGAAATGGTAGAATCCGGCGACCGCTGGGAGAATGAATCGGAAATCGCCGATACTTATCTCAATAATATGGGCGCGTATTACGGCAGCGAAAAGAATTGGGAAGTATTCCAAAAGTTCGCTTTCGAGGCTGCACTGACCCGGACGGATGTTGTCGTACAACCACGGCAAAGTAATACCTGGGGAGCTTTAAGCCTTGACCATGTATACGAATTTATGGGAGGTATGAATCTCGCCGTACGCAATGTGACCGGCAAAGATCCGGATGCCTACCTCAGTGATTATCGCAACCGGAACCATATGAAGATGCAGGAACTGAAAGAGGCTGTCGGCGTAGAAAGTCGCACCACTATCCTGAACCCAACTTACATCAAAGAGAAAATGAAAGGCGGGGCTTCTTCGGCAAGTGAATTTGCAGAAGTGATCACCAATACCTATGGATGGAATGTGATGAAACCGGCTGCAATCGACAAAGAGCTTTGGGATAATATATATAATGTATATGTGAAGGATGAACTGAACTTGGGAGTCAAACAATATTTCGAACAACAGAATCCTGCCGCTTTGGAAGAGATGACTGCCGTCATGCTCGAAAGCGCCCGTAAGGGATTGTGGCAAGCAAGTGAAGAACAGGTAGCGGAACTTAGCAAACTTCATACGGAGATTGTCAATACTTACCGCCCGTCTTGTTCCGGATTTGTTTGTGACAATGCCAAGCTCCGTGACTTCATTGCATCGAAAGCAGACGCACAAACCGCTACACAGTACAAAGAAAATATCTCTAAAATCCGTGAAGCAAAAGCAAGCGGCAGCAACAAGGGAGTGGTGATGAAAAAAGAAGAGATGAATCAGACAGCCGAAAATCAGACAAATACATTAAGCAATGTAGCCGTAGGCATCGCTGTCATTATCGTTATTCTTGCTCTGATACTCTTTGTACGCAAGCGCCGCAAAAGCAGTCAGATGTAACCCACGTCCTGTGAATTATCAATCGTAACTTGTAAATTGTAAAATCATATAATGGATACAGTTGTTCTTGTACTTATGCTTCTTACAGCATTTAACTTTCTGTTGAAGCAAACGTTCTGGAAATTAATAGCGGTCGGTATTATCGCCGCTATCTGCGCTGTCTTCGCCGGATTGATGTGGCCGTATGCTATCGAGCAATCGAAGACTCAGATAGCCAATTGGCTAAGCAATCAGCCCTTGATGCTAGATACTTCCGTACTCCTCAGTGTGGAAGTCTGCATACAAATGGCTTATGCCATGCTTGCCGTCCACGTAGCCAATGACTATCCGGTCAAGCCGCGCATGATACTCATGTACCGTTTTCTCCGCTGGTTTCCGGGATTATTGATTTTCCCGGTTTTATTCAGCGGGCTGGTATATCTCATCTTTGCTTTTCCGGGTACTTCATTTCAAACGATAGCATGGAGCTATGCAGCCTTTATCCTGGCAGCCATCCCTTGCGGCAGATTTATACTGCTCTATTTGTTGCCGGAAAAAGAACTGCGCCTCGAACTATTTTTCCTGACCAATGCCCTGGTAGCCGTTTTGGGAATTGTTGCCACAGTCAACGGAAAGACTTCCGCAGCAGGTGTCAGTGAAATAGACTGGAAAGCATTGACAGGCGTCATAGTCATCGCACTGGCTGGCGGAATTTTCGGACTTCTCTGGTGGAACATCCGAAACAGAAACAAAGAAAAAAGTGTGAAACAATAATAGAATAAATAACTCTTCAAATTATCAATAACAATGAACTTTATATCAGATATTTTATACTGGATTTCAACAGGCTTGCTCGTTCCTGTCATCGTTTTATTAATCATCCTCTTTTGCCGCGCGATTTTACTTGCCGGTAGTTTCTATGGTCAATATCTGTCCATTCGTAAAACGGAAACCCTGCTCCGCAACGAGCTGAGCAAGCTGACTCCGGACACGGTAGAAGAACTGAGTTCCAAACTTCCGGAAAATTCTAGATCACTTGTCATTACCTATATGCGTCAGGTATTGGACACCCGTGATACTCCGGCACAGGTACAACGTTTATTGGCTAATTTTGAAATCGCAGCGGACAAAGACTTAGCCATCTCCAAGACCCTGACCAAACTGGGACCGATCTTAGGTCTGATGGGAACATTAATTCCAATGGGACCCGCCCTCGCAGGACTGGCCAGCGGAGATATTGCTTCCATGGCTTACAATATGCAGATCGCTTTCGCCACCACTGTAGTCGGACTGGTAGCCGGTGCCGTAGGCTTCCTTACACAGCAAGTGAAACAACGCTGGTACCTGCAGGATATGACCAACCTTGAATTCATATCCGAATTGCTCAATGACAAACGTTCCATTCATAAAACCTCAGAGAAATGAAACATAACCTATTGCGAAAAGAGGAAGACTCCGACCCGATCAGCGTAGTATCCAATCTGTTCGACATTGCGATGGTTTTTGCCGTTGCATTGATGGTAGCACTTGTCAGCCGGTATAACATAACAGAGGTTTTCTCGCAGGAAGACTATACGATGGTAAAGAATCCGGGTAAAGAGAATATGGAAATCATTACCAAGGAAGGCAATAAAATCAACCGGTATACCCCGTCCGAAGATCAGGACAAGAAAGAAGGTAAACGTGGGAAAAAGGTAGGCATTGCCTATGAACTGGATAACGGTGAAATCATTTATGTACCTGAATAACTAATTAAGGCATCTTTGTCGTCCGAACAATTAACATCGTGAAGAATCTCCTCTTTGTATGTACAGAAGAAGAGATTCTTCTTTAGCACAACACACATACAACTTTTATCATTGGTATGGCGTTGCACAACAGCGATAACCCCGATTGCATGTGCCTTGTCTGCCTGTATAATTGATCTACATCAAATCATTTGAAAAGAATATGCTTCTCATGCTCCATCGTTTACTTTTTTAGTTACCTTTGCGCCGATTTTAAGAATCCCTTTGAACTAAACCATAAGTACTGTGTTGAAACCATAACAGGAATTTACGTATAACTTAAAAGGGTAAGAAAGATGTCTACAGAAATATTAGTGGATACTGTAACCACAACTACAGATAGCTGCCAGATGGTAGCAACAGAAACAACACTGCAAGTAACAGCAGCCACCAAGTCTGACAATCAGACTACAGCCAACGAGGCTTATACCGCTGTACCTCCACGCCGCACTTTCAATGAACAGAAACCGTTTGTATTTTCAATCGTAGGCTTTGCCGTGGTGTACATTGCAGCGCTCGTTATCGGACGGATTATCAAAATGCGAATGCCACATCATTCTTAAAAGAAGCGCTTACGACCAACAAAAAAAACAAGTCACCAAAATGATCACTCATTCCGATGACTTATCCCCTTTAAACACCTTTAAACAAAATGGAAAATATGCCTCATTACTAACTAAACTAACTAACCCTTTGAGGCATATTTTGAAGAGGCTGACGCATCAGCCTCTTTTTTATTTATAGATAGCTTTCGCTCTCTAATCTTATTTTTTGCGAGCCTCGGCAATATAGCTAAGAGCTTCTTCGCATTTTGCAGTTACATAAGCCCAGTCTTCTGCTGCTACCTTGTCTTTCGGGAACAGTTTTGATCCCATACCGACACAGAATACACCTGCTTTAATCCATGCAGTCAGGTTTTCCTTGGAAGGCTCTACCCCACCAGTCACCATCAGCTTAGACCATGGCATCGGAGCCATCAAACCTTTCACAAAGTTAGTTCCATATACATCACCCGGAAACACTTTGCAAAGATCACAACCTACTTCCTGCGCAAAACCTACTTCAGATACAGAACCACAACCCGGAGTATAAGCTACCAGACGACGGTTACATATCTTAGCGATTTCCGGATTAAATAACGGACCTACCACAAAGTTAGCTCCTAACTGAAGATACATAGCAGCAGTAGCCGGATCAACGATTGAACCGATACCGATAGCCATTTCAGGACATTCTTTTGCTGCATATTTCACGATTTCAGCAAATACTTCCTGTGCAAAGTCACCACGGTTGGTGAATTCGAAAGCACGAACACCACCGTCATAACAAGCCTTTACTACTTTCTTTGCCACTTCCGCATCTTTGTGATAGAATACAGGAACCATACCTGTAGAGCCGATTTTATTCAATACGGCTATTTTATCGAATTTTGCCATTTTAATTTCTTATTTTAAATGAATTGATTTTTCAAACTCTCAACTCTCCATTCTCAACTCTCAACTATCGCTGTACGCGACCGCTTGCGTCACCACCAGCCAATGCTTCCACTTCTTCTACAGAAACAAGGTTAAAGTCACCATTGATTGTGTGTTTCAAAGCAGATGCAGCAACAGCGAATTCAAGAGCTGCACCCTGGTTAGGCTTAGTCATCAAACCGTGGATAATACCGCCGGAGAAAGAGTCACCACCACCTACACGGTCGATAATCGGATCGATATCATAACGCTTTGAAGTATAGAATTCTTCTCCGTTGTAGATCATCGCTTTCCAACCGTTGTGAGTAGCAGAGAAAGATTCGCGCAAAGTAGAAACTACATATTTGAATCCGAATTCTTTCATCATCTGCTGAAAGATACCTTTGTAACCTTCAGCATCTGTGTGACCAGCCTCAACGTCAGCATCCGGCTTGAAGCCCAAACAAAGTTCTGCATCTTCTTCGTTACCGATACATACGTCTACAAACTGCATCAACGGTTTCATGATAGACTGTGCTTTTTCTTTAGTCCACAGTTTCTTACGGAAGTTCAAGTCAACAGAAACAGTTACACCGTGACGTTTTGCAGCTTCACAAGCCAGACGAGTCAACTCGGCAGCCTTGTCAGAGATAGCCGGAGTGATACCAGACCAGTGGAACCAGTCAGCACCTTCCATGATTGCATCAAAATCGAAATCAGCAGCGTCAGCTTCAGCAATAGCAGAGTGAGCACGGTCATAAATAACCTTGCTAGGACGCATAGAAGCACCAGTTTCCAAGTAGTAGATACCTACACGGTCGCCACCACGAGCAATAAAGTCTGTCTTAACACCATATTTACGCAATGCGTTAACAGCAGACTGTCCAATTTCATGTTTCGGCAATTTAGTTACGAAATAGGCCTCATGTCCGTAGTTGGCACAGCTTACTGCAACGTTAGCTTCTCCACCACCATATACTACATCAAAAGAATCAGATTGAACAAAACGAGTATTACCCGGAGTTGATAATCTAAGCATGATTTCGCCTAATGTAACGACTTTCTTTCCCATAATCTTATGTTTCAATTTCTAAGTTATTAATATTATGAACTTTCAATTTATCATTCCAGCCCCACTTCAAGGGTTAACACATTGATTATATGAACATTAATCTATAACACAACTAATATTACATACCTTTCGTGTGCGGGCACAAAGATACAACAATTTTCGTAATTACAAAAATTGTTATATATTTGTATCGAAAATATTAAGATTATTATTGTGTGCGAGCACATAAACCTATATAAATAAGGTGATCGTATGAATAAATTGCCCGAAAGAATCAGAATCAAAGACATCGCCCGTTTAGCAGACGTGTCTGTAGGAACAGTAGACCGCGTCATTCACGGACGCAGCGGAGTATCAGAAGCAAGCAAAAAACGGGTGGAAGAAATTCTGAAGCAGCTTGACTATCAACCTAACATGTATGCCAGTGCCCTGGCTTCCAACAAGAAGTACACATTCATCTGTCTTCTGCCTCAACACCTGGAAGGCGAATACTGGACAGCAGTAGAACTGGGTATCCACGAAGCTATCGCGACCTACTCGGACTTCAATACCTCGGTAAAGATCAACTATTACGATCCATACGACTATCATTCGTTTGTAGACGCCAGCGAAGCTATCCTGACTCAGCAACCGGACGGAGTGATGATGGCCCCTACGGCTCCGCAATATACGAAAGGCTTTACTGATCAGTTGCAAACGTTGGATATACCTTATATATATATAGACTCAAATATCAAAGACGTACCTCCCCTCGCCTTCTTCGGTCAGAACTCACGCCAAAGCGGATACTTTGCCGCCCGTATGCTAATGCTGCTTGCCAGAGACGAAAAGGAAATCGTTATTTTCCGTAAGATACATGAAGGAATTGTCGGTTCTAACCAGCAAGAGAACAGGGAAATCGGATTCAGGCAGTACATGGAGGAACATCATCCGTCTTGTACTATACTGGAGCTTGACTTGCATGCCGAACGCAATGATGAAGATAACGAAATGCTGGATGAATTCTTCCGTTCTCACCCGAACGTAAAGAATGGAATCACTTTCAATTCAAAAGTCTACATTATCGGCGAATACCTGCAAAGTCGCGGAAAGAAAGATTTCAATCTGATAGGCTACGACCTTCTGGAACGGAATGTCACTTGCCTGAAAGAAGGAAGCGTTTCCTTCCTCATCGCCCAGCAACCGGAACTGCAAGGCCTCAACGGCATCAAGGCGCTTTGCGATCACCTCATTTTCAAGAAAGACGTGACTTGCATCAACTATATGCCGATTGACTTGTTGACTGTAGAAACAATAGACTATTACCATAGCAAATAACAACAAAATCCAACTAAACAAGTACATGGAAACAAAGTATTTAAGAATTAATCCTGCCGACAACGTTGCCGTTGCCATTGTTAACCTCCCGGCAGGAGAGCATCTATCCGTAGATGGAATAGAGATTACACTAAACGAAGACATTCCTGCTGGACATAAGTTTGCATTAAAAGATTTTGCAGAAGGCGAGAACGTAATCAAGTACGGCTACCCTATCGGTCATGCCCGTATGGCAAAAAAACAGGGAGACTGGATGAATGAAACGAATATCAAGACTAATCTTGCCGGACTGTTGGAGTATACCTACCATCCGACTCAGGTTACTCTGGATATCCCTCATAAAAACCTCACTTTTAAAGGCTACCGCCGTAAAAATGGTGATGTCGGCGTAAGAAATGAAATCTGGATTATCCCGACTGTAGGTTGCGTTAACGGCATCATCGGACAACTGGCCGAAGGCCTGCGCCGTGAAACGGAAGGAAAAGGGGTAGATGCCATCGTGGCTTTCCCGCACAACTACGGTTGCTCACAGCTTGGAGACGATCACGAAAACACGAAAAAGATTCTTCGCGATATGGTACTTCACCCGAATGCAGGCGCAGTACTGATAGTAGGCTTGGGCTGCGAAAACAACCAGCCGGACGTATTCCGTGAATTCTTAGGAGACTATGACCAGGACCGTGTGAAATTCATGGTAACCCAGAAAGTTGGTGACGAATACGAAGAAGGAATGGATATTCTGCGCGATTTATATGCCAAAGCATCCAAAGATGAACGTACGGAAGTACCTTTGTCAGAACTTCGTGTCGGACTGAAATGTGGTGGTTCCGACGGTTTCTCAGGTATCACTGCCAATCCGTTGCTGGGCATGTTCTCAGACTTCCTGATTGCACAAGGCGGTACAAGCGTGCTGACTGAAGTTCCGGAAATGTTTGGTGCGGAAACAATTCTGATGAACCGTTGCGAGAACAAAGACCTGTTCGAACAGACCGTACACTTGATCAATGACTTCAAAGAATATTTCCTGTCCCATGGCGAGCCTGTGGGTGAAAATCCATCTCCGGGAAATAAAGCCGGCGGCATCTCCACTCTGGAAGAAAAAGCACTGGGATGTACACAGAAATGTGGTAAAAGCTATGTATCCGGCGTGATGCCTTACGGAGAACGTCTGCAAAAGAAAGGACTGAACCTGCTTTCCGCCCCTGGCAATGACCTGGTAGCTGCTACTACCCTTGCCGCAAGCGGATGCCATATGGTACTCTTTACCACCGGACGTGGTACTCCTTTCGGCACTTTCGTTCCGACGATGAAGATTTCCACCAATTCTACTTTGGCTAAAAACAAACCGGGATGGATTGATTTCAATGCCGGAGTCATCGTTGAGAACGAACCGATGGAAAAGACTTGCGAACGCTTTATCGAGTATGTGATTAAAGTAGCAAGCGGTGAGTTCGTTAATAACGAGAAGAAAGGTTATCGTGAAATTGCCATCTTTAAAACAGGAGTTACATTATAAGCGTTTCACCATCAAAGGAAATATTACAGTTATGGGGAGGGTGTATCAAAACACCCTCTTTTTTATATCACTCGTTAAACATGCCAATAGCCCCATCCGCAGAAATCATTTCAGCCGTTATTTTTAACCTGCGGCAACGACTGTTGTTATAGAACCTCACCTGAGCATTTCCTGCTTCATCCGGCATCACTTCCGGGTTCCAGTATAATGTGCGGCGATAGTCCTCTTCTTTGGGAAGAACAGAATAATCGGGATGATAAAACTCTACAGGTTCGCTATAGCCATCCAACCAAGTTTTTCTGACTCCCCTGCCTCCTTTTACGGGAATCTCTCCTTCCGGATAGGTTTCAATAAAAACAGCACAACCATATATTTCATCTACATCCATCGGAGACATACGGATGTCAGCATAACGACATCTTGCCGATAACTCCTCGTTGATATAAATAGACTTGATAGCCACCAGGCGAAGTGTCCGGTATCGGGTCTGATCTATTTCAGTAGCCTCCGTTCGTTTATAGTTTATCACATACAAGGGAGAGCGACCTTTGTACTGCAACCATTCCTCACCACCACTATACCTGCGTATGAAATTGGGATTCATACGGACAAGTAGCTCGTGGATATCTTCACCGATATAACCTCCCTTATCCAAAATATCATCCATCTCCGAAGGTACATCGTAGTAAGCAACCGACTTCGAACGATTTTCATAAATATCCTTCTCACGACTCCATTTCTTAGCCTTCACCACCACTTCACCCAAACGGTGATTTTTCTCTCTCATACCCCGTTTTGACAGAGAATCTTCATAAGCATCCATAAAACGATTATAATCGATATCATCACCAATCACAGTATCTGTCTGTAGTTCCTGTTCTGCTCCCGGTTTATCTCTGCCGGACAGGCTTATCTGCATTTCTCCCAGCGGATATTGTGTAGGTTGAGGGCTGAAGACTCTGTCTAATACAATCCGGTGGTCTTTCCGCTTACCTTTCTCCATCACAGAAAGAATCAGATTCCACTTGCCAATAATATCGGTAATAAAAGCAAAACGTCCCACACTGTCTGTTTCAAACAGGTTAAGAGAAAGCGCTCCCGGCGAAGTTTCCTCATCTCCCCGCTTCGCCAGAAAAGAAGAGACTTGTATATTTGGTTTAGGCTTACCTCTAACAAATGAAACAACTTGTCCATGCACTTCAATCCCTTGTTCGGGCATGTACTTCAATTCAAACGGTTCCACCCCCGACTCGTATTTCCATGCATAACGCCGCCATCCCTGCACCAACAACAAGTGATCCAAAGCTGTTCTGTGCTCTTTATCATCCGCTTCGAAATAATAGAGCGGACGATGAACGTAGCCTTTAATCTCAGACATTAACAATAAGTCCGCTAACATAGAATGCCGGCTTTCCACTTCTTCCCATCCGTCACGCACAGATACTGATATCGGAGCGGACACAGGCTTACCCGCCGTGTCACGTACTGAAAAGTCCAATAAGACACGATCAAACGGCTGATAATCCTCTTTGTTTTTCCGGACACTGATTGTCAATGGCTCCGGTTTTCTCATAAAGATAAGGCGGTCGGCAATAATCTGTCCTGCTGTATCAAACAATACGATCTGTGCCACCCCTGCCTTCCATTCCGTCTTGTCAAGTTTGAAAGAGACAGGTGTATTTTTCCGGATGTTCAACAGACAATAATTAAGCAGTTTCCCATGACCAAGCACAGCTAAGCCTAAGACAGACTCCGGTGTATGCGGATTCTTTTGTACACTGACTGCTATACTGTCTTCCGAAGAAAGATTATCAACTTGCAAGACATATCCCTGCAACCGGGCTTCCGGCAAATCAAAACGGTACTTTTTGCCATTCAACTCCACCTCAGCCTTATGATTCTCTCCGTTCGTAGGAGTATACACAAAGGTGCCACGTCCTTCGTGTACAGTGGCAAAGGAGGCGATTTCTTTCTTTTCCCGGTTGATAACCGTTCCGGACAGTGCGATCGGATTTCCATAGGCATCCGTTGCCTCAAAAGCAACGCGGGAAGGAATGCCTTCGACCAAATTTCCTCCTTCAGGAAAAAACTTCAGATTGACTTTTTTCTCCTTAGCCGTTTTTTTCCGTACCTGCGGATATTTATAAACAGCATATCTCTGTATGTTCTTTTCTTTAAAATCACCAGCTGCCCGTGGCTTATCAAATACCGGAAGAACCCGGGAGAAAATAACCTCCTCTCCAAAGTTCAACATATATTTCGTGTAAGCACGAACCTCATAAAAACCGGAATAAAAAGGTAATTGTGTTAATTCGAAACTACCGTGGCAACGGCCGTTCCTAACAGGCAATACACGTTTCGCTATGACTTCCCCACCCGGATTCAACAATTCGACATAAAGGGTTTTACTCAAATCCGACGGGCGGTTCAGTTCAGATGTCACAACATAACACTGAAACCAAACAGGGTCTCCCTGATAATAACTGGTATTGTCGAAATGTAAATAGACTTTTTCCTGTGGCAGCATTTCTCCAAAATTCTGCACTGCTTCAATATAGCCCGATAATTTACGAACGATACTGTCCGGCATCTGGGCTTGCAAAGAAAATGGCAGTGCCGACAAGAGGAATAGTAAGACGAGGATAGCCCTGTTCATCATAATTCATCTATTTCAAATTCGTGTTTAAGATTAGATCTGTCCTACTCCGGAGAGAATCTGTTCTCCAGTGATTACCAGCCAAATATAGGAAAAAGAATTGAAAAATTGGGATGATTTACTCATTTTTATATGCTATACCATATCATCTCCCGTCTTGGCAAATGTAACACGAATCGTCTTATGAAACGGAATGAAACGCGAGATAACAGCTATTATGACCGATATCACCAACAGATAACCTAATATTTCTTTCAGTGCAAGCAACAGACTCTGCTCCTGCAAAGTTCCATAAAGAGAATGGGTAGCTATCTGTACCGCTTCATCATATCTATGTCCTTGTGCAAGCGCATTATTCAGAGATTGAGTATAACGGGACGCAGCCAGCGGGTCGGCAGTCGTGATAGTCTCCGACAAAGAATATATATATTTCTGTTGCAGACGATACAGCATATTGCTGTAAAAAGAAGTAGCCATGATAGGTGCCAGTACCGAACGGAAGATTATCAGAAAGAAAGCATTCGACAACAAAAACTTCGGGTTCAAATCTTCTACGGCAAACAAGGCAAAGGCTATAATCAAAGTCAACATACCCAATCCGCGAAAAAAGATGGGCAGATATAACATTTCATACGTACTGTTCGGCGCAATGCCAAAATAAAGAACACCAAAGAAAATAACAAAACAACTCATTCCGCCCGCTATCAGAAACCGGAAACGCCAACGCTGCCAACGAAACCACCAGAAACAGATAAAAGCTCCGATTACATACCCCGGGAGCAAAAAGATATAAAGAGAATAGGTATGCGTGCTGTCTACTTTCAGGATGATGCTCAGGTAATTGGTCAATAATGTGGTGGATGTACTGAAAAACATAACAAGCATCATATAGAAATATCCGATGATTGCTTTAGGCTGAAACAGAGGGGCAAGACTTACATAGGGATTCTTCGAATGGTGCTGAATCCAGATAAATAATGCGATCAGTATAGGAGAAATTACAATATAAGCACAAAGTTTGGCAGAAGCCATCCAATCCAGAACTTTCCCATAATTGATGACGTAAATCAGCATCAGCAGCCCTACCGAAATGATAAACATCTCCCGAATATGCAAATCGGATAACGGCACCGATTTAATCGGGCGGTTATGCCGGAAACAGATGATAACAAACAGAACAGAAACCAGAATCAAAAGCATCATGAAGTAATACATATACTTCCAGTTATAGTGATATGCCAATTGCGCAGTGACCAACATGGAAGCCTGTCCGCCCCCGTACACTAATGGATAAAAATAAGAATAGAACTCGCTGCGGATATTCTTCGCACTGAAAATCTTCTGTGCATAACGAATAAACCATAACATCAGAAAACCTTTCAGAAAGCCGATAGCAAAACTGCAGGCAATCAGAATATCGGCATTCTGCGAACGGGCGCAAATCCAACTCAAAAAGAACTGCAGGAGCAAGTCTATCAGCAAGAGAAACTTGACCGAAACGGCTGCCAGCACTTTAGGAATAATAGGATAAGCAATGGCCATGCCTGCCGAAGCCGCATAATATCCCATCGTTATATCTTCCGAATTGGTTCCAAGCGTATTCGATACTTCGAGCATACTTCCGGTATACGAACCATTCAGCATGGTAACCGGAAGAATAACAATGAAAATGCAACAGAACCCCAGCCAATCGGGCACCCAGGAACGAACGGGTACTCCCAACTCTTTCATTGTTATCATTTGCGCAAAGCTTCTGTTTCAACCATCATACCCGCTCTTAATTGTGCCATTTCTTCAGTAGAGATATTCTCCAGCTCTATCCGTACCGGGATACGCTGTTGTACTTTCACAAAGTTTCCCGCGGAATTGTCTGTGGGGACCAGAGAATATTTCGACCCGGTTGCCTCCGAGATAGCAGTGACTTCCCCGTTAAAAATCTTCCCGGGCAACGCATCTACTTTAACGCGCACCTGCTGACCAATATAGATATTGGCAATCTGTGTTTCCTTATAATTAGCAGTAATCCATTTATCCTTGTTGCGTACCAGATAAGAGATGGTTTGTCCCGTCTGGACATACTGTCCGGGTTCTAAGGTGCGCCTGCCCATATATCCATCGTATGGAGCAGTGAGTACCGTATAAGACAAGTTCAATTTAGCCAGATCCAAATCCGCTTCTTTACGCAAGATACCGGCTTGAACTCCGGTTGTCTTTTTACTCGTTTCCGCATATTGCGACAAAGCAGCCTGTTTTTGTGCGACTAATGCCTGATAGCGTGCCTCAGCTGCTTCATACGCGGCTTTGGTCTGCTCGTACTGTTGTTCCGGCACCGATTCTTCTTTCAGCAAACGTTCAAAGCGATGATAGTCCTGTTCCAATTGCCAGAGCTTCGCCTTCGCTTCGGCTATATTGGCATCCTGCACGGCTATATTAGTATGGGAAGTTTCGATACCTGAGTGAAGAACATCCTGCAAACCGTGCGCATCCAGCAGAGCTGCTTCGGCTTCCTTCACTTTAATTTGATATTCACGGTTATCGAGCACTAACAAGGTATCTCCCTGACGCACATATTGATGTTCCTTGAAACGGATATCCTTGATATATCCCGAAGCACGTATATTTAACGGAGCAACGTATTGGTCTACAAAAGCATCATTGGTCACTTCGTAGTTAATGTAACGCCAAAAATAAGTAATAGTCCACCAGAGCCCGGAGACAGCCAAACATACACACACCATATTTAATATGATGTTGCGAGCTCTCATTTTTTTAAGTTTCCGTTTTTTTTCCTTTAATGTTGCCATAACCCTAATATATTATAGACGACCACAAGCCTTCTGAAGTTGATAATAAGTATAAATCACACGAGTGCGGGCAGTGACCAGCTGCAACTCTACATTCAAACGGACAGAGTTGGCATCCAGCAAGTCAGTCAGAATAGCCAACTGATTCAGATAACGGTTCTGCATAATACGATAGTTCTCCTGCGCCTGCCGGACAGACAACTGTAAGGCTTCTACCCGTTGCAAAGCTTCCTGATGCCGCAGAAAAGCAGTGCGCACATCCATACGGATTCTCTGCATCTTCTGCTCTTCATCATTCTTACGCAAAGACACCATCAGTTTGCTTTCCTTTATTTTATGACTGTTTTTGTAGATTGAGGATAAAGGATAAGAAACCGACAGTCCTACATTCCAGTTATTGTTGTACATATCCGCCAATGTACGCGAAACAGGGCGTGCCAGTGTATTTGAGGCATACAGCGATATGCTGGGAAGAGACAACGACTGAGCCAACCGGATCTCGTTCCGGGCAAGTTCCGTTTGTTTTCTGAGCAATTTCATTGCCGGATCATTTGTGTAAGCAAGGGTGATATAGTCGTCATACGCTTCCAGAGCAACTGCCTGATGCAGTAGGGTCGTATCCGGTTTCAGTAACAGGTTCTCATCCTGTCCCAATAAAATATCCAACTGCTGCGACACGAGTACGATGCTATTTTCCGTTTCCTGCAAAGACAAACGGTCGTTCGTCAACTGCATCTCGCTGCGCAATACATCATTATTCGTTATCACCCCCTCCTTTTTCATCCGGCGAATATCCCGCAGGCGTAATTCGGATTCCTCAATGTTCCGCATCAATATCTCATGCTGCTTGAAAAGGCTGAACAGATTCATGTATTGGTTCAGCAAACCAAGTTTGATTTCCGCCTGGTCTGTTAATGTCTGCAACTCGGCAACTTGTTTTTCCATCTCTGCCTTACGGATAGTCCTCCGAATCTTGCCACCTTGATACAGTGGTTGGGAAAAGTCGATGGCGTAATTCTGTGACCAGTCCGGAATATCCGGATATGTCGGGCCGGACAATCCCCGTTCCCAAACGACCGGCTGTCCCACAAAACCTCCTTTCAATCCCACTTGCAGATCGGGCAGTGATGATGTGCGTGCCGTCTGTGTCCGTTCTTGTGCCATGGCTTCTTTGAGCGCATCCGCCTGAAGCTGCAAACTATGCTGCACCCCCCGTTCGAAAAGCTGGTCTACGGAAAGAAATAAAGAATCCGTCTGCGCCTTTGCCGGCTGACCGGCGAACATCAGGCAGAGCAGTCCTATCAGATATACCCTATACGTTTTCAAGAACATCGTATACTCCCTTTAATTCCGATAACATGAGTTCAATGCTTTCTATGCCAATCACCTGTTCCGCGTATACATAAACCTGATCCAGTATGGGACGAATCTGTTCCTTAAACTCCTCTCCTTCCGGAGTCAGATAAACCAGTTTGTTGCGGCGGTCTGCCGGATCTTCCTTCCGGTGGACATACCCTTTCTGCTCCAGATTGTTCATCAGATTGGTCAGACATGCTTTGTCTTTTGCGATACGTTCAGCCAATATTTGCTGGCTAATGCCTTGTTCATGCCATAAACAGCTCAGTACCTGAAGCATTTCGAATGTGATACCTGCGTTGTTCTTTCTCAGTGTCCGCTGCATCGACCTACGAAAAGCCATGCGGGTACGGAAAACCTGTAGCATGAGTTCTCTAAACTCTGCTCCTTCTCTTATCATAAAAGTACTTTTTACCTTTTTCGGGCGCAAAGGTATGTATTTCTACCGGATTAGTCAAACGTTTGACTAATTTCATATAAAACGACTATATAAATTGTTCCATTCACCCACACTAATCTCTAATTTTCAAAATAAATGAGCAGAATCTTTGTTCATCTGAAATCTTTTATTTTACTTTGCATCACAAAGTACTTTTTATATGAATAAAGATAAAGCATTAGAATCAGTAAATGAGATAAAAGAGTTGATGGAAAAGTCCTCCAAGTTTATCTCGATCAGTGGATTAGCGGCTATTATGGCCGGAGTTTACGCACTAGCGGGTACATACATCGCCACTTGCCTTGTTACCCCGGACACAACATTAATCGTAGCCTTGAAGCTGATGATTATGGTAGCCATCCTTGTATTGGCAGGGGGGGGCCGTCGCTCCAGACAGATA